>DHCFD07801__coassemble_1324_pt1 | contig 18598 bp, 16 predicted proteins | sample DHCFD07801__metabat2_low_PE_002 | metagenome-assembled genome bin DHCFD07801 | reverse complement strand
CCCGCGCACCGCCGCCGCGTGGTGACGCTCGAGCAGCGCCCCGGCCTGTTCCCCCACCTCACGGCCCTCGACAACGTCGCGTACGGCCCCCGCGCCCGCGGGCTGCGCCGCCGCGATGCCCTCGCCCGAGCCCGCACCGAGCTCGACGCCGTGGGCTGCGCGGACCTCGCCGATCGCCGCCCGCACCAGCTGTCCGGCGGGCAGGCGCAACGCGTCGCCCTGGCCCGCGCGCTCGCGGTGGATCCCGAACTCGTCCTGCTCGACGAACCCCTGGCCGCCCTCGATGTCGAGGTGGCTCCCGCGATCCGCCGCCTCCTCGCCGACCGCCTCACCGGACGGGCCGTCGCGATGGTCACGCATGACTCGCTCGACCTGTGGGCGTTGGCGGACGATGTCGTCGTCGTCATCTCCGGCCGCGCCGCGCAGACCGGCACGGTCGAGGACGTCCTGGCGCGCCCCACGTCCGATTTCGCCGCCCGCCTCGCGGGCGTGTCCCTGGTGGAGGGTGAAATTTACGACGACGACGAGGTCCGCACCCCCGCCGGCGACATCGTCGCCGGGGTCCGTTCCACGCTCGGAGACGGGTGGCACATCGGCGGGCGGGCGGTCGCGACCGTGGACCCGCGATCGGTGGCGATCGAGGCCTCCCCCGCGCCGGCGGATCCCGCGAGCCTCTCGACCTCGGCCGCCGAGCCCGCTTCCGGCCCGGCCGGCCCGGCCTCGAGCGTGCGGAACTTCTGGCCCGCCCGCGTCGTCGGTCTGGCCCCGGCCGGCGCCCTGACGCGGGTGACCACCGAGCTGCGCGACGGGCAGCGCATCGACGCCGAGGTGACCACCCGCTCCGCAGCCGATCTCGCGCTCGCTCCCGGCGTGGACGTGACGCTGGTGGTCAAAGCCGCCCAGGTCTCGCTCTACCCGCGCCCCTGACGGCCTGCTCTCGAACACCTTGCGAACTTCGCGGCTCTCACAGCTCTCAGTGCTCCCCGGACGCAAAAGACCTGTCTGATTGCGATTGACCCACACGATTGTGGTTGTCAATCGCAATCGGACAGGTCTTTCGAGAAGCTGCCGCGGTCGGACCGCGCAAGCCACCTTTTTCACGCGCCACCGGCACCCGAAAACCGCCCCACACGGCTCCGGCGACGCAGAAGCCCCAGTGGACTCAGCCGAGCGGTCCGGCCTCAGCCCACGCGGTCGACGGTGAACCGCACGAGCCGCCGCAGCGCCTCGTTGGCCGGGCCGGCGGGCAGCGCGTCGAGCTCGGTCATCGCATCGTCGACGTACTGCTCCAGTGTCGCCCGGGCCCGCCGCATCCCCTCGGACTCGCGGAGCAGCTCCAGGGCTTCGGCGACCTCGGCGTCGTCGGTCAGCGGTTGCGCGAGCAGCTCCCGCAACCGGGCGCTGTCGGAGGAGGTGTCCTCCAGCGCGTAGATCATCGGCAGGGTGTGCACGCCTTCACGCAGGTCGGTGCCGGGGATCTTGCCGGAGTCGTCGGCGGGCGAGGCGATGTCGATGATGTCGTCGGCGATCTGGAACGCGACTCCCACTGCATCGCCGAGGCGGCGAAGGCGCTCGATCTGCTCGGCATCGGCCTCGGAGTACTGCCCGCCGAACTGGGCGGCGGTGGCGATCAGCGAGCCGGTCTTCTCCCAGATCACGCGCAGGTAGTGCTCGGCGGCGTCGGTGGCCTTGTCGCCGCTGCCGGGGCCGACGGTCTCGCGCATCTGACCGGTCACGAGCTCGGCGAAGGTCTGGGCGATGAGCTGCACGGCGAACGGCCCGAGCTCGGCCAGCAGCATGGAGGCGTGGGCGAACAGGAAATCGCCGGCGAGAATGGCGGTGGAATTGTCCCAGCGACTGTTGGCGGATTCGACGCCGCGACGCATGGTCGCCTCGTCCATCACATCGTCGTGGTACAGCGTGGCGAGGTGGATCATCTCGCACACGACGGCGGCCTTGATCAGCCGCTCGGAGTCGGGTCGGGGCCCGAGTTGCCCGGTCAGCAGGGTCATGAGCGGACGGAAGCGCTTGCCACCGGCGGTCACGAGGTGCAGGGCCACTTCGGAGAGGAAGTCCTCCCCGCTCGCCAGTCGGCTGACCAGCAGGTCCTCGACCTCGTCGAGCGTGGTCCGCAGGTCGGCCGCGAGGGCGGCGTCACCGATGTCCACGCCCGCCACGGTGTGGTCGGTCGCCCTGTCCGCGGTGCCGGTCGTCACTGAATCGCTCGACATCCCCACTCGTCCTCGTCGCCTGTAGCGGAACCGGCGTCGACCGGCCCTCACGACAGACTACGGTCCCCCCTCGAACTCTGCGCCACCCCACCCCGCACGAGGTTCCCACACCCACCCCGCCCGAGGTCCCCACACCCACCCGATCGCCTGACCTGAGACCATGGAGCGCATGCAGTCACGGTCCGCCCTCCCCGCGTCCACCGATGTCCTCGTGGTGGGCTGCGGCCCCGCCGGTTCGGCCACGGCGACGTGGTTGGCGCGCGCCGGCCGCGAGGTGACGGTGCTGGATGCGGCGACGTTCCCCCGCGACAAAACGTGCGGCGATGGCCTGACGCCGCGCGCGATGGCGGAGGTCGACCGGCTGGGCCTCGGTACGTGGGCGCGCGACCGCATCACCATCCAGGGCCTGGACCTCCGCGGTTTCGGCCACGAGCGTCGGGTGCCGTGGCCCGCGGGCGACCACGGCGGGACCGGCTCGGCCGTCCGCCGCACCGTGTTCGACGATCGGCTCCGCCGGACCGCCGTGGAGGCGGGTGCGGTGGTCCATGACGGCGCCCGCGTGACGGGTGTGGAGGTCGGATCAACCGGAGGGGACGACGACAAGGCCATCCGCGCCGTTCAGGTCGGCGACACCCGGATTTCGTGCCGAACTCTCGTCGTTGCCGATGGCGTTCGTTCGCCGGTGGGCAAGATGCTCGGACGGGCGTGGCATCGCGACAGCGTGTACGCGGTGGCCGCCCGCTCGTATGTGGCCTCCGACAGGCATGACCATCCGTGGATCGGCTCGGATCTCGAGTTGCGCGACGACGCCGGCGCCATCCAGCCCGGCTACGGCTGGGTGTTCCCGCTCGGCGACGGCGAGGTCAATCTCGGTGTGGGCGCCCTCGCCACGGCTGCCCGGCCCGCGAACGTGGCCGTCAAGGAGTTGCTCAAGCATTACGCGCGGATCGTGCACGATTCCTGGGCGTTGGCGGGCGAACCCCGCGCGATCACCTCTGCACTTCTGCCCATGGGCGGCGCGGTGTCCGGGGTGGCGGGCCGCAACTGGGCTGCCGTCGGCGACGCCGCTGCGTGTGTGAACCCGCTCAACGGCGAGGGCATCGACTACGCGCTCGAGGGCGGCCGCCTGCTGGCGGAGCTCATCTGCTCGGGCCCCGGCCCCGCTTCAACCGGAACCGACCTCACCCGGGCGTGGCCCGAGCTGCTCCGCGCCACGTACGGCGAGTCGTTCGCGATCGCCCGCGACGCCGCTCATCTGCTGACGTTCCCCCAGTTCCTGCCGTTCGCGGGCCCCATCGGGATGCGCTCGCAGACGCTGATGACGGCAGCAGTTCGCTGCATGTCCAACACGGTGGCCGATTCGGACCGCGACGTCGTCGCGCGCGGCTGGCGTGCCGCAGGCTCGATCGCCCGCCGCCTGGATCGCCGCCCCCTCTTCGCCGACTGACTCTTCGCCGCCCCCTCTTCGCCGTCTGGCCTCTCGCGAACCTGCCGGACATCCCTTTTCAGCTGCCGGACATCTGGTGCGAAATTCGGCTCAGAATCGAACCAAATGTTCGGCAACTCCAAATCGATGTCCGGCAACTCGGGAACTCTGTCTGGCCACCACTGCGCCCGGCGCGTCGACTCACCGGGCCGGAGCGAGAAAGCCGTGTTCAGGCAGGCCGGCGGGCCATGTGGATCGCGGCGATGCCGCCGGTGAGGTTGGTGACGGAGCACCGCTCCCAGCCGCTGGACTCGATGATCCGGGTCAGGGCCGCCTGGTCATGCCATTCGCGGATCGACTCGGCCAGGTACACGTACGCGTCCGGGTTCGAGGAGACGCTGGTGGCGATCTTCGGCAGGGCCTTCATCAGGTAGTTCATGTACACGGCCCGGAACGGCGCGAGCACCGGGGTGGAGAACTCCACCACGGCCAGCCGCCCGCCGGGCCGGACCACACGCGCCATCTCCCGCAGGCCGGCGGCGGTGTCCTGCACGTTGCGCAGGCCGAAGCTGATGGTGGCGGCGTCGAAGGACTCGTCGGCGAACGGAAGTTTCATCGCATCGCCGGCGACCTTGGGCACGTCCCGCCGGGCTCCGGCGCGCAGCATGCCGAGCGAGAAGTCGGCGGCCACGCACCAGGCCCCGGACTTGGCGAGTTCGACGGTCGACACGGCGGTGCCGGCGGCGAGGTCGAGGATCCGCTCGCCGGGTCGCGGCGCGAGCAGCGAACGCGCACGCCGACGCCACAGGTGGTCCATGCCTCCGGAGAGGACGGTGTTGGTGACGTCGTAGCGGTCGGCGACACCGTCGAACATGGACGCTACGTCGCGGGGCTGCTTATCGAGATCGGCGCGGGACACGGGCTTGACGCTACCCCGCCGAGGCGGGCCGACTTCGCTCAGGCCACGACCCGGGCGGGCCGGTTCACGCGCGGACGGCGGGTCACCGGGTTGCTGGTGCAGCGGGCTCCGGCGGCGACGTAGTGGTCGAAAAGTTGGCCGCAGATCGCGTCCCAGGTTCGGCCGGAGACGGTCTGCAGCGCGCCGGCGGCGAGCTGGCCGTGCTGGGAGAGCACCAGGTCGACGGTGTCGGAGATCTCGGAGGCGTAGGTGCGCGGGTCGAGCAGGTATCCGTTGACGCCGGCCTGGACGAGGTCGCGGGGCCCACCGCGGTCGGGTCCCACGACGGGCACGCCCGAGGCCTGCGCCTCCTGGATGGACTGGCAGAACGTCTCGAACTCGCCGGCGTGGCAGAACACGTCGAGGGTGGCGTAAGCCTGGCCGAGCTGTTCGCCGTGGAGTTCGCCGGTGAAGATCGCGTGCGGCATGGCGGCCTGGAGTGCGGGCCGGTCGGGGCCGTCGCCCACCACGACGAGCTGCAGATCGCCGTCGGGCCCGGAGCGGTCGGCGAGGGCCTGGAGGCGCTCGACGTGCTTTTCGGGGGCGAGTCGGCCGACGAAGCCCACGACGGGCCGGCCCTCGGGCGACCACAGCTGGTGCAGTGCCTCGCTGCGGCGGGCGGGGTTAAAGCGCGTGGTGTCGACGCCGCGGCCCCACCGGTAGAGGCGGGGGATGCCGTGTCCGGCCAGGTCGTCCATGGCGGCGGTGGAGGGGGCGAGGGTGCGGTCGCACGTGAGGTGGATGGCGCGGGTCCACGCCCAGGCGGCGTCGCCCATGACGCCCATCCCGTAGGAGTTGGCGAAGCCGGCGACGTCGGTCTGGTAGACGGCGACGGTCGGCACATCGAGGGCGCGGGCGGCGGCGGCTCCGGCGGCACCGAGGACGAACGGGGAGGCCAGGTGCACCACGTCGGGGGCGAAGTCCCGCAGGGCGTTGTAGACGCTCGGGCTGGGGGCGCCGACGGGCAGCGAGGAGACGACGGGGACGCGCACGGCGGTGACGCGGTGGACGGGGAACCCGAGGTGGTGGTCGCGCTCGGGGGCCATCGCGTCGGGCCCGCCGAAGATCGCGGAGAATCCGCTGACGAGCGGGTGCGCACGGAGGGCGTCGGCGGCGCCCTGCCACAGGCCGACGTTGCCTGACGGCGCCACCACCAGACAGTCGTGTCCGTGTCTGCGCGCGTATTCGAGCACGCGGAGAACGGAGTTGGTGACGCCGTTGACGTTCGGCAGAAACGATTCGGTGACGATTGCTACGCGCACACCATTACTGTCTCCTCCGCCGGTCACGTGCCGGTGATCTGCGGGGGACGCCCCGGGGAATTCACGATGACGGTCGGTAAACCCTTGGCGACGCTGCGGCATACACGAGCGCCGCAACGGGAATGACGACCGCGGGGACGCTCAGCGCGGGCACGATCGCGATGGTCCAGCTGCGCCCGGACACGCGCACGAGGTCGGGGTTGGCGCGCCGGAACTCGACCTGGACGCGCTGCCCTTCGACGAGGCCGGTCGGGTAGAAGACGCCGGTCACGGGTCGGACGTGGCGGCCGCCGCCGGCGTCGAACTCCACGGCGGCGCGGCGGTCGGTGACCTCGGTGACGGTCGCGGTGGCGCTGCCCATGTCCTGGTCGATGCGCAGGTCGTCGATGAGGCACGCCAGGAGGATGAGGAACGAGACGACCACAGAGAACAGGGCGACGACGACGGCGACGACGCGCACCACACGCCTCGTGAGCGCCGCCCGGCGCACCCGACGGGCGGTCTGCAGGCGGGCCGGACGCGCGAAGCGGGTCAGTGTCACCGAGCCCGTTGACTCAGGCTGGTTGCCGGGCTCCGCGCTCGTCATCCGGCCGCACCGGCCCGCAGGGCCTCGTGGAGTTCGCGGAGTCCCTGGCGGCTGGTCGACACCCGGACCACGCGCATTCCCTCGGGCACGATGTCGCGGTGTCGGGCGGAGTACGACGGTCCGTCCAGCAATTTTTCCAACCCGTCGGGGTCGGTGTCGGTGAACGGGATTCCCGCGCCGACACACAGTGCGCGCAGGTCAGCGCCGTGCGGTGTGCCGAAGACGCGCTCGAAGTCGGTGGCCAGCCGCGGGTCGCCCTGCTCGAGGAGGGAGAAGATGCCGCCGCCGTCGTCGTCGGCCACGACGATCGTCAGGTCCGCGGGGTGCAGTTCGCGGGGGCCCAGGACCAGTCCGGACAGGTCGTGGAGGAAGGTCAGGTCGCCCATCAGCGCGACCGTGCGCCCGGGCGTCGCGAGCGCCACGCCGATCGCCGTGGACACCGTGCCATCGATGCCGGAGGCCCCGCGGTTGGCGTACACCGACACGTCCGGGTCCAGCGGGCCGACGAGCGACAGGTCGCGGATCGCGTTGGAGGCGCCCACCACCAGGTTGCCGCCGCCCCGCATGCCGCGGGCGACCGCGCGGGCCGTGTGTAGCCCGGTGGGCTCGGCGACCTCCAGGTGTTCGTCGAGGACCCGGTCGACGGCCTCGCGCGCGCGACTGTCGGCCTCGTCTGCTGCTGCCACCCAGGTCTGGTCGACGTCCCAGCCGGTGAGGACCGAGTCGGCGAGTTCGGCGGCGCTGCCGGTGGGGTTGGGCGAGCGGGGGCCGGCGTCGAGGACCACGAGCTCGACCTCCGGGTCCGCCAGCAGCCTGGTGACCGCTCGATGCAGGGTGGGCCGGCCGGTCACCACGACTTGCTCCGGATCAAGTGCCGGGATCGCGAGTGGGTGGACCGGGTGCAGCGGGACCGGCGCCCCGGGCTCGGCCACCGTCGGCACCCCGACCAGGGCGGACTCGGGCAGTGCGCCGGCGCCGGAGACGACGAGCGTGCGCCGGGTCAGGTCCACCGCGACGGCGGTGACGCCTGGGCCGGAGTCGAGCCCGGCCATGGCCCGCTGCACCCACGGGCGGCCGTCCGAGCGGCCCGCGGGGATGTCGGCCTGGCTGTCACCGGCTTCCCCTGCAGCCGGGGCCCGGGTCGGGGCCGGGTCCTGCGACTGGGTCTGGGGCTGGGTCTGGGTCTGGATCTGCGCCGGGTCACTAACCGAGGGCATGGCGCCGCCGGAGACGCCGTGGTCGGCCCAGTCGTCGGCGACGAGCGGCGGGGTGCTGAACGCCGTGGTCAGGCGATACTCCTCGTCCCCCTCGGCGGGCACCAGCGGCTCACGGAAGGCGATGTCGACCTGCACCGGCCCCGGTTCCGCGAGCGCCGTGGCGGTGAGGATCGCGCGGCCGATCGCGGCGCGCCAGTGACGGTGTTCCGTCACCGGGTCGCCGGCCGCACCCAGTTCGACCACCGCCCGGGCATGCGGCCCGAACAGGCCCACCTGGTCGATGGTCTGATTGGCGCCGGTCCCGCGCAGCTCGGGCGGGCGGTTGGCGGTGAGCGCGAGGATCGGCACACCGGAATGCGCGGCCTCGACCATCGCCGGGTGCAGGTTGGCCACCGCGGTGCCGGAGGTGACGACGACGGGCACCGGCCGCTTGGACCCCAGAGACAGCCCGAGTGCGGTGAATCCCGCGCCGCGCTCGTCGATCCGCACGTGCAGCCGAAGCCGACCGGCGCGCTCCGCGGCGGCCATCGCCAGGGCGAGCGGCGCACTGCGCGAGCCCGGGCACAGGACCGCGTCGGTGATGCCGTGGCGGAGCATCTCGTCGACCAGTACGCGGGCCTGCGCGGTGCTGGGATTGCTCTGGGTTGGCTGGCTGGGAGTCATCGCCCACCAGACTAGTCGGGGGCGGGGTCTGCGCCGGGTTGCTCGGGCAAGGGCGTGGCGTGGGCTGCGTGGGCGTCATCAGTGGCGTGTGCCGTGTGGGCGGGGTGAGCGTCATCGGTGGCGTGGGCTGAGCGGGGGGCATGGGCTGCGTGGGCCGCACGCTCGGCCAGCGCGGCGAGGCGTTCGCGCAATCCGTCAGGCGACTCGACCGTGAACGGCGCGGGCAGCCGGGTCAGGTACCACGCCAGGTCGTCCAGGTCAGTGGCTCCGGTCTCGAGTCTGCAGGCGGGGTGGGCGTTGTCGTCGTCGTCAAATAATGGGGTGACCACCCCGAACGGTGGTGGGAAGCACTCCCGCACCTCCTCCGGCGTCGCCCGGACCACCACGCTCGCGCGGTACTCATACGGTGCGGCGGTGACCGACTGCTGCACGTGCGTGGCGGGGTCGGGGACGTCGGCGCGGGGGGTGAAGCGCCAACGCGTGCGGTGCACCGCCTCGATCCGGTCGAGTCGGAACGTGCGCCAGTCCTCGCGGTCCAGGTCGAACGCGTGCAGGTACCAACGGCGCCCCAACACCACGATCCGGTAGGGCTCCAGACGCCGCTCCGAGTCCCGACCCGCGCGGTCGCGGTACTCCATCCGCACCAACTCCGACCCGCGGACCGCGTGGCCGAGCTCGATGAGCAGCTCCGGCTCGACCGGGGTGTCCGTACCGGGGACGGTGACCATCGACTCGGTCACGTCCGCGACCCGCTCGCGCAGGCGGCCCGGCATCACCTGGTCGAGCTTCGTCAACGCGCCCAGCGCGTGCTCGCCGACGCCCGCCACCGCGCCGCCGGCGGCCAGGCGCAGAGCGATGGCGACGGCGACCGCTTCCCTGTCATCCAGCAGCAGCGGCGGCAGCCTCCGGCCCGATCCCAGCCGGTAGCCGCCGCCCGCGCCGCGCTCCGACTCGACCGGATAGCCCAGGTCACGCAGCCTGTCCACGTCCCGCCGGACGGAACGGATCGTCACGCCGAGCTCGTCTGCCAGCTCCGCTCCCGTCCACACCGATCTGCGCTGGAGCAGGTCCAGCAGGGTCAGCACGCGCTGGGTGGTGGGGGTCCTGTCCTCGGGCATGCCGGAAGTCTCCCACGCACAGAGGACAGATCCTGTCCTGTTTGGGTGTCATTCTTTGACCGGGCCACGAACTGGCCGCGCACCGAGAGCCGAAGGAGACCCCATGACCGCCGAAGAACCGGCCGTCCCGTCCCGCCTGTTGACCGGCGGCGGAGCGATCGACTGGACCGCACAGTTGGTGGACCAACTCGAGTTCCACTGGCAGGGTCAGCTCCGGCCCCGACTGGAGGGACTGACCGACGACGAGTACCACTTCTCCCCCGCCCCGGATGAGCTGACGTGGGGCGTGCGTCCGAAGGGCACCGGCACGGCCGAGATGCGAGCCGGAGCCGGGGACTTCACGATCGACTTCGCCTACCCCGAGCCCACGCCGGCGCCGCTCACGACCATCGCGTGGCGCATCGGCCACCTCGTGGTGGGCGTCCTCGGCGCGCGTTGGCACTCCCACTTCGGCGGCCCCGCGTACGACTACATGACCCACGTCTATGCCGGCGACGCCGACGGCGGGCTCGAGCAACTGGACCGCGTCTACGCCGGATGGATGGACGGCGTGCGCGGGCTCGACGCCGACGCCCTGGCCGCCCCCGTCGGTCCCGCCGAGGGCCCGTGGGCCGACGCCCCCATGGCCACGCTCGTCCTGCACATCACCCGCGAGGTCATCCACCACGGCGCCGAGATCTGCCTGCTCCGCGACCTGTACGCCACCACCCGCTGACCGCTGGCCGGCCGCTGGCCGTTGGCCGGCCGAAACCCTGCCCGACCTGAAACACCTACTCACGAGGAGTCGTCATGCCTTTCTTCCCCGCCACCACCGGCACCGAGCACGAGAACCTGATCGAATGGACCGACGTAGCGCTCACCAATGCCCGGTCGATCGTCGCCGGACTCACCGGAGACCAACTCCGATCCCACCCCATCCCGTCCAGTGAGCTCACGCTCGGCTGGCTCATCCTGCACATCGGGGAGGTCGCCGAGGGCTGGCTCGGGCGGGCGGCCGCAGCCCCCGAGGCTCCGAACACCGGTCATTCCCTGGCCGAGGCCTTCGAGTATGCGGAGACCGTCAACCAGGTGGCCCCGGACGCGACCGCTGAGGATGTCCTGGCCGAATTCGACCGGCGGCACGCCGCGGCGCTCGAGCATCTGCGCGCCGCCGACCTCGACGCAGAAGTCCCGGTACCCACCGAGATGCCGTGGTTCCCCACCGACCTGCCGCCGTTCAACGGGCGCTGGGCAACGCTGCATGCGCTCGGCGAGATCGAGAGGCACAGCGGACACGCCGACATCCTGCGCGAGGCGATCGACGGCGGAACTCTCTACGACCTCATCGCCCGTGACCAGGGGATCGACATGTCCTACATCGGCGAGTGGTTTGCCGCGCATCCCGAGGTGCCCGCACCACAGTGGTGAGGAATGACGTAACCCGGGCCCGGCATGACAACCGGGCCCGGGTTACGCGTGACGCCGCTGGCGATCTTCTGCGGGCGCCAGTTGGGGGTCAGGTGACGGTTGGGTGGGGCCAGTTGAGGCTCAGTCGTTCCAGCCCGCGAAGGTCTCGAACTGCTCGCCGATCAATTCCGCCAGCACGCCGGGCTCGGGAACGAGCCCGGCATCGGTGGCTATGCCCACCGAGACCTGACCGTTGTAGCTGTAGATGCAGACGCCCAGGGACTGGGCGCCGGTCATCGGCACCCACCCCAGCAGACCGCCGACCGGCGTTCCGCCGAACTTCACCTGACCCGACGGTCCCGGCACCGAGGTCAGCTGCCCGATCGACTTGTTGGCCACCACATCGACCAGGGAGTTCGTGATCCCACTGGGGACCGCCGCCGAGCCGACGATGGCCGCGTACGTGGTGTGCGGCTCGAACGAGTACTGCACGCGCGTCATGGACGCCGTGATGTCGTTGATCAGCTCCTGCGAATCCTCGACGCCGAGTGGCAGCCGGAGCAGGATGAGCGTGATGTGGTTACCCAGCTCCGACGGAGCGCCCTCCCCTGCCGGGGCCACAGACATCGGGATCATCAGGTTGATGTCCGCCAGGGGCTTGTCGCCCTTCGCCTTGAGGTACTCGGTAAGGGCACGCGACACCGCCGCGGTCATCACGATCGTCACGGTGGAATCGTGAGCCTTGGCGACCCGCTTGACGCCGGCCAGGTCGACGCCCGAAATCCACGAGACCCGCTTATCGACTCCCGGACGTCCACTCCACGACCGGCGCGGCGACCGGGGCTCCCACAGGAGCCGGAAGAGGGCACGGTAGGTATTGGCCGTCTTGTTCGTGGGGCCCACGGTCGCGGTGAGTGACTCGACGACCCGTGTTGGCACCCGGGTGACCTGGAAACCCGGCGCGGCCACATCCTTGACGAGCTTGGTCAGGGTCCATGGGAACACCGCGGCGGCACCGCCGAGGCCACGGGCGATCCCGAACGAATCCTTCGCGAACCCTGCGCCCGCTTCGGTCGCCGTCCGCAGGAGACCACCTCGTGGCGCCAGATCTCGTCCGACCTTCGGGGGCAGCGCATCGTCGTCGATCTCGCACATGCTGAGCAGGAGTTGGGTCAGACGAACACCGTCGACGAGACCGTGCTGGACGCGGAAGAGGACGAGCGCGCCTTCCTGCCCTTCCGGGCCATCGTGCCCGTGGTAGTTCTCGAGAAACTCGACGCTCCACAGGGGACGCCCTGCAGGCAGCGGCACACTGATGCGTTCCGAGATGAGCTTCTCCGCCTCGTCACGCCCTCCCTCACCGGGAAGTACGGAACGGGAGAAATGGGCATCGACGTCGAAGCCCGGGAAGTCCACCCAGTACCACCGGCGGCCACGACGTTCAGAAACACGACGGAACACCGGATACGGATCGACGAGCTTTTCCGTGAACACTGTGGTGATGGCGTCCCAGTCCGGGACCTCCTCGAACCACATCAACGAATTGATGTACATCAGATTGTCCGGAGTATCCATCTGCAGCCAGAGCTGATCCCGGTACGGAATCCTCACGCTCGTCTTCTCTGCCATCCCCCGGGTCCCCTCGTTCGTTCGCGTCATCTCTAGCTGTCCGTCACCACAAGCGTAGACAGGCAGTGACGGCCGTCACACCCCAGCTCCTGAGATCAACGGCAGAATGTCTCCATGCGCATCGTCCACTCGCCGGAAAACGCGCCCGCTAAGGGCATGTATGCCCTATTGACCGCGTCGATAACTCCTCGGCCGATCGCATGGGTCTCCACAGTATCGTCCGACGGAACGCCGAACCTGGCCCCGTACTCTTTCTTCACCATCGCCTGCACCGACCCCGCGATCCTGTCGGTCACCTCGATCGGCCACAAGGACACCTGGCGCAATGTCGAGGCCACCGGGGAGTTCGTCGTCAATATCGGCACCGAGTCCCTGATGGAGGTCATGAACGCCACCTCCGCACCGTTCAGCCCGGAATCGAATGAGTTCGCGGAGGTGGGCCTCACCGCTGCGGCATCCGACGTGGTGGCCGCACCGCGCGTGGCCGAAGCACCAATCTCGTTCGAATGCGTATGTCACGACATCATCGATCTCGGAACCAGCGCGATGCTGCTCGGCCGGGTGGTGAGCGTGTCGATCGAGGATGAGGTCATGGCAGATGACGGGCTGCCCGACTTCGAATCGCTCCTGCCGCCCTCCCGACTCGGCCGAAGCCAGTGGGGGTACGCCCCGAGAACACGGGAGCTCCCGCGACCGATGAAGTAGTCGCTCGTGGACGGCACCACGCAGGTGCTGGTGCAGCGTGGGCTAGTGCAGGTCAGTGCGGTGCTGGTGCAGCGCGGGTCAGAGCTGAGCGTGGCAGCGGCGGATCCGGTCCAGCCACCAGTCGCGCCTGTCCGGAGCCGCGCGCAGTCCCGCCAGCCGGGCCGGATCCGGCACCACCGAGCAGACCGGCAGATGACCGTCCACCAGAGACAGGGCGCCCGTCTCGACAACGTCCTCATGGAAGAAGCCGCCGGTGCCCAGCCCGGCGGCGGGAATCACGGTGGGGTCAGCCGCGGGGTTCGTGGAGTGTGCAGCTGCGTCACCGGCGGTGGGGTTGGCGACGTCGTCGTCGTCAAAAATTTCCCCGTGCCCCGGCAGGCCGCGCCCCGGTAGGGCGGCCGCGGCGGCGACACCCGCCGACACCCCCACCGCCGAGTCCAGCGCGCTGGACACCGTGACCAGCACGCCCAGCTCCGCGGCGACGGCGAGCAGGCGACGGGGCCCGCCGAGGGGCGCGACCTTGACCACCGCCCGGTCGGCGCCCCCGGCACGGATGACCCGCAGTGGGTCGTCGGCGCGGCGGATCGACTCGTCGGCGGCCACGTCCACCCTCACCCCGTCGGCGGCCAGGCGCTCGCGCAGCCGGACCAGCTCGTCGACGGTCGCGCACGGCTGCTCCACGTACTCGAGCCCCGGACCGTCGAGCGCGACCGGCCCGGTCCCGGGGGCGCGGGAGGCATCGGCGGCACGCACCGCCTGGTCGAGGACCCGCACCGCGTGGGCGGCCTCGTCGACCGACCAGGCGCCGTTGGCGTCGACTCGCACGCGCACGCCGGGCCGGGTCTGGAGGACGGTGGCGACGCGGGCGACGTCGTCGACGAGTTCCTGACCGGCCTCGGCCACCTTGACCTTGACCGTGGTGCAGCCCGGGAACCGCTCGAGAATCCCCGGCACCTCGCCGGCCGCGACCGCGGGGATCGTGGCGTTGACCGGCACACGCGACCGCAGTGCGGGCGGCGGGCCCTGCCAGGCCATCTCGAGGGCGGAGGCGAGCCAGTGGGCGGCCTCGTCGTCGGCATATTCGGGGAAGGCGCCGAACTCGCCCCAGCCGGCCGGGCCCTCGACCAGCGCCACCTCACGCTCGGTGATGCCGCGGAACTTCACCCGCATGGGCAGAGCCACCACGTGCACGCGGTCGAGCAGATCGTCGATCGACTCGGGGCCCGGTACGGATGTCATAGGTACACGCTAACGTCGGAGCCATGACTGAGCAGAGCAGCACCGGCCAGGGCACCGGCAACCCGTTCGATCCGTCGCAGTGGCGGGAGGTCGAGGGGTTCGAGAGCGGCACGGGACTGACGGACCTCACGTACCACCGTCACGTGGGCGAGGGCCGGGCCAACGGGATCGTGCGCATCGCCTTCGACCGGCCCGAGGTGCGCAACGCCTTCCGGCCGCACACCGTCGACGAGCTGTACCGGGTGCTCGACCATGCCCGCCGCACACCCGACGTGGGAACCGTCCTGCTGACCGGCAACGGGCCCAGCGCCAAGGACGGTGGCTGGGCGTTCTGCTCCGGCGGCGACCAGCGGATCCGCGGACGTTCCGGCTACCAGTACTCCACCGAACACGACTCGGACGTGGCCGCGGCGACCGCCGACAAGGTGGACGAGGCCCGCGTGAAGGCCGAGGGCGGGCGCCTGCACATCCTCGAGGTCCAGCGACTCATCCGCACCATGCCCAAGGTCGTGATCTGCCTGGTCAACGGTTGGGCCGCCGGCGGCGGGCACTCCCTGCACTCCGTGTGCGACCTGACCCTGGCCTCGCGCGAGCACGCCCGGTTCAAGCAGACCGACGCCGACGTGGGCTCGTTCGACGCCGGCTACGGCAGCGCCTACCTGGCCAAGCAGGTCGGCCAGAAGTTCGCGCGCGAGATCTTTTTCCTCGGCGAGGCCTACACCGCCGACGAGATGTTCCACATGGGCGCGGTCAACCGGGTGATCGACCACGCCGAGCTCGAGAACACCGCCATCGAGTGGGGCCGCAAGATCAACGGCAAGTCCCCCACCGCGCAGCGCATGCTCAAGTTCGCGTTCAACCTCACCGACGACGGCCTGATGGGTCAGCAGGTGTTCGCCGGCGAGGCCACGCGGCTGGCCTACATGACCGACGAGGCCGTCGAGGGGCGGGACTCGTTCCTCGAGAAGCGGGAGCCGAACTGGGACGACTTCCCGTACTACTACTGAGCAGCGTCACGGATCCGACGCCAGGTAGTCCACGACTCGTGAACCAGACCCGCGACCTGCAGATCCTCACCGTGCCCGCGGGGCCGGCGGTGGCCGAGGTGTTCCCCGCGCTGACAGACGTGCTCGCCGATCGCGGGCCCGCGGTGCTGCCGGTGCCGGCCGCTGATCCGGCACGCACCCGGCTGCTCGTCGACAGCCAGCGGCCCGGCGAGCCGATCGACCCGCGCGTGGCGCTGGTGGTGAGCACCTCGGGCTCCACCGGCACGCCGAAGGGTGCCATGCTCTCGGCCTCCGCGCTGGGGGCTTCCGCCGCGGCCACCGACCGGTTCCTCGGCGGGCCGGGCCGCTGGCTGCTCGCGCTGCCCGGCCACCACATCGCCGGACTGCAGGTGATGCTGCGGTCGCTGCGGTCCGGTTACGCGCCGACGGTGATGGACGTGACGGGCGGCTTCGACCCCGACGCACTGCCGGCCGCCGTGGAGGCTGCCCGGGCCGGGGCGCCGCGCGTGTACACCTCGCTCATCCCGGGCCAGCTCGCGAAGGTCCTCGACGAGGGCTCACCGGAGGCCGTCGCCGCACTCGCCCGACTCGACGCCATCCTGCTCGGCGGCGCGGCGGCCGCGCCGGAACTGCTCACCCGCGCGGCCGACGCCGGCATCCGCGTCGTCCGGACGTACGGAATGAGCGAGACCGCCGGCGGATGTGTGTACGACGGCGCACCGCTGGAGGGGGTCGAGGTCCGAATAGAGGACGACGACGACAACGCAGGCGCTGGCGGAGGCGCTGACGGCGGCATTGGCGACGGCGCTGGCGGCGACGGCGGCCCGACCAGCGGCACGGGCCGGGTGTGGTTGGCCGGGCCGCAGGTCGCACTCGGATATCGGAACGCGCCAGGGCATCCCGCATTCCACCGCGAGGGATGGTTCCGGACCGACGACGCCGGCCGGATCAACGAGGATGGCCGACTCAGCATTCTCGGCAGGCTCGACGATGCGATCAGCGTCGGGGGTCTGACGCTCTTGCCGCAGACCGTGGAGGATGCACTCCGGCGGCACGCGGCGGTTGTCGACGTCGTCGTCGTCGGGATCCCTGATGCCCGGCTCGGCGCCAAGCCAGTCGCGGCGGTGGCCCTCCGCTCCCCCGCCAGTTCCGACGCGCTCCGCGCCCACGTGACCTCACTTCTCGGCGAGCACTCCGCGCCCGCCGCCGTGGCCGTCCTGGCCGAACTCCCCACGCTGCCGGGCGGGAAAGTCGACCGACGCGCCGTCGCCCGCGGCTTCGACGATGGGACAATCACAGCATGACCCGCGAGCCCCACCTTCCCGCCGACATCGACCAGCCCGGCGGCGGCGATCACCCCGACACCGGCGGCGACATCGCGCCCCGCAGCGGCGGCGCCACCCTGGCCCACTGGCTCGAGGGGGCCCGCCCACGGACCTGGCCCAACGCGTTCGCCCCGGTCCTCGTCGGCTCGGCGGCGGCCGGTCTCGCGGGCGGGTTCGTGTGGTGGATGGGGCTGCTGGCGCTGGTCGTGTCGTGGTCGTTCATCATCGGCGTCAACTACGCCAACGACTACTCGGACGGGATCCGCGGCACCGACGACGACCGCGTGGGCCCGCTGCGCCTCGTCGGGTCCGGACTGGCCGCGCCCGCCACCGTCAAGCGGGTCGCGTTCTTCTTCCTCGGACTCGGCGGCGCGGCCGGCCTGGTGCTCAGCGCCCTGTCCGCGCCGTGGCTGATCCTCGTGGGGATGGTGTGCATCCTCGCGGCCTGGTTCTACACCGGCGGCAAGACACCGTACGGCTACCGCGGGCTGGGTGAGGTCGCGGTGTTCGTGTTCTTCGGTCTCGTCGCCGTGCTCGGTACCCAGTTCACGCAGCTGCAGTCCTCGGGGGTCGGCACGATCACCTGGTACGGCGTCGTTGCGGCGATCGCGGTGGGCAGTTTCTCGTGCGCGGTCAATCTCACCAACAACCTGCGTGACATCCCCTCCGACACCGAGGCCGGCAAGATCACGCTCGCCGTGCGGCTGGGCGACTCCAACACCCGCGGACTGCACGCGGTGCTCGAACTGCTCGTGCCGCTGGTGGCGACGCTGGCACTGATCCCCGCGACCCCCTTGGCGCTGCTGGGACTGCTCGCGATGCCGGTCGCGTGGAAGGCCAACGGACCCGTGCGGGCCCGGGCCACCGGCGCCGACCTGATCCCCGCGCTCGGGAAGGCCGGGATGGCGATGCTCGCGTGGAGCGTGCTCGTGAGCTGCGGGTTCTTCATCGCCGCGCTGTAGGCGGCGGGGCTGGCGGGCGCGGGGAGTTGGCCAGCTGGACGGTGGGTTGGCTCCAACGAGGGCGACAGGCTGGCGGGCCGGGACTTGTGCGCCCGGAATGGACCAATCCCCACGCGCACCCCAGCCGCTTTCGTGCAAACACAACGCGCAAGTACGACGCTCAGCTGTAACACGCAGCTGGAACGGTGAAGGCCGTGCGCAAATCAGTGCGGTGTCAGGACTGATCGGGTCCCGCGGATGGGGCCGGAAGGTCGGCGGTCTCCACCACTACGGGCGGCTCGCTCTCGGGCGCCTCGGTCCGCCCCGCGACGATCCCTGCCATGGACATGGCGCCCAGAACTACGGCGGAGATGATGACGGGGCGGGAGAGTCGCACGGGGGCCTTTCGCAGAGCAATGCCGCGATACAGCGACCTTCCCACCGTAGCCCCAAATGCACGACACCCCGGTAGACATCTCAGTGGATGAGATGCCTACCGGGGTCGACGTGGTCACCGACGGCCTGCCCGGCCGCCGGGAGTCTTCACATGATCAGCCGCGTCCGTTGGCGACTGTCGGGCCGGGGGCCTGCGCCCGCTCCGGGGAACCGGCGGCGACGGTCGGGGCCACCGAGCCGGACGAGCCGCCCGGACGGTTGCCCGACGAGCCGTTCGAACCGCTCGATCCGCCCTCGGTCGTGGTGCTCGAACCCGGCAGCGACGGCAGGCTCGAGGTGGCACCCGGCGTCGAGGAACCACCGTTGAGCACGATGCTCAGCCCGGCCAGGCCCAGGAGGGCAGCGCCGGTCAGGGCGAGGCCCGGAGCTAGATTGCCCAGCGAGCCGGTGGTGCCGGTCGTCGAGGAGCCCGGGACGGAGGAGCCCGGAACCGAGACCTCGCCGCCGCC
>DHCFD07801__coassemble_1269_pt1 | contig 21336 bp, 14 predicted proteins | sample DHCFD07801__metabat2_low_PE_002 | metagenome-assembled genome bin DHCFD07801 | reverse complement strand
CGCGCAAAGCAGAAGTCCCGGACCTTCGCCACTGCGAGGATCCGGGACTTCTTTCTGGAGCCGATGACGGGAATCGAACCCGCGCTGTCTGCTTGGGAAGCAGAAGTTCTACCATTGAACTACATCGGCATTGTGAGTTTCACGTGCGGAAATCGAGCGTTGATGCCATCGATCACAGTGCCCGTGAAGGCTGGTTCAGGTTAGCACGGCCAGCCGGCCGCGCTGCGCCGGCGGGGCCATTGGCGCGGGCGAGGTACGCGGGTGCCGCCTACTTGTGACCCGCGTCCGGCTTGGGGTCGGCGCTCTTCTGCGCCCGGGCCTGGGCCTGGGCCGCCGCAGCCTTGCGACGCGCGCCCGCGGTCATGGGCCGCTTGGGCTGGTTCAGTGACGCACGCGGGACGAAGCCGAAGGCCACGCCACCGATCACCGCCATCGCGATTCCGCCGATGATCCACGGAACAACGGACATGTAGCTGGTGACGCCCATCAGCACGATGAGAACACCCAGCCCCACGCAGACCCACGACCATTTGGTCCAGCGCCACACGTACTTGGAAGGCTCTTCCCTGAACTCGTCCATGGGCTCATTTGACCACGTCAGCATGGGTCGGTGCACATCAGCACCCCGTGCCGGGGCCAGTGATCGCCGCTGGCGGGCCGGTGGGTGGGCCGGCGGATGCTCGCCGCGGGGTGGTCGGAGAACTCGCCTCCGACTCCGCGTGTGGCCGCCGGATAGTCGCTGGAAAACGCTGTGTGGCCCGCAGGGAACGGGGGTGTGTCCAGGTTCACCAAAGGTTTAGTTACTGGCGGGTAGCATTTTGGGTCGCCAGGGCGCTTAATAGATGTGGACGTTCGTATAGGGAGCCGGACAACCGGCCAGCGGACACCAGCGGAGCCCAGGAGGAATCCGATGAACGACGTGACTGCGCGGCCCATCGCCGAGCGCGTGCGCACGGTTCTCGCCCGTGGCGCGTCCGGGACGGTCGAGGCCGGAATCCTCCGTCGACCACTGCGCTCGGCACGGGTGCGGGACGACGGCGTGGTGGTGCTCGTCGTGGACGTCAGCGGCATGTCCCGCGAGGTCGGAGACGGGGCCCGGATGGCAGCCGTCGGTGCCTCGGCGACCGTTGAGATCCCCGACGCCGTCTGCACGGGACGCTGCCGGAAGTCGGCCCCGCGACCGTCGTTCGCGCTGGACGGTCGGCACGTGGCACGGCCCGAAGGGTGCGACGACGACTGCAGCGTCGTCCGCGGAATCGTCACGCTCTCGGGAATCGTCACCGCGTCATCCGATGCACGACGACGACATCTCGTGGCCGCGGATGGTGGCCCGATGGGGGCCGGCGGCGACCTCGGCTCCATACGGCTGAACGAACTGCAGCCGCTCGAGATCACCTACCTCGGCGCCGAGGGGGTGGACATGGTCTCCCGCACGGATCTCGCGGCGGCGGCCGTCGATCCGATCGGTGTGGACGAGCAGGTGTGGCTGCGCCGGATCGGCGCGGACGACGGATTCGCGGCCCGGCTCGTGCTGCGGTCCGGTCGGCAGATCGCCGGCACCGACCCGCGCGTGATCGGGATCGACGGTCACGGCCTGGACCTCGCCGTGGACGCCTCCGGAGGCGGATTCCGCGACATCATCCGCGTGCCGTTCTCGCAGGTCTGTCGCGACACCGAGTCGCTGCGACACGAGCTGGCGCTGCTCGGCGCCTGAGGCGATCACGCCCGCACCCGACCGACTTTCCGTGGCCGGCCTCCCGCACGAGCGGGGGCCGGCCACGCGTCATTTCCGGAGCGTCCGCGAAAAATATTTGGACTGAGTTCGAGGAAGCTCTTGATTTATAGGTGAGCCTTACCTAAGTTGTTTTCCGCGGGTAGTCACGTCCCCGCCCCCGGACCGTTCCGGCGCCAATCCCTGAGGCGCCGGGACGGGCCGGGAAATGCTTTCAGGAGACGTCAACCACGAGAGGGGCTCTACCCCATGCGATCACTGGTGGGGCCCGTCCCCGAACCCGCCGAGCGCGCCGGATCCGCACTCCGCCGCTGCGCCCGCGCGATACTCAGCGCCGGGACCGCCGCCCCGATCGCCACCGTGCACCTCGCACATCACGCCCCCGGCACCAATGACTTCTGGCTAGCGATTCCGATGGCGGACGCGGCCACGATCACCGCCGGGGGAGTGCGCGCCCGGCTCGAAGTCCTGGACGTCATCCTCGGAGGGGTCGCGGACGGGCGGTGCCGCCGCGTCGTCGTCGTCGAAGGTCGGGTCGAACTGCCGGGCACGCACGCACAACGCCACGTCGCCACCCACATCGCGGTTGATCTTCCCGACCATTCCCTCCTCGGCATCGGCGACGACATCGCCCTGGTGCGGCTCCGCGCCGAACAGATCGTCCTCACCGACCACGACGGCGTCACCACCATCGAGCCCGACGACATGGCGACCTCCGGCCCCGACCCCTTCGCCGACCTGGAGGGGCACTGGCTCGACCACCTCAACGACCCGCGGTGCCGCATCGTCCCGCGGATCGCCATGCGCGTGTGCCGCTGCCTGCCCGCGCAACGCCCCCTGCTGGTCGGGATCGACCGCGCCGGCGTGGACCTCGAGTTCACCGACCGCGACGACAACATCCACCGCCAGCGGATCCCGTTCGCCGAAGCCTGCAGCGAGGTGGGCGAGTTGGGGACCCAGATCCGATTGCTCGCGGGCGGGCCACGGTACCCTCTGGATCGTGCTGCTCTCCGACCGTGACCTCCGATCCGAGCTCGCCGACGGGCGGCTCGGGATCGACCCGCTCGACCCGTCGCTGATCCAGCCGTCGAGTATCGACGTGCGGCTCGACAACATGTTCCGCGTGTTCAACAACTCGCGGTACACGCACATCGACCCCGCGCAGCAGCAGGACGAGCTGACCGAGCTCGTCGAAGTGGCCGACGGGGATCCGTTCGTGCTGCACCCGGGCGAGTTCGTCCTCGGCGCCACGCTCGAGCGGCTGGAGCTGCCCGATGACCTGGCGGGGCGGCTGGAGGGCAAGTCCTCGCTCGGGCGGCTGGGGCTGCTGACGCACTCGACCGCCGGATTCATCGACCCCGGCTTCGGCGGGCACATCACGCTCGAGCTGTCCAATGTCGCAAACCTGCCCATCACTCTGTGGCCCGGCATGAAGATCGGCCAGCTGTGCCTGTTCCGGCTGTCCAGCCCCGCCGAGAATCCGTACGGCAGTTCCGCGATGGGCTCCAAGTATCAGGGGCAGCGCGGGCCGACCGCGTCGAAGGCGTACCTGAACTTTCAGTAGAGCGTGGGCGGGCACGGGCCGGCGCGTGCCGGCGCGTGCCGGCGCGGGCGGTGGCCTGCGTAGGCGGTGGTCTGCGCTCGATTCAGTGCCGGCTTCCGCGTTGATCGCGTCGCCAAGAGGGTTCGGCCCACATCGGCCGAGTAGGGCTGTGCCAAACTCGCTTCTCGATGCGCGCGCGGTTCGGTGAGGCGATTCCTGACGCGCCCGTGGCAGCGGCGTCCGTGGTGGCGGCCCCGTGTCGGCAGTCCCGTGGCGGCGGCGTCACGGGGAATTTGGCTTGTTGAACAGCAGGTGAGGCAGCGTCCCCAACCCGGCCCCGAACTCTCGTCCGGCGTTCACCGAGCTTTTCCTGGGCCGTCGCCTCAGACCGATAGACAAGCGTTATGCGTATGACCGTGTTCGGGACCGGATACCTCGGCGCCACCCACGCCGCTTGCATGGCCGAGTTGGGCCACGAGGTTTTGGGGGTGGATGTCGACGAGGCGAAGATCGAACGATTGCGCCGGGGCGAGGTGCCGTTCTACGAGCCGGGACTGCCGGAGATCCTGCGCAAGCACGTGGACTCGGGCCGGCTGAAGTTCACCACCGACTACGCGGAGGCCGCCGAGTTCGCGGATCTGCACTTCATTGGTGTGGGCACGCCGCAGCGCAAGGGTGAGTTCGCCGCCGACACCACCTACGTCGAGGACGTGGTTGCGCGGTTGTCGCCGCTGCTGACCCGCGATGCGGTGCTGGTGGGCAAGTCCACGGTACCGGTGGGGACGGCGGTGCGGCTGCAGGGGATCGCAGACTGGCACGTTCGCAGTGGCGTGCGCGCGGAGGTCGTGTGGAACCCGGAGTTCCTGCGTGAGGGTTTCGCGGTCAAGGACACGCTGACCCCGGACCGGATCGTGATCGGACTGCCCGGTGGCGAGCAGGAGCAGAGCCTGGCCCGTGAGCTGGTCGACGAGGCCTACGCGCCGATCCTGGAGTCCGACCCGTGCCCGGTGATCGTCACCGATCTGGCCACCTCGGAGCTGGTCAAGGTCAGCGCGAATGCGTTCCTGGCCACCAAGATCTCCTTCATCAATGCCGTGTCGGAGGTGTGTGAGGCCGCGGGCGCGGATGTGACGGTGCTGGCCGATGCGATCGGGATGGACCCGCGGATCGGGCGCCGGTTCCTCGGTGCGGGACTGGGCTTCGGCGGGGGCTGCCTGCCCAAGGACATCCGGGCGTTCATGGCCCGCGCCGGCGAGTTGGGGGCGGATGAGGCGATGACGTTCCTGCGTGAGGTCGACTCGATCAACATGCGGCGCCGCGAGCGGATGGTTGACCTGACCGTCGAGGCGTGCGGCGGAACGCTGATCGGTAAGACGGTCGCGGTGTTGGGTGCGGCGTTCAAGCCGAACTCCGATGACGTGCGCGATTCCCCGGCGCTGAACGTGGCCGGGATGCTCTCGCTCAAGGGCGCGCAGACAGTGGTGTTCGATCCGCAGGCACTCGACAATGCCCGGGCGCTGTTCCCGACTCTGGGCTACGCCGAGTCGGCGCTCCAGGCATGCGATGGCGCGGACGTGGTACTGGTCGCGACCGAGTGGGCCGAGTTCGTGGAGCTCGACCCGGCCGCGGTGGCCGAGGTGGCGCGCGGGCGCATCCTGCTCGATGGCCGCAACTGCATGCCCGGCGACACCTGGCGCGAGGCCGGCTGGACCTACCGCGCACTCGGACGCGGCGTGCCGGTCCGTGCTGGCAGCGGCACCCCGGCGCGCGCGGGCCTCGTTACCGCCTGATCGGGAGCACCGCGGACTGAGCGGGTACCGCACCCCCGAATCGCCGGCGGTATGAGGTGGGGGTCGTCGAGAACGCTCGGCCGAAGTTCTGGCGGAACGTGACGACGCTGCCGAACCCGCAGGACAGTGCAATGGATTCTATGGGCCATGAGGTGGTCTCGAGGAGCATCCGTGCGTGGTCCAGACGCCGGGAGAGCACCCATTTGCCCGGGCTGGTCCCAGTCATCTCGACGAAGCGCCGGGCGAAGCTGCGCCGACTCATATGGGCGTGGCTGGCGAGCTCGTCGACCGAGAGATCAGCGTCGAGATTGCCCAGGGCCCATTGGATGGTCGCGCCGATGTCGTCGTCGTCATCACGATCAGGCACCGGCTGCTGGATGTACTGTGCCTGGTCTCCGTCGCGGTGCGGGGCCACCACGATGTGGCGCGCCACCTCCGAGGCGGCGGCCGCCCCCAGATGGACTCGCACCACGTGGAGGCAGGCGTCCAGCGACGACGCGGTGCCGGCGGAGGTCAACACGTCGCCGTGGTCGATGTACAGGTCTGACGACTGAACCTGCACAGCGGGAAACCTCGACGCCAGTTCCGCTGCGCCCTCCCAGTGCGTCACCGCGGCGCGGCCGTCGAGCACTCCGCTGCCCACGACGGGGAACGCTCCCAGGCACAAGCCGGCGATTCCGCCACCGCGCGCGTGGGTGGCGCGCACGATGTCGAGCAGTGCCGGATCCGGCACCGGGAGATCGTTTGGCCAGGCCGGAAACACCAGGAGATCGGCGCCCGTCACGGCCTCGGGTCTAGCCAGATCGTCCAAGACGACCCCCTCCGCGGTCCGGACGGATTCGCCATCACCGCTCCAGGTGACGACCCGCCAGTCCGGGCCGAGCCCGAGCCTGGAGACCTCGCCGAACACCAGAAGCGGAGCGGCGAGATGGAACATCGTCATCCCGTTGAAAACGTGGATCGCGATCTGCATGCGTTGGCCTTAATTCATCGAAAGTGTGCCTTTGTGCCACTCACGGTACGCGTCGTTGCTGCCGCAGGATGGGGGACATAAGCCGGGAAACACCGGAATCCCATTGCCGAGGAGGCACCCATGGCCACGCCCAACCGCGCGCTGATCGTCGTTGACGTCCAGCAGGAGTACTTCGACGGACCACTCGAGATCCAGTACCCGCCCCGCGATTCCTCCCGTGCCCAGATTCTGCGGGCGATCGACGTGGCCGACGAGGCCGGAATGCCGGTCGTGATCGTCAAGCACGAGCTCCCTGAGGAAGCTCCGGTTTTCGCCAAGGGCAGCGCCCGCTGGGAGCTACACAGTGAGATCGAAGGCAAGGTCAGCCAGGAGCGCAAGCTCGTCGACAAGGTGTTCGCCAGCGTCTTCGACGGAACCGGACTGGCCGACTGGCTGCGCGACAAGGGCGTCGACTCCGTCACCCTGGTCGGCTACATGACCAACAACTGCATCATCGGTTCCGCGGTGGGCGCAGAGCCGCTCGGCTTCGCCGTCGAGATCCTCTCCGACGCCACCGGCGCCATCAGCATCTCCAACGCCGCCGGATCGGTGCCGGCCAAGCAGGTGCACGAGACGCTGATGGCTGTGCTCAACTCCAACCTCGCCCGGGTCGCGACGACCGACGCGTGGGCCGAGGCCGTGGGAAGCGGTGCCGAACTGGAGGGCAGCAACCTCGTCCACTCCGCACTCCAGGGCCGCGAGGACCACTGAACCAGCACCTGAGCAATCCAGAGGAGAGCAATTGACCCCCGCCCCCGCTCCGACCCCGGACGTAGCTTCGACATCCGGGAACGCCCCCTTCGCACTGTCCGTCCTCGACAACGCCCACACCGGCGTAGGGCAGACGGTCAGCGAGGCGTTCGGGGCGGTGATCGAGCTGGCGCGCCTGGCCGATCGGCGTGGCCTGCGACGGTTCTGGATGTCCGAGCACCACGCGATGCCCGGTGCCTCCACCTCCTCGCCGCAGCTGATGGTGGCGCGGCTCATCGCTGAGACCGAGCGGATTCGGCTCGGGGCGGGCGGTGTCATGCTGCCCAACCACGCACCGCTGGTGATCGCCGAGCAGTTCGGCATGCTCGACGCTCTCGCCCCGGACCGGATCGACCTCGGGGTGGGGCGGGCGCCGGGAACGGACCCGGCCACCGCGGCCGCGCTCCGGCGTCATCACGAGGCGAATGACCAGTTCCCCCAGCAGGTACTGGAGCTTCTCGGATTCCTGAACTGTGAGTTCCCCGACGGCCACCGATATCGGGGAGTCCACGCGGTTCCGGGGCCGTGGCAGGCCGACCAGAACCGGGTGCCGCGCCCCGAGACTTCACCGGAGTTGTGGTTCCTCGGTTCGTCCCCGTACTCGGCGAGTCTGGCCGGGCAGCTCGGCCGGCCGTACGCGTTCGCGCTCCAGTTCGGCGACGCCGACGTGGACTCGGCTATCCGTCTCTACCGCGAGAGTTTCCGCCCCTCCGACGTCCTGGCCGAGCCATACAGCCTGGTCAGTGTCCCCGTGGTTGCCGGGGACGATCCGGTGGAAGCCCGCCGTCAAGCCGCAGCCGGAGCAATGGCGATGCTGCGCATGTTCAAGCGCCAGGGCTACAGCTTGCTGCCGCCGGACGAGGTCGAGTCGTACCCGGCCACCGTGCACGAGCGCGCGATCCTCGATTCCTACACCGAGCGATTCCTCAACGGCCGCCCCGAGTACGTCGCGGACAAGCTGGACCAGTTGCATGCCCGGACTGGCGTCGACGAGGTAATGCTCGTGGTGATGGGTCACTCCCGCAGAGCCCAGTACCGCACGGTCGAGCTCCTCGCCGACCACTACGGGCTGCCCGGGGCCTGAGAGTGCTGGCCCCAGCCCCTCGCAGCGACTCGACGCCGCGGCCCCCGCTACTGCCGGTACGAGCTGAGGAAGTTGCCGATCCGCTCGATCGCCGTGCCCAGGTCGCGGGCCGGCGGCAGGGTGACGATCCGGAAATGGTCCGGGTCCGGCCAGTTGAAGCCCGTGCCCTGCGTGATGAGGATCCGCTCGCGCTCGAGAAGGTCCAGGGCGAACTGGCGGTCGTCGTGGATCTCGTGGACCTCCGGGTCGAGCCGCGGGAACACGTACAGCGCGCCCATCGGCCGAACGCAGCTCACGCCGGGGATGGTGTTGAGCTTCTCCCAGGCGATGCCGCGCTGCTCGTGCAGTCGCCCGCCGGGCTCGATGAGCTCATCGATCGACTGGTAGCCGCCCAAGGCCACCTGGATGGCGTGCTGCGCGGGCACGTTGGGACACAATCGCGTGGACGCGAGTAGTTCCAGGCCCTCGAGGAACCCGGCGGCGTGCGCCTTGGGGCCGGTGATGGCCACCCAGCCGGCGCGGTATCCGGCGACGCGGTACGTCTTGGACAGGCCGTTGAACGTCAGCACGAGCAGGTCCGGCGCGAGGGTGGCGATGGAGGTGTGCTGGGCCTCGTCGTAGATGATCCGGTCGTAGATCTCGTCCGCCAGGATCAGCAGACTGTGCTCGCGGGCCAGGTCGACGATCCCCTGCAGGACCTCCCGCGAGTACACCGCGCCCGTCGGGTTGTTGGGGTTGATCACCACGATCGCCTTGGTGCGGGGCGTGATCTTGGAGGCGATGTCCTCCAGCGACGGGTTCCAGTCGTCTTCCTCGTCGCAGAGGTAGTGGACCGGCTTGCCGCCCGAGAGCGAGGTCATGGCCGTCCACAGCGGGTAGTCCGGGGCGGGGATGAGGACCTCGTCGCCGTCGTTGAGCAGCGCCTGCATGGTCATGGTGATGAGCTCGGAGACGCCGTTGCCCAGGTAGATGTCGTTCACCGACAGGCGCGGGAAATCGGGCACCAGCTCGTAGCGCGTGTAGATCGCGCGCCGCGCCGACAGGATGCCCTTGGACTCGGAGTAGCCCTGCGCGTGGGGGAGCGCGGCGATCATGTCGCGCATGATCACGTCCGGCGCCTCGAACCCGAACGGCGCCGGGTTGCCGATGTTGAGCTTGAGGATCCGGTGCCCCTCGGCCTCGAGCTGATTGGCGCGCGCCAGCACCGGGCCACGGATCTCGTACAGGACGTCCTTGAGCTTGGAGGACTGGTCGAGCGTGCGCGGCTGACGAGGGGTGCGTCCCGGATTCTCAGGCGTCATACCTGCCGATTGTGCCACTCGGGCGCGCGTGCGCGGCGTCACGTGCCGGGGCCGGGCACAGTCGCGAGCGCAGCCGGGCGGGGAGCGGGCCAGCCGGGCGCGAGCCGTCAGATCCCGTACCGCAGGTCGACGATCGCCGGGATCTCCGAATCCGGGAGCAGCCGGAGCAGATCGTCGGGGTGCTCCACGCGGAGATAGTCCACGCGGTCGCGCTCGCGAGGGCACAGGGAGTACGGCTGCGACTCGATGGACAGCCCCGTCACCTGCCGCAGCCGCCGCACCTCGCCACGGACGGTCGTGGTGGCCGCGGGGTCGTCGTAGAGGGTCTCCGCCAGCGCCCGCGCCGACCACGCATCGCGAGAGGCCAGGAGCGCCACCAGTTCGGCGCGGCGCGGCGAGAGGGAGATGGAGGTGCCATCCGCCCGCACGATGGCCGGCTTCCATCCGAGGAGCCGGATGGACGTGACGGGGTTGGTGCCGGCGTCGGGGTGGGTGACGTTGTCGTCGTCGTACCCGGGGTGGATGGTGGCACTGGGGTCCTCGTGGTCCGCGCCGGTGGGCGACGGGGAGGAGGAGGGCGACGGGGAGCCGGAGGGCGACGGCGCGGGAAGCGCGGCGAGGAGGGACTCGGCCAGGCGCGCTCCGCACCGGACCAGCGCGGCCGTTTCCGCCGACGCCAGCCGCACCGGGTGCGAGACGTCGAGCACCCCGACGATCTGCCCGCGCGGGTCCCGGATCGGCGCCGCGGTGCAGGTCCAGCCGTGGTGGGCCCGCACGAAGTGCTCGCCGGCGGTGGCGTGGGTGAGGGCACCCGCCTCCAGCGCCAGCGAGATCCCGTTGGCCCCGATCCCCCGCTCGGACCAGTCGGCGCCCTCGGCGAACGCGATCGAGTCCGCCCGGCGCAACGCCTGTCCGCTCCCGGCGCGCCACAGCACGCGGCCGTGGTTATCGGCGACGACGACGAGGTGCCGCCCCGCCGCCGAGGTGTCCGCGACCGAGTCCACGACCTCCGCAGCCACCGGGCTGAGAGGCGATCTTTCCCGGGCGGCCACCATGTCTTCTCGCGACAGCACGCTGCAGGGAGTCTGCTGGTCAGGCGAGATTCCGGCGTCCCCGCTGCGGCGCCAGGCGCGCAGGACCCGTGAGTCCAGGTCGGGCGCCCGGCCGCCGGACAGGGTGATCTCGTGGGCCTCGATCGTGCGGGCCGCGAACGCCGTGGGGTCGGAGAACCGCAACGCCTGATGCAACGACATTGCCACCCCCTTGGGAAGAAAGTGTGATCTACGTCATGGCAGACGCTACATCAGAGCGAAGGAGTGGGCATGACCCAGACGACGGAGGCACCCGCGCAGACCGGCGGCGCGGATCAGAGTGGGGCGGACCGACACCGCGGGCCGGACCAGACGGTCGAGAGCTGGCTGGCCGAGTTCGGCGGGGCGCTCGCGGCGGGCGACGCCGAGCGGGCGGCGGGGATGTTCGAGGACGAGGGGTGCTGGCGTGATTTCGTGTCCTTCACCTGGAACCTCCGGACCCTCGAGGGGCGCGGCGAGATCCGGGACATGCTCGACGCGCAGCTCGCGGCCGTCGCGCCGTCCGGCTGGGCGCTGGACGAGCCGGCGACCGAGGCCGACGGGGTGACCGAGGCGTGGATCGTCTTCGAGACCGCCGCCGGTCGCGGCTGGGGGCACCTGCGCCTGCGCGACGGGCGGGCGTGGACCCTGCTCACCACGATGCAGGAACTCAAGGGGCACGAGGAGAAAAAGGGGCGCGACCGCGACAAGGGCGTCGAGCACGTCATTCGCCGCGGGCGCCGGACCTGGCTCGAGCAGAAGCACGACCGGCAGGAGACGCTGGGCTACACCGAGCAGCCGTATGCGGTGATCATCGGTGGCGGCCAGGGCGGGATCGGGCTCGCGGCGCGGCTCAAGCGGCTCGGCGTGCCCACGATCGTGATCGAGAAGAACGAGCGCGCCGGCGACTCGTGGCGCAAGCGCTACAAGTCTCTACACCTGCACGATCCGGTCTGGTACGACCACCTGCCCTACATCCCGTTCCCGGACGACTGGCCGGTGTTCCCCGCGAAGGACAAGGTGGGGGACTGGCTGGAGCACTACACGGCGATCATGGACCTCGACTACTGGTCGGGCACGCAGTGCCTCGGGGCCGAGTTCGACGAGGCGGCCGGGACGTGGCGGGTCCGGGTCGACCGGCGGGGCGAGGAGGTCGAGTTGCGGCCGACCCAGCTGATCTTCGCGCTTGGGGTGTCCGGCTACCCCAACATCCCGCACTTCGAGGGCGCCGAGGATTTTGCCGGCGAGCAGTGGCACTCGTCGGAGTTCACCGGCGAGGGCGACGTCGAGGGTAAGCGCGCCATCGTGATCGGCTCCAACAACTCGGCCCACGACATCTGCGCCGCGCTGTGGGACCACGGCGCGGACGTGACGATGATCCAGCGATCCTCGACCCACATCTCCCGGAGTGAGTCGCTGATGTCGCTGGCGCTCGGGCCCCTGTACTCGGAGGAGGCACTCGAGGCCGGCGTGACCACCGAGAAGGCCGACATGCTGTTCGCCTCCTGGCCGTACCGCCTGCTGCCGGACGCGCAGATCCCCGTCTACGAGCAGATGGCGGAGCAGGACGCCACCTTCTACGAGGAGCTGCGCGGGGTCGGGTTCGACCTGGACTTCGGGGAGGACGGCTCGGGCCTGTTCCTCAAGTACCTCCGGCGCGGATCCGGGTACTACATTGACGTCGGCGCCAGCCAACTCCTGATCGACCGCGAGGTGGCGCTCGAGCGCGGGCAGGTCACGCGGATCCTGCCCGAGGGCGTGGAGATCGACGGCGAGCGCGTGCTGCCGGCCGACCTCATCGTCTACGCCACCGGGTACGGCTCGATGAACCAGTGGTTGGTGGATCTGGTGTCCCAGGAGGTCGCGGACCGCGTCGGCAAGGTGTGGGGCTACGGCTCGGACACCACCCGCGACCCCGGCCCGTGGGAGGGCGAGCTGCGGAACATGTGGAAGCCGACCAACGTGGAACAGTTGTGGATCCACGGCGGCAACCTGCACCAGTCCCGCCACTACTCCAAGTACCTCGCGCTGCAGCTCAAGGCACGGATGGAGGGCGTCCCGACGCCGGTGTACCGGGTCCAGGAGTCTCACCACCCGAGCTGACGTACTGCTGCTGTTGCACGGCTGCTGACGCCCGGCTGCCGACGCCGAAATGGGCCGCGGCCCCTGACCAGTTTCCTGATCAGGGGCCGCGGCCCTTGCGCTGTGCGCGTGACTCTTGGGTCAGAGCCCGTAGCCACCAGCCTTCTTCGCGCGGGGGATCGCGCTACCCGACTTGGGCTTGGCCGGCGCATCCTCGGCGGGCTTGTCCGTCTCGGGCTTTGCGTCAGCCTCCGGCTTGGCGTCGGCCTCGGTTGCCGGAGTCTCGGCCGGCTTCTCCGCGGGGGCATCGGCGGCCGGAGCGGCAGCGGCAGCGGCCGGAGCCGACGCCTTGGCCGCGCCCGGGGCCTTAGCGGAGCCACCGAGTGCCTTGGCACCACCCGGAGCCTTGGCGCCGCTCTTCAGCGAGAGTCCGCCCTCCTTCGGAGCAGCCGGTGCGGACTCCGCCGGCTTGTCGGCCGAAGCGTCAGCCGACTCCGCCGGCTTCTCCTCGGGAGCATCGGTGGCCGAAGCGGCACCCGCACCGGCGGCGGCAGCACCCGCACCGGCAGCGGCAGCGGCAGCGGCCGGAGCCGACGCCTTAGCCGCGCCCGGGGCCTTCGCGGAGCCACCGAGTGCCTTGGCACCACCCGGAGCCTTCGCGCCGCCCTTGAGCGAGAGCCCGCCCGACTTCGGGGCGGCGGTGGAGTCGCCGGTCGTGGCCGGGCCCGAGCCCTCGGCTGCGTCGCGGGTCTCCTCGGTACGCTCGGCGTCCTTGACCTCGGACTGGGCCTCGGCAGCGGAGGCACCGCCCGGGGCCTTGGCGCCGCCGAGCGCCTTCGCGCCACCCGGAGCCTTGGCTCCACCGGGAGCCTTGGCGCCGCCCTTGAGCGAGAGTCCGCCGGACTTGGGAGCGCCCTTCGAGTCCGCGACCGACGCGCCCGCAGCAGCGGCACTGACCGCACCGGCGGTGCCGGCGGCCGCGACCTCGGCACCGTCACCCTTGTCGGTCACCTCGTTGTCCGGGGCCGCCTCGGCCGGAGCGGACGCCGCAGCCTTCTCGGCCTCGGCGGCATCGCGCTCTGCCTGCTCGGCATCCTTCTGCGCCTGGGTCTTCTCGCGCTTGGGCGTCTCGATCCAGGACGCCTCGCGCGGCTCGGGCAGGCCACCGTCGCGGGTGACCGACTCCAGCAGCAGCTGGGCCACGTCCACGACCTCGACCTGGCCCTCCTGCTCGGTGCCGTCGGTCTGGGCGGTGGTGCCGTCCGAGAGCATCACGCGGCAGAACGGGCAGCCCGTGGCGATCTTCTTGGGCGAGGTGGACAGCGCCTCGTCGACACGGTCGACGTTGATGCGCTTACCGATCGTCTCCTCCATCCACATGCGCGCGCCACCGGCGCCACAGCACATGGAGCGCTGCCCGTGACGGGGCATCTCCTTGAGGGTCACGCCCGAGCCGTCCATGAGCTCACGCGGCGCCTCGTACACCTGGTTGTGGCGGCCGAGGTAGCACGGGTCGTGGTAGGTGACGGTGCCGTCGATCGGGGCCACGGGCACCAGGCGCTTGTCCCGCACGAGGCGGTTGAGCAGCTGGGTGTGGTGGACCACCTGGTAGTCGCCACCGAGCTCGCCGTACTCGTTCTTGAGCGCGTTGAGGCAGTGGGCACAGGTCACGACGACCTTGCGCTGCGAGGTGGGAACGCCGTCGAAGGCGTTGTTCATCGTCTCGATGTTCTGCTCGGCGAGCATCTGGAACAGGAACTCGTTGCCCGCGCGGCGAGCGGAGTCACCGGTACAGGTCTCGCCTTGGCCCAGCACCGCGAACTTCACGCCGGCGGTGTGCAGCAGGGTCGCCACGGCCTGCGTGGTCTTCTTGGCGCGGTCCTCGAAGGCACCGGCACAGCCGACCCAGAACAGGTACTCGGTGTCGGAGAAGTCCTCGATGTCCGAGCCGATCACCGGGATGTCGAAGTCGAGCGAGTTCATCCACTCGTCACGGCCGGAGTTGTTCTGGCCCCACGGGTTGCCCTTGTTCTCGAGGTTCTTGAACAGGCCGGCGAGCTCGGTCGGGAACTCCGACTCGATGAGCACCTGGTAGCGGCGCATGTCGACGAAGTGGTCGACGTGCTCGATGTCCACCGGGCACTGCTCGACACACGCGCCACAGGTGGTGCAGGACCACAGTGCCTCGGGGTCGATGATGCCGGCCAGGGTCGGGTCCTCGGAAACGTCGGCGGTGGTCCCACCGACCAGCGGACGCTGCGCCTCGATGCGGGCGGCCTCCGGGATCTTGGCCAGCTTGGCCTCGTCCGGGTTGCCGTCGGCGTCGACCAGGCCGGTCTCTTCGCCCATGGTGGTCTTGCCACCGGCGAGCAGGTACGGGGCCTTGGCGGCACCGTGGTCGCGCAGCGCCATCATCATGAGCTTGGGGCTCAGCGGCTTACCGGTGTTCCAGGCGGGGCACTGCTCCTGGCAGCGGCCACACTCGGTACAGGTGGAGAAGTCCAGCCAGCCCTTCCACGAGAAGTCCTCGATGGCGCCGGCGCCGAGGACGGGCTCGAAGTCCTCGTCCTCCTCGGTCTTGGCCTCGATCTTCTCCATGGTCAGCGCTTCGCCGTCCATGGTCATGGGCTTGAGTGCACCCAGCGCGGTGCGGCCGTCGGCCTCGCGCTTGAAATAGATGTTGAAGAACGCGGAGAAGCGGTGCCAGGCCACGCCCCAGGTGATGTTGCGGCCCACGACGTACAGCCAGACCATGCCGGTGAGCAGCTTGACCAGCGCGAAGATCGACACCATGATCTCGTTGGCCGGCAGGATCGTCGAGAGCGGTCCGGAGACCCAGTCGGTCGCCCAGTGCCAGTGATATCCGTCGGCCTCGAGCAGCGAGAGCTTGCCGGCCTTGACGAAGATCATGCCCAGGCCCTCGAGGAGCACAACAGCCTCGACGAAGTAGGCGGCCTTGCGGTCCGAGCCGGTGAAGCGGTTGATGCCGCGACGCTGGTTGATCTGGCGGATGATGATCAGCACGGTGATGCCGATGACGGTGCCCAGGCCCAGGAACTCGTCGATCGCGTGCCACCACGCCTGATCAGAGAGCCACGGCCAGCCGCCGCGCGGATTGAACGTCTGGATGTACGCCTCGAACCAGACGATCGAGCCCAGCAGGAAGCCCACCATGACGAACCAGTGGAAGAAGCCCACCGAGCGTTTGCGGGCCATCCGCGTGTGGGCCGCCACCTCGACGATGACGTTCTTCAGTCGCGAGAAGACCGGACCGAAGCGGTTGAAGCCGTCCTTCTGGCCGAGCATGATGCTCCGCACCATCCGGGAGACCCCGCCGATGAATGAAGCCCAGCAGATCAAACTGAGCAGGACGCCTATCGTCCCTAGTGTGATGGTCACGCCTGACATGGTTCGCGGCCTTTCGTCGCACTTCTCGACGTACGGGCGCCTGGGTTAGGCACGGCGGCGCCCGTCGACAGTGTTGGTGTCAAAGGTAAGGCACGAGGGCCCCGTTCCACGAGTTCAGGTCTCCCTTACTTAAGAGTTCCCGACTCGCGGACGGGGCCCGCGCGGTTAACGGTGTTTCAGTTGATGCGCTTTCAGTTGGTGCGCAGGGTCAGTCCCTCGTGCGCGGCCAGCACGTCCTCGATCGGCACGGCCGACAGTCGCGGGGTGAACCCGGCCGCCTTCGCCACGGCGTCGGCGTTGGCGCAGGTCCCGGTGTCGGCGACGTTGGAGGCGCTGGAGATGCCCAGGGCCCGGTCGCCGGAGAACACCACGCCGCCGCTGTCGCCGGGCAGGGCGCACAGGTCGACGGTGAACGCGCCGTCGATGGTGCGTGAGCCGGCCACATCGATGTTGGCGTCGACCTGCGAGATGGTGCCGCACGAGAAGCCCGTACGGAAGCCCGTCTTGCAGGCCTTCTGTCCCACGACGGGGGCCGCGGTCCCGATGATCGGCTGGGTGGCGTCACGGTCGGTGCCCACCAGGTTGGAGGCGAATCGCGCGGCGTCGTCGTCGTCGACCTCGATCAGGGCGGTGTCGATGCCGTCCCGCTTCACGCCGGCCATGGTGCCGAACTCCTCGCCGTCGGCGAAGGCCGCGCGCGTGCCGTCCTCGCCGGCGCAGTGGGCGGCGGTGATGACGACCGGCTTGCCGTTCAGCTCACCGTTGAATCCGGTCGAGCACTCGAGCACGCCGCCGGGGACGCGCACCATGTAGCCGGTGCCGCCGACGACGGGCCCGTCCGGAGCGGCGGCCTCCTGCCCGCCGAGGCGGGACTGGCCCTGCGGCGCGGGCTGCGGGTCGGGGTTGGGGACGGTCTCGTTCATGCCCTCGATGATCGAGCCGGTGCCCGGCGTCATGCCGGACAGCAGGTCGACGACCGTGCGCAGCGGACCCTCGGGGATGATTCCGGCGTCGTTGAGCAGGGCCAGGCTGCCGAGCGAGCCGCCGTCGCCGCCGGGCAGGGTCGCGCCGCCGGTGCCGGTGCCTGCACCCCCGGTGCCCTCGCGGGTCGTGGCGGGGGTGAGCCCCTCGACGGTGGGCTCGCCGCCGTCCGAGCCGGTCTCGCCGCCCTGGCTGCCGAACGGCGCCATGTCGTTGGCGGGGCTGGGGGCCTCGGTCATGTCGACCTCGGCGAGGTCGGCCAGGCGGGAGTCGAGGTTGCCGAGGGTCGCGGCGTCGCCGCCGCGGGTGGTGACGACGACGGCGTTGCGCGTCGGATCGATCCGGATGCCGGTGACGAGTTCCCTCATGTCCTCGGGCATGCCGTCCACGATCTTGCCGACCTGACGTTCACGGGCCTCGAGCTCATGTGTGGTCAACGCCACGTCCTGGATCGTGAATCCGGCTCCGGTGGCCTCGTCGCGGAGTGCGTCTCCGGTCTCTCCTGGGAGGACGCCCACGACGCCGTTGCCGTCGTCGTCGATCCACACGCCGCCGAACGCCTCGCGGAACTCGTCCTGCCACCCGGGGCGGAGCTCGGACAGGCGCTGGCCGATGCCGGCCTGATCCAGGAACTCCTCGGGCGTGAGGCCGAGATCGCGCTGCAGTGCCTCGACGAGCGACGTCAGCTGGGGTCCCAGCGCCTCGGCGAGGGAGGGGAGGGTGGCCGCTGCGGCGGCGCCGACGGCCGCGGGGGTCTCGCCTGCAGCGGGGGCAGGGGCGGGCTGGGCGCCGGCGGGCGTCGCGCTGACGACGAGAGCCGCGGCCGCGCCGAGGGCGGCGAGCTTGGAGGAGATACGCATGGTGGCCTTCCGTGATGCACGGGTGAGCGACTGGGAGGTCGATCGGTCGCGAGCAAGATTACGGCGCTGTGATTAGTGAGTCCAGTGTGACACGTGTGATTAGTGGGATTCGTGAGGGAAATTCTCAGAAGAGGCTGAGTCGGAGAATTTGGTCTTTGGGCGCTAGGCTGCCTCTTCGGCAACGACGTACGCGCCGGCAATCTTTTTCGTCGCACTCGTCATCACCAGTTACGTATTGACCGGAGGTCCCATGTCCGACGCCGACGCCGTACTCCACGACGCTCTCGACACCGTGGTGCAGCGCAATCCCGGGCAGGTCCTCTACCGGCAAGCGGTCCACGAAGTCCTCGAGTCGCTCGCGCCCGTCGTGCGCCAGCACCCGGAGTACGTCGAGGGCGGCATCCTCAAGCGCATCATCGAGCCCGAGCGCGTGGTCTCCTTCCGCGTGCCGTGGGTGGATGACAACGGCGTGGTGCAGGTCCAGCGCGGCTTCCGCGTCCAGTTCAGCTCGGACCTCGGCCCGTACAAGGGCGGCCTGCGCTTCCACAAGTCCGTCACCGAGGACACCCTGAAATTCCTCGGCTTCGAGCAGGTCTTCAAGAACGCGCTGACCGGCCTCGGCCTCGGCGGCGGCAAGGGCGGCTCGGATTTTGACCCGCACGGCAAGTCCAACGGCGAGGTCATGCGCTTCTGCCAGTCCTTCATGGCCGAGCTGGCCCACCACATCGGCGCGGATCTCGACGTGCCGGCCGGCGACATCGGCGTGGGCGGCCGCGAGATCGGCTACCTGTACGGCCAGTACCGCAAGATCACCGGCCGCAACGAGGCGGGCGTCATCACCGGCAAGGGCGTCGGCTACGGCGGTTCCTGGGCCCGCACGGAGGCCACCGGCTACGGCCTCGTCTACTTCGTGCGCGAGATGCTGCGCGACTGCCCCGGCCTGACCCTTGAGGGCTCGCGCGTCGTGGTCTCCGGCTCCGGCAACGTGGCGCTGTACGCCGCCAAGAAGGCCTCGCAGCTCGGCGCCACCGTCGTGGCCTGCTCGGACAGCCAGGGCTACGTGCTGGACGAGGACGGCCTCGACCTGGACCTGCTCTCGGAGATCAAGGACGTGCGCCGCGAGCGCCTCTCGGCCTACGCCGACGAGCGCGGCAACTGCACCTACTTCCCGGGCAAGAACGTCTGGGAGGTCGAGTGCGACATCGCGCTGCCGTGTGCCACCCAGAACGAGCTCGACGGCAACGACGCCCGCACGCTCGCCGAGAACGGCTGCCGCCTCATCGCCGAGGGCGCCAACATGCCCTGCACCGAGGAGGCCATCGAGGTCATCCACGAGAAGGGCATCCTCTTCGGCCCCGCGAAGGCCGCCAACGCGGGCGGCGTGGCCACCAGTGGCCTGGAGATGCGCCAGAACGCCGGCCGTCTGCAGTGGGATTTCGAGCGCGTCGACTCCGAGCTCGACCGCATCATGACCAACATCCACGCCACCGCCGCCGCGACCGCCGACGAGTACGGCGTCCCCGGTGACCTCATCGCCGGCGCCAACATCGCCGCGTTCCGCCGGGTCGCCGACGCGATGCTGGCCCAGGGCGTCATCTGATCTGCAGGCCGCCCGCCTGACCTGCCGGGCCGGTCTCTGGAGGTCCGGCTGACCGCGCGAGTCCCGGTGCCCCACCGGGCCACCAGCATGACGACGACGACAACGCCTTCACCGGCGTTGTCGTCGTCGTCATTTCGGGGTTCGTTTTTCGCTCTCTCCCGCCATCGTCCGCAATCGTGCCGGGTGGGGACCAGCGCCCTGCCCCGCGCCCGTTCACCCCGCCCCGCGCCCGTTCGCCCTGCCCCGTGCTCGTTAACCCTGCCCCGCGCCCGCGCCCGTGCCCGTTCGCCGATCGGCTTGCGGCTTCCCGTCGGCGCGCCGATCCACCCGCCGGATTGCGGTTCACCTGCCGGATCGCGATACGCCTGCCCGATCGTGCAGGCGTATCGCAATCGAGCAGGTGAATCGTATTTGAGCGTGTGAACTGTCTTCGGACGGCGTGGGCCAGCGTCTGAGCCGGCATGTGCGCCGCCGTCGGGCGTGCGCGGGCCGCCATTATTGAGCGGCGCGGGCGCAACTATTGCTGTGAGTTATGTCACTCCGGGAATGGAGTCCTGCATCCTTGAGTTGTACGGGGTGTCAAACTTCAGCGACCCAGGCTCAACTCAGGTTGACTCGCCACGGATCGGCGGGCAGTGTGGGGACCGCACTGGAGAACGACGGGCCCCGACTTGAGTCAGGGTCGCTGAAGAAACAGTCATCATTCGCGGTAACAGTTCATTCGCGGTAACAGTAAGGAGTTCACCATGGGACGTGCAGTCGGTATCGACCTCGGCACCACCAACTCGGCGGTCGCTGTCCTGGAGGGCGGCGAGGCCCAGGTCATCGCCAACGCCGAGGGGTCGCGCACGACCCCGTCGGTGGTCGCATTCGCCAAGAACGGCGAGGTGCTCGTCGGCCAGCCGGCCAAGAACCAGGCGGTCACGAACGTGGACCGCACCATCCGCTCGGTCAAGCGGCACATCGGTACCGACTGGAAGTCGGACTCGATCGATGACAAGACCTACACCCCGCAGGAGATCAGCGCGCGCACGCTGCAGAAGCTCAAGCGCGACGCCGAGTCCTACCTCGGTGAGGACGTCACCGACGCGGTCATCACCGTCCCGGCCTACTTCAACGCCGGCCAGATCGCCGGCATGAACGTCCTGCGCATCGTCAACGAGCCCACCGCGGCCGCCCTGGCCTACGGTCTCGACAAGGGCGACAAGGAGCAGACCATTCTGGTCTTCGACCTCGGTGGCGGTACGTTCGACGTCTCGCTGCTCGACATCGGCGACGGTGTCGTGGAGGTCCGCGCGACCTCGGGTGACAACCACCTCGGTGGTGACGACTGGGACCAGCGCATCGTCGACTGGCTCGTCGAGAAGTTCAAGGCGCAGAACGGCATCGACCTGACCAAGGACAAGATGGCCCTGCAGCGTCTGCGTGAGGCCGCGGAGAAGGCCAAGATCGAGCTGTCCTCCGGACAGTCCACCTCGATCAACCTGCCCTACATCACGGTCGACGCGGATAAGAACCCGCTCTTCCTCGACGAGACCCTGTCCCGCTCGGAGTTCCAGAAGATCACCCAGGATCTGCTGGACCGCTGCCGCAACCCGTTCCAGGCCGTCATTAAGGACGCCGGCATCTCGGTCTCCTCGATCGACCACGTCGTGCTCGTCGGTGGTTCGACCCGTATGCCGGCCGTGACCGACCTGGTCAAGGAGCTCACCGGTGGTAAGGAGCCCAACAAGGGCGTCAACCCGGACGAGGTCGTGGCCGTCGGTGCCGCGCTGCAGGCCGGTGTGCTCCGTGGCGAGGTCAAGGACGTTCTCCTGCTCGACGTGACCCCGCTGTCGCTGGGCATCGAGACCAAGGGTGGCGTCATGACCAAGCTCATCGAGCGCAACACCACCATCCCGACCAAGCGCTCGGAGACCTTCACCACTGCTGACGACAATCAGCCGTCGGTGCAGATCCAGGTGTTCCAGGGTGAGCGCGAGATGGCGCAGCAGAACAAGCTGCTCGGTTCCTTCGAGCTCGCCGGTATCGCCCCCGCTCCGCGCGGTGTGCCCCAGGTCGAGGTGACGTTCGACATCGACGCCAACGGCATCGTCCACGTCACCGCCAAGGACAAGGGCACC
>DHCFD07801__coassemble_1253_pt1 | contig 22343 bp, 20 predicted proteins | sample DHCFD07801__metabat2_low_PE_002 | metagenome-assembled genome bin DHCFD07801 | reverse complement strand
CGACGCGCGCGAGCGGGGTCAGGCCCAGCTCCTTGGCCTTGGTGTCGGACATGATGACCAGCGCGGCGGCGCCGTCGTTGAGCGGGCAGCAGTTGCCGGCGTTGACGGTGCCGTCCGGGCGGAAGACGGGCTTGAGCTGCGAGACCTTCTCGTAGGTGGTGCCGGGACGCGGTCCGTCGTCGGCGGTGACCACGGTGCCGTCGGGCATCGTGACCGGGGTGATCTCGTTGGCGAAGTGGCCACGCTCGACGGCCTCGACGGCGCGGTTCTGCGAGCGCACGCCCCAGTGATCCTGGTCCTCGCGGGTGATGCCGGTCATCTGCGCGACGTTCTCGGCCGTCTGGCCCATCGGGATGTAGACATCCGGCACCAGGCCCTCGGCGCGCGGGTCGGTCCAGATGGCCGAGCCCTCCTGGGAGCGTGCCTCGGTGCGGGCCATCGCGTCGGCGAAGACCGGGTTCTTGGTGTCCGGGATGTGGTCCGAGGTGCCGTACTGGAAGTTGGAGACGGTCTCCACGCCTGCGGAAATGAACACGTCGCCCTCGCCGGCCTTGATGGCGTGCAGCGCCATGCGGGTGGTCTGCAGCGAGGACGAGCAGTAGCGGTTGACGGTCGTGCCGGGAACGGTGTCCATTCCGGCGAGCACGGAGACCACGCGGGCCATGTTGAAGCCCTGCTGGCCACCGGGCAGTCCGTTGCCCAGCATCAGGTCGTCGATCTGCGTGGGATCGAGCTCGGGCACCTTCGCCAGCGCGGCCTTGACCATCTGGGCGGTGAGGTCATCCGAACGGATACCCGCGAGGGAACCCTTGTTGGCGCGCCCGATGGGGGAACGGGCGTACGAGACGATGACGGCTTCCGGCATGGAAGACTCCTTTGTTTGGAGGGTGGGCACCCATCCAGTCGAATGAGTACCCCTGCGGGCGGGTCAGTTGGCGGGGGCGGGGTCGTCCCGCACGGGACGGGCCAGCCTGAGGATGCGGCTGCGGCGTCGGAGGGTGGCCGCCGCTTCGCGCGCGTCCCCCGTGTTCTCCGGATCACTATCCACGTCCTCATTATGCAGGAACGTGTTCTCATCCTCGCCATCCGCATCCTCGTGGGTGCGGACGAAATCGGTGAGACGCTTGCTGAGCCGGGCCACCACCGAGTACCGCGGCTGCTGCTCGGAGTCGGAGGCTGCATCGGCATCGGCATCGGAATCAGAGGCGGCATCGGATGCAGCGTCCGCAGGATCGCCGACCTGACCGGAGTCCGCGGGATCCGCGTCCACCCCGTCACCGGGAGCGGTGGTGGTGGGTGAAGCCTCGTCGTCGTCGTCCGAATCTTCTCCCGCGTCGACATCCGCACCGGGTGCCGATGCGCCGGCGGTGTCCTCACCCTCGGGTGCGCCCTCGAGCGCGGCCTCGGCCAGGGCTTCGGCGGCGTCGGCGGCGTCACCGGCGTCGATGGCGTCTTCGGGCGCCTTCTCCGCGTCATCCGGCAGCTCGTCCCAGACGCCGAGCGCCACACACACGGACGGCAACAACAGGCCCGCGGCGAGCTCGTACCCCGCCGAGTTGGGGTGGAAGCGGTCGGGGGAGAACAGGCTCTCTCCACGTTTGTAGAACTCGGGCGCGAGCGTCTCCACCAGCGACACCGGAACGCCGCCGGCCTTGCGGACCTGCACCGTCTGCGCGGCGGCGAGGCGGCGACTCAACGTGGCCAGCACCGACCGCAACGGCTGGGGGACCGGCTTGATGATGCCGAGGTCCGGGCACGTTCCCACGACGACCTCGGAGCCGCCCTCGCGCAGCGCGGCCACGGCGTCGCCGACCCGACGGGCCGACGGGCCGATCGCGTTGCGGGCCGTGATGTCGTTGCCGCCGATGAGGATCACCGAGATGTCCGGCCGGCCCTGGGCGATCTGCATGGCCTCCACCTGGCCGGGCAGGCCCTTGGACGTGGCGCCGACGATCGCCTTGATGGACAGGCGCACATTCTGGCCCGACTCCTCGGCCAGGCCGCGCGCCAGCAGCACGCCGGGCATGTCTGCGGCCGAATCGGCGCCCAGGCCCGCGGCGAGGGAGTCGCCGAACACCATCATGTGGATGTCGCAGTCCATCCCCGGTCGCCACGGCTCGGGGAACTCGGCGCCGGGACGGTAGAGGCCGTCACCGTCGAAGGCGCGGTCGGTGGGTTTGGGGATCACCTTCCGCGCGATCCTGGCCTGCTGCGCCAGGACCTCGTACGCGCCGCGATAGGCGCCGACCGTTCCCACGGCCACCAGCGCCAGACTCACGACGAGTCGTCGGGCCGGATCGTCGGTCTCGCTCATCTGGCGTGTCGTCTCCCCTCGGTGCGATGCCGGGCGGCGGGGGTCGCCGCCAGGGTCCGGGCCTGCTGCGCAAGTTCGACGATAGCCCGACGGCTGGCCGCGGGTCCTTCGGACAGGTCAACGGGATATTCGACGATCGAGATGTCGGTGTGAACGATCCGGCGGGGCTGCGGGGCGTCGTCGCGGCGCTGCGCCGGATAGACCAGATACGCGCGGTCCACGCCGAGCGCCGTGCAGGCCGCCAGCAGCCGGTAGTGCTCCGCGGCGCGCGCCCGACGGTCGGTGGGGTAGGTGGCGACGAAGGTGGTGACCGGGTCGCCGTCGACCTCGTAAACCAGCCCCGTGCGCACCGAGATGTTCTCGCCCTCGGCGGCGGGGGCGCGGTGGCGGCCGGAGGTGGAGACGTGCCTGCCGGGGGAGGCGGTGCCCGAGTCTGTGGCGTCGGTGTCCGTGGCGGAGTCGCCGATGTCCGTCTCGGTGCCGGAGGAGAGGTCGACGACGGGGTTCTGCAGCAGCCGGCCGCCGTGCCCGTGCAGGGCCGCGGTCAACTCGGATTCGATGAAGCGCTCGAACAGGGCGGGCATCTCGGTGACGAACGCCGCCGAGGAGGCATGTCCGTCCTCGACCTCCACCGAGATGCGGCGCACGATGCGGTCCGCGAGCGCCAGCACGTCCTGGAAGCGGGCGTTGAGCCGGGACGGCGTCCAGGTGGGGATCGGGGCGCCCTGCGGGATCAGGGTCGCATCCGCCAGGCGGGCGTCGACCATCGCCAGCCTGCGACGCGTGCTGTCGGGCAGGTCGGGCAGGAACTGCAGCCGGTGCGCGGCGGTGCGCAGGATGCGGTTCTCGGCGATGTCCGGGGTGAACTCGGAATAGGAGACCTCGAGCGGGATGGTCATGCCGGGACGCCTGCGGATCTGATCACCCAGGCGGATCCGCCCGCGCACTGTGGTCAGGGCCTCGTCCACGCGCCGGTAGCCGCGCAGCAGGCCGGGCGCGAGAGCCGCGTGCGCGAGCTGGGCCAGCGATTCGGCAACCGAGACCCACAGCTCGTCGTCGTCACGCGCCTGGACCGCCGAGGGGAGGAACGCGTCGTCGGCGGCGTGGTCGAGCAGGAAGAACAGCTGCGTCAGCCCCAGGCTCGCCGCGGGCAGGACCCGCACCGACAGACCTTCGACGCGCACGGAACCGACTGCTCCGCTGGGGATCAGCCGCCAGGTGTCGCGGCCTGCGGGCAGTACCTCGACGAGTCCGGTCTGGGACAGGTGCTGGGCGCCCTCCCAGCCGAGGGTGACGAGCTTGCCGCGACGGTCGAACTCGTCGAACTCGAGGGCCGGCGACGCTGCGGCCGTCGAACCCGTCGAGCGTGCGGTCATGCCCGTCCGATCTTCCGGCGCAACGCGGCCAGACCGAAGCGTTCGTGGACCTCGGCGCGGGTCAGTCGGCCGTAGTAGTGCTCCTCGAGCAGCGGCATGAGGTCGAAGCGCCAGATGGCTTCCAGTCCGCCGGGCTCGGTGGCCTCGTCCTTCATGAAGTACGAGGGGCCGATGCGCAGGTCGCGGTCCGAGTCGTCCATCTCCGAGTTGAGCGCCTCGAGCAGGTCGGCGGACTCGGTGTCGGCGCCGCGCGCCTCGAGGTGGCGACGCAGCACCCCCGCGACCGGCGGGGTGTCCGGGTGCAGTTCCATGAACGCGAACCGGCGACGGATGGCGGCGTCCACCATCGCAATCGAGCGGTCGGCGGTGTTCATGGTGCCGATGATGAACAGGTTGCGCGGCAGACGGAACGACGTATCGGGGCTGTACTGCGGCAGCACCGTGCGGTCGCGGTACTCGAGCAGGAAGTACATCTCTCCGAAGACGCGCGCCAGGTCCGCGCGGTTCATCTCGTCGATGATGAGGAAACTCGGATGGTCGCGACCGGACTCGGAGGTGGCCCGGGCTGCCTGCCGGCGAAGGGGACCGGCCTGCAGCGCGAAGCCCGGCTGGCCGGACTCGGTGAGCGTGGGGCGGTAGCCCTCGAAGAAGTCCTCGTAGGCGTAGCTGGGATGGAACTGCACCAGCTGGACGCGGCTCGGATCATCCACACCGGCGAGGAACCGGGCCAGCTCCTGGGCGAGGTAGGTCTTGCCGGTGCCGGGCGGACCGTAGAAGACGATCTGCTGCCGCGACTGCAGGGTGTCGACGATCTCCTGCAGCTCCTTGCGGGGCATGTGCAGGCTCTCGGCCAGCTCCTTGGTCACCTTCGGCAGCGTCGGTACCGCACCGGCGGCAGGCGCCTCGGCGACCTGCGACTCCGCCGAGTGACTGCCGGGGTGCATGGCGGTGAGCAGGGCGTCGAGTCCGTCGGTGAGGTCCACGACCGTGCCGGGCTCGCCGATCAACTCGGACAGGGGGCTGGGCAACGATTCCAGGTCGAGGGTGACCTCGCTCCACAGCACGGAGCGTTCGAGCTGCTGGCCGCCGTCTTCCACGTAGCCGAGGTCGTCGGTCAGCGTGCCCAGGTGCAGTCGCGCATCGGCGACGGTGGCCACCACGTCCTGCGGGCTCATCCGCGACAGGAACGTGTGCATCTCGGCGGTGAGCTGGAAGCGGGCCTGGTAGTCCAGGTGCGGGTAGCCCTGCTCGACCGCCTGGGACACCTCGAGGCGGCTGGCGTGGGCGGGGATGCGCGGCAGGTGCGAGGCGGGCAGTGCGATGCGGTTCTGCGCCACCCACTGGCCGGCCTGCCCCACGCCGCCGCGGCCCGGCCGGACGAGCCAGGCACGACGCGAGTGGTCGTCGCGGTGACGCTGCCACTGGTTGGCAACAGACCCGCGGTACCAGTCGACGGGCTGACCGAGCTGGGCCGAGAGGACTTCGGAGATCCGGTGCAGGTCCTGGTCGATGTCCAGCTCGTCGATCCCCGACGGCCCACCGATGAGGTCGGCGAACGCGTCGCGGATGCGGGTCTTGTGCTCGTGCTTGACGATCGGCTGGAAGTAGCCGGGCCACACGAGGTACTGCAGGCTGTAGCGGATCGCGCGCCAGTCACCGGGCGTGGAGCGGGCGGCGCGCTGAAACTCCCACGGGTCGCTCAGGGCGGCATCGCGGGCGGCGGGTTCGAGCTCGGCCCAGTGGATGATGAACGAGCACAGCCAGCGCAGGTGCTCGCGCATCTGGACGTTGAATCCGAGCCCGCCCGTGAGCGGGCCGCGCTCGGTGAGGACCTCGTCGAGGTCGGTGGGGATCTCGGGCGGGTTCTCGGTCCACGAGAGGATGTCCCGGACACGGCCGCGCTTGAGGCGGGCCGTGACCGTGGACAGCGGCAGCTGCTGGATGTAGAGCAGCTCGGCGGCCAGCAGGACCACCGGCCGCGGCGCGCCCTCGAGCTGATCATGCAGCGCCTGCATGACGGGGGAGCGCATGGACTCGCCCGCCGCCTCGTCGGGATCGGCGTCGAGCCGACGGGCGAGCTCTTCCGCGACCTCGGGAGTCCACGTGTACAGGTCGTCCTCGAACGGCGACTGACCTGTACGCAGCGCCTGATCCAGGACCCGCCCGGCCGCCGCTTCGATCTTCGGCGCGGGGCCGAGTGGCCTGTCCTGGGAACCGTCTGACACGTGGAACTCCTGCTACACCGGCGCGGAGTCGGGTCCTTGTAGTTCGGCCCGACATTCGTCCAAAACCTACCACCGGAGGTGGTCGGACACGTGTCAGCTCTGGTAAGGCTCCGCGGTGACGACGGTGACGGAGACCGACTTACCGTTGGGCGCGGTGTACTCGCGGGTCTCGCCGGTCTTGGCGCCGAGGATGGCCTTGCCGAGCGGCGAATCGGGGGAGTAGATCTCCAGATCGTCCTTGCCCGAGCCCTCGCCACGGGTGCCGATGAGGAAGGTCTCCTTGGTGTCCTCGTTGCCGTTGTAGTAGGCGCGGACGACGGAACCGATCAGCGCGACGCCGGACTCGGTGGGAGCCTCGCCGACCTGCGCGTTGGCGAGCAGGTCGTCGATCGTGCGGATGCGGGCCTCTTCCTGGCCCTGCTGCTCGCGCGCGGCGTGGTAGCCGGCGTTCTCCTTGAGATCGCCCTCCTCGCGCCGCTCGTTGATCTCGGCGGCGATGACGGGGCGGTTCGCGATGAGCGCCTCCTTCTCGGCCGAGAGGCGGTCGTACGAGTCCTGGGTCAGCCAGTGGACCTGGGTGTCGTTCGCCATGGGGCGCACTCCTATCTGTGTTTCACCGTGTAGGTAACAAAAACACGGCCCCGCCGAGGGAGCCGTGCTGATATAGCGATGCTAACACAGTTCGATCGCCTGATCAGGCGTGGCGCGGGCCCTCGCGCGGACCCTGTCCTGGGTCATCAGCCGTTGCGCCGCGGCACCTACCGCTGCAGGTAGGCGGGGATGTCGTTGCCGCAGCCGTAGACATCGCCCATGAATCCGCGCGCCGTGGTGGCGATCGAGGTGGTGATCTGGACGGTGCCGTTCTCGGACGGCGGGATGTAGATCTCCCGGCGCCCCAGTTCACCCTTCGACTGGTCCTGCGCGCGGACGATGCAGTAAGCGGCGTCGCCGGGCTCGTCGCGGGTGACGGTGAACGTCATGTCGAGCTGGGAGTCGTCGACGGCCTCGACGCCGATCACCTCGGTGGAGATGGAGGGCGTGGCGTTGAGACGGTACATCGTGTAGACGCCGGCCCCGATGATCGCCAGGACGAGCGCAACCAGGAACGCGGCGACGACCTTTCCCATGACGCCGGACTGCCCGTCGGCGTCGTCATACCGGCCCTCGGGAAGGGACGGGACACGCGGCGATGTGGCGTCCGACCTCGGCTCACTCATGCGCCCAGCGTATCGGGGGAGGTGGCGCGGGCCCGCCCGGGGGCACCTCCGGCGCGCGCGACCCTAGAATGGGACGGTCACATCACGCGCGAGTACAGAAATGGCAGGTGCCACGATGGCCGGTCTCCGGCTGATGGCGTTCCACGCCCATCCCGACGACGAGTCGTCCAAGGGGGCGGCGACCATGGCCAGGTATGTGGCCGAGGGTCACCGTGTCCTGGTGGAGACCGCTACCGGTGGGGAGCGTGGCGACATCCTCAACCCGGCGATGGACCGTCCGGACGTCACCGCCGACCTGCCCGCGGTGCGGCGCCGGGAGATGGCGCGCGCCGCCGGCATCCTGGGTGTCGATCACCATTGGTTGGGGTTCGAGGACTCGGGGTTACCGGAGGGTGACCCCAAGCCGCCGCTGCCGGAGGGATGTTTCGCGCTTGTCGACGACGACGAGGTCACCGAATCCCTGGTCCGCAGGATCCGGGAGTTTCGTCCCCATGTCCTCATCACCTATGACGAGAACGGCGGGTATCCCCACCCGGATCACCTGAAGGTGCATTCGTCGTCGATGGCCGCCTATGAGGCCGCCGCTGATCCCACCCGGTATCCGGATGCCGGCGAGCCGTGGGCGATCGCGAAGGTCTACTACACGCACGGTTTCCCCCTGCGCCGGCTGCAGTTGCTCGACGAGGAACTGTTCGCGCGCGACGGCGTTCATCATTTCGCGGATTTCCTGGAGCGGGTGGGCAGCCGTCCGGACATCATGGAGCGGGTCACCACTCGAGTCGAGTGCGCGGACTATTTCGAGCAGCGCAACTCGGCGCTGCTGGCGCACGCCACCCAGATCGACCCGAATGGCTGGTTCTTCGCGGCGCCGGTGGAGATGCAGCAGCGGGTGTGGCCGACCGAGGAGTTCGAGCTGGCCGCCAGCCGGGTGGGCTTTCCGGAGCTCGGTGAGGGACAATACGAGGCAGACCTGTTCGAGGGCATCGACCCGAATGTTGATCTGCCCGTCGGACCGAGCACGAGTGAGGACGCGCGATGATCACCCTGGGACCGGACGTCCAGATCCTGGCGTACGAGTCGGTGATGGTGCTTGCGCAGAACCAGTCGCCGGGCACCCCCGGGTACAACGACAGCCCCCTCGGCCCGGAGTTCGGTAAGGCCTCACCGATCGGGATTCCGGTGGTGCTGCTCTTGCTGATCGCGACGATCCTGCTGATCCGCAACATGAACAAGCACATCAAGAACCTGCCGGAGAGCTTCGACACCGAGCATCCCGAGGCCGACCAGCTCGCCGATGAGGGCACCGACCGCGCCGGCGTGGACGAGGGCACGGCCGGTGACGACGCCGTCGACGAGGCCACCGACCGCTCGGCCTGATCACTCGGCCTGATTGCCGACCCGTCGATTTCGGGCCGGGGCCGGTCAGCGACCCAACAGATCACCCATGGGCACGAAGTCGCCGAACTCGTCGTCGTCGCTCCTTCGACCGGATCCACCGTCGGCGCGGGTCGGTGCCACGGCGCCCGCGGTGACCCCCGCGAACCGCATCATGTAGTCCGCCAGTTCGGTCCCGACGCGCCCCGCCCGGGAGGCGAGCGAGTTCTCGTCGGCGGCGGTGGTGACGGCGCCGAAATCCTCGCTCGCCGCGAAGACCGTGGTGGGCACGACGTCGGCCTTGAGGTAGGCGAACATCGGCCGCAGCGCGTAGTCGATCGCCAGCGAGTGCCGCGCGGTGCCGCCCGTCGCGCCGAGCGCCACCGGGACGCCCGCGATCGTGCCGGGCTCGATCACGTCGAACAGCGCCTTGAACAGGCCCGAGTACGACTGGTTGTACGTCGGCGTCACCGCGATCACCCCGTCCGCGCGCCCGATCTCCTCCAGCGCCGCCTTGAGTTTCTCGCCGGGGAAGCGCGTGAACGTCGCGTCGACGATCTCGTGCGCCAACTCCCGCACCTCCAGGACCGTCACGGCCACGTCCTGGCCGTGCCGCGCCAGCGCGCCACGGGTGGCCTTGGTGAGCTGGTCGGCGAGCATCCGGGTCGAGGAGGGGACGGACGTTCCTGCGGCGACGACGACGAGGTTCAGCGGCCGATCGCCGGCTGCAGTTGCATCGGGGACGTTCACTTGGATTCCTTTCCGGCCTGCGATTCGGCGAGGCGGGCCTGGTTGCGGCGGTCGCGGGCGAGCGACTGCTCTTGCGCGCGCTGGCCACCCTCGGCGGTCAGGCCGGTCCAGTTGTCGCCGGTGCCGAAGCGGTAGGCGTCGTCGTAGGCGGGCTCGCCAGCCTCAAGAAGTGCAGCGTCGCGGGCGGCGACCCGGGCTGCATGGGTGGGGGCGTCCGGCACGTGGGCCGGGCGCAGGGCGTCGAGCTCGCGGCGCAGCACGGGCACGATCTCGGTGCCCAGGATCTCGATCTGCTCGAGCACCGTCTTGCGGGGCAGGCCGGCGTGGTCGATGAGGAACAGTTGGCGCTGGTAGTCGCCGACGTGCTCGCGCATCGTCATGTAGCGGTCGATGACCTGCTCCGGCGAGCCCACCGTCAGCGGGGTCTGCGCCGTGAAGTCCTCCATCGACGGGCCGTGGCCGTAGACCGGGGCGTTGTCGAAGTAGGGGCGGAACTCGTTGACGGCGTCCTGGCTGTTGGCCCGGGCGAAGAACTGCCCGCCCAGGCCGACGATCGCCTGGTCCGCGGTGCCGTGGCCGTAGTGCTCGTAGCGGCGGCGGTACAGCTCGACCATCTGCTTGGTGTGGCTGATGGGCCAGAAGATGTTGTTGTGGAAGAAGCCGTCACCGTAGAACGCGGCCTGCTCGGCGATCTGGGGCGAGCGGATTGAGCCGTGCCACACGAACGGGGCGACGCCGTCGAGCGGGCGCGGGGTCGAGGTGAACTGCTGGAGCGGCGTGCGGAACTTGCCCTCCCAGTCCACGACGTCCTCGTGCCACAGTCGGTGCAGCAGTTCGTAGTTCTCAATCGCGATCGGCAGTCCCTGGCGGATGTCCTGGCCGAACCACGGGTAGACGGGGCCGGTGTTGCCGCGGCCCATCGTCAGGTCGACCCGCCCGCCGGACAGGTGCTGGAGCATGGCGTAATCCTCGGCGATCTTCACCGGGTCGTTGGTGGTGATCAGCGTGGTGGCCGTCGACAGGATGATCTCGGAGGTCTTGCCGGCGACGTAGCCGAGGGTCGTGGTGGGGGAGGACGTAACAAAAGGCGGGTTGTGGTGCTCGCCGAGTGCGAACACGTCCAGCCCGACCTGCTCCGCCTGCACCGCGTACTCGACCATCGCCTCCAACCGCTCATGCTCGGTGGGGATAGCGCCGGTAACCGGGTCCGGCGTGATGTCGGCGATGCTGAAGATTCCGAACTGCATTGTGGTGGCCTCTCGTTTTATGTGTTGTCAGTTGGCGAGGGGACGGGGTCGCTGTCGCTGTCACTGTCGCGCTGAAGCGGTCGCGCTGTCGCTGTCTCTGACTTGGCCCCGGCCCACGCCGGTGAGGTTGTGCCCCCACCATAACTTGCTGACATGTCAAACAAAAGTGTGTGGCCGAGTATTCCCCGTCACTCCGCGCGGCCGCTCCAGCCCCAGCTGCGCCGGGCCGACGTCGATACCTCGATCTGCCCTCCGGATTCGCAGATACGCGCCGGGCTGACCTCGATCTGCTCTCCGGATTCGCAGCTACGCGCGCGATTCGCCGATGCTCGCGGGCCCCCGCGGGCGACGCGTATTTGGAAGGGCGAATCGAAGCGATGGAGGTGATTGTGTTGCATGCCGGCCGACCCGCCCGAGTTCGTGGTGCTTGGCCGACGCCGTCTTGGTCGATATCTGAGGTCTCAACCGCCTCGGTTGGGTCGACGTGAGATAGATGCGATCCATGAGGTGGCCCGTCGTTCGGACACGTGGCAGCGATGATGACCGGCGGTGCCGCCACGTTGCTGTACGGATCTTGATCGACTGTGGGCCGACTCGGTCGAACCGTCTCGTTGGCGCCCCGGCCGTGTGGGGTCAGGCCCGGATCTTCCGGCGCCGCTTGTTCAGTACGGCGAATCCGGCCCACGAGACGAGCACGGTGGCGGCGACTGCCAGTTGTGCGGTGAGGAGATGGTCGGCTGGGTAGACGACGCCGGTGATGTAGTGGTCGATGAAGCCGGTCGACGGAAGCCGTTCTTGGCCGGCGTGCTCGCGGGCCCAGTTCTCGAGGTGTGTGAGGGGGCAGTCCCAACCGATGACGACGATTCCCAACCCGTAGGCGGCAGTGGCCAGGTGTGGCCAGATGGCCCAGTGCCACTTGGGCCGCCACGCGAGGAAGCCGCCCACGGTCAGGTATACGAGGAACCCGGCGTGGACGATCATCGCGGTGTCGGCGATCACCCGGTAGAGCATGAGTTCAGACTGCCACTTCGCGGCGGACCTTGAGCTGCGGCGAGCTGCGGCGAGCTGCGGCGAGCTGCGGCGAGCAGCGAAGAGGAGGCGCGAGGGGCGCGAGGTGACACGGGACGGCGAGGTGCCGGAGGTGTGGGGGAGTGCTCCGCTCAGGCGGTGTGGGAATCGTCGCCGGCTAGAGGGCCTGGCGGTGATGATGTTCCGGCTGGTCCTGATGACCTCGATGGTCTGGACGGTTCGCGCGGGGTCTTGCTTCGGAACCGTCGGTCGGCACCAGGGGGATTGGTGAGGTGCAGGTCGTCGGCGATGAGGCTTTCGACGTGTTCAGCCCATCGGTGATCGAGAATCTGGTCGCGGGCCTTGGCGAGTGGGCCGGAGGGGAACGTGCGGTACTCGTGTCCGGACTCGGTGATGATGGTCAGCTCGCCGAGCGGGCCTGGCCTGTAGGCGTTGGATCCGAATGTCTTCTCGCGGTGATGCTCGCGGCACAGGCAGACGAGGTTCCACTCGACGGTGGGGCCTCCGAGTTCGGGCTGCAGAGTGTTGAACGCGAGGACGTGGTCAATGTCGCAATCCTGTGCGTCCACGTTGCAACCGGGGTGGCGGCAGGTGCCGTCACGTAGCCGGATGCGTTCGGCGAGCTTGCCGTTGATGAAGTACTTGAGTGCCGCTTCCGGGGAGTCGATGGAACCCGGTGTGGGGTCGATCCGCTCGAAGCGGAACTTGGCGTCGCCACTTTCGATTAGCTGCTCACAGACCCAATCGAAACTGGCGTAAGCGCCGCGGACGAACTCGACCTGATTGGGCAGGCCCAGGGGCCGGCCGTCGATGATCGAGACGCGGATGGCCTTGTCCGAGGCCCACGGAGTTCCGGTCGCCTTATCGATCGGATTGCAGATGTCGTCTGTGGTGGGGTCGCCCAGCGCGCACAGTGCATCTGCCCGCAACTCTGGGCGGGTGCGGGGATGGCCTGAGTCCTCTGCCGCCTTGGCGGCTGCGTCGATCCGGCGGCGAAGCTTCTCGGCGTCACCCGCCGGGAGGTTGGCCCACAGGGTGGTCATTCCGTTCTTGCCGGGGCGAAAGCGGACATCGCGCTTGTAGACAGCCAGGTCAGCCGCATCGGAGGCGGCTTGGGGATCATGCTTGGCCAGTGAGGCGTCGACCATCGCGTCCATCGCGACTCGGCTGGGTCGGCCGCCGCCGTCGAGTACGCGGCTCATGCGTCCGACGACCTCGGACTCGACCTTCCGGGCAACCCGGTCGGGAACTTCGGAAAGACGGCAGGCGGTGTCGATCGCCAGTTGCTCGGGGAACAGGCCGTGTCCGATGGCGTCACGCAGGAGTCGGCGCTTCGTATGAATCTCCACGCCTGCATTGACGAGACGGGCCGCGTGCCAGGTGCTCAGGTTCATGGCCGCCGACAGCTGGTTCCGGGCACGGTCTGCGGGGTCCAAACGGGAATAGGCCGGCCGTGAGGACTTGCCTGACTTCGTAGAGGACTTCGACCGTCGCGAGGTGCTGCGATCGCGGGACGCTTCCTCGGTCTCATCGCTCTTCCGGAACGCCTCGACCAGGCGGAATGCTGCTTCCAGTCGGGTGGCACTGGCGAGGTTCTGAGCCTTGGTGGCGTCCCTGGCCACTTCGCTCAACACGTCAACGTCGAACTCGTCGATGGGGTCCATCACTGCGCGCAAAGGGCCGTTGGAGATAGAGCTTGTCGTCGTCATATCTCCCTCGCCTTTCCCTCTCCCAGCGTGACCTTGACTCGAACGTAGTTTTCATTCTACTGACGGCGAGACAGTAGATCAAGCATTCGATCCAAATACTTTTTCGATTTCTCCAACGGTTCCATCGGGATGTCGAAACGCGGGTTCTGCACAAGGGGGCAGCGTTCGCAGCAGCACTCAAGGGGGAGTGCCACACCTGCGGAAGGGTTCTGTTATGGTGGCTCGCATGTCGAACGCTCGCGCATATTGGCGCTTTATGTGGGCTCCGGGTGGAGCCCGCGCCGCGAGCGCACGCGTCCGCTAAAAGCGGTCGTCGACACCCGGAGCCCAGAGGCGGTGACCAGAAGGTCGCCGCCTCCCGCCATTTCAGACAGGCGGCCCGGGTGTCGAGTAGGGCACCACGAGAGTCACGGCACCCGGCCCGCCACCACGCCAAGAGCATCAGGAGCCAGAACGCCGTGACCATCACCGCCGAAAATCCCACGCAGACTGCAGACCGTCGTGTCCTGTCGTACTCACCGCTTCCGACCCCCACCGAGATCCTCGGCGAGCTGCCGCTGGGCGAGGCCCGCGAGGCGCTCGTCGAGCGCAGCCGGACTGAGGTCGCCGACGTGCTCGCCGGAAAGGATGACCGCCTGCTCGTCGTGGTGGGCCCCTGCTCCGTCCATGACACGGAGGCCGCGCTCGACTACGCGGGTCGTCTGGCGGAGCTGAACGCCGAGCTCGGGGAGGACCTGCTGATCGTGATGCGGGTGTACTTCGAGAAGCCGCGCACGACAGTCGGCTGGAAGGGCCTGATCAACGACCCGGCGCTGGACGGCAGCTACGACATCCCGCGCGGCCTGCGCACGGCGCGCAAGCTGCTGCTCGACGTGCTCGACCTGGGCCTGCCCGTGGGCACCGAGTTCCTCGAGCCCACCAGCCCGCAGTACATCGCGGATGCGGTCTCGTGGGGCGCGATCGGGGCGCGCACGACCGAGAGCCAGGTCCACCGTCAGCTGGTGTCGGGCCTGTCGATGCCGGTGGGCTTCAAGAATGGCACCGACGGCGAGGTCCAGGTCGCGGTAGACGGTTGCCGGTCGTCGGCGTCGCGGCACGTGTTCTTCGGCACCGACGCCGAGGGTCGCGCCGCCGTGGTGGAGACCGCGGGCAACACCGACTGTCACGTGATCCTGCGCGGCGGCACCGCCGGCCCCAACTTCGACGCCGAGTCGGTCGAGGCGGCCGTGGCCTCCGTCGCGAAGGTCGGGCTGCCCGGCCTGGTCATGGTGGATGCCAGCCACGCCAATTCGGGCAAGTCCCACGTCCGGCAGGCCGAGGTGGTGGGCGAGCTGGCCGAGCGGATCGCGGGCGGCGAGCAGGGGATCTCGGGGCTTATGGTCGAGAGCTTCATCGAGGCCGGCGCCCAGTCGGTCGAGGCGGCCGAGCTGGTCTACGGACAGTCCGTCACCGACGCCTGCATCGGCTGGGACACGACGGCCGACTGCCTGCGCGCCCTCGCCGGCGCGGTCCGCCAGGGACGGCGGGGCTGAGCCGCCAGGGACGCCGGGGCTGAACAACCGGGCCCGCCACGGGCGCCGCGGCTGACCCGAAGCCGATCCGGCCCGGTCCCGAGGGGGCGCCCAGTTGCGGCGCGGTGGCGCGGTAGTCTTTCCCGTGTGGACGCCTCCTCGCCCCTGTACTCGTTATACGAGTCGCGCCTGCGCGCAACGCTGGACGAGTCGAGGCTGCCGCGGCACATCGCGGTGATGGCGGACGGCAATCGGCGCTGGGCCCGGGAGGCGGGGTTCGACGACGTCAGCCACGGCTACCGCGCCGGTGCCACCAAGATCGCGGAGCTGTTGACCTGGTGCGATGAGCTCGGCATCGACGTGGCGACGATCTACCTGCTCAGCACGGAGAATCTGAGCCGGGATGCGTCCGAGCTCGAGGAGCTCCTGCAGGTCATCGCGGATGTGGTGGACGAGATCACCGGGCCGGACCGCAACTGGGAGGTCCGGATCGTCGGCCAGATCGAGGTGCTGCCGGCGCCGATCGCCGCGCGGTTGCGCGCAGCGGAGAAGGCGAGCGTGGGGCGGCCGGGCTGCAAGGTCAATGTGGCGATCGGGTACGGCGGTCGGCACGAGATCGCCGACGCCGCCCGCGATCTGGTCGCGCAGCTCATCGCCGAGGGTAAGAGCGGGCAGGAGTTGGTCGAGGGGATGACCGTCGAGGCGATCGGCGAGCACCTGTACACCTCCGGCCAGCCCGATCCGGACCTGGTGATCCGCACCTCCGGCGAGCAGCGCCTGTCCGGGTTCCTGCTGTGGCAGAGCGCGTATTCGGAGATCTGGTTCACCGAGGCCTACTGGCCGGCGTTCCGCCGCATCGATTTCCTCCGGGCGATGCGCGACTATGGCGCCCGCAACCGGCGGTTCGGTAAATGAGTGGAGCTCCCGTAAGGGACCAAGACGACGACGACAACGCCACCGCCAGCCCGATCGTCAGCGGCGACTCCTTCACGATCAGGGCTGTCTGCGTGGTCGAGCAGCTGATCACCGTGCCGGGCAGGGTCGGGGTGTCGGCGATCGATAAGCGTCCTGTCAGCGGGCCGGTGCAGGTCCGTGAGCTGGGGCTGCACGGCGATATCCAGGCCGATCGCAAGCATCACGGCGGCGAGTGGAAGGCCGTCTACATGCTGTCCGACTCGGACGTCGAGCAGTGGTCAGGCGAGTTCGGCGGGCCCGTCCCGATCGGCTACTTCGGCGAGAACCTCCGGCTGAGCGGAATCGACACCTCACAGCTGCAGATCGGCACCGAGCTCGCCGTGGGCGAGGGGCCTCTACGTCTGCAGATCACCACGCCCCGTATCCCGTGCCAGACCTTCGCGCATCGCACCGGCAAGCCGAAGTGGGTGCGACGGTTCACCGAGGGCGGCCGGCCCGGCGCCTACGCGCGGGTCCTGACCCCGGGCCCGGTGGCGGCGGGGGATCAAATCCGGGTGGTCGCCGCGCCCACGCATGGCGTCACAATCGGGCGGGTCCTGGCGGGGGTCGACGACGACGAGGCCCGCCGCCTCCTCGCCGAGTTCGACCTCGCCGATCTCGCCCCGAGCCTGGTCCGCAAGCTGGACCCGGCCACCGACGTGCGTCCCACCGACCTCGACTGACCACGGTCTCAGCGCGCCGGTCGACACCGTCCTCGAACGACACCGTCCTCGGCCTCGGCGAGAGGCTAGTCGCCGGTCGGGAGCGCCAGGTGTTCCCACACGTCGCCGGCGGTGCCCCACACGTGGGCGGCCTGGTCAGTGCCCACATCGGGAAGCCGGAAGGCGCCGCTGCCGCCGGCGGACGTGGCGAACAGCGTCACCAGTCCCGCGCGGCGTTGGAAAGGCGTGCGGCGGATATTCCAGCCGAGGATCCCGTCGCGCACCAGGACGTCCGTGCGCCGCAGGATCGAGCCCTTGCGCATCGCCACCATCCGGTCCGTCACGGCGTGGCCCAGACCGCGGAAGTTATCGACCGCGATCCACCATGACACCGCCCCGGATAACGCGACAACGACCACGGGCACCCACCACAGCCACGGCCACACGGCCACGGGCACGAGGGCGATCGCGGTGAGGCCAGCGGTGGAGAGGGCGGCGCGGAGGTGTCGTCGTCGTCGGGCTTGTGGCGGGTGGCTTCGCAGTGACCCGGACCCGGGGATCCCCACGCCGAGGATCACCCCGGCGACCCCCGTTGACACCTCGCGCGGTGAGGCCGGCACCAGGGAGGGGCTGGGCTTGGTCTGACCGTTCTCGTCGTTGCCGATCCCCACCCCGATCGCCACGACGTCCAGACGCGCGGCGCCGAGTGCGCGGAAGCCCGGCGGCTCGTGCAGCGTCATCCCGCGGATTCGGCTGCCATCCAGCGTCGTGTGGCGGCCCACCAGCAGGCCGCGGCGCATCTCCAGCGAGCCGTCGCGGTGATGGTCCAGGCGCATGGCCCACCAGTTCTCGATGAAGATCGCGGCCGTCGCGATCGCGCCCACGGCCAGGATGATCAGTACCGCGGCCACCACGAGCAGCGGGATCGGGACCTGATCGACGCGATCCCAGACCACGCGGAGCATGAGCGGCACCGCGTTGAACATGCTGGCGATCTGGAAGACCACGCCCACCGCGATGAGGCCGAACAGGGGAGTCGTGACGCTGGCCGGGGCGTAGCGGACCCAGCCCGGATCGACGCGCGCGATCTCGGTGGAGTCCTCGGCGGCGCGGTCGGCGAGCAGACGTCGGCGGAGCTCGCGTGCGGACTGCAGGTCCAGCGAGGCCAGGGTCAGGCGCGAGCCGTCGGTCTCGCCGCTGGAGAGCTTGACCGTCGCGATGCCCAGGCGGCGCTGCACGACGTTCGCCGAGATCTCCACACTGCGGACGCGGGCCGTCGCGATGGAGGTGGTGGTGCTGGCCAGGAAACGGACCCGGCGGTCTATGCGGTGGTCGTCCAGATGGAAGGTCGTGACGGCGAGGCGGACCACCTCGACCACTGCCGTCGACGCGGCGCCCAGCACGATCCCGCCGAGGCACCACAGCGCGATCCATCCGGCGCCCAGCCCACCCAGGGCCAGGCCGATCGCGGTCGGCACCGCCGCAAGAAGCAGTGCCCCGGCCGCGATGAGGGTGCTCGCCGTGATGGTCCGGCGGTCCAGGCGCTGGCGCTCGAGGGTGGGATGCTCCGGGGAAGTGTGCTCCGGCTGGCCCTGCTGGCCCGGTTGGCCCTGCTGGCCCGGATCCTCGGGCGTCGTCATGTCGCGTCCCGCTGGTCGCCCTCCGCGATCACCGTCAGGCGCTGCGCGAGCTCCTCGGCCAGGTCCGCGTCGAGGGAGCGGATGCGGACCGCGCCTCGTGATGACGCCGTGGTGACCACCACCGTAGCCAGGCCGAACAGCCGCTCCAGCGGGCCGCGCGTCTTGTCTACGGTCTGCACGCGCGACAGCGGCGCCGCCCGCCACTCCTCCCAGAACAGTCCACTACGGCTGTAGACGGCGGTGTCGGTCTCCTCCCAGCGGTGGATCGACCAGCGCACGCGCGGCACGAGGAACACGGCTGCGATCCCCAGCAGCAGCCACGCGGCCGCGACCACCGCCAGTAAGGAGACGAAGAACAGCGCCACGACGAGCAGCGGAATCAGCACCGCCGCCACGACCAGCGCGACCTCGACCGTCCACCACCATCGGCAGCGGGGATCCACCCGATTGCTCGGCGGCCGTAGGGCAAGGGGCGGTGGCGTTCCGGGCTGAGAAGTCACGGTGTTCACGGTAGGCGTTGTATGACAGGCTGGCCGCATGAGCCTTCTCGGCTGGTACCGGTCCACCGGCGCCGATCTGCCCTTCGGCGATCCGCTCCGGGCACACGGCGTGGCCATGGAGGGCTACTTCCTCCGGCTCACCGATCGCGAACGCGGACGCGTGGTGATCGCGCTCATCGGGGTCAACCGTGGTCCGGAAGGCCACTGGGCCACGCTCGGCCTGGCCTCGGACGAGGTGACCATGCCGCTCGAGGCGGGGGGATCGCGTCGGCCGGGTGACGGGCCGGCGGTGTCGTCGTCGTCGAATTTTTCTTCCCTTCGCCTGGCCGCCGCGCCGCACGGCTGGGCGCACCCGCATCGCGTCGGGGCCCGCTCCGCCGACCGGTTCGAGTACCGCGCCGACGGCATCCGCGTGGACATGGGCGACGGCGCGCGACTGCACGTGGACATCACCGACCCCGTCCCGTGGCCGCACGACACCGTGACGCATCGCGCGGTGGGCGGGTCCAGCATCTTTCAATCGGTGCCGCGGCTCAACCAGTACTGGCATCCGTGGCTGCTCGGCGGACGCGCCCACGGGTGGGCCGAACTCGACGGGCAACGCTGGGAGTTCGACGGCGCCGAGGTGTACGGCGAGAAGAACTGGGGCGCCGAAGGATTCCCCGACTCGTGGTGGTGGGGCCAGGCCCAGGCCTTCGGCGAGCCCGACACCTGCGTGGCCTTCGCCGGCGGCCAGATCCACTCCGGGCCACTGCGCACCGAGGTGACCGCCGTGGTGGTGCGGCTGCCCGGCGGTCGCGTCTTTCGGCTCGGCAATCCCGTGGTCTCGCCGGTGCGTGCCGACGTGGGCGACGACGAATGGCGCCTGCGCGGTCGCGGATACGGCTGGGACGTGCGGATCCTCGGGCGCTCACCGCTTGAGCGTGCCCACGTGCTGCCGGTGCCGCTGCCGTCGCAGGGGCGTAACTCCGCCGGGGCTATCGAGCACCTGGCCGGCGAGTTGGAAATCGAGGTCCGGCGACACGGCCGACTCGTGTGGTCCGACCGCAGTCACCTGGCCGCGCTCGAGCACGGGGGACTGGCGCGGGCCGAGGCAGAGCTGCGGCGGCGCGGGGTCCCCGAGGGGGAGACCGGCGCGCCGCCGACTCGCTGACCTGCGCTGCTCGCTGGTTCGCGCTGCCCCGCGTCGAGAAGTGGGTTCGGCCCAGATCTACTCGGTAGACGTGTGCGGAACCCGCTGCGGGATGAGGTGGGCCGGGCCGGCGGGGCCAGCTCAGCCGCCCAGCGGGGTGTCGCGGCGAAGGATCAGGTACCCGAGCACCGCGGCAATGACAGCCGCGCCCAGCAGGTACGCCGACCCGGACAGGGCGGTCTGCTCCAGGAACCAGTTGCCGATTCCGGACCAGCCGGCACTGCGCACGATCAACAGGATCGCGGCGGCGAGCACCGCGGCTAGGGCCACCAGGAGGGTCCAGAACCCCAGCAGTGACATCCGCCGGAACACCGCGGCGAACATGAACGTCACGACCATCACCGCGAAGGTCAGCGAGCCGGCCAGGATCCCGGCGCCGAGGAGGCCGTCGGTGCTGGTCATGAACGGGGTGTCGAATTGGTAGGCGTGGATGCCGAAGCCGTTGGTGACCCGCTCGATCAACGCGGCCACCACGTAGGCGATGCCGAAGCCGACCGAGACCGCCAGGAACGCGAGGTAGGCGCCCACGACGAAAGTGCGGCGACTGTAGCTCAGCGCCATGGCGAACGGCAGGGTCTGCGTGACCGTGTACGCGGCCATGAAGGCCAGCGTCCACACCGCTGCCTGCGAGGCGCCTCCGTACATCGGTTCGTCGGCCGCGACGCGACCATCCACAGTGGCGTGGATCCACGCCGTGATCCCGATAGAGACGGCCCAGACCAGGATGAAAACCATCGCTGGGACGATCACGAGATTGGTGGGAACGATGAATTGCAGGCGGAACGCCGCCGGGATGCGTGTCGCCCACGTGGTGGGCCGGTGTTGGTCGACGACGGGTGCGTCGAGAGACAGGGCAGTCATGATGCGACCTCCGAGTTGAAGCTGCGGGGTGAGGTTGTCGTCGTCGTCAAATTCGGGGCGGTACGTCCTGCCTCGTCGCGCTCTCCACCAACCTCGCCCGAGGTCAGGTGGACGATGAGCTGCTGCAGTGACACCGGGACCACCTCGACGCCCCGGGCGCGGGCCCGCTGCTCCTCGTGATCTTCGAGCGCCCCCAGCACCGTGGTCCGGGACAGGCGGCCCAGCGACTCGGTGTGCAGGACCTGGCGGAAGTCGGTCAGCTCCCGGACCGTGTCGGCCGCGCCGATGAGCGTCACCGCGCGGCCGCGGAGCGAGTCGACCGGCTCGTCGAGCATGATCCGACCCTTGTCGAGGAGGACCACGTTCTCGATGAGGTGCGCGATCTCATCGATGAGATGCGAGGACAACACGATGGTCCGCGGATGCTCGGCGTAGTCAGCGAGCAGTCTGTCGTAGAACATCTGCCGCGCCACGGCGTCGAGTCCCATGTAGGGCTCGTCGAAGAACGTCAGGTCAGCGCGGGACGCGATCCCGATGATCACCGCGACCGCCGAACGCTGGCCGCGCGACATCTTCTTGATCCGCGTCTTGGCGGGCACCCGGAAGTCCTCGCTCAGCCGATCGGCCAGGTCCTGGTCCCAGTTCGGGTAGGCCATGGCCGCGGCGGCGAACGCGTGCCGCGCGTAGGAGTCCTCGATGTACCTCTGGTCCTCGCGGACGAAGCAGATGCGGGGGAGGACCTGCTCGTTCTCGTGGGGGCGCTCGTCGAAGACGGTGACCGAGCCGCTGGTGGGCCAGTCCTGTCCCGAGGCGATGGCCATGAGCGAGGTTTTTCCGGCGCCGTTGCGGCCCAGGAGTCCGTGGATCACGCCGGCCTCGAACGACACGTTCAGCGAGTCGAGGGCGGTGGTCGACCTGTGTGTGCGGGTGAGGTCGTGGACCTCGATGGCGGTACTCATTGCGCCTGCTCCTTCAGCGGTGTCGAGTCGATGGCGGTGGCGGTGCTGGTGGCGGAGTCGTTGTTCGGGGAGTGGGTGTTGGAGGTGCCGGTGCTGGTCCCGGTTGCCCGGGTACGGATTAGGTGTACGACGTCCTCGGCGGTCAGGCCGATGGCCCTGGCCTCATCGAGCATCGGGGCGATGAAGCGGTCCGCGAAGAGCTGCTGCCGCTCGGCGCGCAGGATCTCCCTGGCGCCCTCCGCGACGAACATCCCGAGCCCTCTACGTTTGACGAGGATTCCGCGGTCCACGAGGAGGTTGACCCCGCGCGCGGCGGTGGCCGGGTTGATGCGGTGGAACGCCGCGAGTTCGTTGGTTGAGGGAGCGCGTTCGCCCTCGGCGAGTGAACCGTCGAGAACCGAGGCCTCGACCTGGACCGCGATCTGTACGAAAAGCGGTCTGCCGTCGTCCATGGGCGTCTCCTCCTCGGGGGTGGCCGGTCGGGCCTCGTGGGCCTGTCGGTTGGTTGGTTAGTTACTCAACTAGTGAACCATTTAACCGATGGAGGGGCAAGAGGTGGATTGGGCGGAATTTGCGCGATTTTGGGAGTGGAGCGCGGAAGCATGCGGCCGGCGCGCGGCCTGACGTGGGCGCGCGCCGGTGCACGGCCGGACGTAGGCGGCGTGCGGCTTGGCGTGGGCGCGCGTCGAGAAGTGGGTTCGGCACCGAGTTACTCGGTGAACGTGGGCGAAATCCACTTGGGGATGCGCAGGGCCGGGACAGGGCCGAGACAGGGCCGGGACAGGGCCGGCGTTGCGCCTAATTAGAGCCGGCGCGGGGCTGG
>DHCFD07801__coassemble_1250_pt1 | contig 22410 bp, 18 predicted proteins | sample DHCFD07801__metabat2_low_PE_002 | metagenome-assembled genome bin DHCFD07801 | reverse complement strand
CGGGTGTCGCTGTCGTGGATGACGGTGCTGCCCGTCGGCCGGACCGGCGTGCCCGATGCCGCTGCCGCAGGGCGTGCCATGACGGCGCTGCCCGTGGTGGGTCTGGTCTGCGGGGCCGTGGCCACCGCGATCGCCCACGGCGCACATGCACTGGGCGCCGGCGCTCTGCTGTCCGGGATCTCCGGGATCGCGGCGGTTCTCGCCCTGACCCGCGGGATGCACGTCGACGCGCTCGCGGACACCGCCGACGCTCTCGGATCGTATGCCGGTCCGGAGCGGGCGCTGGAGATCATGCGGTCCGGGTCGATCGGGCCGATGGGCGCCGCGGTGCTCGCGCTGACACTGATCGCGGAGGTCGCCGCGCTGGGCGCACTCGTCGACTCGGGTGCGTGGCTCGCGCCGATCGCCGCGTTCGTCCTCTCCCGCTGCCTCCCGGTGATCCTGCTGCGCCGCGGTGTCCCGGCCGCGTCCCCGACGGGATTCGGGGCGATGGTGGCCGGTTCCCAGTCGCGGGCGGCGGTGGTCGCGATCGGCTTGCTGGGCGTGGCGGCGGGGGCCGGACTCGCCGGCGCGGGCCCGTGGGCCGGCCAGTACTGGCTGTGGGCTGTGGGCGCCGGCGTCGGGGTGGCGGCGCTGCTGGCCACCGCCGCCGCCGGACGCCATGTGGTTCGCCGACTCGGCGGCATCAACGGCGACGTGCTGGGCGCGTCCATAGAGACGGGAACGGCGGCGACTCTCGTCGCCGCCGTGCTGCTGCTCTGACCAAGCAGCGCCTACTGACTTCCGTTGCCGTCAAGGTGCAGCGCCGGGCGTCAGGCCAGGGTCGTCATCCACCCGAACGAGTCCTCGACGGATCCACGCTGGATCCCGGTGAGGGTCTCCCGCAGACGCATGGTGATCTCCCCCGGTCCGCCGTCGCCGATCGTGTAGCCGCCACCGGCGTGCTTGACCGATCCGACGGGTGTGATCACGGCGGCGGTGCCGCAGGCGAAGACCTCGGAGATCTCGCCGGAGGCCACGCCGGACTCCCACTCCTCGACGGACACCTTGCGCTCGGTGACCGGGTATCCGAGGTGGCGGGCGAGGGTCAGGAGGCTGTCGCGGGTGACGCCGGGAAGCAGCGAGCCCGACAGCTCGGGGGTGACGATCTCGGCCGAGTCGCCGGAGCCGTAGATGAAGAACAGGTTCATCCCGCCCATCTCCTCGACGTACTTGCGCTCGATCGCGTCCAGCCAGACCACCTGGTCGCAGCCCTCGGCCGCGGCCTGCTCCTGCGCACGCAGGGAGGCCGCATAGTTGCCGCCGAACTTGGCCGCGCCGGTGCCGCCGGGGCTGGCGCGCACGTACTCGGTGCTGAGCCAGACGCTGACCGGGGCGACGCCGCGCGAGAAGTAGGCGCCCGCGGGCGAGGCGATCACGGAGTACAGGTACTCGTCGGCCGGCCGGACCCCGAGTCCGGTCTCGGTGGCGATCATGAACGGTCGCAGGTAGAGGGCCTCCTCACCGCCGGCCGCGGGGACCCAGTCGCGATCGACCGCTACGATCTGCCGCAGCGACTCGAGGAAGATCTCCTCGGGCACCGGCGGCATGGCCAGACGCTGCGCGGAACGGTTGAAGCGGGCCGCGTTCTGCTCGGGCCGGAAAGACGCGATCGAGTCGTCGGCCTGACGGTAGGCCTTGAGGCCCTCGAAGATCGTCTGGGCGTAGTGGAGCACGACCGCGGAGGGGTCGATGCTCAGCGGCGCGTAGGCCTCGACGACCGGGGCGTCCCAGGCGCCACCGGCGTAGCGCATGGTGACCATGTGGTCGGTGAAGTGCTGGCCGAATCCGGGCGCGGCCAGGATGGCGTCACGCTCGTCGGCGGATCTCGGCGAGGCCGAGGGGCGGATCTCAAACTCGGACATGAAGTGCTCGTTCCTGGAAGTGAAGAGGTGAAGGGGTCAGCGGGTGCGGATCTCGATGAGAGGCGGTACCTCGAGGCGGCACGGCACTTCACGTCCGCGGACGTCGACCACTACCTCGTCTCCCTTCTTCAGTCCCGCGTCCAGCTCGATGAACGCGAGGGCGATACCCGTCTTCAACGTCGGCGAGAACGTGCCGGAACTGGTGACACCCACATCCCGACCGTCGGCGCGCACCGTGAGGCCGGCCCGCAGGACACCGCGGCCGGTGACCCGGAGCGCGTACATACGACGGGCCGGGCCCGCCTCCTTCTTGGCGAGCAGGGCGTCACGGCCCCAGAACGCGGGCTTGTCCCAGCCGATGGCCCACGAGCAGCGGGCCTCCAGCGGGCTGAGGTCGACCGACAGTTCGTTGCCGTGGAGCGGGTAGCCGGCCTCGAGCCGCAGCGAGTCTCGCGCCCCGAGTCCGCAGAGGGCACCCTCGCGGGCCAGGACCTGCTCGGCGAGTGCGTCCCACAGTGCGCCGGCCTCGTCCCACGCGGGCAGCACCTCGAAGCCGAGCTCGCCGGTATAGCCGGTGCGGCACACGCGGACGGAGCCGCCGTTGAAATCGGCGTCGACATAGGCCATGTAGTCGAGGTCGACGGGCAGTCCGAGCGCGGTGAGGACTTCGCCGGACTGCGGCCCCTGGACGGCGATCACGGCGCGCGAGCGGTGCTCGTCGGTGATGGTAAGTTCGGGCGCCCGCTCGGCCGCGGCGGCCTGCAGCAGACGCACGACCTCCGCGGTGTTGGAGGCGTTGGGGATGAGGAAGATCTCCTCGTCGGAGACGCGGTAGGTGATCAGGTCGTCCACCACGCCGCCCTCGTCGCTGCAGCACAGCGTGTACTGGGCGCTGCCGGCGGAGATCCGGTCGATGTCATTGGTGAAGCACGAGTTGACGAACTCGGCCGCGCCGGGCCCGCGCACGAGCGCTTTGCCCAGGTGGCTGACGTCGAACAATCCGACGGTGGTCCGTGTCGCGGTGTGCTCGGCGACGGTTCCGGAGTACTGCACCGGCATGGACCAGCCGCCGAACGGCGCGAAGGTCGCCCCGGCCTCGACGTGGCGGGAGTGCAGTGGTCCCTCGTGGAGGTCTCCGGTCTCGGTCATGTCGCCTCTCCTCGCGCTCGCCGCTTCGACTGTGCTCCCACGTTAGTCGATAGACTATGGTGCCCTCGCCGTGGCGGCCATCACCGCCCGGAACCGGGCGTCGGCGGGTGCCCCGCGCACGCTGACCGACACCCTCTGCAACCAGTTGACCACGACCCCAGGAGCGCTCTATGCCGACCGCGGACTCGATCCTCAGCCACACCCCGGACCTCGCCGGAATCGAGGCGGTCACCTCGCCCGTGAAGTCCGACGTGGTGGTGGTCGGCATCGCCGCGGCACAGTCCGTCGACGGGGCGGATGCCGACGGGAAGAAGGACGCCGACGGTGTCGTCGTCGTCGCCCCGGGGTTGGAGGGCGAGGCCACCGCGGCGCTGGCCACCCTCGCCCGTTCGGTCGGCGCGTCGACCAAGGTCGGCGCCACCACGCGCGTCCCGGCGCCGGCGGGCGTGCCCGGCGGATCGGTGGTGCTGGTGGGCCTGGGCGCCGCCGGCGACGAGGTGACCGACGAGTCCCTGCGCCGCGCCGCCGGTGCCGCCGCGCGTGCGTGCCGCGGCCTCGGTTCGGCCCTGGTCCTGCTCGACGCCGAGCGCGCCGAGGCGGTCGCCCTCGGCGCCGGACTGGGGTCCTTCACTCCCGCCAAGGTCACCGCCAAGGGTGGCGACGGAAAGAACAAGGGGGACGACGACACCACCGACCCGGACACCCTCCGGGTCTTCGTCGGCGAGGGCGGCGCCGGGGCGGTCTCCCGCGCGGCCACCATCGCCGAGTGCGTGGGCCTGGCCCGCGACCTTGTCAATACCCCGCCCAACCTGCTGTTTCCCGGATCGTTCGCCGATCGCGCGGCAGCCCTGGGCACCGAGGCCGGCCTCGAGGTCGAGGTGCTGGACGAGGCGGCGCTCGCCGAGGGCGGCTACGGCGGCATCCTCGCCGTGGGCGGCGGCTCGTCCCGCGGTCCGCGCCTGGTGCGCCTGACCCATCGCGGCGCCCAGGGTCGGCCGCAGGTGGCGCTCGTGGGCAAGGGCGTCACGTTCGACACCGGCGGTATCTCCATCAAGCCGGCCGCCGGCATGGAGCAGATGACCATGGACATGGGCGGTGCCGCGGCCGTAGTGGCGACCGTCATCCTGGCCGCGAAGCTGGGCCTGGACATGACGGTCGTGGCGACGGTGCCGATGGCCGAGAACATGCCGTCGTCCACCGCCTACCGGCCCGGCGACGTGCTGACCATGTACGGCGGGACCACCGTCGAGGTGCAGAACACCGACGCCGAGGGCCGGCTCATCCTGGCCGACGCGATCGTTCGCGCCTGCGAGGACTCCCCCTCGCACCTCATCGACACCGCCACCCTGACCGGTGCGCAGATGGTGGCGCTGGGCAAGAAGACGCCGGGCGTCATGGGCACCGAGGAGTTCCGTGACCGCGTGTCCGAGCTGAGCCGCTCCGTCGGCGAGGGCGGCTGGTCGATGCCGCTGCCCGAGGAGCTGCGCGACGGCCTGGACTCCGAGGTCGCGGACCTGACCAACGTCACCCCGCACCGGTGGGGCGGCATGCTCTCCGCTGGCCTGTTTCTGAGCGAGTTCGTGGCCGAGGACGTGGCCTGGGCGCACATTGACGTCGCCGGTCCGGCCTACAACGACGGCGGACCGGAGGGCTACCTGCCCAAGGGCGGGACCGGGGTGCCGGTGCGCACCATGCTCGCCGTGCTGGAGGACATCGCCGCGCAGGGCTGATCCGGGACTGCCCCCGCCCCACGCACGAGGTCCACAGCACGAGGCCGGCGAGCGGACTACCGCTCGTCGGCCTTACGCATGCCCTCCCGGAGTCGCTCGGCGCGCTCGCGGCGCTCGCGCTTGATGCGCACCTCCTCGTAGTCCCGCATCCGCTGCGGGTAGCCGTTCACGGTCGCGTCGAACAGCGGCACCTTGAGTTCGGAGGTGATACGGCGGGCGGTCGCGACGTCCCCGACGGGCCGACGCGTCCACTCGCCGTCGAAGGCCACCAGGCACAGTCCCGGAACCGAGACGAGGGTCTCCGGTTCGAGGAACGCCTCGACCCCCACGCGGGTCCGGCACCAGCGACGCAAGTGGTCGAGGTCGGCCGGGTCCGCCGGGATCCGGGGCTTCCTCCGCCCGAACAGATCTCGGATCCCCACTGTCGGCCTCCTCCCGTCGAACCCCCGTCTGGGGTGGGCACGACACTGATAGAGCGATCGTACCGACTGCTCACGGCAACTAACGCGAGAGGCCGCCGCGGGTGTTCGGCCGTTCGGCTTGATCCGGATCGGAGCGTCCGACAACGCCGACCAGTGGCAGAAGGCACAATGGACGACGACCATCTGGATAGGGGCGCCACAGCGGATCCGTCCGGGTGCTCCGACAAATAGTTAGCTACCCAACCCACGTCGCCGCTCACCGCGGGTGCGGACCGCGCCCCGGGGGCAGCGCCAGAGAACTCTCGAGGAGTCACGACACCATGGCCTTCTCCGTACAGATGCCGGCACTCGGTGAATCCGTCAGCGAGGGAACCGTTACCCGCTGGCTCAAGAAGGAGGGGGACACGGTCGAGGTCGACGAACCTTTGCTCGAGGTCTCCACCGACAAGGTCGACACCGAGATCCCCTCGCCCACCGCGGGCACCCTGACCAAGATCATCGCCGACGAGGACGAGACCGTCGAGATCGGCGGCGAGCTCGCGCTCATCGACGACGGCTCGGGCGACTCGGGCGAATCCGATTCCGGGGACGACGCCGCCGAGGACGAGCAGTCCGCGAGCGACTCCGCTGCGGACGAGTCCGAGGACGACGAGCCCGCCGAGGAGGCCCCGGCGCCGAAGTCGTCCGGTGGCTCCGGTGGATCCGGCGGCGGCAAGGGCACCGAGGTGGTCATGCCCGAGCTGGGCGAGTCCGTCACCGAGGGCACCATCACCCGCTGGCTCAAGGCCGTCGGCGACACCATCGAGGTCGACGAGCCGCTGCTCGAGGTCTCCACCGACAAGGTCGACACCGAGATCCCCTCCCCCGTCGCCGGCACCCTCCAGAAGATCGTCGCCGACGAGGACGAGACCGTCGAGGTGGGCGCCACCCTGGCCATCGTCGGCGACGGCGCCGCGGGCGAGGACGCCTCGGATGACTCCGATTCCGATTCGGGCTCCGACGACGCACCCGCTGAGGCCGAGGAGTCGGACGACGAGCCGGCCGAGGCCGAGAAGCAGGAGGAGCCCGCCGAGGAGGCTCCCGCGCCCAAGTCCTCCGGTGGATCCGGCGGCGGCAAGGGCACCGAGGTGGTCATGCCCGAGCTGGGCGAGTCCGTCACCGAGGGCACCATCACCCGCTGGCTCAAGGCCGTCGGCGACACCATCGAGGTCGACGAGCCGCTGCTCGAGGTCTCCACCGACAAGGTCGACACCGAGATCCCCTCCCCCGTCGCCGGCACCCTCCAGAAGATCGTCGCCGACGAGGACGAGACCGTCGAGGTGGGCGCCACCCTCGCCGTCATCGGTGAAGGCGCCGCGGGCGAGGACCCCGAGCCCGAGGACGAGGGCACCCCAGAGCCCGCCGAGAAGGCACGCCCGGCGGAGGCCGCCAAGCAGGCCGAGGGCGACGCCACCGACGCGTCGGGGTCCGAGAAGCAGGCCGACAAGGCCGGCGACACCCCGAAGCAGGAGAAGAAGGCGGCTGCCAAGGCTGAGTCCAAGGCCGAGTCGAAGTCCGAGTCGAAGTCCGAAGCCAAGAGCGATTCCGACAGCAAGTCCTCCGGATCGGTGCCGAAGCGGGCCGAGCCCGCCGCGGCCGCCAAGTCCGGTTCCGCCCCGTACGTGACGCCGCTCGTGCGCAAGCTCGCGCAGGAGAACGGCGTGGACCTGGACGCGGTGAAGGGCACCGGCATCGGTGGCCGCATCCGCAAGCAGGACGTGCTGGCCGCGGCCCAGGGCGGCAGCGCCCAGAGTGCGCCGGAGACCCCGACCACGACCGCGTCCGCTCCGAAGGGCGGCCCGTCCTCGGCCGGCGTCCGCCCGGAGCTCGCGGAGCTGCGTGGAACCACGCAGAAGGCCAACCGGATCCGTAAGGTCACCGCGCGGATCACCCGCGACTCGCTGCAGTCGAGCGCGCAGCTCACGCAGGTCTTCGAGGTCGACATGACCCGCGTGGCCCAGCTGCGTGGCGAGGTCAAGGAGCAGTTCGCCGACAAGCACGGCGTGAAGCTCACCTACCTGCCGTTCTACGCCAAGGCTGTGATCGAGGCCCTGGTCTCGCATCCGAACGTCAACGCCTCGTACAACGAGGAGTCCAACGAGATCACCTACCACGGTTCGGTGAACCTGGGAATCGCGGTGGACACCGAGGCCGGGCTGCTCTCACCGGTCATCAAGGATGCCCAGGACATGGACATCCCGGCGCTGTCCAAGGCGATCATCGATCTCGCCGAGCGCGCTCGGGCGTCCAAGCTGACCCCGGACGATCTGTCGGGTGGCACGTTCACGATCACCAACATCGGTAGCGAGGGCGCGCTCTTCGACACCCCGATCCTGGTCCCGCCGCAGGCGGCGATGCTGGGCACCGGTGCGATCGTCCGCCGCCCGGTGGTCGATTCCGACGCCGACGGTGAGTCGATCGCCATCCGGTCGATGGGCTACACCCCGCTGACCTACGATCACCGCCTGATCGACGGCGCCGACGCCGGCCGCTTCCTGACGACGGTCAAGGATCGTCTCGAGAAGGCCGAGTTCGAGGGCGATCTCGGACTGTAAACCGCAGCACGGTCCGACAGCGGGCGTCCACCTTCACGGGTGGGCGCCCGTTGTCGTCGTCGCCCCTTCCACCCACGCCGCTCCCCCCGCACGCGGATCTGGCGCGGCCGCCGGTCGCGCGGCGCGGTGGAGGCCTACGCTGGAGAGCATGTCCTTCAACGGTCAGTCCCTCCGCCGCGACCCGAACCCACCTGAGATCCGCAGGCTCGGCATGGTCGAGTACTCCCCCACCTGGGATCTCCAGCGCACCCTCGCCGAGGAGCGCGCCGACGGGACCCGAGGCGACACCGTGCTGCTGCTGGAGCATCCGCCGACCTACACGGCGGGTAAGCGGACCGAGCCCGCGGATCGACCGATGGACGGCACCCCCGTCGTGGATGTCGACCGGGGCGGACGGATCACCTGGCACGGGCCCGGCCAACTCGTGGGGTACCCGATCATCGCGCTCGCCGACCCGATCGACGTCATGGAGTACGTTCGCCGGCTCGAGCAGGCGCTGATCACCACCTGCACCCGACTGGGGGTCGAGGTCGGACGCGTCGACGGCCGCTCGGGAGTGTGGTGCGCGCCCTCTGACGGGCGGCCGGAGCGCAAGATCGCCGCCATCGGCATCCGGGTGCAGCGCGGGGTGACGATGCACGGCTTCTCACTCAACTGCGACTGCGACCTCGGGTCGTTCTCCAGGATCGTCCCGTGCGGCATCGCCGATGCGGGGGTGACGTCGTTGACCGCGGAGCTCGGACGGACCGTCACCGTGTCAGACGTGCTGGATCAGGCCACCTCCGACATGGTGGAGGCGCTGGACGGCCGGCTGCCGGTCGCGTGATACGCGCGTAGGGTGGCTGACGTGACTGTAACTCCTGAGGGCCGCAAGCTTCTGCGCATCGAGGCCCGTAACGCCGAGACCCCGATCGAACGCAAGCCGTCCTGGATTCGTACCCGGGCCACCATGGGGCCGGAGTACAAGGAACTCAAGGGACTGGTCCGCACCGGCGGTCTGCACACGGTGTGCGAGGAGGCCGGATGCCCCAACATCTACGAATGTTGGGAGGACCGCGAGGCCACGTTCCTCATCGGCGGTGAGCAGTGCACGCGTCGCTGCGATTTCTGCCAGATCTCCACCGGCAAGCCCAGCCCCCTCGACCGCGACGAGCCCCGCCGCGTGGCCGAGTCCGTCCGCGAGATGGGCCTGCGGTACTCCACGATCACCGGCGTGGCCCGCGATGATCTGGACGACGGTGGCGCGTGGCTGTACGCGGAGACCGTCCGCAAGATCCACGAGCTCAACCCCAATACGGGTGTAGAGAACCTCATCCCGGACTTCAACGGGAACCCGGACCAGCTCGCCGAGGTCTTCGAGTCCCGGCCCGAGGTGCTGGCTCACAACCTGGAGACCGTCCCCCGGATCTTCAAGCGCATCCGGCCCGCGTTCCGTTTCGAGCGCTCGCTCGAGGTCATCCGCGCCGCCCGCGACTTCGGTCTGGTCACCAAGTCCAACCTGATCCTGGGCATGGGCGAGACCACCGACGAGATCGTGGACGCGATGCGCGACCTGCACTCAGCCGGCTGCGACATCCTCACCATCACGCAGTACCTGCGCCCGAGCCCGCTGCACCATCCGATCGACCGCTGGGTCAAGCCGGAGGAGTTCGTCGAACTCTCCGACCAGGCCCGCGAGATCGGCTTCGCCGGCGTCATGGCCGGACCGTTGGTCCGCTCCTCGTACCGGGCCGGCCGGCTCTACGTCCAGGCACTCGATCACCGCGGCCAGGACGTGCCCGCCCATCTTGAGCAGCTCAAGTCCGGCGGCGCTGCGTCGCAGGAGGCCTCGAGCGTTCTGCAGCGCGAGCAGGAGCGGGCGGGAGCCTAATCTCCGGTCGGGCTGCCCCTGACGGAGCAATAATCGTCGGGAGCGCCCCCACCAGCACCCTCGGCGCTCACCGCGGTTCTCGAATCGTGGTCGGCGCCACGTATCCTGGTGGGCATGGCGAAGAGCGAGCTCAGCAAGGCGGAGAAGAAGGAGGCCCGGGCCGCTCGGCGGCAGGCGGGCAAGGAACAGCGCGGCCAGATGTGGGAGGCGCTGAAGATCCAGTCCAAGCAGGACAAGCTCCTGTGGCCGCTGATGATCGGCGCGGTTGTTCTCTCCGCCGTGGTGTTCTTCTTCCTCGGCAAGATCTGGGGCGGCGAGTGGTGGATGCTCCCGCTCGGCATCCTGGTCGGCGTCATGCTGGCCATGACGATCTTCTCTCGGCGTATCCAGAACACCGTGTACGGCAAGGCCGAGGGACAGCCCGGCGCGGCGGCGTGGGCACTGGATCAGCTCCGTTCGGGCTGGCGCGTCAACCAGGCCGTGGCGGCGACCACCAACTTCGACGCCGTCCACCGTGTCGTCGGTCGGTGTGGAATCGTGCTCGTCGGCGAGGGTCAGCCCCACCGGCTCAAGCCGCTCATGATGCAGGAGAAGAAGAAGGTCGCCCGCGTCGTGGGCGATACCCCGATCTACGAGTTGATCGTGGGCGACGAAGAGGGCACGACCCCAGAGCAGGTGCCGCTGCGCAAGCTCAACCGCCGCCTCACCAGGTACCCGATGAACATCAGCCGGCAGAAGGTCGATGCACTCGACACCCGGCTGCGTGCACTGAGCACCAAGACCAGCGTGCAGAACCAGATGCCCAAGGGTCCGATCCCCCAGGGCGCCAAGGTTCGCAACGTCCAGCGCAGCGCACGCCGGCGGGGCTGACGCACCCGGCAATCGGCTCGCCCGGCACACGCCGAACCGCAGTCAACAGACCGAAAGCCGGTCGATCGGAGCATTCGCTCAGGTCGACCGGCTTTCACCGTTGCTGCTCGGTGACGGTCTCCGTCTGTCCCGCAGGGCCGAGCGCCCGGCGGTCAGCTCCGCTCGGTTGGGGCCCGGCCGGGCGGGTCGAGCTGGGCCGCACTGGAAGCGGCGTGAACGGTCAGCGGGTGCGGATGAGCGCGGTGCCCGTGGCACGGTCGTGCATTCCCCGACCGTCCTCGTCCTGAACGAGCGGCGGGATCAAGAAGAAGATGAAGATCACGCGGATCAGCGAACGCACGAAGCCCACACGCTCATCGGCGTCGATCCGCGCGGTACCGATCCCCAGAATGGCCTGGCCGGGCGTCTGCGCGAACAGCCAGACACAGATCACGCCGATGACGCCCCACACCGCCGGGACCGCCCAGCTGACCACGCCGGAGAATGACTCTCCTCCGAGGGCTCCCGGCCCGGCCAGTGTCACGACGATTCCGACCAGGGCGTAGGCGAGCAGCCAATCGATGATCAGGGCACCGAACCTGGTCCCCAGCTGGGCCATTGAGCCGGCGCCGTGGGCGGGCATACCCAGGTTCTCGCCTTTGAACTTCTGTTCAGGTCCGCTCCCGGACGACGTCGGTCCCGACAGCCACGAACCCGCAAGATCACGCATGTACCCAGGGTAACCGGGCCACACTCCGATCCCCATGTCGGTGACCCCACTGTCCACCCGACTAGGCTGGACGCAGTGGAACGGCCTCAGGCGCTGTCCGAAACGCGGCCTTTCGTGTAACACCCACGAAACATTCGCTTGACTGCCGGGCAACACCACGCCCATATCGTGAGGTCACCGCTCGACGGGAAGACACCGGTCGCCCGTCGCACAGAGAGACGAGGAGCGACACCGTGGCATTCTCCACGCCGGACGAGGTCATCAAGTTCATCAAGGATGAGAACGTCGAGTACGTCGACATTCGGTTCACCGACATGCCGGGAGCCGAGCAGCACTTCACGATCGCGGCCGCAGCATTCGACGAGGACATGATCGAAGAGGGTCTGGCGTTCGACGGCTCCTCCATCCGTGGCTTCCAGTCGATCCACGAGTCGGACATGATGCTGCTGCCGGACGTCGCCACGGCACGCCTCGACCCGTTCCGTAAGGCCAAGACGCTCAACATCAGCTGCTTCGTCCATGACCCGTTCACCCGTGAGGCCTACAGCCGCGATCCCCGCAACGTCGCGCGCAAGGCCGAGGAGTACCTGATCTCCACCGGGATCGCCGACACCTGCTTCTTCGGTGCCGAGGCCGAGTTCTTCGTCTTTGATTCGGTCCGCTACGGCTCGGGCACCAACCACGGCTTCTACGAGGTCGACTCGATCGCCGGCCACTGGAACACCGGCGCCCCGGCCGAGGCCGACGGCTCCCCCAACCTCGGCTACAAGGTTCGCGCCAAGGGTGGATATTTCCCCGTCGCCCCGTACGACCACTTCGTGGATCTGCGCGACGAGATGTCGACCAACCTGACCAATGCCGGATTCGAACTCGAGCGGCTCCACCATGAGGTGGGCACCGGCGGCCAGCAGGAGATCAACTACAAGTTCAACACGCTGCTCCACGCGGCCGACGACGTGCAGTTGTTCAAGTACATCGTCAAGAACACCGCCTGGCAGAACGGCAAGTCCGCCACCTTCATGCCCAAGCCGCTCTTCGGTGACAACGGTTCGGGCATGCACGCCCACCAGTCGCTGTGGAAGGACGGCAAGCCGCTGTTCCACGACGAGTCCGGGTACGCCGGGCTGTCGGATATGGCCCGCCACTACATCGGCGGCATCCTGCACCACGCGCCGTCGCTGCTGGCGTTCACCAACCCGACCATCAACTCGTACCACCGTCTGGTGCCGGGCTACGAGGCCCCGATCAACCTGGTGTACTCGCAGCGCAACCGCTCGGCCTGCGTCCGCATCCCGATCACCGGCAACAACCCCAAGGCCAAGCGCATCGAGTTCCGTTGCCCGGACTCCTCGGGCAACCCGTACTTCGCATTCGCCGCCATGATGATGGCCGGCCTGGACGGCGTGAAGAACAAGATCGAGCCGATGGACCCGGTCGACAAGGACCTCTACGAGCTCCCGCCGGAGGAGGCCGCCGACATCCCGCAGGCGCCCACCTCACTGCCGGCCGTTATCGACCGTCTCGAGCAGGACCACGAGTACCTCACCGAGGGTGGCGTGTTCACCGAGGACCTCATCGAGAACTGGATCTCGTACAAGCGTGACCATGAGATCGCCCCGGTCAACCTGCGGCCGCACCCGCACGAGTTCGAGCTCTACTACGACTGCTGATCCGAGGATTCTTCCTTCGAGACCAGTGATGGTCGATAATGGCCTCTGACCTGATCAGGTGACTTTCGTCGCCTGTCAGCGTCAGGGGCCGTTGTCGTTTCCCAGCGCGCCTGCGACTGGCCCGCAACATCGAGATCACCGAGAACTATTGAGCGAGCGAGGAGGAGAAACCAGATCATGGCCACACCATCGAAGGCCCACGACCCGATCACACCGAGCGAACTCCTGGCAACAGAGTTCCTGGATCCACTGGGCATCAGTCACTTCCGCCTCGCCGAGGCCACCAGGCTCCCCCAGGTCCGGATCAGTGAGATCGTGCGCGGCAAGCGAGCCATCACCACCGACACCGCCCTGCGCCTGTCCAAGGCACTAGGAGTCGATGACCGATTCTGGATCACTATCCAGACCGATTTTGACCTTGAGGTCGAACTCGCGCGGCGCGGCGATGAACTCGCCAAGGTCATCCCGCTCGTGGCGAACTGAAACTCGGCCACGCGTCTCCGCCTACAGACGAACTCGAATCCTCTAAACGCCCCGGCTACTCGGCCGGGGCGTTTACGGTTGGCTCACAGAGACAATCCGACGTGGCGACAGGAGGATCCGGGGATCATGGACGCCGACGAGATCGACTTCCGGAGCGCATCCCCACGAGCCCGGCCGCTGAAGGTGGTCGCGGCCGCCCTCGATCCGGACCACGACCCGGAGATCGACAAGGAGGGCCAGGGCTATCCCGTGCTGCTCAAGCTGTCCCGGGTTCTCGACCCAGAGGAAGCTCGTCTCATCCTCGACCGCAATCCGTTCCTCCACGCCAGCGCCGGGTCACGAAAACTCATCGCCATGGACACCACCGTGGAGACCGTGCGCGAACAGAAAGAACGCCTGCAACTGCTCCTGGCCGAGGTCGAGGCGGACGCATTGGCCGAGCAGGCCCGCCGCCGACTCGAAGAGCACCGGGCGGCCGAACTGCGCGTGGCCGAACTGCGCCGCCGGAACGACGTCCTGGGCGATATCGACTGGTAGCAAGCCCCAGGACTCAGCGCCAAGTGCCTCAGCCCAACTTGGGGAAGTTCTGCGGGCAGTACGTCATCACGGCCATGCCGAGGAAGTAGCCCTGGCCATTGGCATCGAGTTGAGCATGGTCACCCAACCAACCCGACACCTCGTCCATCTGCTGCCCGCCGTCGAACCGGCCGCAGGACTCGTGCGCCACCGCCACCGGGTCCACGCCCTCCGGCATCACGATGCCGCTCCCGTCCAGCAGTCCCAGGAAATCGCCGGCGCCGGGAACCGGTGGCGGCGGAGCGGGTTCGCCCGGGGCGGGCTCCGGTGCGGGCTCCCCCTCCGGGGCGGGCTCGGGAGCCGGAGGCGGCACTGCCTCGCCCGGCGCCGGCTCGGCCGGTGGAGCCTGCGGAGGGGGCGGCGGCACCGGCTCTGACGGCTTCACCGGGTGCTCGTCTGCGAACGGGGTGGACGTGGGAGCCGTGGACTGCGAATCCTGCGCCTGAACCTCAGGCGCCTCCCCCTCGACCGTCGCACCGCCGCAGCCGGCCAACGCCGCCGCAAGCGCGATCGCGACCGCGCCGGGGGCGACAAGACGCGACCGTGTCATCCGCGAACGTGAACTCATGGTGGGAATGCTACCGCCCGTCTGGCAGCTGTACCGTCGCCAAAACCCCGAGATGGTCTGTCCGGCCCACCTCAACGGTGCTGGTCCGGCCCACAGCGACAGCGCCGCGGGCCAGGATGTGGTCGATGCCCAGGACCGGCGGGAAACTCCGGTCGGCCGGCCACGTGGGCACCCAGCCGTCCCCGCCCGCCGACACCGAATCGGAGTAGCCGAGCTCACGCAGCTTCCGGAACCGGACGTGGTCCCAGGTGGCGTTGAAGTCGCCGCCGACCACCACCGGCGCGGGGCCGGGGAGCCCGCCGAGATAGGAGCGAAGACGGTCGGCCTCCTCGACCGAGCGGGGCCCGTCGAACACCGGCGCCACCGGGTGGACAGCCACCACCGTGACCGGTCCGGACGGTCCGGCCATCTCGGTTCGGAGCACGCCGAGGCTGAACCCCGGGATCCGGTCGGCCGGTGACAGGGGGTAGCGCGAGAACACCGCCACCCCCTCGGTTCCGGGTGCTGTTGCCGTGGCCTCGTGCGGCAGCAGCTCCGTGAGTCCGGCGGTGCGCAGTGCGTCCGCCGACTCGGGGGTGGCCTCCACGGTCATCAGCAGGTCCACCTCGTCGCCGCGAACCGCGCGCACCACGTCGTGCGGAGCAGCGCGCCCGAACTCGAGGTTCTGCACCATCACCCGCAGGGGAACAGCGGGGTGGGCGTTGTCGTCGTCGTCGAAAATTCCGGACGGTCCCACCAGCGGGCCGTACTGGAAAACACCCGCGCCGACCAGCACCAACGCCACCACGGACAGCACGACCGAGCGGGCGCGCAGCGCCGCGAGCAGCGCGACCAGGCTCAGCAGCCACGCCGCGAACGCGAACGTGGCCAGGACCAGGATCCGTGGATCGTCGGAGCGGGAATGGTGCAGGGCGATCCCGGCGACGGCGATGAGCGCGGCGAGGACGGACACCGCCCGCGCGATCGGACGGCGCCCGCGAGGGGGCCGACCGGCGGACGGGCGACCAGAAGAAGCACGGCCGGCGGTTGGGCGGGCCGTCACCGCAGGAATTTGCGCAGATCCCCCAGCGCGGCGATCACGCGGTCCAGATCATCGCCGTTGCGGACCATCGACCGGACCGTCTCGGCGACCGACGCCACGGTCGGCGTGGACGGCGCACCCGGCGTGCCGGCCGGGCCGTCGGGCACGGACCCCGGCTCCGCAAGGGCGCGGGAGGCGGAGCGGGCGGCCCCGGGGCGACGACGATCCGGGCCGAGCTCGACCTCGAAGCGGTCGCCTTTGTCATCGGAGCCGATACAGCGGACACGTTCGTCGGCGGGAACCCCGGCGGCGCGGACGGCGTCGACGAACTCGTACAGCTCGCCGTAGGTGACCCCGTCGAGGGTGAGGGTGAGGTTCATCGTTACTGGCATGCGCCCAGGTTAGTGCCGGTCGCGCCGGGTGCGCATCGGTGACGACCCCCGGTTCGACCCCGAGATCAGATCTCGCCCCAGAACACGTGGTCCACGGCCTTGCGACCGTGGCGGGTCACGCGCAGGTATTCGTTGAGAAACTCGGCGCCGTCGGAGGACCCGGTGCAGATCGACGCGACCGCGGCCAGCACCTTGCCCTGGCCGGGCAACTGGTCCATCGCCTTCCCGCGCGCCAGCACGAGCGCGTTGCGGGCGTGTCCGGCCATGAGCCACGACTGCACGAGCGCGTCCCGCTCGGCCTCGCTGAGCAGCTCCGCGGAGGCGGCGGCGTCCAGTGCCTCGAGGGTGGAGGTGGTGTGCAGGGCCGGCACGGTGGACGCGTGCTGCATGGTGAGCAGCTGCGCGCACCACTCGACGTCCGCCAGTCCCCCGCGTCCGAGTTTGGTGTGGGTCGCCGGATCGGCGCCGCGCGGGAGCCGCTCGGCGTCGATGCGTGCCTTCATGCGGCGGATCTCCTGCACGACCTTGGGTGGGACGCCGTCGGCCGGGTAGCGGTAGTCGTCGATCATGTGGAGGAAGTCGAGACCCAGGTCGGGGTCGCCCGCCACGAACGAGGCGCGGAGCAGCGCCTGGAGCTCCCAGGTCTCGGCCCACGTGGAGTAGTAGGCGCGGTAGGAGGACAGGGTCCGCACGAGGGGACCACTGCGCCCCTCGGGACGCAGGTCGGTGTCAAGGTCCAAAGGAGGATCCGACGACGGCGACGACAACAGCCGGCCGATCCGTTCCGCGACCTGTGTGGCCCACTTCAGGGCGTCCTCCTCGGGCACCCCCTCGGCGGGCTCGCACACGATCATCACGTCGGCGTCCGAGCCGTACGACAACTCATTCCCGCCGAGTCTGCCCAGGCCGATGTAGGCCAGGCGAGCCGGCTGCGGGCCGCCGCCGGGCAGCATGTCACGACTCACGGCCGCGAGTGCCGCTTCGAGCACCGCCTTCCACACTGAGGTCAGGCGCCGGCCCACGTCGGGCAGACTGATCATGCCCAGGACGTCGGCCGCGCCGATCCGCGCCAGTTCGGCACGGCGCAGGGACCGGGCCGCGGCGATGACCTTCTCGGGAGTGCGGTGGCGGGCGGCGGAGGCGGTGAGGGCCGAGGCGATGTCGGAGACCTGGGAGGCGACGAGCAGGGGCCCCTCCGCCCCGTCGGTGAGGTCGGGGATCACCTCCGGGTTGCGCATGAGCAATTCGGCGACGAACACCGAGGTGCCCAGCACCCGGATCAGGCGGCGGGCGACGATGCTGTCGTCGCGCAGGGTGCGCAGGAACCAGGTGATCTCCTCGTTCTCCTCGCACAGCTTCCGGTAGGCGAGCAGGCCCGCGTCGGGGTCGGGGGTGTCGGCCAGCCACTCCATGAAGGTCGGCAGGAGCAGCGCCTGGATCCGGCCCCGACGGTTGTTCTGCCCGGCGAGCGCCCGCAGATGTCCCAGCGCATTGCGAGGGGAACCGAAACCCAGCGCGCCGAGCTGCCGCTCCATCGCCGCGGGGCTCAGCGAGAGCGCCTCCGCGTCGTAGGAGGCGATCGAGTCCAGCAGCGGGCGGTAGAACAGTTTCGAGTGCAGGCGCCGCACCCGCCGGCGGATCTCCCGCAGGCTCTTGCGCAGCACCTGCGCCGCGTCGTGGGGGCCGTCGGGGCGGATGCCCGCGGCGCGGGCGAGCCAGCGGTACCCCTCGTCGTCGTCCTCCTCCGGCAGCAGGTGGGTGCGCTTGTAGCGCTCGAGCTGGAGTCGGTGCTCCAGGAGCCGGAGGAACTCGTAGGCGGAGATCAGGTCGGCGCCGTCCTCGCGGGCGATGTAGCCGCCGTCGCGCAGCGCGCCGAGCGCCTCGATCGTGCTGAGCACGCGCAGGTCCTCGTCGGTGCGTCCGTGCACCATCTGCAGGAGCTGAACGGCGAACTCCACGTCCCGCAGTCCGCCGCGGCCGAGCTTGAGCTCGCGGTCGCGCAGGGTCTCCGGCACGTTCTCCTCGACCCGGCGCCGCATGGCCTGCACGTCGTGCACGAAGTCCTCGCGCTCGGCCGCCGTCCACACCATGGGGTGCACGGCCTCGTGGTAGGCGGTCGCCAGCGCGAAGTCACCGGTCATGGGCCGCGCCTTGAGCAGGGCCTGGAACTCCCACGTCTTGGCCCAACGTTTGTAGTAGGTGGTGTGGGACTCGAGCGTGCGCACGAGCTCGCCGGCCTTGCCCTCGGGACGCAGGGCGGCGTCCACCTCGAAGAAGGCCATCGAGCCGATGCGCATCATCTCGCCCGCCACCCGCGTGGTCTTGGCGTCCGACGGCTCGGCGACGAAGATGACGTCCACGTCCGAGATGTAGTTGAGCTCGCGGGCTCCGCCCTTGCCCATGGCCACCACGGCCAGCCTGGCGGGCATCGGCGACTCCGGGTAGACGGTTGTCACGGCCACCGCCAGCGCGGCGGTCAGGGCCGCGTCGGCAAGGTCGGACAGCCGGTGGCCGACCTCGTCGAACGGCACGAGCGGCTCGTCCGGCTCCACGGTCGACGCCAGGTCGTGGGCTGCCAGCAGTGCCACATGGTTGCGGTATGTCACCCTCAGGACGTTCACCGCGGCACCGCCCGTGATCGCGGCCCGGTAGGTGCCGGGGGTGCGCAGGTCCTCGCTCTGGGTGGGTTCCGGGGCGTCCTCCGCCGGCTCCTCGGGCACGGCCTCGACCGCACCGAGCATGTCGGCCAGGACGTCGCCGGGCTCCGGAAGCGACTCCCGCATCAGGGTCCAGCGGGTCGGCTCGGCGACGATGTGATCCCCGAGCTGGCTCGACGATCCCAGCAGCGCGAGCAGACGCGCCCGCACCCGCGGGTCCGTCCGCAATGTCTCGTCCAGCGCGGCCACGCCACTGTCGACAGCGATGGTGCCGCCACTTCGGGCATGGGACAGGGCCGCGAGCGACTCACGGATGCGGACCAGAGCGGTCAGGGCCAGATCCGGATCCGGAGCTCGAGACAGGGCCCGGAGAACGGGAACGGCGTCGTCGTCGTCCCACCCCAGGTACTCGAGGTGTTCCGCCGCCCTGTCGTCGAGGAGCCCGAGCCGGCCGGGGCTCGGGATCCGCCGACGGGACGAGTCCCTGCTCACAGCGCCAGGTAGTTCCGCAGCTCGAACGGGGTGACGTCGCTGCGGTAGTCGCGCCACTCGCGACGCTTGTTGCGCAGGAAGAACTCGAAGACATGCTCGCCGAGGGCCTCGGCAACCAGCTCCGACTCCTCCATCGCGTCCAGCGCCTGCTCGAGACTGCCCGGCAGGTCGGTGTAGCCCATCGCCCGACGCTCGCGCCGGCTCATGGTCCACACGTCGTCCTCCGACTCCGGCGGCAGCTCGTAGCCCTCCTGCACGCCCTTGATGCCGGCGGCGAACATCACCGCGAACGCCAGGTACGGGTTGCACGCCGAGTCCGGACTGCGGACCTCGATCCGGCGCGACGAGGCCTTGTTGGGCGTGTACATGGGCACGCGCACCAGCGCCGACCGGTTGGCCCGGCCCCACGTGGCCGCCGTGGGCGCCTCGCCGCCGCCGATGAGCCGCTTGTAGGAATTGACCCACTGGTTGGTCACCGCCGAGAACTCCGGCGCATGCGTGAGGATCCCGGCGACGAACGACTTGGCCGTGGACGACATCTGGTACTCGTCATCCGGATCGTGGAACGCGTTGGTGTCGCCCTCGAACAGGCTCATGTGCGTGTGCATGGCCGAGCCCGGGTGGTCGCGCAGGGGCTTGGGCATGAACGACGCCCGCACCCCGTTGTTCAACGCGACCTCCTTGACGATGTAGCGGAAGGTCATGATGTTGTCCGCCATGCTCAGCGCGTCCGCGTAGCGCAGGTCGATCTCCTGCTGGCCCGGCGCGCCCTCGTGGTGGGAGAACTCCACCGAGATCCCCATCGCCTCCAGTGCCTCGATCGCGTGGCGGCGGAAATGCGGCGCCGTGTCGTGGACCGCCTGGTCGAAGTAGCCGCCGTTGTCCGTGGGCACCGGCTCCGCGCCGTCGGTGTCCAAGCTGTGGAACAGGAAGAACTCGATCTCCGGGTGCACGTAGCAGGAGAAGCCGAGGTCGGCGGCCTTGTTGAGCTGGCGACGCAGCACGTGGCGCGGATCGGCCCAGCTCGGGCCGCCGTCCGGGTTGAAGATGTCGCAGAAGATGCGGGCCGTGTGCTGGCCGCCGTCGGCATGCGCCCACGGCAGCACCTGAAACGTCGACGGATCCGGCTTGGCTACCGTATCCGCCTCCGAGACGCGCGAGAAGCCCTCGATCGCCGATCCGTCGAAGCCGATGCCCTCACCGAACGCCCCCTCGAGTTCGGCGGGGGCGACGGCCACGGACTTGAGCGTCCCCAGCACATCGGTGAACCAGAGCCGGACGAACCGGATGTCGCGTTCCTCTAGGGTCCTGAGAACGTACTCCTGCTGGCGGTTCATGCCGTCCAACCTAGTGCCTCCCCCATTACGTCCGTGTGACATCCCGTCGTCGACGCGCCGACGCGCCGCCTCGAGCACCGAACCCGCGCCCGGAAGGCGCCCGTGGCAGACTCGTTCGCGACACCGCACGGCCGCGGCCGCGCACGTCACCGCCCCCTGTCCACCCGGGGACCGGAGCGCATTCCGGCCTCGAGGTCACCGAAGGAAGGCCACACCGATATGAGCGACAACCCCGACACCCCGGTCTACGGATCCGGCGGCGCGGCAGACACCGATCAGCAGGGTCTGACCCGGGTCACGCGCATCCATCACCTCGCCGAGCTCAAGGCGGCCGGCGAGGCCTGGCCGATGCTCACCGCGTACGACTTCGTCTCCGCCCGCCTGTTCCAGGAGGCCGGGATCCCGGTGCTGCTGGTGGGCGACTCCGCCGCCAACGTCGTCTACGGATACGACACCACCGTTCCCGTCACCGAGGACGAGATGATCCCGCTGGTGCGGGCCGTCACCCGTGGCGCCCCCAAGGCCCTCGTCGTGGCGGACCTGGTCTTCGGCTCCTACGAGGGCTCGCCCGAGATGGCCGTCGCCGCTGCCACCCGCATGATGAAGGAGGGTGGCGCCCAGGCCGTCAAGCTCGAGGGCGGCGTGCGCATGGCGCCGCAGATCCGGGCGATCGTCGATGCCGGCATCCCCGTGATGGCCCACATCGGCTTCACCCCGCAGTCCGTCAACGGCCTGGGCGGTTTCCGCGTCCAGGGCCGAGGCGACGCCGCCGACGAGCTCCGCGCGGACGCCCGGGCCGTGCAGGAGGCCGGCGCGTTCTCCGTGGTGATGGAGATGGTCCCCGCCGACCTGGCCAAGGAGGTCACCGACGAGCTGGAGATCGCGACCGTCGGCATCGGCGCCGGCAACGGCTGCGATGCCCAGGTGCTGGTGTGGCAGGACATGGCCGGATACGGCACCGGCCGCACCGCCAAGTTCGTCAAGAAGTACGCGGCCCTGGCCGACGAACTGCGTGATGCCGCCCGCGAGTACGGCACCGAGGTCCGGTCGCGGGCCTTCCCCGGGGCGGAGCACTCCTTCTGATGTCGACCGCCGGGACCGCGCCGCGCCGGATGCCGTATCCGGACATCGAGCCCTACGAGACCGGGATGCTCGATGTGGGTGAAGGCCAGCGACTGTACTGGGAATGCTGCGGCAACCCGGACGGTACGCCCGTGGTCTTCATCCACGGCGGTCCCGGCGGCGGCACCAACCCCGCGCACCGGCGGATGTACGACCCGGCTGCCTACCGGATCATCCTTGTCGACCAGCGCGGCTGCGGTCGCAGCTCCCCACATGTCGCCGACGGCGCCGACCTGGCGGTCAACACCACCTGGAGCCTGGTCGCCGACCTAGAGCGCCTGCGCGAGCACCTCGGGATCGAGACGTGGCTGCTCTTCGGCGGATCGTGGGGCTCGACGCTGGCCCTCTCTTACGCCCAGGAGCACCCCGAGCGGGTTCGCGGTCTGGTCCTGCGCGGGATCTTCCTGTGCCGACCCTCGGAGATCGACTGGTTCTACCGCGGCGGCGCGGCGCACCTGTTCCCCGACGTCTGGGAGGGATACCTGGCGCCACTGATCGCTGCGGACGGCGCCGAGGCGGTGCACGCTGCCGGGTATGACCACGTGGCCGCCTATCACCGGCTCCTGCACTGTGGCGACCCGGCCACCGAGCTCGCCGCCGCGCGCGCGTGGACCACGTGGGAGACCTCGACCTCCCAGCTACTCCCCCGCCGCGCCGCCTCCGACGGTTCCGGCGACTCGGACGGCGTCGGCGACCGGTTCGCCCTGGCGTTTGCCAGGATCGAGAACCACTACTTCGTCAACGACGCCTTCCTCACCGGCAGAGCGATCCTGGACCGGATGGACCGGATCGCCCATCTACCGGTGGTGATCGTGCACGGTCGCTACGACGTGGTGTGCCCGGT
>DHCFD07801__coassemble_1243_pt1 | contig 22757 bp, 18 predicted proteins | sample DHCFD07801__metabat2_low_PE_002 | metagenome-assembled genome bin DHCFD07801 | reverse complement strand
GAGCACGTGATCGTCACCGGCGGCGCCGCCGCGACGCTCGAGGCCCCCGAGGGCGTGCAGGTCCACGACTACGAGGCGCTGCTCGCCGCGCAGCCCACCGAGTTCGACTGGCCCGAGGTGGACGAGAACACGGGCGCCGCGATGTGTTACACCTCAGGCACCACCGGCGACCCGAAGGGCGTCGTCTACTCGCACCGCTCGATCTACCTGCACTCGATGCAGGTCTGCATGTCCGACGGCATGAACATCTCGCTCGACGACAACGTGCTGGCGATCGTGCCGATGTTCCACGCCATGTCCTGGGGCCTGCCGTACGCTGCGTTCCTGGTGGGCGCCTCGCTGCTCATGCCCGAGCGCTTCCTGCAGCCCGAGCCGCTGGCCGCGATGATCGCCAGTGAGAAGCCGACCCTCGCCGCCGCCGTGCCGACCATCTGGCAGGCTGTCGACGCCTACTCGGTCGACCACCCGATCGACATGTCGAGCTTCCGTTCCGTCGTGGTGGGCGGCAGCTCCTGCCCGCCCGAGCTGATCCGCAAGTTCCGCGACAAGTACGGGATCAACATCACCCACGCCTGGGGCATGACCGAGACCTCCCCCATCGGCACGCTCTCCCGTCCGAAGGCGGATCTGCCCGAGGAGAAGCAGTTCGAGCTGCGTCAGACCCAGGGCCGGCTGCTCGCGGGCGTCGAGGCCCGGATCGTCGACGACGCGGGTAACGCGCTGCCCTGGGACGGCGAGTCCGTGGGTGAGCTCGAGGTGCGCGGCCCGTGGATCACCGGCAGCTACTACAAGGTGGACGCCCCGGACTCCTTCGACGACGGCTGGCTGCGCACCGGCGACGTGGGCTACATCAAGCCGGAGGCGTTCCTGCAGCTCACCGACCGCGCCAAGGACATCATCAAGTCCGGCGGCGAGTGGATCTCGTCGGTCGAGGTGGAGAACTACCTGCTCGAGCACCCGTCCGTCGCCGAGGCGGCCGTGATCGGTGTGCCCGACCCCAAGTGGGACGAGCGGCCGCTGGCCACCGTCGTCATCAAGGAGGGCCTCGCCGACCCGGACGTCGAGGAGCTGCGCGCACACCTCGCCGAGCGCATGGCCAAGTGGCAGGTGCCCGAGCGCTTCGCCTTTGTCGACGAGATCCCCAAGACCTCCGTCGGCAAGCTCGACAAGAAGCGCATCCGCTCCTCGCACGCCGACGGCGAGCTCAACGTGCTCAACGCGCTGGAGAAGTAGGGGGCTGGCCTGGTCGGCTGGCTGGGCGGGCCTGTCTGGCTGGGCTGGCCTGGCTGGGTCGGCCTGGCCTGGCCTGGCCGAAGTTCATCGCGAAGCGGGTTCCGCACACATCGCCCGAGAAGGGGGTGTGCGGAACCCGCTTGGCGTTTGTCAGACCCGCTGCTCGCTGCGGTCACCGCTCCAGAGCGTGTGGAAACTGCCCTCGGCGTCGACGCGCTTGTAGGTGTGGGCGCCGAAGTAATCGCGCAGCCCCTGTGTCAGGGCGGCGGGCAGCCGCTCGGCGCGCAACGCGTCGTAGTACGACAGGGACGAGGCGAACGCGGGCACCGGGATGCCCATGAGCGTCGCCGTGGACACCACGCGCCGCCAGGCGTCGACGGCGTTCTCCACGGCCTCGCGGAAGTAGGGCGCCAGCAGCAGGCTCGGCAACTGCGGGTCGGCGGCGTAGGCCTCCCGGATCCGGTCGAGGAAGGTGGCCCGGATGATGCAGCCACCCCGCCAGATCGTGGCCAGGTCGCCGGGCTTGACGTCCCAGTCGTACTCCTGGCTGCCGGCGAGGATCTGGTCGAAACCCTGCGCGTAGGCGACGACCTTGGACGCGTACAGAGCCTGGTTGATCGCGTCCACGAACTCCGCCTTGTCGGTGGGCGCGGCGGCGAGTTTCCCTGAACCCAGCCCGCGGGAACGCTCGCGCTGCGCGGTCGCGCTGGACAGGGCCCGGGCGAAGACGGCCTCGGCGATGCCGGTGGTGGGAACACCCAAGTCGAGGGCCGATTTCACGGTCCAGCGGCCGGTGCCCTTCTGCCCGGCGGAATCGACGATCACGTCGACGAGGGGCTTGCCGGTGTGGGCGTCGACCTGGCTGAGCACCTCGGCGGTGATCTCCACCAGGTAGCTCTCGAGGTCGCCGGTGTTCCACTGCCGGAACACATCGGCGATCTCGGCGACCGGCATGTCCAGGGCGGTGCGCATGAGGTCGAACGCCTCGCCGATGAGCTGCATGTCGGCGTACTCAATACCGTTGTGCACCATCTTCACGAAGTGTCCGGAGCCGTCCGGGCCGATGTGGGTGCAGCACGGCTCGCCGTCGACCTGCGCGGAGATCGACTCGAGCAGCGGCCCGAGGTGCTCGTACGATTCGGCGGGCCCGCCGGGCATGATCGACGGCCCGTTGAGTGCGCCCTCCTCACCTCCGGAAATGCCAGCGCCGACGAAGTGGAGGCCGCGGGCGCGGATCTCGGCCTCGCGGCGGATGGTGTCGGTGTAGAGGGAGTTGCCGCCGTCGATGATGATGTCGCCGGGCTCCATGTGATCGGCCAGGTCGGCGATCACCGCGTCGGTGGCGGGCCCGGCCTGGACCATCACCAGGACGCGGCGCGGCACCTCGAGCGAGGCGACGAACTCGGCGGTGGTCTCGGCGGGGAGGAAGTCGCCCTCGTGGCCGTGGTCGGCGATCAGGGCGTCGGTCTTGGCGCGCGACCGGTTGTGGACGGCCACCGTGTGACCGTGGCGCGCGAAGTTGCGCGCGATGTTGGATCCCATCACCGCGAGTCCGGTGACGCCGATCTGGGCGCGGGCAGTGGAGTCGGCCATGTGTGTCCTTTGCGGGAGTCGTCGGGGTGTCAGTGTCTGGTGCGGGCGCGCCGCAGCGCGGCGACGAGGCCGTCGGTGGAGGTGTCGCCGGTGGGACGAGGCTCGACGTCGGTGATTGCTCCAGCCAGCTCGAGCGCCTGCGCCTTGCCGAGTTCGACGCCCCACTGGTCGAACGAGTTGATGTCCCACAGGACGCCCTGGACGAACACCTGGTGCTCGTACAGCGCGATGAGTTGGCCCAGCGTGGAGGGGGTCAGGCGCGGGGCGACGATCGTGGTGGACGGTTGGTCGCCGGGCATGGTCTTGTGCCCCACGAGCCGCTCCGGCGTGCCATCGCGCACCAGCTCCTCGGTGGAGCGGCCGAATGCCATGACCTTGGCCTGGGCGAGCATGTTGGCGAGCAACACGTCGTGCATGGTGCCGCGCCCATCGAGCGAGGGCAGGTCGTCGGTGGCCTCGGCGAATCCGATGAAGTCGACCGGCACCAGCCGCGTGCCTTGGTGGAGCAGCTGGTGGAAGGCGTGCTGACCGTTGGTGCCGGGCTCGCCCCAGATGATCTCGCCGGTGCCCACCATCACCGGACTGCCGCTGTTGTGCACGGACTTGCCGTTGGATTCCATGGACAGTTGCTGCAGGTAGGCGGGCAGGCGCGCGAGGTCGTGGGAGTAGGGCAGGACGGCGCGGGAGTCGGCCTCGAGGAAGCTGGCGTACCAGACCCCGAGGAGCCCGAGGAGGATCGGCGCGTTGTCGCGCGCGGGTGCGGTGAGGAAGTGCTCGTCGACCGCGCGCATGCCGGCGAGGAACTCGCGGAACCGCTCGGCGCCGATCGCGAGCATGAGGCTCAGCCCCACCGCCGAGCCCACGGAGTAGCGTCCTCCCACCCAGTCCCAGAACCCGAAGACGTTCGCGGCGGGGATGCCGAACTCGGCCGCGCGGCCCGGGTCGGCTGAGACCGCCACGAAGTGGCGGGGCACGCCGGCCTCGCCCAAGGCCTCGACGATCCAGGTCCTGGCCGCCGCGGCATTGGTCATTGTTTCGAGGGTGGTGAAGGTCTTGGAGACGACGACGACGAGGGTCGTGGCCGGGTCCAGTCCGGCGAGCACGGAGTTCAGGTCTGCCGGGTCGACGTTGGAGACGAAATGCGCCTTCGGGCCGTCGCAGTAATGGCGTAGAGCGCGAGCGGCCATGGCCGGGCCGAGGTCGGATCCGCCGATCCCGATGTTGATCACATCCGTGATGGGCTGGCCCGTCGCCCCGGTCCACTCGCCGCCACGCACCCGGCCCGCGAGGTCGGACATCCGGCCGAGGACCTCGTGGACGTCGGCGGTGACGTTCTGGCCGTCGACGGTGAGGTCGTGGTCGGCGGGCAGCCGCAGGGCGGTGTGCAGGACGGCCCGGTCCTCGGTGGTGTTGATGTGGGCACCGGCGAACATGGCGTCGCGACGGTCCTCGACGCCGCGTTCGCGGGCGAGGTCCAGCAGCAGGGACAGCGTCTCCCTGGAGACCAGGTGCTTGCTGTAGTCGATGTACAGATCGCCGACGGCCGTGCTGAGAGCGGTGCCACGGCCGGGGTCGGTCGCGAAGAGCTGCGAGATGCTCTGCGACCGTGCGGTCTCGACGTGTTCGGCCAGGGCCTTCCAGGCGGAGCCGGTACGGGGTGAGGGAGTCATTGGCGGTGGATCCTTGTCACCCGAGCCTGCGCAGGCGCGGAGCGAGATCGCGCTCGAACAGCGTGAGGAAGCGCTCCTGGTCGTGGCCGGGGGCGTGGAAGACGAGGTGGTTCAGGCCCGCGTCGACGTACTGCTTGACCTGCTCCACGGCGTCGTCCGGGTCGGAGGCGACGATCCACCGCTTGGCCACCTGCTCGATGGGCAGCTCGTCTGCCAGTTGCTCCATCTCGCGCGAGGAGCCGACGCTGTGCTTCTGCTCAGGGGTCAGGGAGAGCGGCGCCCAGAATCGCGTGTTCTCCAGGGCTGCGTCCGGGTCGGTGTCGTAGGAGATCTTGATCTCGATCATCCGGTCGATGTCGTTGACGTCCCGCTCGGCTTTGGCGGCGCCCTCCTTGACGGCCGGGATGAGCTTGTCGTTGTACAGCTCCATTCCCTTGCCGGAGGTGCAGATGAATCCGTCGCCGGCGCGGCCGGCGTAGCGGGCCACGACCGGTCCACCGGCGGCGATGTAGACCGGGACCGGCTTGTCTGGGACGTCGTACATGTACGCGCCCTTGGTGTGGAAGTACTCGCCCTCAAACGTCACTTCTTCGCCCGTCCAAAGCTCCCGCATCAAACGCACGGATTCGCGCAACCGGGCAAAGCGTTCCTTGAACTCGGGCCATTCGCCGTCGAGTCCGCCGGTGGCCACCTCGTTGAGGGCCTCGCCGGTGCCCACGCCGAGCATGATGCGGTCCGGGTATAGGCACGCCATGGTGGCGAAGGCCTGGGCGATCACGGCGGGGTTGTAGCGGAAGGTCGGCGTCATCACCGATGTGCCGATCTGCATGCGCTTTGTCCGCTCACCCACGGCTGCCATCCAGGCCAGGGAGAACGGGGCGTGCCCGCCGTTGTGCCGCCACGGCTGGAAGTGGTCGGAGACGGTGACCGAGTCCATCCCGTGCGCTTCGGCGGAGACGGCGATCTCCACCAGGTCACGCGGGGCGAACTGTTCCGCCGATGCCTTGAGGCCGAGTCGAAGCATGTTTCTTCCCTTTTCGCATTCACAATGAGTGCACGAAATCGTGCAGTAATGGTCTTGAGTATCGGTATATGTGCAAAAATTGTCAACGATTTGCGCGTAATCGTTTACACTTGCGTGCAGTTCCGGTGATGAACGCCAGTGCAGGGGGAAATGTGTCGGTCCAGCAGCGGCGAGTGGAGATCATCAGGCAGCTCCATCGCGACGGATATGTCGAGGCCAAGAAGCTCTCCGGCGAGTTCGGCGTGGACACCTCGACCATCCGGCGGGACCTGGACGTCCTCGTACGTAGCGGTCAGGCGGAGCGCACGCACGGCGGTGCGAAAGCTGTCGGTGGTGCGGCGTTGGACGTGCCGTACGCGGTGAAGGAATTCGAGCGCAGGCAGCAGAAGGTGGCGATCGCCGCCCATGCCACCGCTCGTGTGCGCGAGGGGGACAGCGTCGTCCTCGACAGTGGCTCCACGACCTTCCAGGTCGCGATGGCACTGCGCAATATCCCGGATCTGACCTTCATCACCAACGACTTACGAATAGCCACCCTGCTCGCCGCGGTGCCGGACGTGCGGCTCTTCCTTGCCGGGGGAGAGTTGCTCAATTCGGTGTTCACCCTCACCGGGCCGCGCGCGACGGAGTTCTTCTCCGATTTCTCCGCCACCTGGGCGTTTCTCGGTGCCGACGCCCTGGATTCGGAGGCGGGGATCACCAACACCAACACCCGGGAGGTGCCCGTCAAACGCGCGATGATCGAGGCAGCCAGCACGTCGATCGTCGTGGCCGACAGCAGCAAGTTCGAGTCCCGGACGCTGGCACGCGTCGCGGCCCTGGACGAGGTGGACCACCTGGTCACGGACGTCGGTCTGGACACGGCCATCGCCGCCAAATACGGATCGCGCCTGGAACGGGTCGACTTCGAGCAATGACGTGCCCGCCCTGCTTGCCCGCCCCGCTTGCCCAATCCTGCCCGCCCAACCCCGTAGCCCCGACTCGGTAGAGGCTCTCGCCCCACACGTTCCCGCTCCCACATCCGCTCCGTGGCCGTCACTCGCCACCACAGAAAGGTCATCATGAAGCAGAACGAGAATCTGTCCGCCTTGTCCGCCGCCGGTGTCTCGGTATGGCTCGACGATCTCTCCCGCGACCTCATCAGCTCGGGCCGCCTGGCCGAGCTGGTCGGCACGCGCTCGGTCGTGGGCGTCACCACCAATCCGTCGATTTTCCAGGCCGCCCTCAGCTCCGGAACCGCGTACGACGAGCAGGTCACGAGCCTGGCCACCCAGGGCGCGGATGTGGATACGGTCATCCGGACCACCACGACCGACGATGTCCGCTCCGCCTGTGATGTGCTGCAGCCGGTGTTCGCCGCATCCGATGAGGTGGACGGCCGGGTGTCGATCGAGGTGGACCCGCGCCTGGCGCACGACGCGGACGCGACCGTCGCGCAGGCCATCGAGCTGTGGAAGGTCGTCGACCGCCCGAATCTCCTCATCAAGATCCCCGCCACCATCGCGGGGCTCGATGCGATCCGCCGGGTGATCGCCGAGGGGATCAGCGTCAACGTCACGCTGATCTTCTCTGTCGAGCGCTACGTGCAGGTCATGCAGTCCTACCTCGAGGGTCTTGCAGAGGCCGCCGAGAAGGGCCACGACCTGAGCACCATCCATTCGGTGGCCTCGTTCTTCGTCTCCCGCGTCGACACGGAGATCGACGGCCGGCTCGCGAAGCTCGGCACCCCGCAGGCGCTCGAATTGCAGGGCAAGGCCGCCCTGGCCAATGCGCGCCTCGCTTACGCGGAGTACCTCAAGGTGTTCTCCTCCGGCGATCGGTTCGCTGAGCTGGCCGGCCGCGGTGCCCGCCCGCAGCGTGCACTGTGGGCCTCGACCGGCGTCAAGAACCCCGACTACCCCGACACTCTGTACGTGAGCGATCTCGTCGCCCCGGACACGGTCAACACCATGCCCGCGGCAACAATGGAGGCCTTCGCCGACCACGGCCGAGTCGAGAAGGACTCCGTGATCGGCCGCGCCGAGGAATCTGCGGAGATCTTCCGCGGCTTGGAGCAGGTCGGCGTGGACCTGGCCGAGGTGTTCGCCAAGCTCGAGGCCGAGGGTGTGTCCAAGTTCGAGGTGGCCTGGGCCGAGCTCCTTCAGGCCACGTCGGAGCAGATCGACGCCCACAAGGCCGGCTAGTTTCAGGTGCTGCCGACGCTGGGACCGCTCCCAAGGATCTGATGTATCCCGCGCTCGACGGACGCTCGACCCAAGGATAAGGGTCTATCCTTGGGTGAACGAGCTGCCGAGCTAAGGATTAAGTATCCCGGAAGCGTCGGTCGCTAGTCCAGCGGCCGCAGATCGACCGGTAGGCCGTCGATGGGGTAGGGCAGCGAGTCATTGCGCATCGGCGGGACGTAATCCAGCGGCACCGTCCACTCGAAGTTCCGCAGCAGCGCGCTGAGTACGAGCTTGGACTCCATGTTCGCGAAGACCATCCCGAGGCATTTGTGCACGCCGCCGCCGAATGGCTCCCACGCGAAGCGATGCGACTTGTCCTCGCGGCGCTCGGGAGAGAAACGCGCCGGGTCGAAGATCTCCGGATCGGTCCAGTACTCGGGCAGGTGGTGCGAAAGCATCGGCATGATCGCAACGAACCGTCCCTTGGGGATCGGAACGCCGAGCACCTCGGTGTCCTTGACCGCCCGACGTGCCAGCACGGGAACGGGCGGATGCAGTCGCAGCGTCTCCTTCATGACCAGATCCAGGTCCGCGACATCCTCGATCTCGGCGATCGTCGGAGTGGGACCCAACTCCAGGCACTGCTCGCGAAGCCGTGCCTGCCACCGCGGATCCCGGCCGAGTTCGTAGACCATCGAGGTGACCGTGCTGGTCGTCGTGTCGTGCGCGGCCATGAGGAGGAAGATCATCTGGTTGATGATGTCGTCGTCGTCGATCCCACCGGAGGCGTCGGCGACCTGGCACAGGACCGAGAACAGGTCCTCGCCCGGGTTCGCGCGGCGGGCGGGCAGGTGACGGCGGAAAAAATCTTCGAGGATACGACGACCACGCGCCGCGCGGCCCCACTTGGTGAAGGGGTTCGGCGTGGTGGTGCGCACCCACCCGTTGGCGGCGAGCACGCAGTCGACGAACGCGGTGTTGACGCGCTCGATCTCCCCGGGCTCCGCGAGTTCGGCGCCGCCCATGAACACCGACGTCGCCAGGTCGAGCGTGTGCGATTTGAGTGCCGGATAAATCTGGAACGCTGGATCCGGTCGCCAGGCGGCGATGCCCTCGTCGACCAGCGGTGCGAGCGTGCGGGTGTAGCCCTCGAGCCGTGGCCGGGTGAACGCCTCCATCATGAGGGTTCGGTAGTGCTTGTGCTCGGCAAAATCGAGCAGCATCAGCCCGCGGTCGAAGAACGGACCGACCAGGTAGCCCCAGCCAGGGCCGTTCGCGAACGCCTTGTCCGGATTCTGCAGCGCAATCTGGCAGGCGTCGGGGCCGAGCATCGCGGTCCAGGTCTGGCCGAGGATGTGCAGGTCGGAGACTGGGCCGTGCTGGCGGTATCGGCGGAACATCGTCGCGAGTGGACTGTCGACGTACTCGAGCGTCCCGCCGATGATCGGCAGATGTGACGCCAGCGGGGCCGCCGGGGGCTGGAATACCTTCTCGCGCTCACGTGGATCTAGAGCGATTGACATATGGCACCTCAATGTCGGGTAGCCCCAGTCTGTGGTGCCGATCACAGTGGCGTCAATGAAATGGCGAAAATAACTGGACACCAGTCCGGTTCACGAGCCGCAGCGGCTCCCGAAGTCGTAGCCGCAGCCGCAGCGACAACCCGCATGCAAACGTGCACTTGCACAGGCCCCCGCACCCGCGCCCCTAACCCGCGATGGTCGTCACTGCTGCGGAGATGGTCGTACTGGCTGCGGCGGCGCGCCGGTTTCGCCGCACAGGTTACGACCATCGCGCGGCATGCTCCGTGCGCAGTCGCGCAGTCGCGAGCTCAGGCGCGGGCGACCAGGGCGGCCACGTTGACCCCGTCGGGCAGGGCGCCATACTCGGCGGAGCGGTCCGGCCCGAGACGGGCCAGGCAGAACGCCTCCGCCACCGCAGCCGGGGCATGGGCGAGCAGGATCGCCGCCTGCAGTGCCAGCGCCATTGCCTCGACCAGTCGCCGGGCGATAGCGGGCGCGGCGGCCGGATCCGAGGCAGCCCGGCCGATGAGGGCGCGGACCCGCTCGACGTGCTGGTCGAAGAGATCATTGGTGCCCATCTGGGCGGCGAGTTCGGCGTCGAAGGCGGCCACGGATTCCGGCTCCCGGGCCATCGCGCGAAGCACGTCGAGGGCGATGACGTTGCCCGAGCCCTCCCACACCGCGAGCACGGGCTGCTCCCGATAGCGGCGGGCGAGAGGGAACGCCTCGGTGTACCCGTTGCCGCCGAGGCACTCGAGCGATTCGTAGGCGTGGTTGGGTCCGCGCTTGCAGACCCAGTACTTGGCTACGGCGGTGGCGAGTCGGCGGAAGGGGGCGGCGTCCTCGTCGTCGTGGGCCGCGGCCAGGCGCAGCGCTGTCCAGGTCGCGGCTTCCGACTCGAGCTGCAGGTCCGCGATCACGGCTGCCATCGCCGGCTGGTCGATGAGCGTTGCTCCGAATGCGGCCCGGTGGCGCGCGTGCCAGGCGGCTTCGGCGACACCCTCGCGCATGCCGGCGGCCGCACCGAGTACGCAGTCCAGGCGGGTGCGGCCGACCATCTCGATGATCGTGCGCACCCCGCGGCCGGGCTCGCCGACCATCCAGCCCAGCGTGCCGTCGAACTCCACCTCGGAGGAGGCGTTGGACTTGTTGCCGAGCTTGTCCTTAAGGCGCTGCACCAGGAACGGATTGCGCTCGCCCCCGGGCAGGACGCGCGGGACGAGGAAGCAGCTCAGCCCCTCCGGCGCCTGGGCCAGCACGAGAAACGCGTCCGACTGCGGGGCGGAGCAGAACCACTTGTGCCCGCGCAGGGCGTACATGCCGGCGCCGGCATCGGTCCCGGCGCCACCGACCGTGACCGGCTCGGCGGTGGTGGTGTTGGCGCGGACGTCGGAGCCGCCCTGCTTCTCGGTCATGGCCATGCCGAACAGCACGCCGGACTTGGTGGCGGGATCGCGCAGCTCGGGGTCGTACACCGTGGACAGCAGCGCGGTCTCCCACTCGGCCGCGAGCTCGGGGCTCATCCGCAACGACGGCACCACGGCGTGCGTCATCGACAGCGGGCAGCCGTGCCCGGCCTCGATCTGCGAGACCAGCATGAACCCGGCCGCCCGCTCGACGTTCGCGCCGAGCCCGGGATCCGCCCACGCAGACGTGTGCAGCCCCTTGGACACCGAGTACTCCATGATCCGGTGGTAGGCGGGGTGGAACTCGATGTCGTCGACCCGATTGCCCCAACGGTCGTGCGAGTGGTGCACCGGCGGGTGGATGTTGGCCAGCTGGGCGTCGTGCTGATACTGCTCGGTGCCGACGTGGCGGCCGATCTCGTGGAACCGCTCGGCGTCCGCGCCAGGCGCGAACACGGCCAGCGCCTCCTGCAGGGCCGGGTTGAGGGCGAACTCGTCCACCCCGACCCGCGCCGAGGCCTGGTTGAACACCTCATGGGTGGCGTTGTTGCGGATCGCGGACATGTGCTGCTCCTCTACGGATGTATCTGCGTCAGGAACTCGGGGCGGGAAGTCGTGCTGCGGGCAACAGGGATGCGATCAGGATTTGAAGTACATCAGTTGGTTGCTCACGGCCAGCAGCGTGCCGTCGCGTGACCACAGGCGCGCCGATTCGTCGTGGTAGTTGCCGTGGAACCGATGCGAGTGCACGCTGCCGAGAATGAAGTCGGTGCCCTGCGCCGCGATCTCGTCCGCGGTGGCCAGATAGTAGATGGACAGCGTGACGGTGCCCGCGGGGACCGGCCGACCGAGCCGCAGGAACGACCGCGGGAAAAAGGAATCGCCCATCGCGGTCAGGGCGAGATGGTCGAGACCGCGATCGGGGGAGTCTCTGATCCACATCGTCGTCGTCGACGTGGTTTGTCCTTCTTCCACGACGTCATCCCACCCACCGGTGACGAACCGCATGTCGTAGTTGGAGATCCACTTCACGCCGCGGTCCTCGGACGCGCGCGGGAGGTCCTCCGGCGCCGGGACCTGCGGCGGCGCGCTCTCCGTCTCCGACCAGGTCTCGCGGCGCAGCCCCGTCAGCGCGGTGGCGGTGGTGACCACGTCGTCGCCCTGCCGCATCTCGAGGACCCAGTGCTGGTTGGAGCGGTTCGTGCGCACGGGGCGGGCCTCGATGTGGAACTCGCCATCGGCGACCGGGCCCGCGTAGTTGAGGGTCAACGCCAGCGGATCGCCGTGCCGCTGCGGGTGCTCCAGGATCGCGTTGAGCATGGTCGCCGCCGTGGTGCCGCCGAACGGACCCACCATGTTGGCCCAGGCCTCGTGGGTGTGGCCGTGGTACAGGTTCACGCCCGCGTGCTCCAGGGCGACGACCTGGTCCAGCACGTGCGCGGAGGCAGGCGAGGGGTTCTGGGGCGAGGAACTCTGGGGCGAGGGGCTTTCGGGCGAGGGGGACTCGGGCACGGCGCACCTTCCTGCCGGGCGGCTGTCGAGGGGACCTGGTGGGTGGCGAGCCGCCGGTTGCCCCCACAGTACCCAGCGAGAACGCGCCGGTGAGGTGTGGGTCACACGTCACGACGACAACGTCGTCCACCCTCCCGGCGGTGACCCGGCTGCGTCGCCGGCGTCCCACGCGGACCTCATGTGAGTAACGCAACAGTGCCGGGAGTGGATATGACTCACGAAGGAACCCTGTCTCTTTGGAAGGACGTCAGTCATGTCCAGAAGCATCAGAACCCTTTCCGCCACCGCCGTAGCCGCAGGTCTGCTGGCTGCGATGGCGCCCGCCGCGAACGCGATCAACACCGATTCCCTGGGCGGCCCGCCGGCCGACTGCAATGTCGATGTCGAGGCCGTCGCGACCGCGACCCCCGGCCCGTTCGAGGACGGCGGCTGGACTGTCGGCGAGCACAGCAACCTGTGCGGCAACCTCGGCTACCTCGTCCTGGAGACCGAGGGCGGCACCGTCACCTCGCCCACCAAGGTGCTGCTGTACCACCACGGTAAGCAGGTCGCGACGCAGCCCGCCGACGAGGGCCGCGTGCTGGTCGGCGGCCACAGTGACTTCCACGTCGCGCTGCGCTTCCAGCAGCCGCCCGCCGACGATGAGGCCAATGCCGACGCCGGCTACCTCACCACCGTCTACGTGTGGAATCCGTTCGCCGGCGACGGCGACGCCACCCCGATCGGGCCGCTGCCCGCCGGGATCACCTTCTGATGAGATGAGTTGACGTCATGAGCGGGTCGGAGCCGCAGCGACCGGAGGACGGGACGCCCCCGGATTCCGGGGCGTCGCGCTCCGGCCCGCCCACGGGCGTCATCGCCGCGGCGGTGGTGACGGTCGCGGTGCTGGTGATCGGACTCGCCGTGGTGGTGGGCCTGCGCCTGAGCGGCACCAATCTCGGTGACACGATCTCGTGGGGTCCGTTGCAGACCAGCACCCGGACCCCGGTCACGCGGCCCGACCGCACCCCGCGATCCACCTCCGACACCACCCGCTCCACCCGCGCCACCACCTCGACTCGCGCCACCACGACCGCACGCCGCGCCTCCGCCAGCTGCGGCGAACTCCGGACCCTCACCTCTCCGGGCGAGTTGGCCGCCGGTTCGCGCATTGTGGACTGCGCCGACGGCTGGGCGGTCCTGGCCAGCGCCCACTCGGGCGACCCGTACTGGGTGGCGTACCGCAACGGCCGCTGGCAGCCGGTCAACGACATCTCGATGTACTTGCTGACCTGCCCCGATGAGGCCATCGCTCAGGGCGCGCCGGCGTGGATGGCGGAGCGGCACCTCGGCAACTGCCCCGACCGCAACCCGGGCAACTCCTCGATTCGGCCGGGGACGGAGCGCCCATCGCCGCGCCCGCCCACCCCGCCGACGCGCACCAACGTCCCGCAGCCGTCGCCGCCCCAGACTCCGCCGGAGACCCCGGCACCCTCGACGCCGCCGTCGTCGGCGCCGCCCACTACGTCGGTTCCGGAGGAGACGAGCGAGAATACGACGACAACGGCAGCAGCCACCCCACCGTCCGCCGCGGCCGAGGAACTCGAATAGGGCATGTGAAGGGCGAGAAGGCAATCGTGCGCTCGGCCCGGCCTCGCCACCTGGGGCCGCCCCGAACAACGGGCGCCGCCCCGAACAACGGACACCGCTGCGAACAACTGACGCCACTGCGCGCCGTCGCGGGGCAGAATCACCTGCATGGCAGACACCTCATTCCCGACCTTCACCGAACTCACCGAGCAAAGGTCGTTCCCGCCGATGACGGGCCGCCAGCCCATCGACTTCGCGGCCGTCGGGTACGCGGAAACCGAGTGGTCTATGTCGGGCGAGGCCGCGTCGTACACCGCGGAGTCGACGCCTGAGGACGGCCGCTTCCAGCTCTCAGATGCCGATTCCGCGCCGTTCGCGACCCGTGTGCTGGTGCGCCGCCCGGTCGATCCGGCCGCGTTCAGCGGGGTGGTCCTGGTGGAGTGGCTCAACGTCAGTGGAGGCCAGGATGCCGCCCCGGATTTCGCGTATCTCGCCGAGGAGATCCTGCGCGCGGGACACGTGTGGATCGGCCTGTCGGCGCAGTACATCGCGGTCGAAGGTGGCGACGCCGCGGTGGGGATGGGCGGCCAGACGCAGGGACTGCGCGCGACCCGTCGCGGGCGCTACGGCGCGCTGCAGCATCCGGGCGATGCCTACGCGTACGACATCGTCACGCAGCTCGGCCGGTACGCCCGCGACCCGCGTTCGGCGACCGTCGCGCCCGTGGCCGGGGCGGCGGACCCCGCGATCGGCCCGATCGGCGACCTGCAGCCGCGGCAGGTGATCGCGGTGGGGGAGTCGCAGTCGGCGTTCGCCCTGACCTCGTACGTCAACGGCGTCCACCTCCACGGCCCGGCCGAGTCCCGCGTGTTCGATGCGTTCCTCCTCCACAGCCGTGGAGCCGGGTTCCTGCCGTTTGACGACCGCGGCCGGGCGGCGTCGGTCGAGAGCGCGCTGGACGTCGGCCCGGCGCGGCTGCGCGAGGATGTGGGCGTTCCGGCGTTGGTGGTGCAGGCGGAGGGCGACCTCGTGGGGCGGATCGCCTCGTTGCCCGCGCGTCAGCCGGATTCGGAGTGGATCACCACGTGGGAAATCGCGGGCCAGGCGCACGCCGACCTCTACCAGCTGGGCGAGTTCGCGCAATTCGTCGACTGCAATGGCCAGATCAACTCCGGCCAGCAGGTGTTCGTCCTCCGGGCGGGGCTGCGCCACCTGATCACGTGGGCGGGCGGGGGAGCGCGCCCACCGGCGGCACCGCCGATCGAGATGGATGTCGACGACAACGACGACGACAACACCGGCCGCCCAGCTGCCGGTAGCAGTGCCTCCCCCGACGAGTTCGGAAATCGGCGGGGCGGCGTGCGGACCCCGATCGTGGAGGCGCCGGTCGAGCACCTGACGGGAGATGTTCACCCGGAGGCGCCGCCGATGTGCATGCTGCTCGGTCGGACGGTCGCCGTGGATGACGGGGTGCTCCGGGGCCGGTGGCGCAGCCGCGAGGAGTACCTGGCCGCCTACGCTGAGGCCACGGACCGCCTCATCGCCGAGGGGTTCCTGCTGGCCGAGGATCGGGAGGACATCCTCGCCGACGCCCGGCCGGAACGCATCACCTGGTGAGGTCGGCGGCGCGGCTCGGGCGGGCGCGGAGGATCACCGCGACGAACAGGGCCTGCGCCGCCACATAGGTGGCCATCACCACGAGGCCGCGGTGGGACCAGTCCACGAGCTCGGGCCGGAAGGCGCCCAGGGCGATGAGGCCGTCCGAGGCCACGAACAGCGCGCCGCCCAGGCCGCCCACGAGGCCGTGACCCGCCGCGAGGTAGGCCACCGCGAGCAGGAGCAGCCCGTAGATCACCACGGCGGGCGCCAGCGCCCCGGCGGACGGGACGGTCACCGCGAGGAGGGCGATCGCCACCACCACGAGCAGCAGCACCCACGCCAGGGGCGGCCGGCGACGAGGCGTCCGGGTGAACGCCGCGATCCACAGGGCCTGCGCCACCGCGAAGCCGCCGACCATGGCAATGAACTGCAGGTCCTCCGGCATCACCTTCGGCAGCGAGTCACCGACCCAGCTGCCGGCCAACGCACCGAGCGCCCACGGCCACGCCGGTCCCCGGTCCGACCGCGGAAGCACCAGCAGCACCACCGCGAGCGCGGGCATGAGCAGAACCTGGGTCGAGTCGGCTAGGGCGTCGGCCCCTGTCACGAGGGCGATGAGGTGGATCAGGGTCACAGCTGCGACGGGCAGCCAGCTCACAGCGCGCATGCCCGCTACGGTAGCCGCCTCACGTGCGGGTGGACGCGGTCGTTGTCGTCGTCGTTCCCGGCGGCGAGAACGGCATCGGTCAATCCTCCACACCCGGCGGTGAGGTCTACGTCGGCTATTTCTTCGCGCCGCGGGATGTCGCCGCGTGCACCAGCAGGGACACCAGCACGGCCGCGCAACACACGACTCCCACGCCGAAGGCCATGGTGATACCCGCGTCGGTCGAGTAGGCCGCCCCCAGGGCGGTCTCCGACGGGTGCGCCGCCAGCACGGCGGCGGAGACCGCGGCACCCACCGCGCCACCCACCGTGCGCAACACCTGGTTAAAGCTCACCGCACTGCCCAACTGTTCCACGGCGACGCTGCGCGCGATGAGCGCCGGCATGGCCGCGTAACCCGACCCGATTCCCACACCGAACAGGAACATCCCCACGGCGAGAGTCCAGAAATTGCTGTGCGACAGCCACAAGAGCACCGACGCCACGGTCATTACCGCCGCGCCGACGGGCAGGAACACTGCCATGTCCACGCGCGTGGACATGGCGCGGACCGCACGGTTGGCGGCGAGACTGCCCACTGACAGCGGCGCCATCATGAAGCCGGCCCACATCAACGGCACCGCGAGCCCGAACCCGGTCTCGGACGGTGCCTGGGCCACGAGCGACGCGATGGACAGGCCGATGTACATCGAGGTGCCGAGCCCGATCGCCGTCGCGTTGGCGAGCATGACCTCCGGTGTGCGGATCACCCGCAGGTTCACCAGGGGATGCAGGGTGTGGACGCTGTGTACCGCCCAGTTGACGAGCGAGAACACGGCCACGACGAGTGTGAGGATCGCCGTGAGCGAGGTCCAGCCCCAGGTCTGGGCCTCCGAGATCCACAGGAGTAGAGCGGCCAGGCCCACGCCGAGCAGGGCGGCGCCGCCCACGTCGAACGGAACCCGGGGCGCCAACGGATCCGGGCCGGCGGGGACGAGTTTCCACACGGCCACGGCCGCGGTGGCCACGAAGACCGCGGCGAACGCGAACGCCGCCCGGAGGTCGAACAACGCGGCCAGGATGCCGGTGAGCGGATACCCCAGGCCCATCCCCACCGACACGGTCACCGACAGGGTGGAGATCGCCGGCTGGGACTGGGTGTAGGTGAGGTGGCGGCGGGCCAGCGCGATGGTGACCGGGACCGTCCCGTAGAGCAGCCCCTGGAGGCCGCGGCCGAAGAGGAACACCGCGAAGTTCGGGGAGGCGGCGGCGACGAGGGATCCCACGAAGATCACGCTGAGGCTGATCAGGAGCAGGCGCCGCGTGTGTGGGCCGTCGGCGAGGCGACCCATGATGGGCGTGGCCACGGCACCGACCAGCAGGTTGATGGTGAGCATCCACTGGGCGGTACTTACGGTGACACCGAACTCCGTGGCGACCGACGGCACGAGAAGCATGCCCAGGGAGCTGACGATCGAGCTGGTCAGGGCCGCGTAGATCAGGCCCTGGACGAACCAGCGTGGCGCGGCGGCGCGGTCGGAGCGGGTCACGGGCGCACCTCGCCGGTGGTGTCGTGGTTCAGTCGGTCGAGCAGTGGCACAGCGGCGGCGAGGGCGCTGCGTTCGGCCTCGTCGAGGTGGTGCTCGATCGCGTGGGTGAGCCAGTCCTGGCCTGCCGTGCGTTCGGCGTGGAGTCGTTCGCGGCCGGCGCCGGTGAGTCGGACCAGGGTGCGGCGCCGGTCGTCGGGGTCCGGACTGCGCGATACCAGGCCCATCGTCTCGAGTTCGCGGACGGCGTTGGCCACTGCCTGGTGGCTGATCCGTTCCAGGATCGCCAGGTCTGAGGCGGCGAGCGGGCCGCGGGTGTCGAGGTGGGCGAGGATGCCGACTTTGCCCTGGGAGAGGGTGCGGTGTTCCTTGAACCGTCGCCACAGCGGACGCAGGGCCTCGCGGAGGGCGGAGGCGAGCGCGTCGGGGCTGGGGTCGGGTTCCGTGCAGGTGCCAGTCATCGACCAAAGTGTACAACTAGATTGCGCAATTAGATTGCGGGGTAGCCCTGGGGGTGCCTCTGTCTCTGCTGGGGGACGACGACGAGGGTGCGGGGTCGACGACTAGGGGCGCGGCGCCGACGGCGCCGCGCCCCTCGTGGGTGCTCTCAGTTCTCCTGGTTCAGTACGTCCCGCAGTTGCTCGGTGCGGGCACGCCGTTGACCCGGTCGACCAGGTACTGAACCGTTCCCCCGAGCCCGGTGAGCATGGGGGCGGCGTGGTTGAGGACCATCCCCGGCGCGACCGGCGGAGTGTGGTCGATGACCATGTTCACCGTCGCGCCCTTCGCGCACCAGTCGCGACCGAGCTGCTGGGACTGCGGTCCGGGCACCACGTCGTCGTTCACGGGCGAGAGGATCTGGACCGGCGTGGTGGGCGTGAGGGTGCCCACCCGCTGGCGCTCGAGGAACGCCAGGATTTCCGGGTTCCGCAGCGCGAGCTCGGTGGCCGACTCTCCCGTTACGGTGTATTGGTTCGTGTTCTGCATGAAGAACTGGACTGCCGACTCGGCGATGCACTGGTCTGAAGTGAGCTGGAGCATTCTCTTCCCCTGCTCGTTGAGGTGCGGCTCCACCAGCTCGCCGAACTCGGGGTAGCTCACGATGAGGCTGTTGAGGGTGTAGCCGATCCCCGCGGCGATCGCCGAGCCGTCGGCCTGCCCGAGCGTGGCCAGCAGATCGGCCGGCGGCGAACCGGCTACTGTGCCGACGAGGTTGACGTCCGGTGCGTACTGCGGCTGCAGTTCCGCGGCGGCGGCGACGGCGCCACCACCTTGCGAGTAGCCGACCATGACGGTGCGGGGGTCGGGGCCGATGTCGGCACCGGGGACGTCCGAGGCCGCGCGGGCGAGGTCGAGCACCGCGTGCGCCTGAGACTCTCGATTGACGTAGGTGTGGATGCCGGGCGTGCCGAGACCCTCGTAGTCGGTTATCGCCACGGCGAATCCCCGGTCGAGTAGGGCGTACGCCTGGATGATCTCGTAGCCGAAGCCGATCCCGGGCGGATCCGTGCGCACGTTCGCCAGGTTCTGGAACGACTTGGACGGAGCGCAGTGGTCCCCCTGGCCCTGCGTTCCCGGTGCCACCACCGCGAGCGGTCGCGTTCCCGGCTCGGTCCACGGCGTGCGCGGCTGGAGGTAGGCGCCGGTCACGGCGATTTCCTGGCCGCGTGAGCCGATCGAGGTGTACATGATCCGCTGCGCGTCGGTCGACAGTGCGCCGGCGCCGTCCGAGAGGTGCTCGGCTCCCGGGATCGGCGGGATCGCCCCGGCCAGAGGGAACGGCTGCGTCTTGACGAAGGTCCCTGGACCGTCAGGCAGGTCGGTCGGCGGCTGGTAGAAGGCCGGCGCCGGGTCGTTGGACGAGCCCTGGGCCACGGCGACCGGAGCAGCGACGGCACCCCCGGCAATCGTGGTGGCTATGGCTGCAGCGACTGCGGCTGTGCGCATCGCGGTCTTGCGAAGTAACACGGTCCCCCCGGACTTAAGTGGTGTGAATCACGAGCTAAGAGGAGTCTAAGCGCACAACTTCCGAATGTTCACACATACCGTTGGTATGTGTTCTCCGGCTGTAGGTGTGACGATTACTTGTAAGTAAGTTCCGTGTGCGGGCCGGATCGGTTGACGATGCCCGGCGACCCGGATCGTCTGACAGTGTCAGGCCAACCCGCCGGAACGCACCGCGAAGTAGGCGGCCCCCAGAACCGCGCCGATCACCATGGCCGGACCGAAGGCGATCCCGCTCTTGGCGCCCACCCGCCGCGCGGCCAGCAGCACCAGCGCCACGGCGGCGTTGATGATGAACGCGGCCAGCGTCCCCGCCATTACGGCAGGCCAGCCCAGCCAGCCGAGGAACGCGCCCAGCAGCCCGGACAGTTTGACGTCGCCCAGCCCCATTCCGGAGGGATTGATCAGCGCCAGGATGAAGTAGAAGGCCAGGAGCACGGCGGCAGCGGCCGCCGCCCGGCCGAGCGAGCCCCACTCGTTCGAGACCGCGGCAGCCACGAGTAGCCCGCCGAACACCACCGGATACATCGGCAGCACGATCGTGTCCGGCAGCCGGAAGACGGCCAGGTCGATCGTCACCAGCAGCGCGCAGGCCACGGCGAGCGCGGCGAACGTCACGAGATCAGCCCAGCCCCGCGCGAGATAGGCGGCCCCGAAGCCGCCGCCGGCCGCAAGTATCACGTGCAGCCCGATACGTAGCCAGCGCGAGTCGGAGTCGGCGAGGGCGCGCATCCACCGGCCGAGCACAGCCGCGGCCGACGCGCACGCGAGGCCGGTCGCAGCGGCGATCACGAACAGCACGAGGGCACCCGGCGCAGGAAGTTCAGCATTACGAGGCGGTGATGAGAACGCACGGTCAGGAGAACGCCTCCATCATGTTGATCACGGTCGGTCCGAGCAGCACGATGAACAGTACGGGCAGGATGCACACCAGGAGGGGGAAGATCACCTTCACCGGCACCTGCTGCGCCTTTTCCTCGGCCCGCTGCCGCCGCTTGAGTCGCAGCTCGGCGGCCTGGGTGCGCAGCACGTCGGCCACGGAGATGCCGTAGGCGTCGGCCTGGATGAGGGCGCGGACGAAGCGGCGCAGGTCGGGCACGTCGGTGCGCTGGGCGAGCTGCTCGTACGCGGTCCGTCGCAGCTGGCCCACCTGGATCTCCTGCAGGGTCCGGATGAGCTCCTGGGCGAGCGGCCCGGTGCCGTTGCGTCCGGCGCGGGCCATGGCGGAGTCGAACCCGAGCCCGGCCTCCACGGCGATGGTCATCTGGTCGAGGGTGTCGGCCAATTCGAGCCCGATCACTTCGTTGCGCTCCTGCCCGCGGCTCGACAGTAGCAGTTCGGGCAGGAAGTAGCAGACCACGGCCACGGCGAACATGAGCAGGCCGAGCATGGGCTCCAGGGTGGCGCGGTAGAGGAGCAGCCCGACCAACAGGACGAGCACTGGTGCGACAAGCTTCAGCATGATGAGCCGGTCGACGGTCCATCCGTCGGGCCGTCCGGCTTTGATGATGAGCTTCTCGAGACGCCGGATTGTGCCGGCCGGGGTGAGCTTTCGGGCGAGTGCAACGGACGGGCTGTGCTTAGGCTCGTCGCTGTCACCCTCGAGGACCGGTGCTGCCGCATAGCCCATGTCGAATCCGCGGTTGAGGTTGGCCACTGCGCGGGTGCGGGCGGTGTCTCGGCCGGAGAACAGCACAAAGGCGAGGACGAACACCGAGGTGGTCAGTATCAGGATCGCGAACGCTGGCGCGAGTGACATTCGGTGATCCTTTCGAGGGGTTGCGGTGAGAGGGTCGCAAGGTGTGAAGGCTTAGGGCTGATGGGCGGTGACAACCCTCGCTAGAATTTGATGTTGACGACCCGGGACAGCCGCGGCCATCCAGTGGGACACAGGTCCGACTGGCAGTCGGACGACCGTACGACTCGCGCGCAATGAGAGGTAAGGCTTCCTTACATGTGGTATCTCCCCAATCCGTCGCTCTGGTGAGGTTCCGTCGACTCGCCCGGATTCACGGTTGCGCAGCTGCAGAGGGTCGGTACCGTGGCCGCCACCGGCGCCGCCGGGGCGCTGCAGCACCGCCGACGAGGAGGCCCTTCAATGACTCCACGCACCACGACCGCATTCGGACGAGTCCGTCGCACTTCTACATTCGTTGCACTCACCGCGGCCGCGCTCCTGGCGGCGTCCTGCGGGACCGGAGAGGATTCGCCAGCCGCCCAGGGCGAGGTCACGCCGCAGAGCGACACCTCCACCGAGGTCGCCAACTCGGACGCGGGTGAGCAGTTTGCCGTCGCTGACCTGGTCACTCCCGAGGGTGAGCCGCGCGGCACAGTCGAGTTCGCCGAGGTGGACGGCAGCACCATGGTCACTGCCCGGGCGATGGACCTGCCGCCCGGGTTCCACGGCCTGCACATCCATACCACCGGATTGTGTGAACCCGACAGCGAGAACCCCAGTGACCCCGGCGAGCGCGGAGCGTTCCTGTCCGCAGGGGGCCACCTGAAGGGCGACGACGACGAGGCCGTCCACCCGAATCATGCAGGCGATCTGCCGCCCCTCTACGTGTCCGACGACGGAACCGGTGAGATCGTCACGTACACCGATCGACTGGACCGCGACCAGCTTCTCGACGACGACGGATCGGCCGTGATGATCCACGAGAAATCGGACAACCTGGCCAACATCCCTGAGCGCTACGCACCCGACGGGCCGGACGAGGACACGCACATGGCCGGCGACGGCGGCAGTCGCATCGCGTGCGGTGTCGTCACCGAGAACGGCTGACGCCGAACACATTCGGTAGTACATTCGCAGACGGACGGCGCGCGTGATTGTGCCGCGCGCCGGCCGTCAGGATTTGGTCACTTCTGCCGTGGGATACGGCCCATGAGGTAGAACTCCGGGTTCGGACGCATCTCCGAGGCGTTGGCGAGCCGGTTGCTGAGACCGAATAGGCCCGTGATGGCGGCGATGTCCCAGGCGTCCTCCGAGTCGAGCCCGTGCTCGTAGAGCGCCTCGTAGTCGGCGTCGCACAACTCGTCCGAACGCAGGTTGACCTTGGTCGCGAAATCGCAGATCGCGCGCTCACGCGGGGTCAGATCCGCCTTGTGGTAGCTCACGGCCAACTGGTCGGAGATGTACGGGTCCTTCTTGACGATCCGCAGGATGGCACCGTGCGCGACCACGCAGAACTGGCAGTTGTTCTGCCCGGAGATGGTCACGACGATCATCTCCTTGTCCGCCTTGGACATGTTCGAGCCCTCACG
>DHCFD07801__coassemble_1128_pt1 | contig 35790 bp, 30 predicted proteins | sample DHCFD07801__metabat2_low_PE_002 | metagenome-assembled genome bin DHCFD07801 | reverse complement strand
CACGTACTCGGCGAGGTGCTCGCCCGTGAGGGTCGAGCGATCGGCCACGAGGTCGGCCGGGGTGCCCTCGAACACCACCCGGCCACCGTCATGGCCGGCGCCGGGTCCCAGGTCGATGATCCAGTCCGCGTGCGCCATGACCGCCTGGTGATGCTCGATCACGATCACGGACTTGCCCGAGTCCACGAGCCGGTCGAGCATGCCCAGCAAATTCTCGACATCGGCCAGGTGCAGGCCCGTGGTGGGCTCGTCGAGGACGTAGACCTCGGCCTTGTCGGCCATCTGCGCCGCCAACTTGAGTCGCTGACGCTCGCCGCCCGACAGGGTGGTCAGCGGCTGGCCGATCCGGACGTAACCCAGCCCGACGTCCCGCAGTCGCACGAGGATCTTGTGGGCCGCCGGGATCCTCGCCTCGCCCTCGCGGAAGAACTCCTCGGCCGTGGCCACGGACATCGCCAAGACCTCACCGATGTTCTGACCGCCGAAGGTGTACTCGAGCACCTCGGCCTGGAACCGCTTGCCCTCGCAGTCGTCACAGGTGGTGGCGACGTCGGCCATCATCCCCAGGTCGGTGTAGATCACGCCCGCGCCCTTGCAGGTCGGACACGCCCCCTCGGAGTTGGGACTGAACAGGGCCGGCTTGACGCCGTTGGCCTTCGCGAACGCCTTGCGGATCGGCTCCAGCAGCCCCGTGTACGTGGCGGGGTTGCTGCGGCGCGACCCGCGGATCGCGGCCTGATCGATCGCCACCACACCCTCCCGCGGCGAGACCGACCCGTGGATCAGCGAACTCTTGCCCGATCCGGCCACACCGGTGACCACGCACAGCACCCCGAGCGGGATGTCCACGTCCACGCCTTGGACGTTGTTCGCCGTGGCCCCGCGGACCTCGATGGCCCCAGTCGCCGAGCGGACCGATTCTTTGAGGAAGGCCCGATCGTCCAGGTGCCGGCCGGTCACGGTGTCGCTCGAGCGCAGCCCGTCGACCGCGCCCTCGAAGCAGATCTGGCCGCCCTCGGAGCCGGCGCCGGGCCCGAGATCCACCACGTGGTCGGCGATCGCGATCATCTCCGGCTTGTGCTCGACCACCAGGACGGTGTTGCCCTTGTCCCGCAGACGCATCAGGAGTGCGTTCATGCGCTGGATGTCGTGGGGGTGCAGGCCGATCGACGGCTCATCGAATACGTAGGTCACGTCGGTGAGCGCGGATCCGAGATGGCGGATCATCTTCACCCGCTGGGACTCGCCCCCGGACAGGGTCCCCGCCGGCCGGTTCAGCGACAGGTAGCCCAGGCCGATCTCGACGAACGAGTCCAACGCGTGCTGCAGGGCCCCCAACAGCGGCGCGACGGACGGCTCCTCCAGTCCGCGTAGCCACTCGGCCAGGTCGGTGATCTGCATGGCCGAGACGTCGGCGATGCTCACCCCGCCGATCTTTGAGGACCGGGCCCCCTCGTTGAGCCGGGTACCGTCGCAGTCCGGGCAGGTGGTGAACACGACGGCCCGCTCGACGAACGCCCGGATGTGAGGCTGCATCGCCTCGACGTCCTTGGACAGCATCGACTTCTGGATCTTCGGGATGAGGCCCTCGAAAGTCACGTTGATGCCGTCGGCCTTGACCTTGACGGGCTCCTGACGCAGGAGGGTATCCATCTCCTTGTCACTGAACTGGCCCACCGGCTTGTCCATGTCGAAGAACCCGGAGCCGGAGTAGATGCGGCCGTACCATCCGTCCATCGAGTAGCCCGGCACGAGGATCGCTCCCTCGGACAGTGATTTGGAGCGGTCCACGAGGGCGTCGACGTCGAAGTCGGAGACCGAGCCGCGCCCCTCGCAGCGCACACACATGCCGCCGGTGATCGAGAACTCCGCCTTCTGCTTGGTGCCGTCCGCCTTCTTCAACATCCCCGACCCGGAGGCGGAGGCCACGTTGAAGGAGTAGGCCTTGGGGCCGCCGATGTGCGGCTCGGCGATGCGACTGAACAGGATCCGCAGCATCGCGCCCGTATCGGTCGAGGTGCCCACCGTCGACCGCGGGTCGGCGCCCATCCGCTCCTGATCCACCACGATCGCCGTGGTCAACCCCTCGAGCAGATCCACCTCCGGGCGGGCGAGCGTGGGCATGAAGCCCTGCAGGAACGCGCTGTAGGTCTCGTTGATCATCCGCTGCGACTCCGCCGCGATGGTCGAGAAGACCAGTGAACTCTTACCCGAGCCGGACACCCCGGTGAACACGGTCAGTCGCCGCTTGGGCAACTCCACATCCACCGCTTGGAGGTTGTTCTCGCGCGCCCCGACGACGCGGATGATGTCGTGACTGTCTGCGGTGTGGATGCCCATCGCTGCTCTCCTCGTCGTGAAGGTACGCGGCTACGGTAGCCCCACGTCCGGGCAACAGTGGCGCGTCAACGCCACTCAGCCGCGTTCCTGGCTTTCCATCGCCCGATCGTGGAGGCGAGCGAAGCGCTCAAATTCGTCGTCGTCCCACTCTTCTCTTCCGGTGACAGCCGCCCACCCGTCGAGAATCTGGTGGTCGTAGAGATGCCCGTACCCCTGAGAGCCACCGATGGCGTTGCCCAGGTCCGCCGTCACCTGGAAGAAGGTGAAGACCGGCATGTAGGTCATTCCGGGATGACGACCCTTGCCCGGGGGCTCCGACAGCCACGCCGGGCGGTCGAACATCAGGTCCGGGGTCCACCACACAACCGGGTCCGTGGCGTGCTGGACATACAAAACGTGCGGGGGGATCCAGGGCGTGTCGTCGTCCCGGAACTCGGCCGGGTCCTCCGAGAACCGGACCAGGAGCCCGTCGGCATACACCGGTTCAGTGGCGGGGGTGCCGGGGTCACGGCGCTCGACCAGCGAGCGCCAGATGCGGTTGGAATTGGGCGGCCCCATCCACAGCACCCCGTCGACGGTGTTGCGGATGTCCCGGATTCCGGAGAACGCGGCCTCGCCGGCCTGGGTGCCCAGGCTCTCGCCGTAGAGATACAGGTTCGGATGGTGCACATCGGGCGGTAGCGACTGGCGCCAATTCACCACGGCCTCGATGAGGGACCGCCCGGCGGCCTCGGCCTTCTCGCGGTCGGCGAGGAACGAGATCCAACTCGGAAGGTACGAGTACTGCGTGCCGACGATCGCGACGTCGCCCGCGCTGAGCAGCTCGATCGCCTGGGCGGCGTGGGGGTTGATCCAGCCGGTGCCGGTGGTCGGGACGATCACCACGGCGTCGCGCTCCCAGGCGCGCGTGCGGTTGAGCTCCTCCACCACCAGCGCCGAGCGTTCGTCGTCGGTCTCGGCGGACTCAAGCCCGGCATACAGACGGATCGGCTGCTGCGCGGGTTCCTCCATCAGGGCGGTGAGCTCTGCCTGGTCGAGCCCGCCGCTGGCGAACCGGCGGCCCTGCAACCCGAGGTCATCGAAATTCACCACGGACTCCGGGCCGCCGGAGCGCTCGGGGACGGTGGGCCGCGTGGTGCCGGGCAGGTCCTCGGTGTTCTGCGCACCCGATATCCGGTTCGCGGCCTCGAAGAACAGACGCGGGACCACGCCCTGGACGATGCCGAACGCGAGGACCGTCGCCAGCACGGCGCCGGTCAGACGGGCGGTGTTCTCCCCCAGCTTGAACTTGCGGGAGACCACCCGGACGAACAATTGATAGAGGCGTCGCAGGCCGCGGGCGGCCACGAGCAGGCCGATGAAGATCGCGAGCGCGATCCAGGGGATACGCATGTAGTCGGCCCAGGGCGGGCGGGCGGATTCCACGAGGTCGGAGACCTGGTCTTGCCAGCGGATCGCGGTGGCGGTGGCCGTGATGAGGTAGACCACCAAGACATACGGGGCGGAGAGTCTGGCGAAGAGCAGCAGTTTGTCGCCGAGCGCGTCCAGGTCGGGGTGGAGCTTGATCTGGGGTGCGACGAACTTCCGCCACAGGGTACGCAGGGCCACGCCGACGCCGTAGCCCACGAACATCGACACACCGGTGACAATCCCCTGGTAGTGCCAGGCCCGCGGCAGGAGCGAGGGCATGAGTGAGACCCAGGCGGCCAGCGCTGCCACGGTGAGGCCCGTGACCGAGGGCTGCCAGATGTCCCACAGGCGTCTGAGGGTGTCGAGAACTCTGGTCACCTGAGCCTTTCGGCCCTTCTGGCGGCTGCCACCAGGTCCGCCGACATCATGCCCAACTCGTCCGCGCTCTCGCCCTCGGCGATCGCGGTCGCCAGGTCCTCGCAGGCGCAGCGCAGCTGGAACATCCGGTCCATGAGGTCGGCCGATTCGTTCTCGGTGAGCACCACGGTGCCCTCGGGAAGATCCTGCATACGCAGCGAGCGGCGCTGCTCGTATGCACGTTGCCGACACGACCGGCGGCAGTACCGACGCCGACGCCCGGTGCCGCCCTCGTCGACCGGGCGACCGCACCACGCGCATGAGGCCTCGCCCCGCCTCGGCGGGGCCGCCTCGGCTCTGACGTCGGATTCCACGGATGTCAGGCTACCCACGACGCCCCCGGGGCAGCACGGGACACGGGGACGTGGGAACATTTCGGGGTTCTCCTGACGTTGACAGGAGCAGGTACCACGCAAAGTCTGCGATCGACCGCGCGGATATCGATCACAGACGGCACACGGCAGAAGGAGTTCGCATGGCAGATCGAGTGCTCAGGGGCAGCCGCCTCGGTGCGGTGAGCTACGAGACGGACCGGGACCACGACCTCGCACCCCGCCACATGGCCAAGTACCAGACCCCCAACGGCGAGGTGTTCGAGGTTCCGTTCGCTGACGATGCGGAGCTCCCGGGCACCTGGATGTGCAAGAACGGCCAGGAGGGCCAGCTCATCGACGGCCCGGCTGTCGAGGTCAAGAAGGGCAAGCCGCCGCGTACCCACTGGGACATGCTGCTCGAGCGTCGCTCGCTCGAGGATCTCGAGGACCTGCTCAAGGAGCGGATGGACCTGCTCAAGAAGCGGCGTCGCGCCGGCTCCCGCTGACGCACCACAGCTGAACTGCATCGGCCCGGATTGACGCGGGCCCGCAGCGCGGTGTGAGACCACAACGCCCCGCCCCTCTCGTGACGAGGGGCGGGGCGTTGTGCTGTGTCGAGGGTCGACGTGCTGGCCGCGCGTTGTAGCTGGCCGCGCGTCGTCGCGCCGCCGGCAGGCCGGGGATCAGCGTCCGATGAGGCCCTTGAGCTGGCGGCGACGCTTCTCCCAACCCCAGCGGGCCACGTTCACCGCGGCCTCCCGGAAGATGGACTCGCTCATCTTGGAGTGGCCAACGGTGCGCTCGGTGAAGGTGATGGGCACCTCGACCACCGTGCGGCCGGTGTTCAGGAGCCGCCAGGTCATGTCGATCTGGAAGCAGTACCCCTTGGACTCGATGGAATCCAGGTCGAGTGCGGCGATCGCATCGGCCCGGTACGCGCGGTAGCCGGCGGTGATGTCCTTGATCCCCACGCCGAGCATGATGCGGGAGTAGACGTTGCCGCCCCGGGAGATCACGTGGCGCTGCCACGGCCAGTTGACCACGCTGCCGCCGGGTACATACCGCGACCCGATGGCCAGATCGGCGCCCTCGTCGACGGCCGCGAGCATCGCGGGCAGCCGCTCCGGCGGATGGGAGCCGTCGGCGTCCATCTCCACCAGCACGGTGTAGCCGCGCTCGAGCCCCCAGCGGAAGCCGGCGATGTACGCGGCCCCGAGCCCCTGCTTGCCCTGCCGGTGCAGCACCGAGATGCGGCCGCGCGGGTCGTCGGCGGCGAGCCTGTCCGCCACCTCGCCGGTCCCGTCCGGACTGTTGTCGTCCGCGATGAGGACCGACACGTCAGGGGCCGCGGCCAGGAGCCGTTCCACGACGGTCGGCAGGTTATCCCGCTCGTCATAGGTCGGGATGATCACCAGCGTGCGCGCCGAGGGCGCGCCGCTGCCCGGCGTCGACGGGTCGGTCACTTAGCTCTCCTTGGGGTCAGGTGCGGACTGTCGCCGGGTGTAGATGACCGCCCAGGCCAGTCCGACGAGCCCGATGAGACAACACACCGCCTGCGGGATGCTGCCCAATCGGGTTGCCATCGTACCGGCACTTCCGATCTCCACCTGCGCCACCAACGCCGCGGGTTCGAAGATCTCCGTCTCCTGCTGCACCTCGCCGTCGGCCCCGATCACCGCGCTGACGCCACTCGTCGCCCCGATCAGCACGGGAACGTTGTGCTCCACGGCCCGCACGCGGGACATCGCAAGCTGCTGGTAGGTCATCGGTGAATGGCCGAAGGTCGCGTTGTTGGTGGGGACGGTGAGTAGCTGCGCGCCCCGGGCGACGGGCTCGCGCGCCGCGGGGTCGAATGCCACCTCGAAGCAGATGGCCACCCCCATCTCCACGCCGGCCGCGGTGATCACGCCGTCGCCGTCGCCGGGGACGAAATGCCCCGCGGTGCGAGCGATCGGGAATAGCGCCTCCAGCGGGGCGCGCATCGGCAGCCACTCGCCGAACGGCTGGATGTACTTCTTGTCGTGCCGGTCCAGGACGGGCCCGTCGCCGCCGGCTGTGTCGCCCACGCCGCCCGCACCGTCGCCGTCTCCCCCGCCGCCGGGCGTCCGACCGTCCCACACGAGGTAGGAGTTGGTGGCCTCGCGACCCTCGCCGGTGGGTAGCACGGTGCCCACGAGGATCGGCGCCTCGAGCCGCCGGGTCAGCGCGGAGATCTGGGCCGCCGCGCTCGCATCGGCCAGGGGCGAGATGTCGGAGGCGTTCTCGGGCCACATCACCACCTCGGGGCGCGGCACCTCGCCGGCGTCCACGCGATCAGCGAGATCGCCGGTGACGCTCAGGTGGTTGTTGAGCACCGCGCGGCGCTGGGCGTTGAAATCCAGGCCCAGGCGCGGGACGTTGCCCTGGATCACGGCCACGGTGAGTGGCTGCGTGCCCTCGTCGTCGTCGTCAAAATCAACCCCTGCGACGGCGACCAATCCCACCGCCACCAGGGGTACCGCGACGAGCCCGGTGACCACCCGGACCGGCCGGTCGCGCCGGGACAGGAGGACCACCGCAAAGCCCAGCGCCGCGCCGAGGGCGGCCACGACGAACCCGAGCAGCGGTGTGCCGCCGAGCGAGACGAGCGGTAACAGAGGCCCGTCCGCCTGGCCGAACGCCAGGCGGCCCCACGGGAACCCGCCCCAGGGCCACGTGGAGCGGATCCACTCCCACAGCGACCACCAGCCCGCCACCCCGAGCAGGGCCGCCGCGGCACGCCCGACGCCGCGCGGTCCCGGGGCCAGGCCGGCGCGCAGGATGACCGTCGCCCCGGCGCCGAACGCCGCGAGGTACAGGGCCTCGACCACGGACAGGCCCCAGGCGGCATAGGCGCCGACGTACAGGCCGACCCACGGCACCAGGAGGAGGAAGAACACCAGGCCCGCGACGAAGCCGACAAGGGTGCCGGTGCGCGCCCTGGGTGCGGAACCTCGTACAGGCGAGAGGACGACGACGACAACGGCGATCGCCAGGATTGCCGTCCACCAGAGGCCGACCGGTGGAAACGAGGCGGCCAGAAGCGCTCCCCCGGCCGCAGCCCCGGCCAGTCGGGCCAGAAGCGGGATCACTCGGAGGGGCCGGTGGCAGGATCGGCGGTGGCGCCTGCGGTGGCGCCGTCGATGACGAGTTCGCGCAGGACCGGGTCCGGGCCGCTGAGGTCGGGCATCGGCGGGACGCCCGAGCGCGGATCGGTGGACCAGCGCTGGACGGCGTCGTCGGCGGCGACCACGGCGAGCTCACCGGTCTCCCAGCGGGCGTACGTGGCCGGGGCCCCCGGGGTGAGCGTTCCGGCGGTGCCGTCCAGGGCGCCGGCCGCGCGGCGGGCACCCCGGGTGGTGGCGGTGAACGCGGCGCGCGGGGACAGCCCCCGGCCGTCCGGGACGCTCGTCAGTGCGCGGAGGGCGTCCCAGGGGCGGAACTGCGCGTCGGTCGTGGCCTGATCGGCGGCCCGGTCCCGCTGAACGGGGACCGCGTGCTGCCCGGTGGAGACGGAGGCGGCCAGGGCGACGCCCGAGGCGGCGATCCGGACGAGGTCGATGCCGGAGAGATCGTCGACCAGCGGTCGCAGCAGGACCACGGTTCCCACAGCGGCGAGGTCCGTGAGGGCGTCGTCGCCGAGGCCGGCCGCGCCAATCAGCACCGGAGTGCAGCGCGCCACCGCGGGGCCGCCGAGTTCCTTCGCGAGCCGCGAAAGCTCAGCTGCGAGCTGCGCCGGGTCCGTGCCCGCCTCGAGGACCACCCGCTCCCCTGCGCGGACCCGGTCAGTGACCTCGGTGAGGCCATGCGCCGCCGGCAGGTCGGTGAGCACCACTCCGGACTTGGCGGCTTCCGCTGCCGCGGCGGTGAGCTCGTCCTGCCCCGTGGCCAGCTCGACGAACGCGGGGGCCACCCAGTCCCCCGCCAGGTCCACGCGCCGGGCGTCGGGGAACAGTGCGGGGCCGGGCGCATCCGACCCGGCCCAGGCGACCAGTCCGTCCTCGTACGCCAGCGCGGTGGCGTCTCGCGAAGCTGGGGTGAGGACGCGGCCTCCGGTGGCGAGAGTTGCAGGCATGCCCGCCAGTATCCCCGAGCGTCGACGGTGGCGCGGAACACGTACACCCGTCGTGCTGTTCTAGGCTCGGTGCCCATGACGGACTCCCACTCCCACGCCGCCGCCGACCCGCTGAGCCTCCGGTTCCCCGGCGGACGGCTGCGGCCCGAGGACTGGACCGCCCTGGCGCAGGTGGCGGGCGGATTCGGCAGCGACGTCCATCTCTCGGTCAGGGGTACCGTTCAGATTCTCGGCGTGCAAGACGTGGCCTCGCACCGCGAGCAGGTGGTCGCCGCCGGGCTCGCGCCGGGTGCCGCACATCACCGCGTGCGGTCGATCCTGTCCTCTCCCCTCGCCGGCCGGCTCACGGCCCGTCACGATCTCGGCGATCTTCCGCACCGGCTCGAAGAGCTCCTGCTCGGGCGCGCGGACGTCGAGGAGCTGAGTAGTGACTTCGTGTTCGGATTCGACGACGGATCCGGGGATGTCCTCGCCCACCGCCCAGACCTGGCCGCGGTGGCTGAAGTGCCCGATCAGAGCTCCCTGGAGCGGTCGGGTGCACTGCACCTTCGCCTGCATGTCCGTGGACGCGACACCGGGCTCCGGACGTCGATGGCCGACGCGGCGACCGTTCTCATGGATGCGGCCGCCGCGCTGGGTGCGAGCGCGGATCGGTCAGACGGAGTCGGCGTCGGTGGTGGGGTGGATGACGACGTCGTCGTCGTACTCTCTAACCACCCACGCACCTCCCCCGCGCCGACCGGCGACTCCGGCACCGACAGATCGGATATCCCTACTTCTGTAGAGGTGCCGACGGTGGGCTGGGTGGACACGACGGACGGGCTCGTCACCCTCCTGGCCGTGGTCGCAGACGGGGTGGTCCCCGCTCGCTTGGCCGAGTTCCTCGGCGCGATCGATCGGCCTAGCACCATATCGGCGGACCGGGTGATCGGCGTGCACGGGCTCACCGAGGGCATGGCCGAGCAGGTCGTGCGCGTCCTCGCCCCGATGGGGATGATCTTCGACGCGACCTCGACCTGGGCGCCGACGCGCAGGTGACTCCTGCAGCCGAAGCCCGGAGCACCGGGAGGGGCGGCGTGTGGACCGCCCCTCCACGGGCGGACGATCAGCGTTTCATCAGCGCGAAAACTCCCCAGAGCTCAGTCCGCCGCGACCCGGGAACCGAAGCGCGCCACCAACCACCGCGCCGCGTCGGAGACCGAGTGCACGGTCTCCAGCGCTCTGGCCCCCTCGACGGAGGCATCGCCGTTCGGCCGCTCCACCATGACCACGGGGATGTGCAGCGCCCGGGCGGCCTCGAGCTTCGCCTCGCTCGTCTGCCCGCCGCTGTCGCGGGTGACCAGCACGTCGATCCGGTGACGGGCCATCAGCGTGCGCTCGGACTCGACGCCGAACGGCCCCCGGTCCAGCACGAGCAGGTAGCGGTGCGGGAGCGGACCGGGCGGGGGCTCGGAGCACCTGATCAGGTAGGACCCGCGAGAGTCGTCCGCGAACTCCGAGGCGCCGAGCTTGCCGACCGTGAGCATCGGACGGCGGAAGCGCTTCATTACCACGGCCACGGCAGCCTGCATATCGGGGACGCGGATCCACTCATCCCCGTCCGTTTCGGACCACGGCGTCCGCTGTAGGCGCAGGAGCGGCAGGCCCGTTGCGGCGGTGGCCACGATCGCATCGGAGGAAATGCGTTCGGAGAAGGGGTCGGTCGCGTCGATCACCGCGTTGACGGCGTTCTCGCGGAGCCAATGGGTGAGACCGGGTGCGCCACCGAACTCACCGATGCGGACCTCGCCACGGGGCATTCGCGGCCGGGCGACCTTACCGGCCAACGCCGTGACCACCTCCAACCCCGCGGTGACCAGCAGGTTCGCCAACTCGCGGGCCTCGCTGGTGCCGCCCAGGACGAGGATCAGACCGGGGCTGGCGCCGCCCGCTCTCCTCCCGGAGGGCGCGCTAACAACCGGTCCTCCGGATGTGGCCGCGGAGGAATGGCCGTCGGCGCCCTGAGCCTCGCAGGACGGGCCGAAATCCGGGTGACCGATCCCGGGCACGAGCTCGCTGGTGATCCCATCGGCGGTGAACATGCTCGACAGTTGTGCAGCCTCGGCGTGCTGACCGGGGTCGCCGGCGAACAGGACCACCACTCGATCGTTGCGGGCGAGGGCGGCACGGACCTCGCCGAGAATCTGGTGCTCCGTGAGGTCTGTGGTGTCCACGACCTTCGCGGTGGGCGAGACCAGTGACAGTGACTCTCGCGGAACCTGACCGTGCGCATAGAGACAGGTGCCGCTCAACGCGAGCAGGCGCGATGCCCGGACCGTGAGCAGGTCCACCGGGCCCGGCCCCACTCCGACGAGGTGCACCGCGGCAGGGGCGTCGGAGGCTCTCCCCTGCGATCCGGTCGGGCCGGTCACCGCGGCATCCGACGCCAGATCGGCTGGGGCACCGCCCGCGCGACGGCGAACATCACCCGTAGCTGCCACGGGATCCACACGACGCCCGCGCGACGCGCCAGGACCCGCTCCACCACGGCGTCGGCCACCTGGTCCGGCGTCGAGGAGAACGGTGCCGGATCCATGCCCTCGGTCATGCGGCCGATCACGAAGCCCGGGCGCGGGATGATCAGCGTGACCCCGGTGCCGTGCAGCGCATCCGCCATGCCGGAGGCGAAGCCGTCGAGGCCTGCCTTGGCAGAGCCATAGACATAGTTGGCGCGCCGCACCCGCTGCCCGGCGACGGACGAGAACGCCACGAGCACCCCGCTCCGGCGCGGTTTCATCCGCTCGGCCAGGGTCGTCAGCAGCGCGGCCTGTGCCACGAAGTCGGTGTGCAGGATCTGCGCGGCGGCGCCGGCGTCACGCTCAGCGACCTCCTGATCGCCGAGGATCCCGAAGGCGAGCACCGCGATGTCGACGGGGCCGACCCGGGACTCGATCTCGTCCACGAGGCCCCCGTGGGTGCTGAGGTCGTCGGCGTCGAAATCCACGAACTCGACCGCGATCGCCCCGGCGGACTCGAGCGGAGCGGCGAGCGTGGAGACGTCGCCGCCCGGCCGAGAGGCCAGGACGATGGTGCGGCCGGGCGCGAGGCGATGTGCCACGGCGAGGCCGATCTCACTGCGACCGCCGAACACGACGACGGTCTCACCACCGGGCCGGGAAGACGATGATGCGGCATTGGGCATGTGCCCAGTGTTTCACGCAGTCGCTCGTGTGCGGCCTCCACGGGGCACTGCCGACCATTTCCGTTGCTGTGGCAGGCTCGGATCCATGGCGCACTCACTGGCAGAGCTGTCTGACGAGGCTCACGAGTTCCTGTCGACCTACCATCTCGGGACGCTGACCACCCTGCGCGCCGATGGTTCACCGCATGTGGTGGCCGTGGGCTTCACCGTGGACTCCGAGGGCGGCTTGGCCCGGGTGATCACGAGGCAGGGCTCCCAGAAGGCGCGGAACGCGCAGCGGGGTGGCCGCGCGGCGGTCTCGCACGTCGACGGCGGCCGGTGGCTGACCTTCGAGGGACCGGTCCGGCTGCTCACCGACGCCGCGGCCGTCGCCGAGGGCGAGCGGCGCTACGCACTCCGGTACCGGGAGCCGCGGCCGAACCCCGAGCGCGTGGTGGTGGCGATCGAGGTTGATCGCGTCCTCGGCTCGGCCCAGATGTTCGTCGACTCCTAGCCACAGCTATCGACAGTTCGACGCTGGCCGCCCGACCCCGCCAGCAGGTCCCAGCCTAGAGGGCCCGCAGGCCGCGCTCGCCGTTGTTGAGGTCGCGACGACCGTCGGCGGTCACCGCGACGATGTCCTCGAGCCGAGCGCCCCACTGGCCGTCGAGGTAGATGCCCGGCTCGACGGAGAAGGTCATGCCCTCGGCCAGCACAGTGTCCGCGCCCGGGGCGACGAACGGCGGCTCGTGCAGTCCGAGCCCGATGCCGTGGCCGGTGCGGTGGATGAACCTCTCCCCCAGACCCGCCGCCGCCAGATGCTCGCGCGCGGCCGCGTCGACCTCGCCGATCGCCACCCCCGGTCGCACGGCCTCGCGCGCCAGCCGCTGCGCCTCCTGCAGCGCGGCGTACTCCTCGGTGACCTGCGGATCCGGCTCGCCCATCGAATAGGTGCGGGTGCAGTCGGAGTGGTAGCCGCTCGGCAGCGGACCGCCGATGTCCACCACAACGATGTCGCCCTGCTGCACCACCCGATCCGACACGCCGTGGTGCGGGTCGGCTCCGTGTTCCCCGGCGCCGACAATCACGAACTCGGCGTGCGTGAGCCCCTCGGCCTCGATCGCGGCCGTGATGAGCTCACCGACCTCCGCCTCGGTCCGCCCCACCTGCAGGAACTCCCCCATCCGCGCGTGGACGGCATCGATGCGACGGGCGGCCTCGGCGAGTTGCTCCACCTCGCTTGTGTTCTTGACGGCCCGGACGTGATCGATCACCTCGGAGGCCAGCACCACCTCGCCGTCGACGCTCTGCTGCAGCGGGACCAGGTGCAGGGCCGGCATCGCGGTGGACACCGCCACCCGCCCGGACACCTTGCCCGCGACGAGCGCCACCGCATCGGTCCCGTCCGACCACGGGTGGATCTCCGCGCCGATACGCCCGGCGGCGTCCCGCACCGGATCGGTGAGTTCCAGGGACGGCAGGACCAGCAGCGGTTGGTCACCTGCGGCGGCCACAACCAGTGCGGTGAGCCGCTCGTGGGAGTCGAGTCGCTCGCCGGTCAGGTAGGCCATGTCCTCGCCGGAATAGACCACCACGTGATCGATCCCGATCTCGCGCGCGCGGGCGCGGACGGCGTCGAGGCGATTCGGGTACAGGTCCGGGGTGTCGGCGTTCATGTCCTCCACAGTAGGCCGACCGCCACCCCGCTCGCCCCCGGCGGCGGCTAGCCTGGCGGGGTGTTCCCGTCCCCGCCCGGTCACAAGGAGGCGCCATGTCCCAGGGTCCGTTGATGGTTCTCGACAGCGCCGGGCTGTGGTTCCGGGCGTTCCACTCCGTGCCGGAGAAGATCACCGGCCCCGACGGCGCCCCCGCCAACGCACTGCGTGGGTTCTGCGACATGGTGGCCGTGCTGGTCGAGGAGTACTCGCCGACGGGCCTGGTGGCGGCCCTGGACCGCGAGTGGCGGCCGACCTGGCGCGTAGAGTTGCTGCCGTCCTATAAGGCGCATCGTGTCGGCGACGACGGCGAGGAGGACGCCCCCGAAGCGTTGGCGCCGCAGGTGAGTTCGATCCGCGAGGTCTTGTCCGCGGCGGGCATCACCCAGGCGTGGGCCCAGGACGCGGAGGCCGACGACATACTGGCCGCACTCTCCGCTCGCGACCGGGAGGTCCTAGTCGTCACCGGCGATCGCGACCTCTTCCAGCTCGCCTCCCCCACCACCACCGTCGTGTACGTGGGCGCGGGCATGAAGAAGCGTCTGGCCTACACCCCGGAGGTCGTGGCGGAGCGGTTCGACCTACCCGTCGGGGTCGATGCCGCCGTGTACGCGGACTACGCCGTGCTCGTGGGTGACGCCTCCGACGGCCTGCCCGGTGTCGCCGGGGTGGGCGCAAAGACCGCCGCGACCCTGCTGCGTGAGTACGGCGATCTCGACGGGATCATCGCCGCCGCGAACGATCCGGGTTCGGGCCTGACCGCCCGCCAACGAAATGCGATCCAGGGCGGAGCGGACTACCTGGCTGCGGCGCGCGGGGTGGTCCGGCTGGGTGGCCGCGAGTTCGCGCTGGAGTTCGACGGTGACTCCGATGGTCGGCGCGGTCCCATCGACACCGCGGCCCTCGACGAGCTCGGCCGGACGACCGGCCAGGCGCGGGCGATCGACCATCTGGTCGAGGCCACCAAGGACCTCGCGACGACATAAGGCTCGGTCAGTTCATGGCGCGGTCAGGCCATGTGGTCGAGCACGACGCCCCGGCGAAGTGCGCCGACGGCCGACCGGGCGGTGCGTGCGAGCTCGGGTTCGGCCACCTGACCGATCTGCGCGAGCACGTCCAGCACCAGGCGGGCTGACCGGACGAAGTCGCCTGCCGTCAGCTCCACGCCCTCCTGCCACGACGCCGCCAGGATCGAGGACAGGGCCCCGCCGGAGACCCAGTGATGCATCACCGGGGCCAGCCCGGCGTCCAGGTCGGGCGTCGTGGGCAGTCGATGATCCCGCTCGACGCCGGCGACGTCCTTGGCCACACTCTCGGTCTCGGTGAGTGCGACACGAAGGGCCTCGTCCGAGGGCTCACGGACCGCCGACTCGGTGCGCGGATGCGCGACGACGGTGGCAACCATGGCGGCCAGTCCGGCCTGATCGAGACCACGCCACACACCCCGGCGCAGGCACTCCGACACGAACAGATCCTGTTCGGTGTGGATCCCCGCCAGGAGCCGACCCGCGTCGGTGGCGCGCAGTGCGCCGTCGACCTCCTCCAGATATCCGAGCTGGTCGAGCAGCTCGACGATGCGGCGAAACCGGCGGGCCAGGGAGTCGGCGTCGGCGTCGAGTTCCGCGTTCATGGCCCTCACGTCAGCGTCGGCCTTGGCCCACCGCTCGTGTAGCCGTGCGAGCTTGTCGATGCGTGGATCGTCGTGAAGCGGGTGCTGCCGCACCGTGCGGCGGGCGGCCGCGATGCGGGGGTCCTTGCGTACCGGCTTGTCGCCCGACTTCTTCAACCGTGCCTTGGCCTTGCCCCGCAGGTGCTCCATGCGCTGGACGAGTGCACGCTTGGCGCGGCTGTCGAGTTTGCGCCGGCCCTTGGGCAGGTCGACCCTGCCGACAGGGATCGGCGGCGCCGCGAAATCGTGCTGCCCGAGCCAGCCGATCCACCCGGTGTCGGTGAGGCACAGCAGACCCGGGTCGGACTGGATGTCGGTCCGGACCTGCAGGACGGTCGCGACCATCCCGAACCGTTTGCGGCCGACGGTGATGACCGAGCCGGCGGTCTGCTTGAGCATTCCCGCCCGGACAGCGGACAGTCGATCGTCCTTGGACGACTTCTCTGCTTTGCGCTCGAGTCGGCTCAGTTCCGCACGGGCGGCCATGTACTCGTCGAGTTCCTCGTCGCCGCCGGCCTCGACGAGGCTCGCGCGCATCCGGTCCCGCTCGTCCTCTCGCCGGCTGATAGCGCGAGACCGGGACACCAGGGTCCGGTCCGTCTGGAACTGCGCGAACGAGCGGCCGATCAGGGAGGTGGCCTCCTCGACGCCGCGCTGCTCGACGAGGTTGACCGCCATCGAATAGTCGGGCGCGAACGCACTGCGTAGCGGGAACCGTGGCGTGTCCACGAGCGCGGACAGGGCATCGAGGTCCAGATCCGGCTGCGACAGGACCACGGCCGTGCCCTTGGTGTCGATCCCTCGCCGGCCGGCTCGGCCGGTGATCTGCGAGTACTCGGCCGAGGTGAGCATCGCGTGGGTTTCGCCGTTGTACTTGGTGGTCTTCTCCAACACGACCGCACGGGCCGGCATGTGGATACCGAGCGCGAGGGTCTCGGTGGCAAAGACGACCTTGATGAGCCCGGCGGAGAACAACTCCTCCACGATCGTCCGGAACAGCGGCAGCATGCCGGCGTGGTGTGCCGCGATCCCGCTGACGAGCCCGGCGCGGAAGGCCTGGTAATCGAGCGCATCGAGATCGTGCTGCGGGACCTGGGCGCAGGCCGCGTCCACGTGCGAGGCGATCCGGCGGGCCTCCTCGCCGGTGGTCAGCCGGAGCCGGGCCCGACGCATCTGGGCAACGGCGCCGTCGCAGCCGGCGCGGGAGAACACGAAGTAGATGGCCGGCAGCAGGCGCTCGTCATCCAGCCTCTCGATGACGTCCTGGCGCCGGGCCCACTGGGCGCGCTGGCGGGAGGCGACCCTCTCGTCGTGGTATCCGGAACGGCTGCGGCGTTGTTGGTCCGCAGCCGCCCGGACCGGGATGAGGTCTCCATCGGTGTAGAGCATGTGAGCCAGTGGGACGGGCCGGTGATCCGACAGCACGACCGCGGTGTCGCCGCGGATCTCCGTGATCCAGTCCCCCAGCTCGTCGGTGTTGCTCAGGGTGGCCGAGAGCCCGACGAGACGCACGGCCGGATCGAGGGTGAGGATGATCTCCTCCCACACCACGCCGCGGGAGCGGTCCCCGAGGTAGTGGATCTCATCCATCACCACGCAGTCCAGGTCGTGCAGGGCCGACGAGCCACCGTAGATCATGTTCCGCAGCACCTCGGTAGTCATCACCACGATTGGTGCATCCGCGTCGATGGAGTGATCACCGGTGAGCAGTCCGACGTTCTCCGCGCCGAAGCGTTCGCGGAACTGCCGGAACTTCTGGTTGCTCAGCGCCTTGATGGGCGTGGTGTAGAAGCAGCGGCCTCCACTGCTGAGCGCCCGGAACGCGGCGTACTCGCCGACCAGCGTCTTGCCCGATCCCGTGGGCGCTGAGACGAGCAGGTTCCGCCCGGCGTCCAGGGCGGCGAACGAGTCGAGCTGGAACGGATCAGGGGTGAACCCCTCCCCGGCGAGGAACGTCTCCAGGGTGTCCGGCGTGCCGGCGGCGTCAGATGATGTCGTCATACAGCGACCCGCCGGCAGCAGGTGCCTGGAGCGGGCTGGCAGTGGTTGCGGGTGAACCGCCGGCCGGGGCCGACGTGCGGACGGGCGCGGGACGCTCCAGCGGGCCGGAGGACCCGAGGTCGCCGGAGGCGCCGATCCCACTGGCCGCCTCGATCGTGGACGCCGACTCGTCATCGACGTCCAGCCACTCGGCCTTCGACTTCTTCTTGCGCTTGTCGTGGATGCGCGCGAACTGGATCGCCCCCTCGACGAGGAGGGTGACCGCCAGGGCGAGGGCGAGCATCGAGAAGGGATCCTGTCCGGGCGAGGCGACCGCCGCGAACACGAAGATGCCCATGATGATGCCGCGCCGGGACTTGGCGAGAGCCTCGTAGCTCACCACACCGGCCACGTTGAGCATGGCCAGCAGGAGCGGGATCTCGAAGCTCACCCCGAAGATGAGGATGAGCTGGATGAGGAACGTGAAGTACTGGCTACCGGACAGCGCCGTGGTCTGGACGTTGTCACCGATCGAGAGCAGGAACTCGAGGGCGTAGACGATCACGACGTACGCCAGGACCGCGCCACCGATGAACAGGACCGCGGCCAGGATCGTGAACGCGATCCCGTAACGCTTCTCGTTCTTGTGCAGGCCCGGGGTGATGAACGCCCACAGCTGGTACAGCCAGACCGGGCTGGACATCACGATGCCGGCCGTCGCCGCCACCTTGAGGCGCAGCATGAACTGCTCGAACGGGCCGGTCGCCAGCAGGCGACACTCGTCACCGTCCCCGAGCTGGAGCCGCGCGCCCGGCGGGATGTCGCAGTAGGGGCCGGTGAGGATCTCGCCCAGCGAGGGAATCGGGCCGAGCGAGCTGCCGTACCAGAAGAACCCGAACCCGAGGCCCACGACGATCGCCGCAACCGCGATGAGCAGCCGCTTGCGGAGCTCGTAGATGTGCTCGATGAGCGGCATCGTGCCGTCGGGATTGCGTGGCCGCCGACGACGCTTCGACCGCAGGCGACCGGCGCCCCCCTTCTGGGAGACGCCGGTCGCCGGGGAGCCGGTATCAGTCATTGACGAGAAGACCTACTGTCCCTGTCCACCCTGGTAGGGGGCGGTGGGGTCGGAATACTGCTGCGGCTGGCCCTGCTGCGGTGCGGCGGGCGCCTGCGGCTGCTGGTACGGCTGCGCCTGCTGCTGCGGGGCCGGCTGCTGGTACTGCTGCGGGGCGGCCTGCTGGAACGGCTGCGCCTGCTGCTGCGGCGCGGGCTGCTGGTACTGCTGCGCCTGCGGCTGCGCGTACTGGGCCGCGTTCGGCTGCGCCTGGGTCAATGCCTGCGGCTCGGACTCCGGGTCCTTGTCGTCGTTCTGCATCTCCTTGATCTCCGATTTGAAGATGCGTGCCGACCGACCAAGACCGCGCGCCATCTCGGGCAGCTTCTTGGAACCGAACAGCAACAGAACCACCGCGAGGACGATGAGCCAATGCCAGATGCTCAACGCACCCATGTCAACCTCCGTTTGTTTGACAACGTTTCCATGGTAACGCACCCCGGTGAGGCGATCACACCTCAGACTCCGCCGTTACCTGCGATGACCTGCTAGTTCACCGGGATTTCACGAGTTTGACGCGGGCTCTTCTCCCGCATGATCCGGCGTGGAGTCCGCGTAGGCCGCCAGACCGGCGACGGCACGCTCGGCGACCACCCGCGCGAGCTCCGGATCGACCGGGGTCACCACGTCGGCGTGGCCGAGCAGGAAGCGTACGAGCCAGGCCCGGTCGAAATACGCGATCTCGACATCCAGATCGCCGTCCGGGCGGCGCCGGACCGAATGGAAACCGAACTCGTCGAGGAACCAGGCGCCGGCCGCGGGGACGATGGCCCGCTCGATCAGGCGATCGCCGTTGTCGTCGTCGTCCTGGGGTTCCGGTCCCACCGCGCGGCGCGGACCCATGTCCTCCACGCGGCTCATCCGATCGGTGCGGAACGTGCGCCAGGCGCCGGAACCACGGTCGACCCCGTGGATGTAGGAGTGGCCGTCGGCGACGGACAGTCGCGCCGGATCCACCACCCGGATCGTCGAGGAATCCGAACTGGCGGAGTGGTAGACGAAGCGCAGGGCCCGGCCCGACCGGACGGCGGTGCGCACAAGATCGGCGTCGGAATGCCCGGTGCCGGAGTCCACCCGCGCGGGGGTGGCGTCACCCCCGGCGGCGGCGCGGAGCGTGCCCAACAGGTCGCGCAGCGCGGCCTGGTCCACCACCTCGGGCCGGTCCAGGAACACCGCCAGACCCGTCTCGAGGGTCACGGCCTCGGCGGCGGTCAGGCGCACCGGACGGTCGATCCCGGCGGTGAACGTCACCTCCACAAGCTCTGCCTCGTCCAGGTCCTCGGCGGAGAACGCCAGATCGATGAGGTCACCGGGACCGTAGCCGGGCAGGCCACAGGACCACAGCTGCCAGAGTGCGTCGCGGAGCTGGGAGTCCTTCAACCCCAGATCGCGGGCGGCCTCGGCGACCGGCACCGCGCCACGGCTGTGGAAGTACGGGACCACGCTGAGCAGGGTCGCGAGCGGGACCGAACGTGGACTCATCGGTAGGCCCCCTCGGCGGCGGTGAGAATGGTCAGAACCCGGATGCGGAGTTCGCTCGGGCGCAACGCCACCGCGTCGGCGCCCTGCGCTGCCACGAGCGAGGACAACTCCCCCAGCGGTGCGGAGACGTCCAGATCGGCGCCGCTCGTGCCGAAGCGCGTGGCCGGGGTCTCCGCGCGCGCCATCGCGCGCAGTTCCGCGGCCCGTCCGTCGGCGGCCCACACCGTGGCGTCGACGACCGGGTTGAGGCGGGCCACCGCGTCGTCGAGCAGTGCGAGCACGCGCTCGGTGGGAGGCACCGCCACGGTGCGCCCCGCGCGGCCGACACGGGCATCGGTCATGCGGATGAGGCGGAAAGTCCGGGGCTCGCCGCGATCCAGGTCGTGGCCCACGAGGTACCAGTGGCCGTGCCGCGAGCCGGTCCACCACGGTTCGACGCGGCGGCTGGTGGACTCGGTGGCCCCGGCCGAGGTGTGGGTGAACGTCACCACGGTCTGCTCGGCGACGGCCTCGGCGATCACGGCCGCGGTGGCCAGCTCGACCGGGTCCTCCACGGAGACCGTCGTGTCGTGAGCGCGGACCGGGTCGATGCCGGCCGCCGTGAGCTTGGCGAGCGCCCCGCCCGCGCGGACGGACCGCTCCCCCTCGCGCCACACCTCGGCGGCCACGGCCAGCACGCCCGCCTGCTCGGCGGTGAGACTGATCTCGGGCAGCTCGTAGTCCTGGGCGGGGATCCGGTACCCGGCCGGCGATCCGGGCGCGAGGGATGCGCCCTGCTCGAGCGGCACCCCGGCGTCCCGCAGTTCGCGCTTGTCGCGCTCGAACATGCGCAGGTAGGCCGACTCGGATTCGCAGTCGTCGTAGCCCTGCACCATCCGCCTGATCTCGTCCGCGGACAGGTAGGCATTGGTGGAGCGCAGGCAGATCACCAGATTGACCAGGCGCTGGGACTTCGAGGTGGACACGTAAAGGAACGCTATCGTCCGAGCGCCGCGATCAGGTCGTCGACACGCGGGTCCTCGTTCGTGAACGGATCGGTCAGCGCGACGGTGGGCAGGGTGCCGTCGGTGACCTTGAGGTGGACCCAGTCGACGGTGTGGTCGCGTCCCGCCTCGCGGGCGGCGCGGATGAACCGGCCGCGCAGCGCCGCGCGGGTGGTCTCCGGGGCGACCGCGCTGGCGTGCTCGACCTCCGCGTCCGTCACCACGCGGGACACCAGGCCCCGCCGCTCGAGGACGGAATGGAGCCCCCGGCCGGGCCGGATGTCGTGGTAGGTCAGGTCGATCTGGGCGAGCCGCGGGTGGTTCAGGTCGGCGCCCGTCTTGTCCTGTATCTGCCGGATCAGCTGGAGTTTGGCGGCCCAGTCGATGTCGGCGGCGATCGAGGAGTGGTCGCCGGACTCGACGGCGTCGAGCACCCGCTCCCACAGTGCGACGCAGTCGGTCACCACGTCGCGGTCCTGGCGCTCCCATCCCCCGGCGTCGAGGTAGCGGTGGACCGAGGCGAGGAACTCCCGCTGGATCTCCAGTGCGTTCATGGTGGTGCCGTCGGTCATGGTGACGGGCCGGGTGCCGGTGAGGTCGCGGCTGATCTCGCGGATCGCGCGCACGGGATGGGACACGGCCATGGGCCGCAGTTCCACGCCGGCCTCGATCGCTTCCAGGACGAGCCGCGTGGTGGCGATCTTGAGCAGCGTCGTGGTCTCGATCATGTTGGAATCGCCCACGATCACGTGCATCCGGCGGAACCGCGTGGAGTCGGCGTGCGGCTCGTCGCGGGTGTTGATCAGCGGCCGCGACCGGGTGGTGGCCGAGGAGACACCGTCCCACATGTGCTCGGCCCGCTGGGAGAAGCAGAACGTCGGGTCACGGGTCTCGTCCAGCCCGACGCCCGCCGGGGTGCCAGGCAGGATCTTGCCGGCGCCGCAGATCAGTTGGCGGCTCACCAGGAACGGCAGCAGTGTGGTGCCGATGCTGCGCACCTGGGTGGACCGGTCGAGCAGGTAGTTCTCGTGGCACCCGTAGGAGTTGCCGACCGAGTCGGTGTTGTTCTTGAACAGGTAGACCTTGGCATCGATCGCCTGCTCGGCCAGCGACTGCTCGGCCTGCTGCCCGAGTTCGTCGACGATCCGCTCCCCCGCCCGGTCGTGGGCCACGAGTTGCCGCAGCCCGTCGCATTCGGCGGTCGCGTACTCGGGGTGCGAGCCCACATCGAGGTAGAGGCGGGAGCCGTTGTCCAGGAAGACGTTCGAGCTCCGCCAGCGTTCCACGACGGGGCGGAACAGGTAGCGCGCGATCTCGTCGGCGCCGAGCGAGCGGCCACCCTCGCCTCCGACGCTGGTGATCCCGAACTCGGTCTCGATTCCGACGATGCGCCGCTGCATGGGCTCTACTGCCCGCCCTTCTGGACGTAGGACTTCACGAACTCCTCGGCGTTGGTCTCGAGGATGTCGTCGATCTCGTCCAGCAGCGAGTCGGCGGCGGTGGTGTCTGCGGACTTGGCGACCTGGCCGGCCTCGTCGTCGCCCTCACCGGGTCCGCCGGCGTTCTTCTGGATCTGGGACATGGTGCTTGCTCCTCGGTTAGTGGCGCCTGGCGCCGGGTCGTGCGTGGTCCGCGCGAAGGTCGGGTCTCAGCCGGTGGGTAGGTCGGGTCCGCTCGGACCGTCGGCCGACAGGAAGTCCGGGGTGGCCTCGCAGTACGCCTTGGTGCCGGTGTACGGGTCGGAGAGGTCGATGCGGCGGTCCTGCCCCCGGGTGTCGACGACGACGACGTGGTCCCACCCCGCCGCGTGGACGCGGTCCCCGAGTTCGGCCAGGAAGCGACCTCGGGACCACGCCCGCGTTCTTTCCGGCGGGGTCGTGATCGCGGCCTCGACCTCGGCGTCACTGGTGAGCCTGCGGATGGCCCCCTTGGCCGCTAGACGGTTGTAGAGTCCGCGACCCGGATCGATGTCGTGGTACTGGAAGTCGATCAGCGCCAGCCGCGCGTGGTCCCACGACAGGTCGTCGCGCGCCCGGAAGCCCTCGAGCAGGCGCAGCTTGGCGGGCCAGTCGAGGCGGTCCGCGCACGACATCGGGTTCTCCCCGAGCGCGTCGAGGATCTCGCGCCATTCGGCGAGCACCTCGAGCGACCATGCGGGACGGCCGTGGCCGTCGCCCACCACCTCGGCGACCCTGGCGAGGATCTCCCGCTGGATCTGAAGCGCGGTGAGCTGCCGCCCGTCACCCAGGCGCACGGTCGCGGTGAGCGTGGGGTCGTGGCTGATGATGTGCACCGCCTCGACTGGGTCCTCGGGCAGCAGGTCCGCCAGGTCGACGCCGGCCTCGATCGCGTCCAGGACTAGGCAGGTGGTGCCGATCTTGAGGTAGGTGGGCAGCTCGGCCATGTTGGCGTCGCCGATGATCACGTGCAGCCGACGCCAGGTCTCGTCTGTGGCGTGCGGCTCGTCGCGGGTGTTGATGATCCCGCGGCGCAGCGTGGTCTCGAGCCCGGTGAGCACCTCGATGTAGTCGGCACGCTGCGAGATCTGGAACCCCGCGGCCTGGCCCTCCTGGCCGATCCCCACCCGGCCGGCGCCGGTGTAGATCTGCCGGGACAGCAGATGGGTGGCCAGGCTGAGGGTGAGCGCGTCAAAATCCACGTCGCGCCGGACGAGGTAGTTCTCGTGCGCGCCGTAGGAGGCGCCCTTGCCGTCGACGTTGTTCTTGTAGAGCTTGAGTTCGGCATTGCCCTCCGTGGCCGTGGACTCGACGCCGGCCCGGTGCATGATCACCTCGCCGGCTTTGTCCCAGATCACCGCGTCGCGCGGCGAGTCGACCTCGGGCGCCGAGTACTCGGGGTGGGCGTGGTCGACGTAGAAGCGCGCGCCGTTGGTGAGCACGCGGTTGGTCACGCCGAACTCGCTGGGGTCATAGGCGCGGGCGATGCCGAGGTCGAAGCCGCGGGCATCGCGCAGCGGCGACTCGGACCCGTAGTCCCACCGTGCCTCGTCGGCGCCGCCGACGCCTTCACCCGGGTCGGTGTAGGCCTTGATCACCTGTGTGGACGTGACCACCGAACTCAGCAGTGGCTGACCCACCGCGACGATGCCGAACTCGATCTCGGTCCCGATGATCCGCCCGCGCGGCTCCTCGGCACCCTCGTGCCCTAGGGCGGACTGGCTTGCCTCGGCCGATCGGCTGTCGCCACTCACTCGTCCACTCCCCTGTTCGGCACGGTGACCTCCACGACACGCTCACCGCGCACGCCGGTCAGGCGCGCCCACTCCTGCGGATTGGAGGTGTTGGGCAGATCCGTGTTCTCGGCGAACTCGGCGTCCACGGCGTCCAGGAAATCATCGGTGGTCAGGCCGTTTCCGCTGCCGTGGACGATGTCCTTGATCGCGAGCTTCTTGGCGCGGTCCACGATGTTGCGCAGCATCGCCCCGGAGGTCAGGTCGGCCAAGTACAGCGAGGACCGCCGTCCGGAGGCGAACACCAGGTGCACGTAGGTCGTGGCGGGTTCACGGGTGTAGAGGCGCTCGGCGACCCGATCGATCAGCGCCCGCACGTGCTCCTTCGGGCCCGCACCGTTCATGTCCTCCGGATCGAACCGCAGGTCCGTGGTGATGTACTTGCCGAGGATGTCGACGGCGGCGTCGCGGTCCGGGCGGTCGATCCGGATCTTCAGGTCGAGTCGCCCCGGGCGCAGGATGGCCGGGTCGATCATGTCCTCGCGGTTGGATGCGCCGATCACGATGACGTTGCGCAGGTCCTCCACACCGTCGATCTCCGCGAGCAGCTGCGGGACGATGGTGGTCTCCATGTCCGAGGAGACCCCCGACCCGCGGGTACGGAAGATCGAGTCCATCTCGTCGAAGAAGACGATCACCGGGTTGCCCTCGGTGGCCTTCTCCCGGGCACGCTCGAAGATCGACCGGATGTGCCGCTCGGTCTCGCCGACGTACTTGTTGAGCAGCTCGGGGCCCTTGATCGACAGGAAGTACGAGTTCGGATAGTGGCCGTTAGAGACGTCATCGCCACGGGAGAGCGCCGAGGCGCGTGCGAGCGAATGGGCCACGGCCTTGGCGATGAGGGTCTTGCCGCAGCCGGGCGGGCCGTAGAGCAGCACGCCCTTCGGGGGCGCGAGGTGGAACTCGCGGTACAGGTCGTGGTGGATGAACGGCAGTTCGATCGCGTCGCGGATCTGCTCGATCTGCGGTCCGAGACCTCCGATGTCGGAGTAGTCGACGGTCGGGATCTCCTCGAGCAGCAGCTCGTCGACCTCCGCCTTGGGCACGACCTCGAACGCCACCGCGGCCTTCGGATCCACCAGGACGGCGTCCCCCGGCCGCACCGGGGCGGGGCGGTCGGAAGTCCGTCCGCCCTGGAGGGCCTCGGCCAGATGCACGATGTGCTCGTCGTCATTACCCATCACGACGCGGGCGCGCAGGCCGTCGGCCAGCACGTCGCGGAAGATCGCGGTGACCCCGGTGGTCGGCAGGTCGGACGAGACCTCCAGGACCGTCAGCGCCTCGTTGAGGCGCACCGTCGCGCCGACCGTGACGGTCGAGGAGGTGACTCCGGGGGCGAGCGTGAGGAGCATCCGGCGTCCGGCGGTCATGACCTCGACCGTCGCGTCCTCCGTCGGGCGTGAGAGCACCACGCCGTACGTACTGGGCGGGTTCCCGAGGCGCTCGACCTCACCCTTGAGGACCTCCAGCTGGTCGCGAGAGTCCTTGAGGAGTTCGGCGAGCCGAACGTTGCGCGCGCCCAGGGCGTCGATCTTGATCGCCTTCTCGCGGTCCGAGCGGGCCCCCTCGTCGACCGCCTTGCGTAGCCGCGAGAGCTCCGCCCGGTCGACCGTGACCCGATCATCACCCTGTCCGGCCGGGGAACGTCCCTCGGTCACGCGATCACCTGCCCTCCTGGTCGTCGACGAGCAGACCCGGTGATGCCGGCTCGTCGTCGTCCCCTCCACCTTATCGCCGAGGTGGAACGGGGCGCAGTGGCCGGGCCCCTACCAACCCTCCCCCGATTCGAACGGACCTGACCTGTTCGGATGTGACCGGAGGGCGCCCTGCGTCGGTCAGCCCTTGCCGGACCGGCGCTTCGGCTTGAGGGTGGTGACCCCCTCGGCGAGGCGGCGGGCTGTGACCAGGAACGCGGTGTGGCCCTGCATCCGGTGCTCCGGGCGCACCGCCAGTCCCACCACGTGCCACCCACGGTTCATCGACTCCCAGGCCCGCGGCTCCGTCCAGCACTGTTGACGGCGCAGCGCCTCCACCACGTCGGACAGCTGGGTCGTGGTGGCCACGTACACCACCAGGACACCGCCGGGGACCATCACGTCCTTCACCGTCGGCAGGCACTCCCAGGGCGCCAACATGTCCAGGATCACCCGGTCCACCTGGCCGCCCAGCGCATCGATAGAGACCTCCGCCAGGTCCGCCACCCGTAGATCCCAGTTCTCGGGCAGGTCCCCGTAGAACGTGCGGACATTGCGCTCGGCGTGCTCGGCGTGGTCCTCGCGGATCTCATACGAGAAGACCTGCCCCTCCGGGCCGACCGCGCGCAGCAGCGAACAGGTCAGCGCGCCCGAGCCCGCCCCGGCCTCGAGAACCCTGGCACCCGGGAAGATGTCGCCCTCGTGGACGATCTGTGCGGCGTCCTTGGGGTAGATGACCTGGGCACCGCGCGGCATCGACAGGACATAGTCGGTGAGCAGCGGGCGCAGGGCCAGGTAGTTGGCGTCCTTGGTCGAGGTGATGATCGAGCCCTCGGGCGCCCCGATGAGATCGTCATGGCGCACCGCACCGTGGTGGGTGAAGAACTCGGCGCCTGCGACCAGGACGACGGTGTACTTGCGTCCCTTGGCGTCGGTGAGCTGGACACGGTCGCCTACGTCGAACGGGCCGGAACGCTGCACGGTGGACCTCCAGGGTGCATCTCGGGGGCCGGATGTCCGACCGGTTGTCTACCCTGCCAGGTGTGATGGATCCCCTCGAAATCGATGCGACCCCGCCTGCTCCCAAGCCACTGGCCCTGTCGGCGTCACGGGCGGCGGATTTTCGCCAGTGTCCGCTGCTCTACCGGCTCAAGACGGTCGACCGGATCCCCGAGCCCAAAACGCGTGCGCAGGTGCTGGGAACCGTGGTCCACGCCGTCCTGGAGGAGCTGTACGGGCTGGAACAATCCGAGCGCGCACCCGAGCGCGCCGCCGAACTGGTTCCCACGGCGGTTGACCGGTTCTACGAGCTGGAGTCCGGTGCGGAGGTCGTACCGTCAGAGCAGCGGCCCGAGTTCCAGGCCGAGGTCGCCGCGCTCGTCTCCGCTCTCTACGGCGTCGAGGACCCGCAGCGCTTCACCCCCGAGTCCTGTGAGCGGTACATCATCACCGCCACCGACGCCGGAACCCCCTTGAACGGCTACCTCGACCGCGTGGATGTGGCGCCGACCGGCGAGGTCCGGGTGGTGGACTACAAGACGGGCAAACCGCCGCACCCGCGGTTCCAGGACAAGGCGATGTTCCAGATGCGCTTCTACGCCCTCATGTACCAGCGCACCCACGGCGTCATTCCGGCACAGCTCAAGTTGATCTACCTCAAGAACGGCAGTTGGCTCACCCTGACGCCTGATCTCGCGATGATGTCGAGCACAGAGAGGGAACTTGACGTGCTGTGGTCGGAGATCGTCGAGGCCGGTGAGTCCGGTGACTTCCGCCCCAAGACGTCCCGCTTGTGCGACTGGTGCAATCATCAGGCATTGTGCCCGGCATTCGGTGGCACCCCTCCCGAGTACCCCGGATGGCCCGGAGTGCGCGTGGTTCCCACCGGTACACCCTGACCCTCCGCCGGGCCGGTTACAGTCGAGGAGTACACGATGACACAGGCCTACTTCGAGCCGTTGGGGCAGGACGAAGGCTGGGAGCGGTTCCGCGCAACCGAGCACACGGTCAGCGCATGGGGCCCGGAGCTGCAGCACGGGGCTCCCCCGTCCGCGCTGCTCACCCGCGCGATGGAACGGGTGGAGGGTGCCGAGGGCACGCGCATCTCCCGTATCGCGATGGATATCCTCGGGCCGGTGCCCCTAGGTGAACTGCGGACTCGGGCCCGGGTCGTCCGCCCTGGAAAACGGATCGAACTCGTTGAGTCCGAGCTCGAGGCCGGCGGCCGGAACGTGGCCCGGTCGAGCGCGTGGCGGCTGCGCACGAGTGATACCGAGACGGTGGAGCAGACCGTTGAACCCCGTCGGGAGCTTCCCGATAAGGACATGGACAGTTCATTCTTCACACAGTGGACCAGCGGATACATCGACTCGCTTCAGATCCGCGGCGCCGCGGACGGCACGGTGTGGGCGCGGCCCCGGTACCCGCTGGTCGCCGGGGAGACCGTGACCCCGGTCGTTCAGGTGATGTGCATTGCCGATATCGCCAACGGTGTCGGCGCCGTCCTCGATCCGGCCCGATGGCGCTTCCTCAACACCGACCTGGTCACACACCTGCACCGTCTGCCGCGGGGCGAGTGGATCGGCGTCAGGGCGAACGCCTCGATCGGACCCGACGGTGTAGGAACGACCTCCGGGACACTATTCGACGAGTCCGGTGAGATCGGCAACACGCTCCAGTCGCTGCTCATAGAAGCGGTGTAGCGACTGGAGCCACCGCACCTCCCGGCGGTGACTGTCGACGGGAGGTGTGGTGGCCGAGGTGTAGCAAACCAGCAGATGGGCGGCGGGCCGCAGCCTGCTCTTGGAGTGAGGTCAGCCCATCCGGCAGGACCGGATGTCGGTCGCGATGATCGACTTGGCTCCGGCCGCAGCGAGCTCGTCCATGATCGAGTTGACCTGCTTACGCGGCACCATCGATCGCACCGCGATCCACGCCGGATCCGCCATCGGTGACACGGTCGGTGACTCCAGACCCGGGGTGATCTTGGAGACGCTGTCGAGCAGTTCCCGAGGGCAGTTGTAGTCGAGCATCATGTACTGCTGGGCGAAGACCACGCCCTGAAGTCGTGCGCGCATCTGGGCCATGGCCGGGGTGACGTCGGCATCCACCCGGGAGATGAGAACACCCGATGAGTCGCACAGGACGTCGCCAAAGGCCTCAAGGTCGTGGACCTTGAGCGTCCGCCCGGACCCCACCACGTCGGCGATGCAATCTGCGACGCCGAGCTGGATGGAAATCTCCACGGCGCCGTCCAGGCGAATGACTTCGGCCTCGATGCCGCGGGCTGCGATGTCACGCCGGACGATGTTGGGGTACGACGTGGCGATCCGCGCACCCGCCAGACGCTCGGTGGACCAGCCGTCGCCGGCGGGGCCCGCATAGCGGAAAGTTGAACGGCCGAAACCGAGCTCCAGCAGTTCGTCGACCTCGGCCATCGAATCCGCGGCCAGGTCGCGGCCGGTGATCCCGAGATCGAGTCGGCCCGAGCCGACATAGACCGCGATGTCCTTCGGCCGGAGGAAGTAGAACTCGACATCGTTCGCACGGTCGATCAGCGACAGATCTTTGCTGCCTTCGGGCCGACGGCGGTAGCCGGCCTCATCGAGCATTTCGGAGGCGGACTCGGACAGGGCGCCCTTGTTGGGCACTGCTACGCGCAGCATGGTGGCTCCAGAAAGTGAGTGAGTGAGGGTTGTGGCGGACGCGACGGTCTAGAGATGTCGGTAGACGTCGTCGAGGCCCAGACCCCGCTTGAGCATCATGACCTGCGTCCAGTACAGGAGCTGGGAGATTTCCTCCGCCAGTTCCGCATCCGACTGGTATTCGGCCGCGATCCAGACCTCACCAGCCTCTTCGATGACCTTCTTGCCCAGATGATGGACGCCCTTGTCGTATGCGGTGACGGTCCCGGAGCCCTCAGGGCGCGCGGCAATCCGCTCGGACAGTTCGGCGAACAGCGAGTCGAAGGTCTTCACACGCCCGATTCTCCCACAGCGGCGGTGACGGGTGTGCCCGAGGTGAGTGTGTGCAATTCCGCGATGCCGACCCCGGCCAGGGTTGAGTGTGTGTGCGCGCCGGCGACGTCGGGCTGGCCGTCGGTGGAGGGGATGTAGAGCACCCGACATCCAGCGGTCACCGCGGCCGTGGCGCCGGTGACCGAATCCTCCACAGCCACGGTGTTCCCGGGCTCGAGTCCCAGACGTTCACAGGCCAGGAGATAGGGGTCCGGGGCAGGTTTTCCATTGGGGACCATGCATCCGGTCACCACGACCTCGAACCGGGATCGGTCGATGAACTCCAGTGGTACCTGGGCCACGTCGGCGGTGGTGTTGGTGACCAGTGCGACGCGTGTCCCGGTGTCGGCGATCTCGGTGAGGAGCTCCTGCGCCCCTGGGCGCCACTGCATGTCGGTACGCATCAGCTCGGTCACGCGAGTGTTGAGTTGGTGGGCCAGACGGTCGAACTCCTCGCCCTCGATGCGATGACCGGTGTACTCGCCGAGGATCTCGAAGAACCCCTGGAGAGAGTTGCCGAGGGTGCGTTCACGGGTGGCCTCGTCCAGCGGTCGCCCCATGTGCTCAGCGAGTTCGTAGACGGCGATGTCCCACAGACGTTCGGTGTCGACAAGGGTGCCGTCCATATCGAGACAAACGGCGGCAGGGGCTTGATCAATGGCGATGCTGGTCACGGCCTACTGTTTACCCGAATGCCCGCGCGCCGGCAGATCTGAGCGCCCGCGGGGGCACACCCACCGAACGCAGCCGGGTTGATCCGACGGACATCAGGTACCGCGCCGCTTCGCGGGACAGTTCAGTGCCACTTGAGGCGGCTGTCGGCTGCGGCGCGCTAGCAGGACTGCGGGGCGACGATGAAGTGCTCGGTGTGGGTGTGTGATCCGAAAGGCGCCACGGATCCCGGTGCGAAGGTGGGCAGAAGCGATTTGCTCGCCGAGACCGTCACCGCGATGTGTCCGCGCCCGGTGATCGTCGCCTGGGTCCCCACCTCGGGGCCTGTCGACTGGACCGTCTCCGAGCCACGCGCATCGGTGTCGATGTTGTGCCAGGAGATCGTCGCTGAATTGAACGGGAACATCATGGACCAGAAGTCGAACGATCCGACCGGCTGGTCCAGGTCTCTCGCGCCCGCGGCGACCGCCTGGTGGAACCGGCCGTCATCGCCCAGTTTGCAGCTCGGGAACACGTTGTACCGGATGGTGTGTTCGCCCCCCGTGGGGTACGGCAGGCGTACATCCCAGGCCGGGTGCTCGTGCCATACCTGCGCGGAAGCAACCGGGGCGGTTGCCACCGCCACTCCCCCGGCGAGCATCACGGCCGCGCACGTGGCTGCGGCAGATCGACGGATAGCACTCATGGCGTACTCCTCGCTTCAAGCAATGGCTCTGCCGGTTATATCGGCACGGTTGGGCTGAACGTTAGCCGTGCGTGGGCAGGTGAGCGTCCGCGGACCAGCCGGGAGTTCACGACGGAGATCAGTGAGAAATACGGCGAGGTCCGGACCCGATCGATCGGGTCCGGGCCTCACAGTGGGCATTGATCAGGTGTTGAAGTACTTCGCTTCGGGGTGGTAGAGCACGAAGGCGTCAGTGGACTGTTCCGGGTGGAGTTGGAGTTCCTCGGACAACTCGACTCCAATCCGCTCGGGCTCGAGGAGGTCGATGACGACCTTGCGGGATTCCAGGTCGGGGCATGCGCCGTAACCGAAGCTGTAGCGCGCGCCGCGGTACTTGAGGTTGAAGTATTCCTCGATCGCGTCCGGGTCCTCGGCGGAGACGGCGCCGTCGGGCAGCCTGAGTTCGTCGCGGACCCGGCGGTGCCAGAACTCGGCGAGTGCCTCGGTCAACTGCACCGACAGGCCGTGCACCTCGAGGTAGTCGCGGTAGTTGTCGGCAGCGAACAACTCGTTGGCGAAATCCGCGATCGGCGTGCCCATGGTGACCAACTGGAAGGGCAGGACGTCCACCACGCCTTCGGCTTCGCAGCGCTCACGCGAGGCGATGAAGTCCGGGATGGAAAGGAATCGCGGCCGCTGCTGGCGGGGGAAGGCGATCTTGTGGAGCACTTCGGCATCGGGCCGCGGTTCGGCCAGCACCCAGATCTCGTCGCCGACCGAGTAGGCCGGGAAGTAGCCGTACACGACAGCCGCGTGCGACAGGATGCCCTCGGTGGTGAGCTTGCTGATCCACTCCCGCAGCCGCGGACGACCCTCGGTGGCGACCAACTCGTCGTAGTCGGGCCCGTCGCCGCCACGGGTGCCACGCAGGCCCCACTGCCCGAAGAACAGGGCGCGCTCATCCAGATGGCCGGCGTAGTCGGCGACCGGGATGCCCTTGGCGATCCGGGTCCCCCAGAACGGCGGGGTCGCGATCGGCTGGTCCGCGGCGACATCCGAGCGCTCGGGAATGACCACGGGCTCGGCCTCGGCGGCCCGCTTGGCGGCGATCCGCTCCGACCGGGCACGACGCTCCCGCCGTTCGGCGGCCTTGGCCGCCGACTCCGAGGACTCCGACATCGGCACGCCGGTGCGCTTGGAGGTCATGACCTCGTCCATCAGTCGTAGGCCCTCGAACGCATCCCGCGCGTAGAACACATCGCCCTGGTACATGTCGGCCAGGTCGACCTCCACGTAGGCGCGGGTCAGTGCGGCGCCACCGAGCAGCACCGGGAACTCGCCTGAGATGCCCTCGGTGTTGAGCTCGGCGAGGTTGTCGCGCATGACCACCGTCGATTTGACGAGCAGTCCGGACATGCCGATCACGTCGGCTTTGTGCTCGCGGGCGGCGGAGATGATGTCGGCGATCGGCTGCTTGATGCCGATATTGACCACGTCATAGCCGTTGTTGGACAAGATGATGTCGACCAGGTTCTTGCCGATGTCGTGGACATCGCCCTTGACGGTGGCCAACACGATCCGGCCCTTGCCGTCCTCGTCACTGGCCTCCATGTGGGGCTCCAGATGGGCGACGGCGGCCTTCATCGTCTCCGCCGACTGCAGCACGAACGGAAGCTGCATCTGCCCGGAGCCGAACAGCTCGCCGACGGTCTTCATGCCGTTCAGCAGGTGCTCGTTGATGATCTGCAGCGGCGGGATCTGCTCCATCGCCGCGTCAAGGTCCTCCTCCAGGCCCTTGCGTTCGCCGTCGACGATCCGCGCGGCCAGCCGCTCCATCAGGGGCATCGCGGCGAGCTCGGCGGCGCGGGCGTCCTTGGCACTGGCGGCCGAGACGCCCTCGAACAGCTCCATGAACACTTGCAGCGGGTCGTAGCCCTCCCGACGACGGTCATAGACCAGGTCCAGTGCGACCTCACGCTGACGCTCGTCGATCTTGCTCATCGGCAGGATCTTGGAACTGTGCGCGATCGCCGAATCCAGGCCGGCCTGAATGCACTCGTGCAGGAACACCGAGTTGAGCACCTGGCGAGCCGCCGGGTTGAGGCCGAACGAGATGTTCGACAAGCCCAACGTGGTGTGGATCCGTGGATGCTTGGCGGTCAGCCGACGGATGGCCTCGATCGTCTCGATACCGTCCCGGCGCACCTCCTCCTGACCGGTGGAGATCGGGAAGGTGAGGCAGTCGATGATGATGTCGTCCTCGGCCACCCCCCAATTGCCGGTCAGGTCGGCGATCAACCGCTCGGCGATCTCGACCTTGCGCTCCGCGGTGCGGGCCTGGCCCTCCTCGTCGATCGTCAAACCGACCACGGTGGGACCGTGCTGGGCGACCAGACGCATGATCTTCTGGAACCGTGAATCCGGGCCGGCCCCGTCCTCGTAGTTGACCGAGTTGACCGCACAGCGCCCACCCAGGCGCTCCAGACCGGCCTTGATGACCTCCGGCTCGGTGGAGTCGAGCATGATCGGCAGCGTCGAGGCGGTGGCGAAACGGCCCGCGAGCTCGGCCATGTCGCCGGCACCGTCACGGCCGACATAGTCGACACACAGGTCGACCATCTGGGCGCCGTCGCGCATCTGCTCCTTGGCGATGTCCATGCACTGCTCCCAGTCGGAGGCCAGCATGGCCTCCCGGAATCGCTTGGACCCGTTGGCGTTGGTGCGCTCACCGATCATGATGATCCCGGCATCGGCACGCAGCGGCGTCGAGGTGTACAGCGAGGACACCGCGTTGACCGGCTCGATGGTGCGCTCGGCCTTCGTCCTGGACAGCACCTGCTCCTTGAGGCGGGTGATGTGCTCAGGCGTGGTGCCGCAGCAGCCACCAACCATCGACAGCCCGAACTCGGAGACGAAATCGGCGACCTGCGGGGCGAATTCCTCAGCCCCCAGCGGGTAGACGGCCCCGTTCGCGCCGAGCTCGGGCAGACCGGCATTCGGCATCACCGACACCGGGATCCCGGCGTGCTGCGACAGGTAGCGCAGATGCTCGACCATCTCCGCCGGCCCGGTCGCACAGTTCAGACCGATCATGTCGATGCCGAGCGGCTCCAGCGCCGTCAGTGCCGCACCGATGTCCGAGCCCAGCAGCATCGTGCCGGTGGTCTCGATCGTCACATGAGAAATGATCGGCAGCCGCCGCCCCGCCGCGGCCATGCCGTCCTTGCAGCCCAGGACGGCCGCCTTGACCTGGAGCAGGTCCTGACTGGTCTCGATCAGAAAGGCATCAGCGCCACCGCGGGCCAACCCCTCGGCCGCCTGCGCGTAGGCGGCACGGATCTCCGCCAACGTGGTCTGACCGAGCGAGGGCAGCTTGGTCCCCGGCCCGAGCGAGCCCAGGACCATCCGCGGGGTGCCATCTTCTGACGGACCCATCTCGTCGGCGACCTTCCGGGCGATCGCCGCGCCCTTCTCGGCGAGCTCACCGATCCGGTCGACGATGTCGTAGTCGCCCAGATTGGACAGGTTGCAGCCGAAGGTGTTGGTCTCCACGAGGTCGGCACCGGCCTCGAAAAACGCGCGGTGAATATCCTCCACCACATCGGGTCGGGTGTCGTTGAGAATCTCGTTGCAGCCCTCCAAACCCAGGAAGTCACCGTCGACCGTGAGGTCGACAGCCTGCAACATCGTGCCCATCGCACCGTCGCCGATCAACACGCGCCGACGCGCGGCATCCAACAAGGGCGAATCGAAATCGACAGACATGGCCCCCAGTGTATGGGTGAGCCGAAATGCGACGGACGTAGGCTGTACTGATGACTGTCGAATGGAGTCCTGACGGGAATCTTGATCTGGAGAACCCGGTCATGATCGTGGCGTTCGAGGGCTGGAACGACGCAGCGGACGTGGCGACCGGGACGATCGAGCATCTCGCGCTCAACATGGAGGCCCGGCAGATCGCGGAGATCGGCGGCGACGAATTCTTCGACTACCTGGATCAGCGGCCGGTCATCCGCCAGTCGAACGGGGTGTCCCGGTCGATCGAATGGCCTCGCATCGTCGTCTCGGCCTGCCGTCCGGACGGCGTGGCCAACGACGTGCTGCTGGTGCAGGGCCCGGAGCCGGCCCTGAGATGGCGCACCTTCGCCTCGGAGTTCGTGGATCTCGTCGACACCCTCGGCGCATCCCAGGTCGTTCTGCTGGGCGCCTACCTCGCCGATGTCCCCCACACGCGGCCGGTGCCGCTGTCCGGTTCCGCGTTCAGTCGGCAGCGCATGTCGACCATGGGTGTCGAGGCCACCGAGTACGAGGGCCCCACCGGGATGACGGGGGTCCTGCAGCAACTGCTCACCGAGGCCGGGGTCCCGACCCTGAGTTTGTGGGCGGGTGTCCCCCACTACGTGGCCTCCCCGCCCAATCCGCGCGGCACCGAAGCGATGCTTTCCTGGCTCGCGGAGAACCTGGGTATGGCCGTGGGCATGGATGCGCTGCGCGTGCAGTCCCGGACGTGGGTCGAGAAGGTCGACGCCGCCGCCGGCGAGGACGAGGATCTGCGTGACTACATCCGCTCCCTCGAGGACCGGATGGACGAGGAGAACGAGATCGAGCACGGGGACGATCCGGAGCCGGATCGAGGCCGTGCCTCGAGTGGAGAAGCCATGCCGCTTGTCGACGGCGACGCGATCGCCGCCGAGTTCGAGCGCTTCCTGCGAGGCGACCGGGACGATCCGACCTCGGAATAGTCACGCAATCGGGCCCGGTGTGCTCTCACGCTTTATGCCGGGAGAATTCAGTCGCCAACGCCAACGCCAACG
>DHCFD07801__coassemble_1118_pt1 | contig 38895 bp, 34 predicted proteins | sample DHCFD07801__metabat2_low_PE_002 | metagenome-assembled genome bin DHCFD07801 | reverse complement strand
TCTATTTAGTTGATGCATCATGTAACTACGCCGCACGAAGGAGATGCCATGACCGCCGCACCCGCCCGCCAGCCCGCCGTCTTCATCGGACACGGAGCCCCCACCAATGCGCTCGAGGACAACAAGTGGACCCGCGAATGGCAGGCGATCGGACGGTCCCTTCCCGAGAAGCCGCGCGCGATCCTGGCGGTGTCCGCGCACTGGTACATCAATGCCACCGCAGTGACCGCCATGTCCTCCCCGCGGACGATCCACGACTTCTACGGCTTCCCCCGCGAACTCGCGGAGTTCGAGTACCCAGCCTCTGGGGCACCCGAACTCGCCGACGAGGTGGCCGACATCGCCAAGCCCACCTGGATCGGCGTGGACCAGGACTCGTGGGGACTGGATCACGGAACCTGGTCCGTGCTGGCCCACATGTTCCCCGACGCCGACGTGCCCGTTGCCCAGCTGTCGATCGACGCGAGCAAGCCGGCGAGCTACCACTTCGACCTCGGCACCAAACTCTCCGCGCTGCGCGACTCGGGAGTGCTGGTCCTGGCCAGTGGCAACGTTGTGCACAACCTCGCGGTGGTGGACCCCAGCCGAGGAGAGACGGGAACCGATTGGGCCCGTCGCTTCGATGACCACGCCCAGGAGCTGCTCACCGAGCGGCCCGAGGACGCGCTGACGTTGATCGAGCACCCCGATGTCAGGCTCGCCGTCCCCACCGCCGACCACTTCCTGCCGGTGCTCTACTCCGCCGGCATGGCCGCGGGGGCCGGGGAGAAGCTGGAGGCGTTCACCAAGGACTACCTCTGGGGCTCCCTGTCCATGACCAGTTACCGCTCGGCCGCCTGACACACCTGGCCGGTGGTCGCCCGGAGCCGGACACTGCAGACTGACCGCATGCCCGTCCCCCGACCCGCGACCGTGTCCGACGTGGAGCAGCTCCGCGAGATCGAGCGGTCCGCCGGGCAGCTGTTCTCGGAGATCGGAATGGACGCGATCGCCCTCGACGACCCGCCTACGGCCGAGAACTACCGCATGGCCATCGAGCGCGGCGAGATCACCGTGATCGACCTCGACGAGGTCCCGACCGCGTACCTGCGGGCATTCGAGGTCGACGGCCTGATGCATCTCGAGCAGCTCAGCGTGGCCGCCTCCGGTGCCCGCCGCGGACTGGGCCGCATGCTGATCGAGCACGCGGCGGACTCGGCGCAGGAGCAGGGCCTGGCCGGGCTCACCCTCACCACGTTCGCGTCGGTCCCGTGGAACGCCCCGTACTACGCACGGCTCGGCTTCCGGGTGCTCGATGAGCGGGAATGGTCCCCGGGCCTGCGCAGGATCCGGGACGAGGAGGCCGCCGACGGACTGGATGCCTGGCCCCGCGTGTGCATGATCCGGGAATCACGCTAGCCGGGTCGACATCCGGCCCGACACCGGCAGCAATACCACCAGCACGAGCCAGAAGAGCTGCGCCGCCGACGCCCCGATCGTCAGCGCGAGGGGTATCGAGCACAGGAACACCGCAGGGGTCACCAACGCATCACTGAGGGCGGCCAGATTCTGCCTCGACGAGGTGGGGTGCCGCTCCAGTCCGGCCCGCCTGCCCAACTGGTAGACGGTCGACTGCGCCAGCGAGACCCCCGCAATATTCACCGCGTATAGGACCGTCGGCAGCGCCAGGCCCGAGGTCTCGGGATCGCTGATCGCGTCCGTGGTGAACGGAACGAGGATCACCAGACCGGTCGCCACCAGGTTCGCCACCAGCATCGGACCGTCCAGTCCGGTCATCTTGCTGATGATCCGCACATTGACCCGCCACAGCACGCAGATCACCACGAAGCTCAGGATCACGCCGAACAGCTGCTGCCCGAGGCCGGACTCCGCGAGCGAGGACAGGTCCTGCCACTCCTGCGCCCGGGGCAGGTCCACGTTCGCGATCAGCAGCGTGACGGCGAAGCCGTAGATCGCGTCAAAAAAGGAGAGCCCGCGGTCGAATTCCGACGAGTCGCGGTGGATGACGGCGTTGTCGTCGTCGTCATAATTTTTCGCGCCGTCGTCGTCGCTCCTACCGTGACCCTCCGTCCCGGGCGTCCCGGCGCTCGCACCGTTCATTCACCAAGCATGCCCGACCGCCCACGACCGCCACGCGGGTTCGCACGACACTGGTCCGCGCCACTCGGGTTCCCACCACCAGCGCGGTCAGCAGTTTCGCGCGTGCACCAACCTCAGGCCCTCCAGCGCGAGGTCAGGCTCTACATCTGTCACGGTCCGCGATTCCTCGGACACGACGTCCGCGCGCAGGCCGGTCAGCACCACGCAGGCGTCGGCGAGCTCCGCGACGTCGGTGCGCAGCCGGTCCACCAGGGCGTCGATCTGCCCGGCGAAGCCGATCACGATGCCGGCCTGCAGCGCCGCGACGGTGTTCTTGCCCAGCGCGCCGCGCGGCCGCACGACCTCGATCTTGCGCAGGGCCGCCGCGCGCTCGGCGAGCGCGTCCACGGAAATGTCGATCCCGGGCGCGATCGCCCCGCCGAGGAGCTCGCCGCGCGCGGAAATGGCGTCGACGGTGGTCGCCGTATCGACGTCGACGACGACGACGGCACCCTCGAACAGCGTGTGGGCGGCGAGCGCGTTGACGACCCGGTCGGACCCCACCTCGCGCGGATTGTCGACCAGTAGCGGCACCCCGGTCTTGACGCCCGGGGCCACCACGACCGAGGGCAGGCTGGGCCAGTAGTCGGCGGCCATTCGCCGCAGTTCCCCGGTCACCGACGGCACCACGGACATCGCGGAGATGCCGGTGAGCTGCTGCGCGCACTCCCCCAGCAGCCCGCGGATCGTCAACGCGAGTTCGTCGGACGTCACCGACGGTGAGGTGCGCACGCTCCAGGTGCGCTCGAGCGGACCACCGCCGGGCGGGAAGGTGCCGAGCCGGATGTGCGTGTTGCCGACGTCGACGGTGAGAAGCATGGGTGTCCTCCCGCGGCCTAGACGGCGGCGGGCTCCGGCACGCGCGGGTTCTTCAGCCCCGAACCCTCGGGGACGTTCGCCGGGTCGTCGCCCTCGGTGAGCATGCGGTTGTCGCCGTCGACAAACACGACACGGGGCTTGTAGGCCCGCGCCTCGGCGTCCTCCATGATCCCGTAGGCGATGATGATCACCAGGTCGCCCGGGTGCACCAGGTGCGCGGCGGCGCCGTTGATGCTGATCACGCCGGAGCCGCGCTCGCCGGTGATGGCGTAGGTGGTCAGGCGGTTGCCGTTGTTGATGTCGACGATGTCGATCTGCTGGCCCTCGAGCAGGTCGGCGGCGTCCATGAGGTCGGCGTCGATGGTGCAGGAACCGACGTAGTGCAGGTCGGCCTGGGTCACGGTGGCCCGGTGGATCTTGGAGTGGAGCATGGTGCGCTGCATGTGTCAGCCTTCCTGGGAATCTGCGGGGCGCGCGGCGAGCACGGCGTCGTCGGCGAGGTCGTCGGCCATCTCGGCCTGCTGGGCGGCGACGGTGGCCTCGGCCGCGGCGAGGAAGCCGGTGCCGATGGCCACGCCGACGTTGTCGATGAGGCGGGTGGTTCCGATGCGGGCCGCCACGAGGAGTCGGCCGGGGCCCTCTTCCGGCGGTTCACCAAGGTCCGCGGCGCGGAGCTCGAGGTAGTCGAGGGTGATCTGCGGGCGCTCGGCCAGGACCGCGGCGGCGGCGTCGATGACCGCCTGCCGACCGCCCTTGGCCGCGAACGTTCCGGCCACCAGCGCCGCGTTGATGGTGGTGGCCAGTTCGCGCTCGTCGTCTGAGAGGTAGCGGTTGCGCGAGCTCATCGCCAGTCCGTCGGACTCGCGGACCGTGGGCACGCCCACCACGCGCACGTCCAGGTTCAGGTCGGCGACCATCTGCCGGATGAGCACCAGCTGCTGGTAGTCCTTCTCCCCGAAGAACGCCTGGTGGGGGGCGACGATGTTGAAGAGTTTCGCCACGACAGTGAGCATCCCGGCGAAGTGGCCGGGGCGGGCGGCGCCGTCGAGGATCTCCCCGGTCTGCCCCGGCTGCACGGTCGTGCGCGGGCCCTCCGGGTACATGGCGGTCGCACTGGGGGCGAACACCAACTCGACGCCCGCCTCGGCGAGTTTGGCCACGTCCTCGTCCAGGGTGCGCGGGTAGGCGTCGAGGTCCTCACCCTCGCCGAACTGCAGCGGGTTGACGAAGATCGAGGCCACCACCACGGCCCCGGGCGTGCGGCGCGCGGCCTCCACGAGCGCCAGGTGGCCCTCGTGCAGTGCGCCCATCGTGGGCACGAAGGTGATCTGCTTGCCCACCTTGCGCAGCGACTCGGTGACCGCGTGGAGTGAGTCGGGCTCGTGGTGGATCGTCAGCTCGCCGCGGGCGTAGCCGGTGTTCGGGCGGCCGGGGACCGCGGTCCGGACCGGGTAGGTGGTCATCGCAGCTGCTCCGTCAGGTCGGGGGCGAGAAGGTCGGTGACATCGCGGCCGGCGCCGCAGCGGTCGGCGGTGCGCAGCGCCAGCGCGCGGTAGCCGGTGGCGATTCCGCCGTCGACCTCCTCGAGCGCGTCGAGGTGCCGCGAGACGGTCACGGCGTCGCCGCGCATGACCGGTCCGGTCAGGGCCGCATCGCCGGAGGCCAGGACGTTGTCCAGGGCGGCGCGCAGGAGCGGCTCGAGGGTCCGGCGGGCGAGCGCTTCGGCGTCCTGGCCGAGCATCCCGTCGGGATCGCCCTCGACTCCGCCGCCCGGCAGGACGGCGAACGACGCGGCGAGTGCTTCCGCGGCGTCGTTCACGAGGGTGACCAGGTGATTGGCGCCGTGCGCGAGAGCGGCGTGGTAGAGCGCCCGGTGCGATTCGGCGACGGTGACGGGCAGGCCGCCGGTCTCCATGACCAGCATCTGTCCCACGATCAGTCCCGTCTCGTCCGGGGAGGTCAGGGCCCACGAGCAGCCCTCCATACGGTCCACGTCGGCCTCGCCGCCGGTGAAGGTCATGGCCGGGTGCGCGGCCACCACCACGGCACCCGCCTCTGCCGCGGGGCGCAGGACGTCGGCACCCACGGCGCCGGCGACGTGCACCACGATGTGGCCGGGCCGGAAGGCTCCGGCGTCGGCCAGTTCGGCGACGACCTCGGACAGGGCAGAGTCGGGCACCGCGAGGATGAGGAGTTCGCCCTGTTCTGCGACGGTGACGGGGTCCGCGACGCGGGCCTCGGGCAGGCGATTCGCCGCGAGCTCACGCGAGCGCTCCGACCGTGCGACGACGGCGGAGACGACATGGCCGCGGCGCTCGAGGGCGGCGCCGACAGCTGTGCCCACGCGGCCTGCGGAGATGAGGCCGATGGACAGGCGGGCTGGGGGTGTTCCGTTGACGCCGAATTCGGACATCATGGGGTGCTCCATTGGTCGATCCGTTCCAGGCCCGCTCGCTGACGGGTCCCAGACATCTCGCGGCAAGGATAGCCGCGCGGGCGGCGGCACACATCATTCAGTGGGATACCTCACACAGGCGCCGGCCGCACACCGCAGGCCCGGGCCCCCGGCACCGCCGCGACAGCTCCCGTGCTCACCGCGCTCACCGCGCAGAAAAAAGCCGGGCGCGGAGCCTCCAGCGGCTCCGGACCCGGCTTCACGACGGGTGTCGAGTGATCAGTCCTCGGCGCGACGGCGGCGGCGTCCACCTGACGGCGCATCGTCGCCGCCGAGCTTGGCCATGAGCTCGGCCACCGACATGCCCGCTCCCGAACCGTGGCGGCTGGCCGGTGCGGACTCCTCGGTCCGGTCGGCCTGCGGCGCGGCGGGTGCGGAAGGCGCGGCGGGCTCGGCGGGTGCGGAGTGCGACCAGGTCGACTCAGCCGGGGCAGAAGGTGATTTCGGCACAGCCGCAGCGGACGGAGTGACCTGAGCGGCCTGCGACGCGGCGGGCGCCGACTCGCCGCCCGATGCCGACGTCGAGGTCGGGGTCTGGGCCGATCCCCACGACGACCGCGACGAATCGCCCACCGGCCGGACCGCGGGGCGGCGCGGCGAGGAGGAGGGCTCCTGCGTCCGGGTGCCCGGCTCGGTGACCGGGGAGAACTTCTCGGTGCGTTCGGTGCTCGGCGTCGATCCCGGGCCGACGCCCGAGGCCTGCGCGCCCGAGGTGTCGGGGCCCGCCGCGGCGGAACGTCCCGTCGACGACACGGCCGTGGAACCGAATCCACTCACCGGCGCCGATGCGGGACGGTCCGACGAGGAACCGGTCGAGGTCCACGAAGAATCCGACGACGACGACACCGACGCTGACTCGGTGTACGGCTTCGCTGCGGTGTCACCCGTCCGGCTGCCCGACTCGGACGGGCGCTGGCGAGGCTCGACCCGCTCGGACGGCACGGACGGCAGAAGGCCGGCACCGAGTTCACCGGCGGGGCCACCACCCGACACGGCGAACCGGTCCTCGGGCAGGCTCACGCCCATCGCGGCGAGCTGCTCCCGCAGCGACGCGATCTCCTGGCGCAGGGCGTAGACGGACTCGGAGGTCTCGTAGCGGATCGCGTCCCGCAGATCCTTCTCCACCACGAGTTCGTGCTCACGGCGAGCGGAGATCTCACGTTCGAGCTGGAGTTCGTAGACGGTGTGCAGGTCACGGACGCGTGCGGCCTCGGCCGCTGCCTGGCGGCGGTAGCGGGCGACCAGGAAGGCGCCGATGAAGGCGGCCCAGAGCGCGGCGAGTGTGCCGATGCGCATCCAGACCGGGTTGTCGGTGAAGACCATGACCACGGTGGCCACCACCGCGAGGATCAGGAGCACGCCCAGCGCGATGTTCGCCAGACCCCGGTCATCACCACGACCGGGACGCGCGGGCCGTGGCTTGTCAGTCGCGCCATCGGAACTCATGTCCCGCATGATAGCCGCAGAATCAACAGTCACACAGGTAACTACGGTGTGTTGGCCGGACTCGGGCCTACGTCGGCTGGGCGAGGCCGGCGTTCTCGAGGCCGGTGTCGTCGTCGTCAGGCGGGGTCAGGCACGCCGACTCGAGGAACAGTCCCGCCCCCACCAGCACCGCGCCGGACACCAGGACGGCCACCGATGCCGGGAGTTCCTCCCCCGCCACGGCCAGGTCACCGAGCCGGAGCGCGAAGAACAGCGACAGCCCGGCGCCCACCCCGGTCGCGGCGGCGCCGAGGATCGCCGAGGACTGTCCGAGTGCCGCGCTGCGCGCGATGGTCAGCGGGTGCATCTGGCTGCGGTCCTGGCCGACCGAGTTGTCCGAGATCGCGTTCCGGACCCGCAGTGCCAGCAGCACGTCGATCACCGCGATCACGACCAGCGTCACCCAGCCGAAGCCGACCGGCGGAAACGATCCGAGGAACGTGCCGGTGAGGACGTAGGCGGCCACCGCGGCGACAACCGCGATCAGTACCAGCGTGATCTTGGAGATCTTCGACATGTCAGCTCGACCATCCCGCGGGCGCCAGCGGCTGATCGAGTCGGCGGATCGCCGCCACATCCGCGGGGTCGAGCGTGTCGATCAGGTCCCGGACACCGGCCCCGGCGAGCACCGCGTCCGGATCGATTTCCAGCCACGGGACCAGCACGAACGCGCGCTCGCGGGCGCGGGGGTGTGGGAGCGTGAGGCTCTCGTCGTCCGAGGTCACCTGCGTACCGTCCACCTCGGCGGTGATCACGTCGACGTCGAGGGTGCGCGGCCCCCACCTCACCTCCCGGGTGCGGTCGGCCGCGCGTTCCCGCTCGAAGCCCCACTCGAGGACGTCGGCGGGCGTGCTGGGGTGTTCCACGACGAGGATCGCGTTCAGGAAGTCGTCCTGCTCGACGCCGCCCCACGGCGGGGTGGCGTATACCGAGGAGACCGCGCGCAGGATGCCGTCCGCGGCCGCCGCCTCGGCGACGCCGCGGAGCAGAGCCAGCGAATCTCCCTGATTGCCGCCGATCGACAGCACCGCAAGGCAGCTCATCGTGGGTCCGCCGCCTGTCCCGCCGCCTGCTCCGCCGTCTGGCCGCGGTCGGACCTGCGGGAGCGGCGGGCCACCACCGCCACGTCCGCAAATTCGGCGGGGATCGGCGCCTGCGGCTTGTGGAGGGTGACCTCCACGGCGTGGGCCGTCGGCGCCATGGTCATGATTCCGTCCGCGATCCGCGACGCCACGGTTTCGATGAGGTCGCAGGCCGGCCCGGACACGATGTCGTGCGCGAACGCCGCCAGGGCTCCGTAGTCGACGGTGTCGGCGAGATCATCGGAGGCGGCGGCCGCGGTGAAGTCGGTCCACAGCACCAGGTCCACCAGGAAGTCCTGGCCGTCGCGCTTCTCGTGCTCGAAGACCCCGTGGTGGCCGCGAACCTTCAGCCCCTTCAGCTCGATCCTGTCGGCCATCAGTGACTTCCTGCCTTCCCCGCGGTCCACGCTGCTGCCACCCGTACGGCGTCCGCGCTCGGCTTGACGTCGTGGACCCGCACTCCCCAGGCCCCGGCGGCGGCGGAGATCGAGGTGATTGCCGCGGTCGCCGCATCGCGTCCGGACACCTCGCGCGGTTCGCCGTCCTCGCCGGCCAGGAGCGATCCGATGAATCGTTTCCTCGACGCGGCCACCAGCACGGGAAAGCCGAGTTCGAGCAATCGGTCGAGGCCGCGCAGCAGCGCCCAGTTGTCGTTGGCGTTCTTGGCGAACCCCAGGCCCGGATCCAGCACGACGTCTCCGGCATCGATCCCGGCGGCGAGTGCCGCATCGGCGCGGCGGGCCAGGTGGTCGCGGACGGATCCCACCACGTCCCCGCCGTAGTCGGCCCGGCCACCGGCGCCGGCCAGGTAGTCGTCGGGCGAGACCCAGTGCATGAGGATCACGGGCGCGTGGTGCTCGGCGACGACCCGCAGCATGTCCGGGTCCGCGAGTCCTCCGGAGACGTCGTTGATCACGGTGGCGTTCGCCTCCAGCGCTGATGCCGCGACCCGGGCCCGCATGGTGTCCACGGACACCGGCACGATCCCGTCGAGCGCCCGGACCACCGGCAGGACGCGGAGTTCCTCGTCGGACTCGTCCACACGCTGGGCACCCGGCCGGGTGGATTCGCCGCCGACGTCGATGATGTCCGCGCCGGCGGCCACCATGCGGTGGGCGTGCGCCACGGCGTCATCGAGGGCGAGGTGCCGACCGCCGTCGGAGAACGAATCGGCGGTGACGTTGAGGACCCCCATGACCGCGCAGCGGCCCGGGCGGGGAAGCGGGTGTGCCGCGCTCACGTCCCACGCAGGAGGCCCAAGGCCTCCGCCCTGGTCGAGGCGTTGCTCCGCATGATGCCCCGGACCGCCGAGGTGGTGGTGACCGATCCGGGCTTACGGATGCCGCGCATGGCCATGCACAGGTGCTCGCACTCGATCACCACGAGCACGCCCGACGGGGCGAGCCGGTCCACCAACGCGTCGGCGACCTGGCTGGTCAGCCGCTCCTGCACCTGCGGGCGCTTGGCGTACAGGTCCACCAGCCGGGCCAGCTTGCTCAGGCCGGTGACCGCGCCGGATTTGCCGGGGATGTACCCGATGTGGGCGACCCCGTGGAACGGCACGAGGTGGTGCTCGCACGTCGAGTAGATGGGGATGTCCCGCACGAGCACGAGTTCGCGATGGTCCTCGTCGAACGTCTTGGCCAGCACCTCCGACGGGTCGGTGTACATCCCCGCGAAGACCTCGCGGTAGGCACGGGCGACCCGCGCCGGGGTGTCGCGCAGGCCTTCGCGGTCCGGGTCCTCCCCGACCGCGATCAGCAGTTCGCGGACAGCGGCCTCGGCGCGCTCGGCGTCGAACTCCCGGCCCGTGGATACGGAGCGGGGTTCGGCGGATTGCAGGTGGTCAATGGTCGTCATCAATCCTCTTCTCGCACGAATCCGACCAGAAGGTCAGTCGTCACGTTCCCACGGTGCACGCCAGTCGGGGTCCTTGTCCTCACGACGGTGGGAGCCCGACCCGCGGGTGGTGGGCCCGGAATCAGACCCGGCACCTGAGTCGGAATCGGACCTGGCCCCGGAGCCCGTGTCCGAGTCCGAGTCCGCGCGCTGCGGGCGGCTCTCCCCCGACACCGGGTACGCGGACTCCGGCGCCGATGGGGAACCAGTCGACGATCCCGCAGCAGCAGACCAGGCCCGGGTCCGCGGGCCATACCAGTCCTGGGAATCGGCCTCGTCCGAGGCGGAAGTGGTGGGCTCGTCCTCGCGGGGAGTCGCCGGGATCCGCGTGGTCTCAGCCCCGCTCGGCCCGTGTCCACCGAACCCGCCGGCGCCCTGCTCGCCGTACCCGTATCCGCTCGGCGTGCTCGGGGTGCTCGGCGCCGGGCTCTCGGGAGCGCTGGGCCGGACGCCGTCAGGTGCGTTCTGGGGTGCACCCTGCGGCGGGGTCGGGGAAGAGTTCGGGGGCCACCCCGGAGCCGACCAACCCGGGGGCGGCGGCGTGCCGTAGGCCGGGATGGCGGTGGTCCGCTGGGAGGAACCGCTGTACTCAGACGACGCGTCACCGGGGCGCTGCCAGGGGCCGCCACGACCGTCCTGCGACGGGCCCGGCTGGAACTGGCCCGGCTGGCCGGGCTGGCCCGGGCCGCCCTGGTGCGACGAATGCTCGCCGGGGCCCATGCCGTTCGTCGCGGGCTGGCCATTCTGCGCGCCGGACGCCTCGCGATCGGCCCGCGAGGTGGGCAGGACCGGCATCGCGAACGGATCGGTGATCGGCGGCGGCCACGGCTCGCCACGTTCCTTGGCCAGCTCGCCCGGAGTCTTGATGGGCGGGCGGGTCGACGGGATCCGCCCACCGAAATCGTCGAACTCGGTGATGCGGGGCCGCTTGACGACGTCGGCGAACAGCCGCTCCAGATCGTCCTGGCGCAGCGTCTCCTTCTCCAGCAGCTCCGCGGCCACCGCGTCGAGGATGTCGCGGTTGGCATCGAGAACCTGCCAGGCCTCCGTGTGGGCCGCGTCGATGACGCGCCGGATCTCGTCGTCGATGATCTTGGCGACCTCAGGCGAGTACTCCGCGCTCGAGCCGCCGCCGCGGCCCATGAACGGGTCGCCGCCCTCGCCGCCGTACTTGACCGCGCCGAGCTTGGCGCTCATGCCCAACTCGGCGACCATCGTGCGCGCGATCCGGGTGGCCTGCTCGATATCCGAGCTCGCACCGGAGGTGGGCTCGCCGAAGATGTACTCCTCGGCCGCGCGCCCGCCCATCGCCATGACGATCCGCGCGATCATGTCGGCCCGGGTCATCAAGCTCTTGTCGTCCTCCGGAACCACCAGCGCGTGACCGCCGGTGCGGCCGCGGGCCAGGATCGTGACCTTGTGGACGGGCTCCAGGTCCTCCATCGCCCACGCGGCCAGGGCGTGCCCGGACTCGTGGTAGGCGGTGACCTTCTTCTCGTGCTCACTGATCACGCGGTGCTTGCGGCGCGGACCGCCCACCACACGGTCGGTGGCCTCCTCGAGGATGTCGATCGAGATCTCGTCGAAGCCCATGCGCGCCGCGAGCAGTGCGCCCTCGTTGAGGACGTTCGCCAGATCCGCGCCCGACATGCCGATCGTGCGCTTGGCGAGCGCGTTCATGTCCACGTCCGCGGCCAGCGGCTTGCCCTTGGAGTGCACGGCCAGGATCGCCTCGCGACCGCGAAGGTCCGGGTTGGTCACCGGCACCTGGCGATCGAAACGGCCCGGGCGCAGCAGCGCGGGGTCGAGCACGTCCGGCCGGTTGGTGGCGGCGATGAGGATGACCGTTGATCGGTCGTCGAAGCCGTCCATCTCGACCAGCAGCTGGTTGAGGGTCTGCTCGCGCTCGTCGTGGCCGCCGCCCATCCCGGAACCGCGATGACGGCCGACCGCGTCGATCTCGTCGACGAAGATGATGCACGGCGCGTTCTGCTTGGCCTTCTCGAACAGATCACGCACCCGCGAGGCACCGACACCGACGAACATCTCGACGAAATCCGAGCCGGAGATCGAATAGAACGGCACCCCGGCCTCGCCGGCGACGGCGCGGGCCAGCAGCGTCTTACCCGTTCCGGGCGGGCCGTAGAGCAGCACACCGCGCGGGATCTTGGCGCCCAGCCGCTCATACCGGGCGGGGTTGGCGAGGAAGTCCCGGATCTCGTTGAGCTCCTCGACCGCCTCGTCCTCACCCGCGACGTCGGCGAACGTAGTCTGCGGCATGTCCTTGGTGAACTCGACCGCGCGCGACTTGCCCACCCCGAACAGGCCACCCTTGCCACCCTGCATGCGGGTCATGAAGAAGAAGAGGAGACCGAACAGGATGAGCATCGGCAGCAGGAACGACGCCATCTGCGTCAGGAAGCCCTGCTGCGTGACGGTCGTGTTGTAGTTCTCCGGTTCCGCCGCCGCGACCCGGTCGAAGATCTGGTCCGCCGCCCGCTCCGGGTACTTGGCGATGAGCTTGTCCGTCTCCTCATCCCCCTCCGGCGGGGTGATGGGGTTCGTGAGCTCCAGGCGCAGCTGCTGCTCCCGGTCCTCGATGACGGCTTCCTTGACGTTATCCGCATCCACCTGCGCCAACGCCACCGATGTGTCAACCTCGGTGTAGCCGCGTTCGTCGTTCGAGAAGAACGAGAACCCGACGATCAGCAGGATGATGACACCCGCGATCGCGACGTTGCGGAAGACGGTATTGCTCTTTCGATCCATTCGGCCCTCATGTGGGATGAACGGCCCGGCCGGTCGGCGGACCCGATGCTGCGACCGACGTCGACGGTTTGAGCCGTCGTCGGTATCGCCCCAGGCTACCCGCGAACTCCGACGGTGGACCGGGGTGATCGCCCAGGGCGGACAGCGGGGGCCGACGAGCCGGGACTGTCACCCACCCAAGTCGTCGTACGATCAGGGCCGTGACCACCGATCAGCTCTCCGCCATCGACATCGCCGAGGCCGTGCACACGGGCTCGATCGGCGCCCTCGAGACCCTCGACGCGACCTTCGACCGGGTGGCCGACCTCGACCCCAGCATCCGCGCCTTCACCACCGTCCTGCGCGCCGACGGCCGCTCCGCCGGCGCCGCCGTGGACGCCAAGACCCCCGACGAGCGCGCCGCACTCCCCCTGGCCGGGGTGCCGCTGGCTATCAAGAGCACCGTCACCCTCGACAACCCGGTCGTCGCGCCCCTGCTCGCGGCCGGCGCCGTCCCGGTGGGGATCACCGCCACCCCGCAACTGTGCACCTGGGCCATGACCGATTCCGACGCCCACGGCATCACCCGCAATCCCCTCGACCTGTCGCTCACGCCGGGCGGGTCGTCGGGCGGATCGGCGGCCGCCGTCGCCGCCGGGATGGTGCCGCTCGCCGTGGGCGACGACGGCATGGGTTCCCTGCGCATCCCCGCCGCGGCCTGCGGAATCACCACCATCAAACCCGGCCCCGGGGTCGTGCCCACCCGGCTCGCCGCCGACAACTGGGGCGGGCTCGCCGAGTCGGGGCCGCTCGCGCGCACCGTCGCCGACGTCGCCCTCGCTCTGTCCGTGATGGCCGGGCGGCCCGAACTCGCCGAGATCGACCCCGCGCCCGCCGGCCTGCGAATAGGCGTATCGATTGCCACCCCGGTTCGCGTCGGCGGCGAGTTGGTGCGCGTCCATGAACCCTGGAAACGTGCCGCTCACGAGGCTGCCGACATCCTGCGGGGGAACGACCTCGTCGTCGTCGACACCTCCCTGCCCACCCCCCGCGACCCGTTCCTCTACCTCGCGCGCTGGACCTCCGCGGTGGCCCGGGCGGCCGAGGCCGAGAACCTGCCGCTGTCCGCGATGGAGCGCCGCACCCGCCACCACGCTCTGCTCGGGCGCACCGTGTACCGCAACGGCGGGGCCGGCGACGGCGACACCCGCTGGAACCGCGCCACCGAGCGGCTCCGCGCCGACGTCACCGCCGCGATGGACGCCGCCGGCGTGGACGTGTGGCTCACCCCGGCGCTCGCCAAGTGCCCGCCCGAGGCCACCGAATGGCACCGCCGGTCGTGGGGTCGCTCGCTGCTGGCGTCGATGCAGTACTCCGCGTTCCTGCCGCTGGCCAACGTCCTCGGCTGGCCCGCGCTGACCGTGCCGTGCGGGCACACCCAGACCCCGCTCGGGCGGCGCCTACCCACGTCGGTGCAGCTGGTGGGGCGACCCGGGTCCGAATCGTCGCTGTTGGCGCTGGCCGCCGCGATCGAACGGGGCGACGACGACAACGCCGCCACCCGCTGACCGCTCGCCCCCGCCCTCAGGCCGATCCTCGCTCTCCCCGCGCCTGTCCGCGATCTTTCTCGCCGAGCTGCGCGCTCCCTCGCCGATCTGCCCTCCTGAATGCGATGCGCAGCCGGGGTCCGCAGGGTGCATCGGAATGCGACGCGCGCCTGCGAATTGGAAGGGCGGATCGGACCGGGATTGCGTCCAGGATCGGGCCGATACGCCAGATTTTCCCTTCTGAATGCGATCTGCCCTCCTGATTGCGATCCGCGCCTCTTTTCACCGGGCTTCGCGCTCCCTCTCGACGATCTGCCCTCCTGAATGCGATGCGCAGCCGGGGTCCGCAGGGTGCGTCGGAATGCGACGCGCGTGTGGGAATCGGAGGGGCAGATCGGCCGGGAATTGCGTCCAAGATCTGGCCGGGACCGGAAACAGTCTCCGGGCCAGGCACGAAATCGGTGCCCCCGGCCGGCGAGGTTCAGTCCTCGGGCAGCTCGGCGAAGCGTGACTTGACGTCGTTGTACCAGCCCATCGCCTGACGCGGCCGGAGCCAGCGGCCCTTCATCTCCTTGCGCGCCGGGCCGTGAGCCTCGTCGCCGGCCTTCACCGCCGCCTTGAGGTGAGCGTCCTGGGCGTTGATCACGTCGTCAGCCGTCTCGCCCTGGTGCGCGAGATCGCAGGGGCCGCCCAGTTCCTTGCAGGTCATGGTCTTCATGGCGTGTGTTTCCTTCCGGTCGTGGCCGCGGTCCGTCCGCGCCCTCTACTCAGATGACGAGTCGGGCCGCGCAGATGTGACCGGCTCGGAGGAATGTGATTCGGACGAGTCCGGCGCGGAGGTGCCAGGAGACGACGTGATCGGCGCGGAAGAATCCGGTGCTGTGGTGCCCTGACCCGAGGTTGTCGGTGGGATCCGCTTGCGGCGGCTGACCCCCTGCAGAATGAGCTCCTCTGCCCGGAAATCGATCCGCGTCACCACGCCCGCCTCGACCCGGAAGTCGAACACCACGCGGGCCGTCCCGCGGTCGAACCATGCCGCGCCCGGCCTGTCGCCGACGTGCACCGGCAGCGCAGCCGCGGCGGCGCCGTTGAAGAAGCCGGCCACGGCGTCGCGGCCCTCGATTCGCTCGGGCGTGCCGATCCCCACCGCGACCGGGTCGCCGACCACCACGACATCCGGCGCCAGCAGAGTGATGAGCTGCGCGAACTCGCCGTTGCGGGCGGCATCGAGGAACGCGTCGACCACCACCGCGTCCAGGGCTAGGCTCGATTCGGCACCAGGTGCTGCACTGGATTCGGCGTCGGGTGTGGCGTCGGGACCGAGCCTGGACCGCGCCCGCGACGCGAGCTTTCGGGCCGCTGCCGGCGTGCAGTCGAGGATCTGCGCGATCACCACGAACTCGACCCCGAACGACTCGTGCAGCACGAACGCCACCCGCTCCCGCGGGGCCAGTCGGTCCAGGACCACGTTCAGCGCCTCGCCCACCGAGTCGGCGAGCACCGCGTCGTCAGCGGGATCGCCCCCGACCCCCTCGCGGCCAGCGCCGGCGCGGCCTTCGCGGCCAACGCCGTCGCGGCCCGCGTCCTGCTCCGCCGGCTCGGGCACCCGCGCCTTGAGGCGGTCCAGACAAAGCCTGGTCACGACGGTCGTCAGCCACGCCCCCAGCGATTCGATGCCGGCGGGATCAGTCCTGTCGAGCCGGAGCCAGGCCTGCTGCACGATGTCCTCGGCCTCGACATGGTCGGCGAGGATCCGGGCCGCGAGCCGCACGAGCCGCGGCCGCTCCTCGGTGAAGTACTCCAGCACCCGTTCCCGGTCCACCCCGTGAGCCTAGGCGGCAGACCGGAACCCGGTCAGGCGAATTCGCAGGCTGAGCGCCCGGCCTTTTCCTGTGAAAACGCGGGCCGGGCGCCCCGCCTGTTCCGGCGGTTTCGCGGACCGGGCGCCCAGCCGGATCAGGCGTAGTTCTGCAGGATCCGCCGCTTGACCAGCTTGCCCGTGGGCGTGCGGGGCAGTTCGTCGACGAAGTCCAGTCCGCGGGGCAGCTTGAAATCAGAGATCGTGCCCCGCAGCGCGCCCAGGATCTCCTCCGCCAGCGCCGGCCCTTCCTCCCGGCCCTCCGCAGCCACGACCACCGCGTGAACCCGCTCGCCCATCTCCTCGTCGGGGATGCCGATCACCGCGACGTCCTCCACCGCCGGGTGCAGCACCAGCGCGTTCTCGATCTCCTGCGGGTAGATGTTCACCCCGCCCGAGATGATGGTGAACGCCTTGCGATCGGTCAGGTACAGAAAGCGGTCCTCGTCGAGGTAGCCCACGTCGCCGAATGTCGCCCAGGTCGGGTGATCGGGGTGGCGGACTGACGCCGTCTTCTCGTCGTCGCCGTGATACGAGAAAGAGTTCTCGTCGTTCTGCCAGTAAATGGTCCCGATCTCGCCGGTCGGGAGTTCGTTGCCGTCGTCGTCGCAAATATGGGCGATCCCCTTGAGCCCGTCCTTACCCACAGACCCCGGCCGCTCCAGCGCCTCCTGCGAATTGATGAACGTGATGCCCATCCCCTCCGTGGCCGAGTAGTACTCGTGGATGACCGGGCCCCACCACTCGATCATGCGGCGCTTGACCTCCGGCGGGCACGGCGCGGCAGCGTGGATGGCGTGCGTCAGGCTCGACAGGTCGTACTTCGCGCGCGTCGCGTCCGGGAGCTTGAGCATGCGCACGAACATCGTCGGCACCCACTGCGAATGCGTGACCTTGTACTCCTCGATCAGCCGCAGCGACTCCTCCGCGTCGAAGCGATCCATGAGGATCACCGTCCCGCCCACCGAGTTGACGACGCCGCAGAAGCGAAGCGGCGCAGCGTGATAGAGCGGCGCCGGGCACAGGTACACGCTGTCCGCATCGAAGCCGTAGAGGAAGCTGAAGATTGGCGTGTAGTAGTCCGGCACCTCGTCGATCTGCCCCTCCGGCGGGTCCACGCGCACGCCCTTCGGCCGGCCGGTGGTGCCTGAGGAGTAGAGGAAGTCGTGGCCGCGGGGCTGATCCGCCGGCGCCTCTGTCGGCTGGCCATTGAGCAGCGTGCGGTAATCCTCGAACCCGGCGAGCTGGCCACCGAACACCACGCGGTGCTCCACGCCCGGGTTCGCGCCCTCCGACAGATCCACGTGGTCAGCGACCGGCGCGGAGACGAACAGGGCGCGGGCCCCGCAGTCGCCGATGATGTACGACGACTCGTCCGCGGTGAGGTGGTGGTTGATCGCGGCGATGAACAGGCCGACACGGAGAGCGCCCCAATAGATTTCGAGCATCTCCAGGGCGTTGTCGGAGACCACCGCGATCGTGTCGCCGGGACGCAGCCCCCAGTCATCGGCGAGCAGGTGGGCGAGTTGCGCCGATCGGCTCTCGAGCTCGGCGTAGGTGATCTGTTCGCCCGTCGCGGGGCGGATTGCGGCGGGCTTGTCAGGGGTGGTGGCGGCGAACGCTCCGGGGTACATAGCCCGATCGTATAGCCGTCATGTGATCTGGGTCACCAAATTCGGACATCGGTCCAACTCCCGGCCAGGCGCCGCCGCCAGTAGCCCGACACCACTGCCCAGCTGCCTGACATTTGGTGCGAATCCGAGGCCACTTTTCGCACCAGATGTCAGGCAACCGGCATGCGATGTCAGGCAACCAGTCCCGGGGCGGGATTCGCGAGGCCGGAACGTGACGCGTGGGGCCGGTGGGGCGGACGTGGCGCTCCGCCCAGCCAGGCGGAGCTGAGCCGCGACCTCAGGAGTACATGCGCGGGTGCAGCTTGCCGATGTACGGCAGGTCGCGGTAGCGCTCGGAGAAGTCCAGGCCGTAGCCCACCACGAACTCGTTGGGGATGTCGAAGCCGATCTCGAGGATGTCGAGGTCGGCCTTGACGGCGTCGGGCTTGCGCAGCAGGGTGACGATCTCGATCGAGCGCGGGCTCCGGGTGCGGAGGTTGCGCATCAGCCAGGACAGGGTCAGGCCGGAGTCGATGATGTCCTCGACGATGATCACGTCGCGGTCGGTGATGTCGCGGTCCAGGTCCTTGAGGATCCGCACCACACCGGAGGAGCTGGTCGACGAGCCGTAGGAGCTGACGGCCATGAATTCGAGCTCGGACGGCACGGTGAGGGCCCGCGCGAAGTCGGAGACGAAGATCGCAGCGCCCTTGAGCACGCAGATCAGCACGACCTCCTGGTCGGTGTCGGCGTACTTGGCGCCGATGGTCGCGCCCATCTCGGCGATCCGCTCGTGGAGGGTCTCCTCGCTCAGCAGCACCGATTCGATCTCGTCCGCGTACTTCTCCGTCGTCATCTAGCTCCCCGCTCCGCTCGGCCCGTCGATCTCCAGGACCACCTTTCCATGCCGACGCCGGGCGACCAACCTGGTCACCCGAACCCCGCCGGGGCCACCGTCGCGACCACGCGATCCGCCTCCCCCGGCAGCCTCGCCGGCACCCCCCACGGCCACGCCGCCCTGCCCCCGCCAGTCGGTCACGAGCGCCGCGACACCCGTCAGGTGCGCGTACGTCGGAGACGCAACGCCGCCGGCGAGGAGCCACCGCCGGATCACCCGGGTCAGCACGGCGGTCGGCAACGCCTCCAGCGCGCGCACGTCCAGCGCGCCGGCTCCATCCGGACCGCTGCCCCCATCACCGCCAACGCCGCTTGCCGCGCCGCCCCCATCACCGCCGCCACCCGGACCGCCGCCCGAACCGCCCACCACCGCGGCGGCGAACGCGTCGGCGGCGCGGCGGTCGAGCTCGTCGTCGTCGACCCCCAGAAGTTCCGCGGTGCGCGCCAACCCCTCCGCGACGCCGCCGGAAAGCACGTCCTCGAGCAGCGGCAGCACCTCCCGCCGCAGCCGCACGCGCGTGAACGCGGGGTCAAGGTTGTGCGGGTCGTCCCACCAGGTCAGGCCGAGCGCGCGGCAGGCGGCGCGGGTGTCGGCGGCGCGAACGCCGAGCAGCGGGCGGCCCCACGGCGCGTCCCAGGCGGCCATGCCGCGAAGCGATCGGGCGCCGGAGCCGCGGCCCAGCCCGAGCAGGACGGTCTCGGCCTGGTCGTCGAGGGTGTGCGCGAGGAGGACGGGCCGGCCGCGGCGCGCGGCGTCGAGCGCGGAGTAGCGGGCAGCGCGGGCCTCGCCCTCGGGCCCGGAGCCGCCCTTTTTTACGACGACGACGACGACCTCAGCCCCAGCCCCCAGCCCGCGGGCTGCCGCGGCGGCGTCCCGGGCGACCTCGGCCGAGTCGGCCTGTAGGCCGTGGTCGACGATCAGGGCTGTGACCTGGTCGAATTCGGCCACGGCGGCGGCGAGAAGGGCCAGTGAGTCGGCCCCGCCGGACAGGCCGACGCACACGTCGTCGCCGATCTCGGGGTGGTCGCGGCGGAAGGCCCGCACGGCCGAACGCACGGTCCAGGCCGCGCCGGTCCAGTCAGCGGCAGCCACAGTTGCGGAGCTCCGCAGCCATCCGGTCGAGCACCGGGCGCGCCTCGGCCGGGTTGGTGCCGGAGGACAGCAGGGCGAAACTCATCGAGCGGCCGTCGACATCCGTGACGGTGCCGGCCAGGGCGCTCGTGCCGGACAGGGTGCCGGTCTTGGCGCGCACCCAGCCGGCGCCCGCGCCCGAGGGACCGGAGAAGCGGTCTTCCAGCGTGCCCGAGCCGGCGGCGACGGGCAGCGTGTCGAGCAGATCGCGCATCTCGCGGGTCGCGTCGGGACCGGAGGCGGTGCGCAGCACGTCGGTGAGCACCCGCGCCGGGATGCGGTTGCCGGAGCTCATGCCGGAGCAGTCGTCGAGCTTCACTCCGGACATGTCGATGCCCCGCTCGGCGAGCGTGTCCACCACGGCCGCGGTGCCGGCGGCGAAATCGGCAGGCTGGTCCGGATGCCGGGCCAGCGCGACCTCGCGGCAGACGGCCTCGGCGAGCACGTTGTCCGAGTGCACGAGCATCGACCGCAGCCGCTCCACGAGCTCAGCGGACCAGACCCGCCCGATCTCCTCGGTGGTCTCGACCGGCTCCGCCGACACGCGCACCGTCTCCGGATCCACCCCCAGCTGCCGGGCCAGGATCCGGCCCGCCGCCAGCGACGGCTCCGCGTAGCGCGGCGAGTACACATCGGCCGGGTCCATGCGGCCGGCATCGAGCATCCACGGCTCGACCGGCGCGAGATTGCCCGCCGCGATCTCCCCCGGCGACCAGCCCGGCCCCAGCCCCGGGCCGGAGTACGGTCCCGGCGCCACGACGATGCGGGCCGGCGCCACGCCCGCCGCGCGCACGACGTCCGCGGCCTCGACGACCGTCGCCGAGTCGGGGAACAGCGGACCGGGCTCGGCGCCCCGGGACATCGTGGGGTCGCCGCCGGGGATCACCACCAGCGTGCCCGGCTCGGCGCCCTGCGCCAGGACCGTGTCCACGCGCGCGTCCGCCGGCAACTGCGTCAGCGCGGCGAGTGCGGTGAGCAGCTTGGTCGACGACGCCGGCACCTTGGGCGCGTCCGGATTGCGCTCCCACAGCACCTGCCCGGTCACGTCGTCGACGACCCGGCCGGCCAGATCACCCGCAGCCGGGGAATCCGCCAGCGGCGCGAGCACCCGCGCCACCACGGCCGGATCGGGCATCGGGGCCGCATCGCCGGCAGGAACCAGCCCCGGATTCGGTCCGGCGGGAGAGGCGGGCAGCGTGTGGACGGGGGCGTCGTCGTCGACCTCCGTGAGGAGCGCCGCCGCCACCACCACGGCGACGAGCAGTGCCAGGACCACCACCGACACCACGATCCGCCACGCCGTCGACCGTCCGCGCCACACTCCCCGTTCGGCCACGGACCACCCCCAGGACGTCTCGTTCCACGCGCGGCGCGGGCGAGGCGCGGCGTCGTCTGTACGCACCCACGCTAGCGGCCCCGGCGACCACGTTCGCCCCCGACGCCTGCCCGCCTATTAGAATCAGCCCGGATTAGCCCGGGCGCTGCCGACCCGGATCCCCATGCACGCCGATTCAGCGAGGTACGCCAGTGACCGTCGAAGTGACCATCGAGATCCCCAAGGGCTCGCGCAACAAGTACGAGATCCACCACGAGACCGGGAAGATCTACCTCGACCGGTTCCTGTTCACCTCGATGGGATACCCCGCCGACTACGGCTACATCGACAAGACCCTCGCCGACGACGGTGACCCGTGCGACGCCCTGGTGCTGCTCGACGAGTCCGTGTTCCCCGGCGTGATCGTCAACGCGCGCGTCGTGGCCGTCTACACCATGTCCGACGAGGCCGGCGGCGACGACAAGCTGCTGTGCGTGCCCGCGCTCGACCCGCGCTGGGAGCACATCCAGGACGTGGCCGACGTGCCCGAGTTCGAGCTCAAGGCCATCGAGCACTTCTTCCTGCACTACAAGGACCTCGAGCCCGGCAAGCACGTCACGCCCGGCGAGTGGAAGGACAAGGCCTGGGGCGAGAAGCTCGTCCAGGAGGGCCTCGACAACTTCGTCGAGCACCCCGAGGAGAAGGCCGAGCCCTTCCGGGGCTGACGCACCGCCACTCCGGGGGCCGACAGGTCTCCTCCGGCACTCCGGCACACCGGCCCTGCGGCCGACCGGCCCGGGCCCAGCACCCACGAGGTGCTGGGCCCGGGTCTTTTTTGGCTGGGTGGGGTCGCTCGGGCCGCGAGACAGGCAGTGGCGCTGCGGGTATGTCGCAGGTCACGGTGACGATAATCACGGTGATTTCACCGTTCTGCAACTTTGCACGACCATGCACGATCCGTACCGTGGGCGAGGTGTCCCCCGATTGCCTCAAACCCCGAGGGCTGCGCGAAGCGAAGAAGGCGCAGACCCGCTCCGCGCTGGCCGATGCCGCGCTGCACCACGTCGCGCGTGAGGGCTACGAGGCCACGACCGTCGAGGCGATCGCGCGCACGGCCGGCGTCTCGGTCCGGACGTTCCACAACTACTTCCCCGGCAAAGCCGCCGTGCTCGGGCATCTGTCGACCGACCTCATCATCGAGTTCCACGAGCTCCTCCACGCTCAGCCCGACAGCCTCAGCTGCGCCGACGCCCTACGGGATGCCTGGATCGAGATGATGGACCGGCACCGCGAGGACATCGCCGAGTTGAGCGCGCTCGTCGATGCGATCGAGACCAACCCCGACCTGCGTCGCCACCTCCGGGAAACACACCCGGAGGTCGGGGCGCGCAACGTCGACGAGATCGCCCGGCGCCTCGGCGTAGACCCCGCCGTCTCGGTGGTGCCGCACGTCATCGTCGAGATCTCGTTCACCCTCGCCGTCACCGTGATCCGAATGCAGGCCACCACCGAATTCTCCGGACGCACCAACCGCGACCTACTCCGCGAGGCGTTCACGGCGCTGCCGATGCTCGTCGCGAACCCCACCGACCCGGCCGTGGCCACCGCCGCCGCCGACCCGACCGCCGACCCTCTCCACACCGACTAGGAGCAGACAGAGCACATGGCTTCCTTCCTCTACCGCATCGGACGGGCCTCGTACCGACGCTGGTACATCGTCCTGGCCTCGTGGATCGCGCTACTCGCCGTGGTCGGCGGGCTGGCGGCGGCGTTCTCCGCCCCCGCCTCGAGCTCGTTCACCATCCCCGGCATCCCGTCCGAGCGCGCGCAGACCCTGCTCACCGAGCGCTTCCCCAGCGACACCGGCGAGGACCCGCAGACCGCGCCGACCTTCAACATGGTGATCGCCACCGAGGACGGCAGCCCGCTGACCTCGCCCGAGAACCAGGAGAAGGTCACCAGCCTCCTCGACGAGATCCGGGCCATCCCCGGGCTCGACGCCCCCGAGGCCGTGGGCACGCTCGGCCTCCCCGAGGAAGCCCTCGCGGCGGGCTCGCCCGACGACCAGCCGTGGCTCACCGCCGTCCAGGCCCAGTCCCAGGGCCTGATCGACCAGACCGTCGCCGCCGGCGGAGACCCCGCCCAGGCGGAGACCGACGCCGCCATGGTCTCGCCCCTGTCGGCCGATGAGTCCGTCTACAAGGTCTCGGCCGGCTTCGACACCGAGACCACCCCCAGTGCCGTCGACATGACCGACGAGCAGCGCCAGTCCCTGACCGACGTCACCGCCGCCGGCGACGAGCTCGGCCTCGAGGTGGCCTACAACGGCCCCGCCGCCCAGGACATGGGCGCCATCGGTTTCACGTCTGAGATCATCGGCATCGTCGTGGCCCTCATCGTTCTGGCCATCACCTTCGGCTCGATCGCCGCCGCCGGCCTGCCGATCGTCACCGCGATCGTCGGTGTGGGCATCGCCGTCCTGTCCGTGCACTCCCTGTCCGGGGTGGTGGACGTCAACGACATGACGCCGATCCTGGCCACCATGCTCGGCCTGGCCGTGGCGATCGACTACTCCCTGTTCATCGCCAGTCGCTACAAGCACGAGATCAGACTCACCGACGACCGGGCGCACGCCGCAGGTCGGGCCGTGGGTACCGCAGGCTCTGCGGTGGTGTTCGCCGGACTCACCGTGTTCATCGCGCTCGTCGCACTCACGGTCGTGGGTATCCCGTTCCTGTCCGTGATGGCTCTCGCGGCGGCCGGCGCCGTCGTCGTCTCCGTGCTCATCGCCCTCACCCTCCTGCCCGCACTGTTCGGTGCGCTGAAGGGCAAGGTCTTCGCCGGACGCCTGCCGAAGGTCACCGCCCCCGACCCCGAGGACGAGGGCGTCCACACCGCCGGCGAGCGCTTCGCCAAGGCCATGCGCGCCAAGCCGTGGATCGGACTGGCCGGCGGCGTCGTCATCCTCGCGCTCCTGGCGATCCCCGTCGGCTCCATGCGCCTGGCACTGCCGTCGGACACCACCATGGAGCAGGGCACCCCCGCACGTGACGCGTCCGACCTGCTCGAGCGTGGCTTCGGCCCCGGCGCCAACGCACCGCTGCTGGCGATTGTCGACGCCGCCGACGTCCCCGCCGAGGATCGGATGCCGGCGTTCCAGACCGCGGCCGCCGACTTCCGCGAGATGGACGGCGTGGTCAACGCCCAGGTCGTCATGACCAACGGCGATCCCGCCGACCCGAGCAGCGCCGACACCGCGCAGATCCTGGTCACGCCCTCCACCGGCCCGATCGACGAGGCCACCGAGGACCTACTGCACACGATGCGTGACCACCAGGACGCCTACACTGCCGAGACCGGCGCCAACTACGGCATCACCGGCCTCACCGCTATTCAGGCCGACGTGTCCGAGCGACTGTTCGACGCGCTCATCCCCTACCTGGCGATCGTCGTGACCCTGGCGTTCCTGCTGCTCATGGTGGTGTTCCGCTCGATCGTGGTGCCGCTGACCGCCGCACTGGGCTTCCTGCTGTCGGTCCTGGCCACGCTCGGAGCCACCGTCGCGATCTTCCAGTGGGGCTGGCTCGGACTGGTCGAGGGCACCCCGATCATCAGCTTCCTGCCGATCATCCTCATCGGCCTGGTGTTCGGCCTGGCCATGGATTACCAGGTGTTCCTGGTCTCCCGGATGCGCGAGTCGTACTCGCACGGTGAATCCGCCAGCGACGCCGTGGTGCACGGCTACAAGTACGGCGCCCGCGTGGTCAGCGCCGCCGCGATCATCATGATCAGCGTGTTCGGCGGCTTCATCCTCATGGACATGGCGTTCATCAAGACCATGGGCTTCGCACTCGCTGCAGCCGTGTTCTTCGACGCCTTCGTCGTGCGCATGGTGATCATGCCGTCGCTGATGTACCTGCTCGGCGACAAGGCCTGGTGGCTGCCGGGCTGGCTGGCCCGCATCCTGCCGAAGGTCGACATCGAGGGCGAGAACCTCGCCGTCGAGGCGCCGGACGCCCCGGCGAAGGCCGAGGACCGGGATCGGGAGTCCGTCAGCGTCGGCTGATCCGGCTCGCGGGCCGCGCCCGGACGGGTGCGGCCCGCAGGCCCCACACGCGCAGAGGGTTCTGCACACGTTTCCCGAAAGGGAGGTGTGCAGAACCCTCTGCTCGTTTGTGCGGGTGCTGCTGGTTGGTGCGGAGCCGGGCGGGCCGGGCCGACCTGGGCCGGGCGCCCCGAGCGGGGCCACCCAGGCCGGACCGGACTCAGCGGCCGGTGTACGTGGCGTCGCGCTTCTCCAGCGCGGCGCCGATGGCCTCCATCATGTCGGACGAGGCCAGGAAGCCCGCGTTCCACGTGGCGACGTAGCGGTTGGACTCGCGGATCGGGCCCTCGGTCGCGCGGTTCAGCACCTCGCGGGTGCCGCGCACGACGAGCGGCGGGTTGTCGGCGATCTCCGCGGCCGTGGCGTGGGCGGAGTCGAGCACGCCGGCGGCGTCGTCGGCGACATTGGTGATCAGCCCGTAGCGCAGGGCGGTCTCGGCGTCGATGTCGCGGCCCGTCAGGGCGAGCTCGCGGGTCAGGCCCGAGCCGATGATGTAGGGCAGCCGGCCGAGGGAGCCCATGTCGGCGACGATGCCGACCTTGACCTCGCGGACCGAATACGTCGAATCCGCCGAGCCGTGCCGGACGTCGCACGCGGAGACGAGGTCCATCGCGCCACCGATGCAGCGCCCCTGGACGGCCGCGATGGTCGGGGTCTTGGCCGCGGCCACCGAGTCGATGGCCTGGCGCATGGTCTCGACGAAGTCCAGGATCCGCTCGTTGCGGGAGACGTCCGGGGTCTTGTCGGCGGGAAGGAACTCCATGAACTGCGGCATCATCGCCATCAGGTCGAGGCCGTAGGAGAAGTTGCGGCCGTCGCCGGCGATGACCGCGGCGCGGATCTCGGGATCGGCGTCGAGCTCGGCCATCACGCGCGGCATCTCGGCCCAGAAATCCGGGCCCATCGCGTTGTTGCGGCCCGGGCCGATCAGGGTGACCTGGGCGACGTGCTTGTGCCGCGCCCCCTTGTCGATACGGACCGAGACGAACTCGCCGGGGGCGGGGGCAGAGGGGGTGCTGGAATCGCTCATGGCGTAGAGCCTGCCATGCGCCGACGCACTCGAGCCCCGCAGTCCCGGATCAGGCTCCGGAATTCGGCATGACGAGCCACAGGATCAGATAGATGAGCACCTGCGGCCCCGGCAGCAGCAGCGACGCCACGAACAACGCGCGGACCACCATCGGGTCGATCCCGAAGTAGTCGGCAACGCCGCCGGCGACACCGCCGATCCACCGGTCCTGGGAACGGACGAGACGCTTGGGCTGGGAGGACGGAATGCTGGTCATGACGGGGCTCCTTCTCAGACGAGCAGTTCGGCGACCGAGGCACTGCGCGCGCCCGGGGTGATGCCGACGTTGTCGTCGTCGTGGTCGTGGGTTTTTGGTGGTGCGCCGGGGACCTCTCCCCCGGTGACTTCCACTTTCCTCCGCGGGCGCCCGTCCCACATCGGGGATCGTCCCTGATCTTGGGCCTGTGTCCGCCCCGAGACCCCTAGGGGTGCGCCGGGCGGGACCGCCGCGCAGTTGCCGGACAGTCCTCGCCATCTGCCGGACATTTCTGGCGAAAATCGGCCCGGATTCGCACCAGATGTCCGCCAACTGCCCCGTCGTGTCCGGCAACTCCCGGTTGGTACGGGGGCGCGGCGCGGTACGGGGCTGGCGAGGGGCGCGGCGCGGTACGGGGCTGGCGGGAGGAATTTTGACGACGACAACACCGCCCGACCGGCTACCGGATCAGGTGTGGAACTCTCCGCAGTCCACGGTGAGCGTCTGGCCGGTGACCGCCGACGAGCGGCCCGAGAGCAGGAACAGCACCGGGTCGACGATCTCCTGTTCGGTCGGCAGGCGGCGCAGGTCCATTTTCTCGGCCATGTGCTGGTAGACGTCGTTGGTGGAGCCGCCGTACTTCTCGGCCAGGGACTCGAAGTAGGCCTTGAGCGTGTCGCCGTAGATGTAGCCGGGCGCGACCGTGTTGACGCGGATGCCACGCGGGCCGAGCTCCGTGGCCAGCGAGTGGGCCAGCGCGACCAGGGCGGTCTTGGCGATCTTGTAGCCGGCGTAGCGCTCGCGGGAGTGGTGGATGACGGCCGAGGCCATCATGACCACCGAGCCGCGGCCGGCTTCGAGGAGGTCGGTGAACTCCTGCGTGGCGCGCAGGGCGCCCATCACCGAGAGGTCGATGCCGGCGGTGATCTGGGCGTGGTCGGTTTTCGCGAGCGGCTTCATGCTGGGCACCGCGAAGGCGCTGTTGACCAGGCCGTGGACGGCGTCGGTGTGCTGCTCGACGGTCTCACGCAGGGCGCGCACCGAGGCGGGGTCCGTGGCGTCGACCGTCGCGGCGATGGCCCGGCCGCCCGCCTCGGTCACCTCGGCGGCGAGCTGGTCCAAGCGCTCGCGGCTGCGCGCCGCGACCACCACCGTGGCGCCCTCGCGTGCGGCCTCCAGCGCAAGGGTCCGGCCGAAACCGGGGCCGGCGCCGATGATCACGATGGTCCTGTCCGCGAGAAGCCCTGTCATGAGAGCCCATACAACCAGGGCGGCGGCGGGCGGCGGGGCGGGTTGGGAGATCTGGCGGGAGTGGGGTGGCGGTGTGGCGCCGCGAGGTGGCGGGTGCGGCGCTGCGCGGCGAGGCGGCGGGTGCGGCGCTGCGCGGCGAGGCGGCGGGGACGGGTCGGCCGCGAGGGGTTCCGCGGTCCGGTCGCCTGTGGTGTGCTGGTGGCGATCTCCCGAACGCACCCCCGAGGAGCACGTCATGACCGAACAGACCGGGCCGAACGGCGCCGACGCCGCATCCACCGACGCCGACGCCGGCCGCTTCGTGGTGGAACACGAGGTGGCCGTGCCCCCGGCGCAGGTGTTCGCGCTGCTGGCCGATCCCGCGCGCCACCACGAGACCGAGCCCGGCGACTGGGTACGCGAGGCGATCGACCCGGCCCCGATCACCGAGGTCGGTCAGGTATTCGGCATGAACATGGGCTTCCCGCAGGACGGGACGCCCTACACCATGCACAACCGGGTGATCGCGTTCGAGCAGGACCGCACCCTGGCGTGGGAGCCCGGCCAGTTCGACCAGAACGGCGAGCTCGGCACCGGCGGATGGATCTGGCGCTACGACCTCGAGCCGACGGCTACCGGAACCCGGATCCAGCTGACCTACGACTGGAGCGCGGTCCCCGCCGAATTGCAGGAACAGTTCAGCCTGCCCCCGTTCCAGCCATCCTTCCTGGAGAAGTCGCTGCAGCACCTCGAGGCCGCGCTCACCCGCTGACTTCGGTTCGCCACCCACGCAGGTGGCGCGGCGGCGGACAAGGCGGCGAGAGGAAAGTGGGACCTGTCAGAGCCGCTCCGGCTCGGACCGCACCCCACCAGCCCCGTCCGTCTCTCAGTGTTTACCTACCCGGGATACCATGCGCCGGTGGCTCCCATCCCTGATCAGTATCTTCGCGGCCCGCACGCCCCCAGCCCGCGGACGCTAATCGACGTCATCGGCTCCGCAGCCGAGCGATATCCGGACGCACCGTGCATCGACGACGGCGACCGGGTCCTGACCTACAGTCAGGTCTGGGAGCAGATCCACGCCTCCGCGAAGTGGATGCACGAGCAAGGCGTCGGCGCCGGCGACCGCGTGGGCATACTCATGCCCTCCGGCGGTGTCGAGCTGTACCTGGCGATCCTGTCGACGCTGGCCGCGGGAGCCGCCTACGTGCCGGTCGACGTGGAGGATCCCCCGGAGCGCACCGAGCTCGTCTTCGGTCAGGCCGAGGTCGCGGCGATCTACAAGGCCGAGGGCATGGTCGTCACCGAGCCGGGGCGGCAGCTGGATCCCTCGCTCAAGCGCGGCCCGAACGGCGACGACGACTGCTGGATCATCTTCACCTCCGGCACCACCGGCCTACCCAAGGGCGTGGCCGTGAGCCACCGCAGTGCCGCCGCCTTTGTGGACGCCGAGTCCCGCATCTTCCTGCAGGACGCCCCGCTCGGGCCGAACGACCGCATCCTTGCCGGCCTGTCCGTGGCGTTTGACGCCTCCTGCGAGGAAATGTGGCTGGCCTGGGCGCACGGCGCCTGCCTGGTGCCCGCGCCGCGCTCGATCGTCAAGTCCGGAATCGACCTGGGTCCGTGGCTGCGGGATCGGCAGATCACGGTCATCTCGACCGTGCCCACGCTCGCCCAGATGTGGTCGGATTCCATGCTCGCCGGCATCCGCATGGTGATTCTCGGCGGCGAGGCCTGCCCACCCGAGCTGGCGGCCCGACTGGCCGGCGGCGGGCGCGAGGTGTGGAACACCTATGGCCCCACCGAGGCGACGGTCGTCTCCTGCGCCGCCCAAATGGACGGCATCGGCGAGGTCTCGATCGGACTTCCACTCGACGGCTGGGACCTCGCGGTTGTCGACGGCGAGGGGCAGCCGGTGAACTACGGCGAGTCCGGCGAGCTCGTGATCGGCGGTGTGGGGCTGGCGCGCTACCTCGACCCGGCCAAGGACGCCGAGAAGTACGCGCCCATGGAAACCCTGGGCTGGGAGCGGGCCTACCGCTCCGGCGACGTGGTGCGCCTGGAAGAGGACGGCCTCTACTTCAACGGGCGCGTCGACGACCAGGTCAAGATCGGGGGACGCCGACTCGAACTCGGCGAGGTCGACACGGCCGTCTCCGCACTGCCCGGGGTCAGCGCCGGCGCAGCCGCCGTCAAGAAGACCGACGCCGGCCAGGCCGTCCTCGTGGCCTACCTCGTCGCCGAAAACCCCGACACCTTCGACCTGGCCGAGGCCGCCGGCACGCTGCGCGAGACCCTGCCGTCGGGCGTGGTCCCGCGCCTGGCACTGGTCGACGAACTGCCCACCCGGACCTCCGGCAAGGTCGACCGCGCCGCGTTGCCGTGGCCGCTTGCGCAGACCTCCGCCGCCGAATCCGACCTCGACGGCACCGAGGCATGGGTCGCCGAGATGTGGTCCTCGGCCCTGGGGGCCGACGTCTCCGGCGTCGACGAGGACTTCTTCGCCCTCGGCGGTGGCTCCCTGGCCGCCGCGCACGTGGTGGTCAAGATCCGCGAGCGCTTCCCCGAGGTCACGGTCAGCGACATCTACGACCGGTCCCGCCTGGGCGATTTCGCCGAGTTCCTCGACGAGCTCGACCCCGTGGCCGAGGTGGAGCCGCGGCACGTTGACCCGGTCGGCCGCGGCGCGCAGATCGTCCAGGTCCTGGCCACCATCCCCCTGCTGACCGTGACCGGTCTGCAGTGGCTCACCTGGCTCGGGATCGCGAACAACATCGCCGCCGAACTGGGCGTCACCTGGGCGCGACCCGTCAACTGGTGGGTGCTAGCCGTCATGGCCGTGCTACTCCTGCTCCCCCTCGGCCGCATGGTCATCACCGCCGGACTGTGCCGGCTCCTCACCGCCGGGGTGAAGCCCGGTACCTATCGCCGCGCCGGCTCCGTACACCTGAGGGTGTGGGCCGCCGAACGGGTGATGGACGCCTCCGGCGCCACGTCACTGGCCGGGGCCGGCTGGCTCACCGCACTGGCCCGTCTGCTGGGCGCCAAGATCGGGCGCGGCGTCGACATGCACACTCTGCCGCCGGTCACCGGCCTACTCACCGTGGGTGACGGCGCCTCGATCGAGCCCGAGGTCGACCTCGCCGGGCACTGGGTGGACGGCGACGTGGTACACATCGGCGCGATCGAGATCGGCGAGAACGCCGTCGTCGGTGCCCGCTCGACCCTGTTCCCCGATGCCAAGGTCGGCAAGGGTGCCCACGTGGAGATCGGATCCGCGGTGGTCGGCAACGTCAAGGCCGGCAAGCGCTACGCCGGATCGCCCGCCCTCAAGCGTGGCAAGCGAGGCTCGAGCTGGCCGTCCGAACCCGCCAGGCACAGCCGCTGGTGGAGCATGGTCTACCAGGTGTCCGCCCTGGTCCTGGGCGGAATGCCGCTCGTGGCCCTGGCCGCCGGTCTGACACTGGTGGTCTGGGGCTCACGCAACGCCGACGGACTCGCCCAGCTGGCCTTGCAGACCGCGCTGTGGTCGATCCCCGGCGCCCTGCTCGCGTTCGCCCTGTTCGCGGTGTTCACGCTCGTGTCGATCCGGTTGCTGTCGGTCGGCCTCAAGCCCGGCTTCCACCCGGTCCACTCGCGGACCGCGTGGCAGGCCTGGTGCAGCGAGCGGATCATGGACGCCGCCCGCAACTGGCTGTACCCGCTGTACGCCTCCATGCTCACGCCCATCTGGCTCCGGATGCTCGGCGCGAAGATCGGCAAGGACGTCGAGGCGTCCACCGTGCTGCTCATCCCGTCGCTGACCACGGTGCGCGACGGGGCGTTCCTCGCCGACGACACCATGGTCGCCCCCTACGAGCTGGGCTCCGGCTGGATGCGCCTGGAGCACGCGCAGGTCGGCAAGCGCGCCTTCCTCGGCAACTCCGGCATCGCCTCGGCCGGCCGCAAGGTCCCGGCCCGCGGCCTGGTCGCGGTGCTCTCGTCCGCCCCGCAGAAGGCCAAGAAGGGCACCTCCTGGCTGGGCTCGCCCCCGCAGAAGCTGCCGCGTGCCATCACCGACTCCGAGACCGACTCCCGCACCTACGAACCGCCGAAGCGCCTCAAGGTCGCCCGCGGTGCCTGGGAAACGCTGCGCCTGATCCCGGTATGGATGTCGTTCCTGCTCCTGGTGAGTGTGCTGGTGCTGATGCAGTCCGTGCACCAGCAGTGGGGCTTCGCCGTGGCCGCGGTGACCACCGGGCTGGTGCTCGCCTACGCGGGACTGGTCGCGCTGGTGATCGCGGTGCTCGCCAAGTGGGTGTTCGTCGGACGCATCAAGGCCGGTGAGCAGCCGCTGTGGTCGTCGTTCGTCTGGCGCAACGAGGTCGCCGATTCGTTCGTCGAACTCCTCGCCGCCCCCTGGATGGCTCGCCCGGCCTCGGGCACGCCGGTCCTCAACGCGATGCTGCGGCTGCTGGGGTCGAAACTCGGCCGCGGCGTTTGGTGTGAGTCGTACTGGCTTCCCGAAGCGGACCTGATCACCCTCGGCGACGGCGCGACCGTCAACCGCGGCTGCGTGGTCCAGACGCACCTGTTCCACGACCGGATCATGCAGATCGACACCGTCGACCTGGAGGACGGCGCCACCCTGGGCGCCCACTGCGTGACGCTGCCTGCGTCCTCGATCGGTGCCGGCTCGACCGTCGGCCCGGCGTCGCTGGTCATGCGTGGCGACCGCATCCCCGCCGGTACTCGCTGGCAGGGAAACCCGATCTCGCCGTGGCGGGGCTGACGCGGTCGGGGACGGCGGCGGGTCTCCATTAGACTCGCCCAGGTCATGGAACTCAGGGCAGTCAAAAGAGACCTCGTCGCCAAGATCGCGGCACCCCGCAACCCGTCGCGGGCAGACCCGCTGGACCCGTACCTGCCGACCGCCGGAAACCACGGCTACCGGGTCACCCGCTACGAACTGGATCTCACCTACAAGATGAGCTCCAACAACCTGCGCGGGCAGGCGGTCATCACCGCCACCGCGACCGAGCCGCTCAAGACCATCCACCTCGACCTGTCCCCGCACCTGGACGTGTCCAAGGTGACGCTCGACCGCGGCCGGGTCGCCCGCTACACCCGCCCGCGCGGCAAGCTCAGCGTGACCCCGGCCGAGCCGCTCGCCGTGGGCGCGGCGTTCACGCTGACCATCCGCTACGCCGGCAATCCGCGGCCCATCCGCGGTGCCTGGGGCGAGGTCGGCTGGGAGGAACTGGACGACGGCGTGCTGGTGGCCAACCAGCCCAACGGCGCCGCCAGCTGGTTCCCCTGCGACGACCACCCCTCGTCCAAGGCCCCGTTCCGCATCCGGCTGAGCACGGACTCGCCGTACCGGGCCGTGGTGACGGGCTCGCTCGTCGGCAAGAAGCGCAGCGGCAGCATGACGGCCTGGGAATTCGACCTGCCCTACCCCACCTCCACCTACCTCGTGACGGTCAACCTCGGCCAGTACGAGCACCTGGAGGTCACCGGCGGTCCGGTCCCGTTCCGCGCCTACCTGCCCGCCGACCTCAAGCGCGGGTTCCGGGTGGCCTTCGACCGCCAGATCGAGATGATCGAGGTGTTCAGCAAGCTGTTCGGCCCGTACCCGTTCGACGAGTACAAGGTCGTGGTGACCGACGACGAGCTCGAGATCCCCCTCGAGGCCATGGGTATGTCGACGTTCGGCCGCAACACCGTGGAGTCCGGCGGCGCCGACGAGCGGCTCATCGCCCACGAGCTGGCCCACCAGTGGTTCGGCAACGCCGTGACCGCCGCCGAGTGGAAGCACATCTGGCTGCACGAGGGTTTCGCCTGCTACGCCGAGTGGCTGTGGACCGAGTTCTCCGGCGGCGCGGACGCCGGCAGCCACGCGCTGCGCTACTACTCCAAGCTGCAGAACTCGCCGCAGAACATCCTGCTGGCCGACCCGGGCCCGAAGGACATGTTCGACGACCGCGTCTACAAGCGCGGCGCCCTGACCCTGCACGCGCTGCGGCTGACCATCGGCGACCAGCGGTTCTTCGACCTGCTGCGCGCCTGGGTGGCCAAGTACTCGGGCAAGAACGTCACCACCGACGACTTCCTCCACATGGCCGCCGACCACGCACAGGTCGACCTGCGCCCACTGTGGAACGCATGGCTGTTCTCCGAGCCGCTGCCGCCCACCCTCGGCATGCCCGATGACCACCCCGGATCCCGCTGAGCAGGCGCCCATGACGGAAAGGTCCGGCGCGGTCGGAACAGGCGACGCCGCGGGCGGGGCGGCAGGCGGGATGCGCGCCCTGACCCTGGCCACCCTGTTCGCCGCGGCGTCCGGGTACCTGGTGATGCTCATCGCCGGCCGCGCCCTCGGCCCCGCCGACTACCCCCTGTTCGCCACCTACTGGGGCGCGTTCTTCGCCCTCGGCGGCGTCGCCAACGGCCTCATGCAGGAGGCCACCCGCGCGGTGCGGTCGGCGCGCCAGCTCGCCGCCGCGACCGGGACCAGCGCCAAGTCCAAATCAGGCGACGACGACAACGACGCCCCCAGCGCCAGCGGCCCGCCTGCCTCCTCCTCGCCGCCCGTCCCACGCGTACGCCTGCTGCCGTCCGGATTCATGCTCGGACTGGCACTCGCGGCCGCTGTGGTGGTGAGCGCCCCCGTCTGGGGTCCGGTCGGCCTGCCGGCGTTCTCCGGCGCCGGCGTGGCGATCATGGCGTTCGGCATCCTCGGCTTCAGCCTCCAGGCCGCCACCGCCGGCGCCCTCTCCGGCACGGAGCGGTGGGGCATGTACGCGATCCTGCTCACCGTCGATGCCGCCCTGCGACTGGCGGTCGCCGGCATCGCCTGGTGGCTCGGCGACGCCGGGCTGGGCTTCGCGATCGCCACGGTCGTCGGCGCCATCACCTGGGCACTGCTCGTGGTGCTCTCCCCCGCCACCCGCGCCGCGCTTCGCTCCGCCGTCGACGTGGACCGCGGCCGCTTCTGGCGCAACACCGGCACCGCGATGCTCGCCTCGGCCGGCACCTCCGCCCTGGTCACCGGGTTCCCGCTGTTCGTCACCGCGACCGCCCGCCCCGACGACCCCGCCCCACTCGTCGGCGCCGTGATCCTCGCGATCACCCTCACCCGCGCGCCACTGCTGGTGCCGCTGACGAGCTTCCAGAGCGCGATCATCGTCTACTTCGTGCAGCACCGCGCCCAGGGCCCGCGCGCCCTCGCGATGCCGCTCGGCGCGGTGACCGCCGTGGGCATCGTCGGCGCCGGGGCCGCCTGGCTGCTGGGGCCGTGGCTGATCCGCGTCCTGTTCGGCGCCGAGTTCGAGCTGTCCGGCCCCGTGCTGGCCGCACTGACCGCCGCCTCGGTCGGCACGGCCGCGCTCATGGTCACCGGCAACGCCGCCCTCGCCTTCGACCGCCACCTGCTCTACAACGTCGGCTGGTGGATCGCGGTCGTCGCGGCCGCAGCACTGCTCGTCGCCCTGCCCGGCTCGCTTGACGTGCGCGCCGCGATCGCGCTGGTCGCCGGACCGGGTGTCGGCGTGCTGGTTCATGTGGCCGGCCTCGTCGTCGTCGCCAAGCACAAGGGGGTCCGCACATGACCGGCACCGACCGCCCGACCGGCACCACCACCGACGCTCGCCCCGACCCGGCCGCCCGTCCCGGCGCCGACCGCACCCACACCGGCGACCAGGGGCCCGCCCGCCAGCTCGCCCGGCGCGCCGGTGAGGTGCTGCTCGCCCTGGTGGTCGCGGCGGCGGTGGGCACGGCGACGCTGCTGATCGTGAACGCGCCGCCGTTCGCCCAGCCCAGCTGGCTGCCCGAGTCGTTCCGGACCACGCTGTCGGCGGGCTTCGTCGTGCTCGCCGGGTGGCTGCTCCTGCGCCGCGCCAGCGGCCCGTGCGCGCTGTGGCTGCTCGGTACCGCGGGCCCGGCGTTCTTGGCATCGTCGCACCTGGGGCTGCTGCTCAACGGCACGCCGCACTACCTGTTCGGGCTCAGCGGCGACCAGATCAACCGCGTCGCCTACCTGACGCGCTTCACCGACACCGCCGGGCTCGCCGACCCGTTCTACGCCGACGCCGCGCCGTTCTACCCGCCGCAGTGGTTCTGGGTGGGCGGCCGCATCGCCGCACTGCTCGGGGTGGACGGCTGGGAGTTCTACAAGCCGTACTCGATCATCACCATGGCGGTGGCCGGGGCGATCGCGTTCGTCGTCTGGCGGTGGCTCGTCCCCACCCGCCTGGCCGTGCTGTTCGGCCTGGTCACGGCCATGGTGGGCGTGCACACCAACGCCTACGAGCCGTACTCGTGGATCCTGATCTGTGTGCTGCCGCAGATCGTGGTGGCCACGTGGCTGCTCTGCAACCGCCTCGTCGCCGGGGCTGCTGGGACCGGGCCGGGTGGTGCCGGACCTGGCGGAGACGGGCCTGCCACGTGGCCGCTGGTCGTGACGATCGGCAGCTACCTCGGCCTGGCCGCGCTCGGCTACACGCTCATCGCGGGGATCGCGGCGCTGCTCGTGGCGCTGGTCGTGGCCCTGCACGCCTGGCGGCACCGCGCCGATCGGGCCGTGGTCCGCGCCCTGGCAGGGCGGCTCGCCGCGATGGCCGCGATCTCCGCCACGATCGCGCTCCTGTTCTGGCACCGCTACCTGTCCGCGCTGATCACCGGGGCCGAGACCGAGCCGTCGGTGGCCAGCGACTTCGCCCCCGAGTCCGGCGCGTACCTCCCCCTGCCGATGTTCGAGATGAGCGTGACGGGCGTGCTGTGCCTGATCGGCCTGGTGTGGGTGGTGGTCACCGTGTGGCCCGCCGACGCCTGGGGCGCGGGCACGTCCGGCACCCGGGGGCGGGGCCCGGGCCGGGGCGAAGACCACAATCTTGACGACGACGACAACACCAGCGCCAGCGCTCTCGCCTGGCCGCTGCCGTCGACGGGGCGGGCCCTCGTGCTCGCGCGGTGCGTGACGTTGATCGTGGTGGCCGTGTTCAGCTGGTTTCTCCTGTCGGGGCTGCGGGCCGCCACGGGCAGTACGTTGCTGCCGTTCCGGATGATCCCGTTGCTGACGCTGGCGTTGGCACTGGCGGGCGTGGTGGGCGCGCTGATGTTGGCGCGGTGGGCTGTCGCCGTGGCCCCGAGCGACACCCGCGGGAAGGTGATCGCCGCGGCGGTGGTGGTGGCCGGGCTCGCGGCGATCCAGATGGTGCAGCACGTGTCCGAGGAGGACGCCGAGTTCGCGACCACCGCCCGCAACACGGCCACCATGCCCACGGACGTGCTGACCGCCCTCGACGAGATGACCGACGGCCGCGACCCGTCCGACATGGTGCTGCTGACCGACGACGCCACCCTGATCACCTACCGCCCGTACTTCAGCTTCCAGGCGCCGTCCCAGGCGTACGCGACCCCGGCAGCACAATACGAGGAGCGGATCGACGAGATCCGCGGCTGGTCGCAGACGGACTCGCCGGCGGAGCTGGCGGCCGAGTTCGAGGCCAGCGAGTTCCGCGCCCCCGATGTCCTGGTGCTCGACCGCGAGGCCCCCGACCGCTGGGTGTTCACCGCGATCATCAACGAGATGCCGCGCGAGCACAACAACTCCCGCGAAGAGCTCGTGTTCCGCCCACAGCAGTTCGCCGACCCCGACCTGTTCGACGTACGCGAGGTGGGCGACCAAGTCGTGGTCGTGCGGCGATAGGCGGGCAGGCACGCGGCGCAGAGCCCGAAGCCGCGCGAGGGCGGGCGAGCGGGCTGGGCGCTGGTCGCCGCGGAGTGCTGGGCGCCGCGCGCAGGTCAGGCAGCATCGGGGTGGGCGTCGAGGCGATCCGCGATCGCATGATCGAGATCGTGGAGCAGGGCGAACGGCAGGATCGGCGCGTCCAACGGTGACAGTGGGGGCGGCCCCGGCTTGGGCGGCGGGGGTGGCGCCGCGCCCCGGGCGGTGGACCTCGGGGGAATCCACCGAACTCCTTGCGGTGCCTTCCGGTCGGGGACTGTTGACCAGCCCTTGTCGTGGATCATCGCGTGGCAGTCGCCGCTGGCGAGCGCCAGCTCGTCGATATTGGTCAGTCCGCCCGCCGCCCAGGCTGTTCCGGCGTGGTGGGCCTGGCTGTGCCTGGCGTCCTGGTCGCACTCGGGGTGGGTGCAGCCGCCGTACGCCGCGAACAGGGCCAGCCGCTGGTACCGGGAGGCCGTGCGCCGGGAGCGGTAGAGCCTGAGCTCCATCTCCTTGTCGCACAGCGCCAGGAACCAGTGATTGTCGCGGGCCATCTCCAGCGCCTGCGGGACCGGGACCCGCACGCCGCCGTCGGTCTCGCCGCATCCGGCCAGCGTGAACAGTTGGTCCAGGTCCATCCTGATGACGATCGCCGCCGGGGCGCCCGTGCGGCTCGCGTCGCCGGCCAGGGCCAGGCCGAGCGCGTGCACCATCGCGTCGTGCATGCGCTGGCCGTCGGTCCGGGTGTCGGGCGAATCCGGATCCGGCCACAGCCGGCCGGGCTGGCCCCACCGGGCGTGGACCTCCCGCATAAGGGCCGCCAACTCGGGGTCCATGGTCATGCTCGCGCGGGCCATCAGGTCCAGCCCCTGACCGGAGCACGACACCGAGCGTCGCCGGGCCCGCTCGTCCGCTCCCCGCTCGGTTCTGCCCGGGTCCAGCTCATCGAGCAGCCGGTGCGCGTGTTCCTGGAGTTGCCGGGTGGTCGCGAGATCCGTGGCCACGGCGATCAAATCGGCTTCGAGCTTGTGCCTGACGTCGTCGTCGTAATCATCCGGCAGTGCCGCTAGCGCATCGTTGACGATCTTCAATTGCCCCGCGGACAGCTCACCCCGCGCCGTCGCCCCCATGCGCGCGGTGTCGGCGATTCCGGAATCGTTCAACCGGGAGCGCGCGTCCCCCGGTGCCAGACCGAGACCGGCGGTGAGCATCTGGCGCTCGTTGATGAAGCCCATCTGCCGACCGGTACTCGAGCGCCGGGCCTGGGCGAGGACGCGCGCCTGCGTTGCCCGGATCCGCCGCTGCGCCTGTTCGAGCGCCACCAGCTCCGCGTGAAGCTCCTGCGCGCAGGCTTCGGACCAGTCCCGCTCGAGGTGCTCGTCGAGCGCCGCCAGCACAGCGGTCAGCTCGCCGCCAGCCTGCCGCCCACCCGCTGCCTCGTTCATGAGTTCGATATAAGCATGCGGGTACGACACGATGAGTAACTACTGGTAAGAGCATCATATGTCGAATGTATTTGCGCTGCAGCTTAGATTTCGCAGGCGCGGCCACGGCGAGAGGCAGAGGACCTCACTGCCGAGTGACCCCACGCGCGTGGCTC
>DHCFD07801__coassemble_1078_pt1 | contig 66349 bp, 56 predicted proteins | sample DHCFD07801__metabat2_low_PE_002 | metagenome-assembled genome bin DHCFD07801 | reverse complement strand
GACATCACCTACGGCACGAACAACGAGTTCGGCTTCGACTACCTGCGCGACAACATGGCCCACGACACCGCGGAGCTGGTCCAGCGTGGCCACAACTACGCGATCGTCGACGAGGTCGACTCGATCCTCATCGACGAGGCGCGGACGCCGCTGATCATCTCCGGCCCGGCCGACGGCTCCAGCAAGTGGTACTCCGAGTTCGCGCGGATCGCGCCGATGCTGGAGGACGGCACCCACTACGAGGTCGACCGCAAGAAGCGCACCATCGGTGTGACCGAGGCCGGCGTCGAGTTCGTCGAGGACCAGCTGGGCATCGAGAACCTCTACGAGGCCGCCAACTCGCCGCTGGTGAGCTACCTGAACAACTCCATCAAGGCCAAGGAGCTGTTCACCAAGGACAAGGACTACATCGTCCGCGACGGCGACGTGATCATCGTCGACGAGTTCACGGGCCGCGTCCTCGACGGTCGCCGCTACAACGAGGGCATGCACCAGGCCATCGAGGCCAAGGAGCGGGTCGAGATCAAGGCCGAGAACCAGACGCTGGCCACGATCACCCTGCAGAACTACTTCCGGCTGTACGAGAAGCTCTCCGGCATGACAGGTACCGCCGAGACCGAGGCAGCCGAGCTGTACTCGATCTACAAGCTCGAGGTCATGCCGATCCCGACCAACCGGCCGATGGCCCGCGTGGACCAGGGCGACCTCATCTACAAGACGGAGGAGGCGAAGTTCGCCGCCGTCGTCGATGACATCGCCGAGCGGGTGGAGAAGAAGCAGCCCGTCCTCGTGGGTACCGCCTCCGTCGAGCGCAGTGAGCACCTGTCGCGGCTGCTGACCCGCAAGGGCGTCAAGCACCACGTCCTCAACGCCAAGTTCCACGCCTCCGAGGCGCAGATCGTCGCCCAGGCCGGACGGCCCGGTTCCGTCACTGTCGCCACCAATATGGCCGGTCGCGGTACCGACATCGTGCTGGGCGGCAACGCGGATATCATCGCCGACCTCAACCTGCGTGAGCGCGGACTCAACCCGGTGGACACCCCGGAGGAGTACGAGGCCGCATGGGACGAGGAGATCGAGCGCATGCGCGCGCTCACCAAGAAGGAAGCCGAAACCGTCCGCGAGGCCGGCGGCCTGTACGTGCTGGGCACCGAGCGGCACGACTCCCGGCGCATCGACAACCAGCTGCGCGGCCGTTCCGGCCGTCAGGGCGACCCCGGCGAGTCCCGTTTCTACCTGTCGCTCGGCGATGAGCTGATGCGACGCTTCAACGGCGCCACCGTCGAGGCGATCATGAACCGGCTCAACCTGCCGGACGACGTCCCGATTGAGGCCCGCATGGTCTCGAATGCGGTGAAGAACGCCCAGACCCAGGTCGAGTCCCAGAACTTCGAGATCCGCAAGGACGTTCTGAAGTACGACGAGGTCATGAACCAGCAGCGCACCGTGATCTACAAGGAGCGCAAGAAGATCCTCGAGGGTGAGGACATCACCGACCAGGTCGAGTCGATGATCTACCAGGTAGTCAGTGCCTACGTCGACGGCGCCACCGCCGAGGGATACGTCGAGGACTGGGACCTGGACAAGCTGTGGGAGGCGCTGGGGCAGCTGTACCCGGTGTCGATCAGCGCAGAGGACGTCATCGAGGGTGACGAGTACGGCTCCTCGGGCGACCTGAGCGCCAAGAACCTGCGTGACGCGGTCCTGGACGATGTGTTTGCCAAGTACGACGAGCGCGAGTCCGAGATCGAGGGCATCGGCGGCGAGGGCGCGATGCGTCAACTCGAACGGTCGATCATGCTGCAGGTCCTCGACCGCAAGTGGCGCGAGCACCTGTACGAGATGGACTACCTCAAGGAGGGCATCGGCCTGCGGGCCATGGCCCAGCGTGACCCGCTCGTCGAGTACCAGCGCGAGGGTTACGACATGTTCTCCGGGATGATGGACGGAGTGCGCGAGGAGACGGTCGCGTTCCTGTTCAACGTCAAGGTCGAGGCCAATCAGCAGCGCAACTCGGTCTCCGCCCCGTCCGCCGCGCAGGCGGCCGCCCTGGCGGGTGCGAACCCGATCCTGCAGGCCGCCGGCACCGGTCGCGACGTCTCTGACGAGCAGATGCAGTTCTCCGGCCCGTCCGAGTCCGGCGACGCCCAACTTGTCGACGAGTCCGGGGCGGGCAACCGTGCCGACCGGCGTGCCCAGGACAAGAAGGAGCGCGCCGAGCGCCGCGAGCGGGCGGCCCGCACGGCCGGAAAGGGCCGCAAGGACTGACTCGGCCGCGCGTTCCGATGCCGGTCACACCATCCGGAGCGCGAGGCACGAGGCCCCGGTGGGGGTCACCCGGATGCGGGCCGCGACTGCGAACAGTCGCGGCCCGCGCGCGTAGGTGGCGCACACCTCGTACTCCGCGGGCGCATCAGCGCGCCCGGACCCTTCCGCGGCGCCCCCGCCCGCCGGGTGGATGTGCAGACGATGGATACGCGCGGTACCCAGGTGGCGTCCGGGAACCCCGGTGCGGGCCAGGGACCTCAGCATCTCCACCAGATGCTCGGGAAACGCGCCCCGCACGTTGGTCGGGGCGCGTTTGCGGTCCACGATCTCCAGCGCCATCACCACCAGGGCGTGGGCGGATCTGCGGGCCGGGACGGGGACCTCGTCCGACTCATCCGGCAGGGGACTGCGCGCCGGCCCCGGGTTGGGGCGCGCGTGGTGCACCTGCGCGGGCTGCGCGCCGGGCAGTGGCTCGGTGGAGGGCAGGGGGTGGATGGTGGTGTCGTCGTCGTCCCCCAGGGTTGTGCCTGGACCCCCGGGGACGGCACGCCGCCCCGCCCCGGCCCGTGTCGCCTGCGTCGCGGTCATGTCTGCAGCTCCCTCCGGCGCCCGGGAATCGGGCGCTCCAGCGTCGTCTACCCCTTATGACGGGCCGGAAGTGCCGCGCGGTTCCCCTCCTTACTGCGCAGCGGCCACTCGTTGCCTAGGCTGTTCTCATGCGAGGACTGATTGTCGACTACTTCGGGGTGCTGGACGGCACGGATGAGGACCGCGAGAACTGGCGGACCATCCTGACAGGTGCCAAGGCCAATGACGTCCGGCTCGCGGTTCTCAGTAATGAGCCGGAGGGGTCGGGGGCGGATCGTGTCCGCGAGGACGCGCGTGCGTACGGGATCGAGCACGTGGTGCTCAGCGGGGTGATCGGCGTGGAGAAGCCCGACGCCGAGGCGTTCCTGGAGGCGGCGCGGCGGCTCGAGCTGGAGCCGCGGGAGTGCGTCATGGTCGACGATGCGATCGAGAACGTCCTCGGCGCGGTGCAGACCGGCATGATCGGCGTGTTCTACCAGGTGTTCGATCGGGCGGCCGTGGAGATCCGCGGACTGCTGGGACTGGACGAGGTGGTCTGAGCCGTGGCGACCAGGTTGGCGACGACGGATGCGGACCTGCTGCTCGGTGACGCCGGGCGCTCCCGCAGCCGGCATTCCTGTTCCCTGGCGCTGGTCTCACGCGACCAGCCCTGGGACATCGACCGGGTGATGGAGTTCGTCGACGCCCGCCTGGCGGATGCGCCGCGGTTCCGGCAGCGGATCCGGAAGGTGCCGTTCGGGCTCGCGCGGGCCGTGTGGGTGGATGATCCGGAGTTCGACCTGAGTTTCCACGTCCGCCGCTCGGCGCTGCCCGCCCCCGGTGGGATGCGTCAGCTCGCGGACTTGGTGGCCCGGCTGGTCGACCGGCCGCTCGAGGCGGACCGCCCCCTGTGGGAGCTGTACCTCATCGAGGGTGTCGAGGACGGCCGGCTGGCGATTCTCACCAAGACCCACCACGTGCTGCTCGGCGGCCCCAATGCCATCGACCTGGCGCAGGTGCTCACCGCCGAGTACCAGGCCTCGACGGAGGACGCCGAGGTGGCCACATGGACGCCCATGCCGTCCCCCGGGGACGGGGTGCTGGTGCTGGACGCGCTCATGACCATCGTGTCCGACCCGTTGGAGCTGGTGCGCCGGTCCACGCGGATGGTGAAGGCGATCGAGCGGACCACCCGCGGTCTGGCCGGGGCCGCGAGTTTCGCGATCCTGCGCTCCAGCGGCGGGCTGACGGAGATGTTCCGCACCGAGCACTCGCGCGGCAGTCGGGTGGGGCTTGCCTCGTTCCCGCTGCCGGTGGCGAGGGAGATCGCGCGGCAGCACGGCTGCAAGGTCAATGATGTGGTGCTGGCCGTGCTGTGCGGGGCCCTGCGCTCGTGGATCCTGTCGTCGGGGCATCCGCTGACCACGGCGGACATCCTGCGCGTGATCGTGCCCATGGCGGTGACGGCGGAGAGCGACTCCGGCGACGAGCAGGGGGATGTGATGTCCGCCGAGATCGCGTCGGCGCTCATCGCGATGCCGGTGGGGGAGCCCAACCCGCGGATGCGGCTGGCGCAGATCGCCCGCGAGACGGCCACGCAGCGGCACCAGCGGGAGGCCGTGGGCGCCAAGTCGCTGGCCCGCCTGTCGGGTTTCGCGCCGCCGACCCTGCATGCGCTCGGCTCGCGGGCGGCCATCATGTTGCCGTCGGATTCCTACGATCTCGTGGTGACCAACGCGCCCGGCCCGCAGCACGAGATGTTCTGGGGCGACGGTCAGCTCAAGGAGGTCTACCCGGTCCCGGCGCTGCTCGACGGCCAGGCGCTGGCGGTGTCGATGAGCAGCTACCTGGGTACCGTGTACTGCGGTTTCACCTCCGATCGGCAGGCGCTGCCGGACGTCGAGGAGATCGGTGAGCTCATCTCGAGCGCCCTGGAGGAGCTCTCCGGGATCGCCTCCTGACCTCGCCGCGCGCGCCCCGAGACCGACCCCCGCCCGCCAGGAAGGCCCACCATGCGTTTGTTCATCCCCGCCACTCTGCCGATGCTCGAGACCCTGCTCGCCGACGGGTCGATGCCGGTGCGTAGTGGCACCGCCTTCGCCGCCACGCCGGCACTGGTGGAGTCGTATGCGGAGGGCGATCTCGAGGAGATCGAGCACGTCGCGTTTCTCGAGGCGGCCCGGGCGTCGCTCCGGCTGCTCGGCGGGGAGCTCGACTCGGGCGCGGCGCACGCCAAGCACCCGCACCGCCGGGTGGTGGTGAGCGTGGACCTGCCCGACGAGCGGATCACGGTGCGCCCGGACCTGGACACCGCCGTGGTGCGGATCAGCGACCCGGCCGTGACGACGCAGGACATCGCGGCGGTGCACGTGGACCTCGAGGGCGCGGCGGAGTTCGTGGAGGCCGCCGTGGAGGCGGTGGACCGCGCCGACCTGGGGGACGAGGACGCGGAGTTGACCGTCGGAGATGCCCTCGATGTGGATCTGGCCTGGTACGACGCCGTGGAGTTGCCGTTCCTGTTGACCCTGCTGTGAGCCGGGCTCAACGTATGTAGAACAGAAGTGACGACGACGACAACGGCAGCCACCCCACCACGGCCGGCACCACCGGCGGTGACGGTCAGAAGGCTTCTGAAATCGGGTCGGCGATCCCCCGTCGGAGGCTAACCTACGCTACCGTAGGTTGCAGTGCCGTCGATGCCGACCCGGGCCCCGGGCGAGCAGGTGGCGGGAGAGCAGAGGGAGGCACCAGTGTCGGAGTCGAACAGAGGTCTGGGCAGGGTACTGCGGGCTGCGGCGGCACGGGTGCCGGAGCCGCGGACCGCACACCGGTTGCTCAACCGTCTCACCCATCCGCTGCGCATGGACGACTACTCGTCGCTCATCTACCCGCTGTGGTCCTCCCGTGAGCTGCGCGGCGAGGTCGTGTCGGTGCGGCGTGAGGCCGACGACGCGGTGACACTGGTGATCAAGCCCGGCTGGGGCGCCACCCCGTCCTACCGCCCAGGCCAGTACCTGGGCATCGGCGTGCTGGTCGACGGGCGCTGGACCTGGCGTTCCTATTCGCTGACGTCGGCGCCGACGAGCGGCCGCGGCGAGTACTCGGTCACGGTCAAGGCGATGCCCGAGGGACTGCTCAGCAATCACATCGTCGGCACGGTCGAGCCGGGCACGATCGTCCGCCTCCAGGCCCCGGCCGGCGATTTCCATCTGCCGTCGCCGACGCCGGACAAGCTGATGTTCGTCAGTGCCGGCTCCGGCATCACCCCGGTGATGGGCATGCTGCGGTCGATGGACCGCCGGTCGGGCGACGAGCGGTTCCCGGACGTGGTGCACGTGCACTCGATCCGCACGCGCGATGACGCGCTGTTCTACGACGAGCTGCTCGCCCTCGAGCGCACCCAACCCGGCTACACGCTGCACCTGCGGGTCACCGCGGAGGAGGGCCGGATCAACGCCGAGCAGATGTCGGCACTGGTCCCGGACTGGGCCGAGCGGCCGACGTGGGCGTGTGGCCCGGCGGCGATGCTCGACGAGCTGGACGAGCACTTCACGGCCGAGGACCGCGAGGACCTGTACATCGAACGGTTCACCATCAACCGCGACGCGGGCGCCACGGGCGGCACGGTCACCTTCGGGTCGACCGGCAAGACCGTGGAGCTGGACGGCGCCACCACGATCCTCGAGGGCGGCGAGAGCGTCGGCGTGCAGATGCCGTTCGGCTGCCGCATGGGCATCTGCCAGACCTGCGTCGTCCCGTTGGAGGACGGGCATGTCCGCGACCTGCGCAACGGCACCGATCACGGCCCCGGCGAGCGCATCCAGACGTGCGTGTCGGTCGCGCTGGGGGACGTCGAGCTCACCCTCTGACCCGGCCTGCCGGCGCCCGGGGCCTGCCTACCGCCGCCCGGCCGCCCTCACTCCTGGTCGAGCCCCAGCTCCCAGTGGTCGTTGGACTGCAGCGCTCCCAGCAGTTCCCGCACGGCCAGTGCGCGCCGGTGGGTGGCCGGGTCCTCGATGGCGTCGAACGCGCACTCGGGGTCGGCGGGCGGCCCCTGGTGGGTGCAGCCGCGCGGGCAGTCCTCGGCGATCTCGTCCAGGTCGGAGAAGGCGGCCACCACGTCGTCGGGGGAGACGTGCGCGAGCCCGAAACTCCGGATGCCCGGCGTGTCCACCACCCAGCCCCCGTCGGCGAGCTCGAGTGCCACCGACTGGGTGGAGGTGTGCCGGCCCTTGCCCACGCCGGAAACCCGTCCGGTGGCGCGATCGGCGTCGGGGACCAGTCGGTTGACCAGAGTCGATTTGCCGACGCCCGAGTGTCCGATCAGGGCGGAGATCCGGCGGTCGACCACCTCGTGCAGCGGGCCCAGGTCGTCGTCGACCCCCACCGTCAGGACCGGGACGTCGAGCGCGGCGAATTCGGCCGCGAACACCGACGGGTCGTCGAGGTCGCCCTTGGTCAGGCACAGGACCGGCTCCAACCCGCCCGTATAGGCGGCCACGAGCGCGCGGGCGACGAACCCGGCGCGCGGCGGCGGATCGGCGACGGCCACCACGATGAGTAGCCACTGCGCGTTGGCCACCACCACCCGCTCGTACGGGTCGGAGTCATCGGCGGTGCGGCGCAACACCGTTGAGCGGTCTTCGACGCGCACGATCCGGGCGAGGGTGTCGCGCGCGCCGGTCAGGTCGCCCACCACGCCCACGTGATCGCCCACGACGATCGGGGTGCGGCCCAGTTCGCGGGCGCGCATGGTCACCACGCGGGTGCCGGCGCTGTGGTCGGGCCCGTCGTCCAGCAGCACGCAGCCCCAGCGGCCGCGGTCGACGCTGACGACCATCGCGGCGGCCGCGTCGTCGTGGGTGGGCCGGCGTTTCGTGCGCGGCCGCGACCCTTTGCCGGGCCGGACCCGGACGTCGGACTCGTCCCATCCGCGCGCGCCGCTCGCGCCCCGTCGGCCGGCCATGGCGACGCGTCAGCCCCGCCCGGCGAGCATGTCGGACCACATCCGGGTGAAGCCGGGCATGGTTTTGGAGGTGGAGTCGATGTCGTCGATTTCTACGCCTGTTGCGGCCAGGCCGATGATCGCGCCGGCGGTGGCCATGCGGTGGTCGGCGTAGGCGCGCCACGGGGCGCCGCGCAGGGGCGCGGGGGTGATCTCGAGTCCGTCGGGCAGTTCGGTGACGCCGCAGCCCACGGCGCCGAGCTCGGCGGCGAGCGCGGCCAGGCGGTCGGTCTCGTGGCCGCGCAGGTGCGCGATCCCGGTCAGGCGCGACGGCCCGTCGGCGAGCGCGCAGAGCGCGGCGACGGTGGGTGTGAGCTCGCCGATCGCGGACAGGTCCAGGTCGACGGGGGAGAGGCGCTCGGGCCCGACGACGACGAGGGTTCCATGCCCTGCCGCGCCGGCGGTCGCACCGTCTCCGTCCCGCGCGGATTCGGACCCGTCGGCAATCGTGCCGGCCGTACCGCCCGCGGGCTCGAGGGTGACGCTCGCGCCCATGGCCTGCAGGATGCCGCGGATGGCGTCGCCGGGCTGCGTCGTGGAGGTCGGCCAGTGCGGGATACGGACCGTTCCGCCCGTCACCGCGGCGGCGGCGAGGAACGGGGTGGCGTTCGACAGGTCGGGCTCCACGACGCGGTCCACGGCGGCGATCGGTCCCGGTGCCACGCGCCACGACGACGGTGTTGGCTGCTCTACCGCCACGCTCGACTCGCGCAGCATCTCCAGCGTCATCTCGATGTGCGGACCCGAGGGCACGGGCGCCGACCCGGTGTGGACCAGCTCCACGCCCTCGTCGAAGCGGGCGGCCGAGAGCAGGACGCCGGAGACGAACTGGGAGGAGGCGGAGGCGTCCATCTCGACGCGGCCACCGCGCAGCGAGCCGGTGCCGTCGACGGTGAACGGGAGGCTGCCGCCCTCGATCTGTGCGCCGAGTGCGCGCAGGGCGTCGAGCACGGTGGCCTGCGGGCGGACCCGCGCCGCCGGGTCGCCGTCAAAGGTGGAGGTGCCGGTCGCCAGCGCGGCCACCGGCGGGACGAAGCGCATCACGGTGCCGGCCAGACCGCAGTCGACGTGGGTGCCCTGCAGTGTGCCCGGGGTGATCACGAGCTCGGTGTCGTCGGCGGTGAGCGGGCCGTCCGGGCCCTCGACCTGTGCGCCCAGGGCCTGCAGGGCGGCGATCATGAGGTCGGTGTCCCGGCTTCGCAGGGTGCCGGTGAGCCGGGAGGGGCCGTCGGCCAGGGCCGCGAGCACGAGGGCACGGTTGGTCAGCGACTTGGATCCGGGGACCGTGACCTCGGCATCGATGGGCGCGGCGGCGACAGGGGCATTCCAATGACTCACCTGGCCATTGTCTCCCATCGGTGCCGGTTCCGGCCGAGCCGGGCCGCCACGGGTGCGAGGATGGCTTCTATGTGTGGACGGTTTTCCCTCTTCTCCGATCCGGCGCAGCTCGCCGTGGAGCTGGACGCCCTCGACGAGGCGACATCCCCGCCTGCCGGACTGTTTCCGGATTCCGGGCCGCGCTCGCCCCGATACAACATCGCGCCCACCACCACGATCCCGGTACTCGCGCTGGACGTCCCCCGGGAGCAGTACGCCGACGGCGCCGCTTCCGCGGCTGCCTCCGACGCTGCCAACGAGGCCACCTCCGCCTCCGCCACCGACGCGGCCTCCGGCGCCGACCCGGTCGTGCGGCGGGTGATGCGGGCGATGCGCTGGGGTCTGGTCCCGTCCTGGGCCCGCGACGACAAGAAGCTGCCGAACCTGTTCAACGCCCGCGTCGAGACCGCATTCGAGAAGCCATCCTTCCGGTCCGCGGTCAAGCGCCGGCACTGCGTGATCCCGATGGACGGGTGGTACGAGTGGGTGCCCGGCGAGCCGGCGAGCCCCGGCGGCAAGGCCGGCCCCAAGCAGCCGTTCCACATGGCGATGCCCGGGGACGAGGGGCTGCTCATGGCTGGCCTGTGGGAGGCAAGGCGCGATCCGCAGGACGAGTCGGTGACGCAGCTGTCCTGCACGATCTTGACCACCGAGGCGCTCGGACCTCTTCGCCAGGTGCACGACCGGATGCCGCTTCCGGTGTCGCCGGACATCCTCGCGGACTGGCTGGATCCGCAGACCATCGGCGATCCGCGCGCCCTGGTCGACGGCGCGGGCTTCGACCTGGCGCAGTGGGCGGAGACCGTGAAGATCACGCCGGTCTCGCGGGCTGTCTCCAGTGTCCGCAACGACGGCCCCGAGCTGATCCGCCCCGTCGACCCGAACGAGGGCACCCTCTTCTGAGCCCGCCGCAGTTACTCGACGCAATGTGCGTCTTTCGGCCCGGCCTCGCGCATTTTGTCGAGTAACTGCCGCGAGCCGCGAGCCGCGAGCCGCGAGTCTGCAGCCGTCCGCCGGTCGCCGGTCGCCGGTCGCAGTCAGGGTTACAGCGAGCGGGCTGGCGCGATGCCCGGTGTCAGTGGGCGTGCCCGGCGGCGATGGGGGCGACGACCGCCTCGGTCAGTGCCACGAGGTCGGTGCCGCGCAGTTCGATCTCCCAGCCGCGCCGGCCCGCACTGCACAGGACGGTCGGATGCTCGAGCACGGAGGCGTCGACGACCGTGGGCAGCCGACGTTTCTGCCCGAGCGGGGAGACCCCACCCACGACGTAGCCAGTGGTCTTCTCCGCCTGGTCGACCGGCGCGAGCGAGGCTTTGGCACAGCCGAGAGCGGCCGCCGCGGCCTTGAGATCCAGGGATGTCGTGACGGGCAGAACCGCGACGGCCAGGGCCACCCGCGACCCGGCGGGTGGGCGGTCCGTTGCCAGCACCAGGGTCTTGACGATCCGGTCAGCCGGCACACCCAGGCGTTCACCCATGATGCGCGCCGCCTCGTCGCCGTAGTCGTTGCCGGTCGAGGAGTAGGTGTGCACGGTGTGCTCGACCCCGGCGGCGTGCAGCGCGGTGATCGCGGGCGTCGCGGCACCGCCTGGTTTGCCCTTCTGTTTTGCCACGGGTGAAGCGTACTGCGCGCGGCTTGTGGAATACGGGCACCAGCGGTGGCGTTGATCAGGATCGAGAGCCCGGGAGTGGCACCCGGGTCGGGAAGGAGGGTGCGATGCGGACCGCGGTCCTCGACGCCCCGGGCGTGCGACTAGACTCCGCTACATCAACAGGTGAGGAGTTCCGGTTGCCTACCGAGTTGCAGCAAGATGAGGCAGACCAGCGCGCCGAGCAGTTCGAGGAGCTGGCCATGCCGCTCCTGGATCAGCTGTACGGTGCCGCACTGCGGATGACCCGGAACCCGGCCGATGCCGAGGATCTGGTGCAGGAGGCCTACGCCAAGGCCTTCGCGGGTTTCCACTCGTTCAAGCCGGGCACGAATTTCCGGGCCTGGATGCACCGCATCCTCACCAACGCGTACATCAACCACTACCGCAAGCGGCAGCGCCAGCCGGCGCAGTATCCGACTGACGAGATCACGGACTGGCAGTTGGCGGCGGCGGCCGAGCACACCTCGACGGGCCTGCGGTCCGCGGAGGTCGAGGCCATGGAGCTGCTACCGGATGACGAGATCCGTGCAGCGCTGGCCGAGCTTCCGGAGGAGTTCCGGATGGCGGTGTACTACGCCGACGTCATGGATCTGCCCTACAAGGAGATCGCCGAGATCATGGACACCCCGCTGGGGACCGTGATGTCGCGGCTGCATCGTGGGCGCAAGCAGTTGCGTGAACTCCTGAGGGATGTCGCGACCGACCGTGGATATGGTCGTAGTGCGAAGGAGGGGGAGAACTGATGAAGGATCATGACCCCCGCCTTCAGGAGATCGACTGTGGCGAAGCCCTTCGGGACCTGTCGTTGCTGGTGGATCTCGAGTGCGACGACGCCTGTCGTTCCCGTCTGGAGCATCACCTGGCCGGCTGTCCCGACTGTCGGGAGAGGTTTCTCTCGGAGCGGCGGCTCAAGGCCAAGCTGTCCCGCTCGTGCTGCGAGAAGGCGCCCAGTGGGCTCCGTGAGCGCCTCATGGTGGAAATCCGGCGAACGACCGTCACCACCACCGATTCCGACGGCATGACGGTCGTCCACAGCCGCACGACCGTGGAACGTCGCAACACACGCTGACCCGGATCGCGGGATACACATGAGGGGCGGGCACCGATCAGGTGCCCGCCCCTCATGCGGTCTGCAGTCCGAACTCAGCTGTTGGGACGCTTGCCGTGATTGGCGTTCTTCTTACGGCGATCCTTGCGCTTGCGACCACGCTTGCTCATGGTGGCTCCTTTCGATCTGTGCATCCAAGTCTCCCACGAGCGGGCCCATGTGGTTGCATTGGTGGTGTCCGGGGGCCGTCATGGAAGAAGCAGAGGAAGCAATCTTATGGCTGAACAGGTCCGTGCTGAGATGGTCGCCAACGTCATGGAGGTCGTCTCCGCCGTCGGCACCGAGGTCTCCGAAGGCGACACGATCGTCCTCCTGGAGTCGATGAAGATGGAGATCCCAGTGCTGTGCGAGACCTCCGGCACCGTGTCCGAGGTGGCCGTGAAGCCCGGAGACGTGATCCAGGCCGGCGACCTCATCGCCGTGATCGACTGACACTCCGGTAGCTCGACGCGTCGACGAACCGGTAGTTCGAGCAGAACGAGACGAAGACCGGTTTCCGCTCCTGCTGGAGTGGAAACCGGCCTTCGTGTCTACTGCCGTCCGGCCTCGTGGAGGGACCCGAGGAGGCGAACCGCGTACGCGGTGACGGATCAGTCGAGACGTATCAGACGGTGGTGCGGGTGCGGGCCCGGCGACGCTTGAGAGCGCGACGCTCGTCCTCGCTCATGCCGCCCCAGACGCCCGCGTCCTGGCCGGACTCGAGGGCCCACGAGAGGCACTCGGCGGTGACGGGGCAACGGTTGCAGACGATCTTCGCCTCGGCGATCTGGGCGAGGGCGGGACCGGAATTACCGACGGGGAAGAACAGCTCGGGATCCTCGTCGCGGCAGATGGCCTTGTGGCGCCAATCCATGGGGAACTCCTTCAAGTGTGAGACCGTGGTCGGATGCGCCGGGCAGCACGAATTGATCGTCGAAGCCACACGGACCGGCTATGATCCATGGGCAGACGAGCAGAATCGTCAGCACCCGGCGGGGTGGTGGGGTGTACCCGCTCCGCGCGCTCACTCCGTTCCGGAGAGGCTCCCGGTTAAGGCAAGGCAAACACGGTGTGTCTGCGCTGTTACGAATGATCGTCCCACGATTCGCGGACAAGTCAACCCTCTTTAATGGCTATGTGGTAAACGTCACGCCAATTGTCAAATCGGCGAGAAACCGCACCGCAGGGGCCGTAACGGGTGTTATTTCCCACGTCGGATCCGGTCGGTCCACCCCGGCGAAAGGCTGCGGCCTAGTCTTGAGTGGTGAACACGAGGCGACCTGAAAACCACGGCCGACCGGCTGATCCGCGCACCGCGATCCCCACCTCCGTCCGGATCGCCGGATGGATCTCGGCAGCCCAGGGACTCATCGGGCTGGTGACCGCGATCGTGCTGATCGTGCGCGCGATAGCCGGGCACCGCGAGGAGACCGTGATGATCAGCGGCTACGCCACCGCGGTGTGGTTCGTGATTCTCGGAGGCGCGCTCATGGCGGCCGGCGTCGGGCTCCTGCGGGGCCGGCGTTGGGGCAGGGGCCTGGTGCTGATCGCCGAACTGCTCATCCTGGTGGCGGTCGGGTCGAGTGTCTTCGGGGCCACGGGGTCGGCACTCTTCGGCGGCGTCGGGGTTCCGCTGTTCGCCGGGGCGATCGTCCTGGCGGTCTCGTGTGCGGTCGCGCTGGCGGCGCTGCTGCGCGGCGACGCGGTCGAGTGGTACGCCAACTGACCACGCAGCCGCACGAGGCCGCCCCCTGATCAGACCGTTCGGTCAGGCGCGCATCTTGAACGCGTGGATCTCGCCCTGACTGCGCGCGTAGAGGATGTCGCCGATCTGGGACAGGCCGGTGATGGCGGTGTCGTCGTCGTCAAAATCTTGGTTTTCTCCCGGTGCACCGACCGCGGCGTCCAACCACCGCAGCTCCGTCCCGGTGTCGTGGTCCAGGACCGCGAACCCCCCGGCGCGCGGGACCAGGACCCAGTCCCGCGCCGTGTGATCCTCCGGATCCGGCGACCACCCGCCGGTCAACCCCGGCCCCCACGCCCCGGCAGCGGTCCACTGATAGATCCCGGCCTCGAGGTCGAAGGCGTGCGTCGCGGCGCCGTCGAACCACCGCAACTGCGTGTTGTCACCCGACACCGCGGCCTGGGACGGCAGGTGCTGCGGCTGCGCGGGCAGCGGCAGGACGGGCGCGAACTCCACGGGCGAGGTGAACCACTCGACCGCCCAGGCGGTGCCGCGCCGCGTCAACGCCAGCGTGCCCTCGTCGGTCATCCCCAGCACCCACATCTCGTCGGCGCCGGTGACGTCAGAGGCGATCTCCTCCGGCTTGCGGTTGTCCTCCGGCACGGTCGCCGACAGCGTCAGGCGGACCGAGTCGTCGCCGGGGCAGCGCTCGGACACGGCGAAACGCTCATCGGTGAGGGCGGCGGAGTCGAGCGTGCACCCACTGCGGGGCTGCATCCCGGCCTCCTGCGGGGCGTCGACGGCGCCGTACTCGATCGTGCGCACCAGGTCGTCGCGCCAGATCTCCAGCCGCTCGGGGCTCAACGCGAGGGCGTGCCGCCACGTGCTGGACAGTTCCATGAGGTTGGGGAAGGCGCTCTGGCGGGTGCTGGAGTAGAGCTGGGCCGTGGGGTCCAGTGAGGTGACGTCGCTGCAGCCCGCCGCGCCGTCGAACGCCGCCACGAGCACGTCCGCGTAGAAGGTCGCCGCGCAGAACTCGCCCACGTGCTCGTAGGACCAGCGCTGCTCGCCCGAGCCGGCGTCGCGGCCCACGAGGGTGCCGTCGTTCGACACGGTGACCAGGTTGCCCTTGGTGGTCAGCGGGGCTCCCGTGCCGACCGAGGCGTGCTGCCAGAGCGGTTCGAGGCTGCCCGGGGCGCCCGTGGCGGGACCGTAGACGGGCTGGTCGGCGTCGGCGCGCGAGAACTCCGACTGGGCCGCGCTGCCGGTCGCCAGGATCCCCGCGGCCGTCACCGTCATCACCAGGGTGATGACGCCCGTGGTGATCAGGTCGCGCAGCGTCCATCGCTCGGCCCGGACGCGGCGGCCGGGCGCGGGGCTCGGGTCGGTCGGTGCCTGGTCGGCCGGTGCCTGGTCCGTTGGGATCGGGTCCGCCGGTGTCGGGTCAGGGTCCCCGTCGGCCTCGCCGCCAGGCCCCGGGGGTGGTGCGGTGCTCAGTCCTGGCCCGCCTGGTCGCCGGAGCCACCCTGACCACCGGAAGAGGGACGACGACGACGGCGACGCCGCGGGGATCCGTCGCCCGACGAGTTCGCCGAACCGGTGGAACCGGCTGAGGCCGAGGAACCGGTGGAGGCGGATGCGCCCGAGTTTCCAGACGAGTCGTTCGCTGAAGATCCGCCGCCCTGGTTCCCGTCTCCGGCAGGGGAGCCACTGCGCGTGCGGCGACGGCGACGCCGCGGGCCCGACCCGCCGCCTTCGGAATCGCCGGAGCCGGCCGACCCGCGACCGGAGCCGCCTGCCGAACCGCCGGACCGACCGTCGGCTCCGCGCCCGCCACGGTCGTTGCGGTCACTTGACCGACGACCGGAGCCGGTGCCCGTCGGGGCGCCGATGCGGCCTCCCGCACTCTCCGGAATTCCCAGGTCCGACCGCAGATGCGGTGAGGTCGAATACGTCTCGGGCGGCTCGCCGAAGTCCAGGCCGAGCGCCTTGTCGATCAGGCCCCAGCGGGGCAGGTCGTCCCAGTCGACGAGGGTGACCGCCACACCCGTGCGGCCGGCGCGGCCAGTGCGGCCGATCCGGTGGACGTAGGTCTTCTCGTCCTCGGGGCACTGGTAGTTGATCACGTGGGTCACGTCGTCCACGTCGATGCCGCGGGCCGCGACATCGGTCGCCACCAGGACGTCCACGTCGCCGGAGCGGAAGGCCTTGAGCGACTTCTCGCGGGCACCCTGGCCGAGGTCACCGTGGATCGCCCCCACCTTGAAACCCCGGTCAGCGAGCTCGTCCGCCAGTTTCTGGGCGGTGCGCTTGGTGCGGGTGAAGATCATGGTGGCGCCGCGCCCGTCGGCCTGCAGGATGCGGGCCACCACCTCGGGCTTGTCCATCGAGTGGGCGCGGTACACGTGCTGGGTGGTGTTCTCGTGCGTGGCACCGGAGTCCGCGGCCTCGGCCCTGATGTGGGTGGGCTTGGACAGGAACGTGCGGGCCAGTGTGATGATCGGGCCCGGCATGGTGGCGGAGAACAGCATCGTCTGCCGCTGCTCGGGCACCATCCGCAGGATCTTCTCGATGTCCGGCAGGAAGCCCAGGTCGAGCATCTCGTCGGCCTCGTCCAGCACCAGGACCTCGACCTTGCCGAGGACGAGCTTGGACTGGTTGGCCAGGTCGAGCAGACGACCCGGGGTGCCCACCACCACGTCGACACCCTTCTCCAGGGCGTCGATCTGCTGCTCGTACGGGGTGCCGCCGTAGATCGAGAGCACCTTGAGCGGGCGGGTGCCCTTGTCGGTGGGCGCGGTCAGGCCGGTGGCCGCGATCTTGAGGTCCTGGGTGACCTGCACGCACAGCTCGCGCGTCGGGACGATCACCAGCGCGCGGGGCGTCCCGTCGAGCTCGCGGGTGACCTCGCCGGTCGAGATGCGGTTGAGCAGTGGGACGCCGAAACCGTAGGTCTTGCCCATGCCGGTGCGGGCCTGACCGATGAGGTCGGAACCACCCAGCGCCAGTGGGAGGGTCAGTTCCTGGATGGCGAAGGTGTGGGTGATCCCGCGTTCGCCGAGCGCGGTGACGATCTCCTCGCGGACGCCGAGCTCGGCGAAGCTGGGGGAGGAGTCGCTGGACGGGGCGTCGACGACGGCGGTTGTCGTGGCCATGCCGTCGACTTCGGTGGTGGTGACATCTGTGGTGGACAGGGCGGTGCCTTTCTCGTCTCGCGCGCATAAGTGAGTCGGGCCGGCATCAGTCGGCCTCGCGAGCGGGGCGCGCACATTTCCACGAGGATCTCTCCGGCCTCGTGCGCAGGTGCGGCCCGGACACGGATGTGATCCACGTCCTCGCATCCTATCCCGAGCCGCCGCCTACCCCGCGGATCGGGCTAGCCTTGTGCGCGAGAAACACCGAGGACGGCGTGACATGCGCCGACGATGAGAAGGGCAGGCACCGTGGAGGTCAAGATCGGCATCGCCGACAGCAATCGTGAGCTCTCGTTCAAGACGGGGATGAGCCCCGAGGACGTGCAGAGCCGCGTCGAGGCGGCCCTCACCGCCGAGACCAAGGCCATCCTTGAGCTCGAGGACGAGAAGGGCCGTCGCTACCTGGTGTCCACCGACCGGGTGGCGTACGTCGAGATCGGTGAGTCCGCCAAGCGTCCCGTGGGCTTCCTGTCCTGACCGCGACAGGGTAGCGCTGACAGGTCGCGGCGCCGGCCCTGCCGGAGCTCGGGCGTCAGAGCTCGGGCGTCAGCCCCGGCGCTCAGGCGTCGGGGCGCTCGCTGTGCTGGCGCGGGATCTTCGACAGCCCGCCCCAGCACAGGGCGACGGTCATGGCGACCGCGTCCTCGCGGGGGATGGGGCGGCCGGCGTCGAGCCAGTACCCGGCACTGACGCGACTCGCGCCGACCAGGCCCACGGCCAGCAGCCGGGAGCGTTCCGCGTCGAGACCGGAGTCACCGCGCACCAGGTCGTGGACGGCGTCGGTGCAGCCCTGTGTCGCGCGGTCCAATTCGCGGCGGACGTTCTCGTCGCCCGGTTCGGAGGCGAACACGAGGCGGAAGCCGCGGGTGTCGTTGTCGGCGTAGGCGAAGAACGTGTCGACCGCGGCCTCGACGCGGCGCCGGTTGTCGGAGGTCGAGGTGAGCGCAGCCCGGATCTGTTCGAGCAGCTCGTCGACGTGGTGTCGCAGAACCTGCAGGTACAGGTCCTGTTTGGAGACGAAATGCTGGTAGAGAACCGGTTTGGACACCCCGGCGAGGACCGCGATGTCGTCCATCCCGGCGGCGTGGAAGCCCTGGTCGACGAACACCGTCCCGGCGGTCTCGATGAGCTGTTGTCGGCGGGCGCTGCGGGGAAGCCGTGCCGCCCCGGCGCGCGCCGCTCCCGGGGGAAGCGGTCCGTCCGGGCTGGTCATCTGGTGGCTCCTCATCCGCCCGGGCGGGGGTCGATGGTCGGCCGGGCGAGAGGTGACAATACCCGTACCGTCCGAGTGCCGGATGAGTCGGTGCTCGGGCGTGTGGGATTGTGGAGGCCTTGATTCGGATGGACGTGGAGGTGTGCGGATGAGCGACGGGCGTCGCCCGGGTACGGGCGCGGGGGTCACTGATCCCGGGTCTCGCGGCGTCGAGCGCGCGCCGTATTACCCGCCCCAGGGGGAGCCGCTGCGGGCGCCCTGGGATCCGGAGGAGCCGACCCCGGGTCGTCGTCGTTCGATTCCGGGCGCGCGGGACCACCTGCGCCGCCAGTCGGCATTGGGACGGTTCCTCAACACCTGGGGGTGGCGTGCCTACGCGATCCCGGTGCTGATCGTGGTCACCGCGCTGGTGATCGCCGACGCCGTGATGTCGGCGCGGCCCGGCAGCGACACCCCGCCCGCGACGGAGGAGAGCACGGAGATCGTCGGCGAGCCGCGGGCGATCGAGATCCCGCCGAGTGGCCAGCTGCCCGACGGCGGCCAGTTCGTCGACGCCGGCACCGGTGCGTTCCGGATCGTCCCGGGCGAGACGGAGACGATCGGCCGGGACACGGCCGAGCTGTTCAGCTACACGGTCGAGGTCGAGGACGGCGTCGACACGGTGGAGTTCGGCGGCGACGATTCGGTGGCGCGCATGGTCGACGCGACCCTGGCCAATCCCAAGAGCTGGACGGCCGACGGGGCGGTGGCATTCCGCCGGGTGTCCCAGTCGGAGCCGTCGTTCCGGGTGACGCTCGCCAGCCCCATGACGGTCCGCCAGAGCTGCGGGTACGACATCGAACTGGAGTCGAGCTGCTACCTGCCCTCGACCGGGCGCGTGTACCTCAACCTGGCCCGATGGGTCCGCGGTGCGCGCTCGTTCCAGGGCGACATCGGCTCCTATCGCCAGTACGTGGTCAACCACGAGGTCGGTCACGCGATCGGCCATCCGGCGCACGAGCCGTGCCCGGCCGACGGTGCGCTGGCGCCGATCATGATGCAGCAGACGTTCAGCGTGAACAACGGGGACATCTTCCGGCTCGATCCCGAGGGCGTGGTGCCGGACAACGATTTCACCTGCCGCTTCAACGCCTGGCCGTTCCCGGACGGTCCGCCGGCCGAGGACGCGGTCACGGACGGGCCCGTCTCCGGGGGCTGACCGCGGCCGCAGGGGCAGCGGCGGGATTGAACAGAAGTAGAGGTGACGCGATGAAGGCCACGGGTGGGGACGCGGGAGCTACCGCGAAGGGGCTGCCGCCGTTGGTGGAGCCGGTCGCCGAGCTCACCCCGGACGAGCGCGCCCTGTACTCGCGGCACCTGCTACTTGGCGCGATCGGCGACGAGGGACAGCGCCGCCTGCGCGCCGCGTCGGTGTTCGTGGTGGGTGCGGGCGGCCTGGGCGCGCCGGTGTTGTTGTACCTCGCCGCGGCGGGCGTCGGAAAAATCACAATCGTCGACGACGACGACGTGGACCTCGGCAACCTCCATCGGCAGGTGATCCACTCCGTCTCGAGCGTCGGGATGGCGAAGGTCGAATCGGCCCGTGAGCGGCTCGCGGGGTTGGCCCCGGGGGTCCACGTCGACACGGTGAAGGCCAGGCTCGACGCGCTCAACATCATGGACCTGCTCGACGGGCACGATCTGGTGATCGACGGCAGCGACAACTTCGCGACCCGCTACCTCGTCTCCGACGCGTGCGAGATCGCCGGCATCCCGCTCATCTGGGGGACCATCGACCGCTTCCGGGCGCAGCTCGCGGTGTTCTGGTCGCGGCCTCCGGCACCGGCCGAGGCCGTGTCGCTGCGTGACCTGTACCCGTCGCCGCCGCCGCCCGGCACCGTGCCCAGCTGCGCGGAGGCCGGCGTGATCGGCGCGTTGCCCGGGACCGTCGGGTCGATGATGGCGATGGAGGCCGTCAAACTCATCACCGGCGCCGGCCGGCCGTTGCTGGGACGCCTGGTGCTGATGGATCTGCTCGAGTCCACCAACCGCACGGTCACTATCCGACCCGACCCCTCGCGGGAGCCGGTGACCGAGCTGCCCGACGGCGGCGACGGCGGCCCCGCCTGCGAGGTCGTGGACCCGGAGCTCGCGGCGGTCCCCACGGTGACGGCCACCGACCTCGCCGCCGAACTCGACGCAGCGCCCGCCACCGATCCCGGCACCGAATCCAGCACCACAGCCGGTGCCGGATCGCGCGGGCCGGTCGCCCCCGTCCTGGTGGACGTGCGGACCGCCGGTGAGCGGTCGATCGCGCAGATCGACCCCTCGGTGTGGGTGCCCCTGGACACCGTCGCCGAGGACGCCGCCGATCCCACGGGGGTGCTCGGCCGGGCCGCCGCCCGCGGACCACTGGTCATCTACTGCAAGGCCGGGACCCGGTCCGCTCGCGCGGCCGCCACGCTCACCGCGGCCGGATTCGCCGGCGTGCGGTCCCTTGAGGGCGGCATCGAGGCGTGGACACGCGACGTCGACCCGTCCCTCCCCGGGTATTGACGCCATGAGGTGGGTACCGTGGTCGGCGTGAACGACGAGAGCCTGCCCGCGCACGTACGCGGCGCATTCGGTGCGACCGACGGCGAGGCCGTCCCCGTGGTCGCCGGATCAGGGACCGGCTGGCTCGTGTCCGCTCCGGGTGGCCCGGTGGTGCTGCGCCCCGTCGCGGACACCGCGCTCGGTAACTGGTCGGCCCGGGTCCGCGAGACCCTGGACGTCACCGGACTACGGGTCGCGCCGCCGGTCCGCTCCAGCGACGGTCGGCACGTCGTCAGTGGTTGGCGGGCGGATCGGGCGGTCTCCGGCCGTCCCGAGGCCAGGGCTGATGAGACCATCGCCTGGTCCCTCCGGATCAACGCCGCCCTCCACGATCTCGAGCGGCCCCGCGTGGTGCGCCGCCCGTCGGTGCGGCCGTGGTCCGAGACCGACCTGTTCGGCTTCGCCGAAGCTGCGGCCTGGGATGGCGACCCGGAACGCGACCTCGCCCCCGGCATGGAGGACCGCGGAACACCGTTCGCCACCCACCGGGCGGCGGCACTGCTCGGCGCCAAGGGACTCATCCGGCACCGTCGCCCCGTCGAGATGGCCACCCCCGGACTGGTGCACGGTGACCTCGCGCGCGGACTGCTGTTCGACTCCACGACCGAGCCCGCCCTGAGCGATGTCGTGCCGTACATCCGTCCGGCCTCGTGGTCGGCCGCGCTCGTCGCCGTGGACCACCTGTCGTGGGGGACCGTCGACGAGGGTGTGCTGCTGCGCTGGCGGCACCTTCAGGAGTGGCCGCAGATGGTGCTGCGGGCCTCCGTGTTCCGGTTGGCAGTCCACGCGCTGCATCCGGGCTCGCGTCCGGCAGCCATGGACGGACTGCAGTCGATGGCCCGCCAGGTCGGCGAGTTCGTGGGCAACGCCACGGGTGACACCGACTGATGCCGCCCCGCTCCCGAACCAAGGGGCGGCGGAACCCGGGAGCGCGCAGTCGCTCCGGTGCGGTCGCCGTGCCCGTCGTGGCCCTGATCGGGGTCATCCTGGTTTCGCTCAACCTCCGCACCGCCGTCACGTCACTGAGCCCGCTGCTCGGGGTGATCGATGCCGAGATCGGCCTCGGCGCCGCCGGCATGGGACTGCTCGGCATGATCCCCACCGCGATGTTCGCGGTGTGGGGCGTGCTCACGCCGGTCGTGCTGCGCCGGATGGGACTGGAGATGCTGACCGTGGTGGCGATGGCCGCCGCCGCGATCGGGCAGCTGCTGCGGGCCGTCGCGCACGATCCATGGGTGATGGGCGCCGGCTCGATCATCGCGCTGACCGGCATGGGCATCGGCAACGTGGTGGCCCCGCCACTGGTCAAGAAGTACTTCCCCCGCCACGTCGCGGTGGTGAGCATGGCCTACATCACGGGCCTCCAACTCGGCACCGTCGTTCCGGCGCTGGTGGCCGTCCCCGTCGAGGAGGCCGCAGGGTGGCGGGTCTCGATCGGGTGGTGGGCGGTCCTGGCCGTGGTCGCCGCCATCCCGTGGATCTTCGAGCTCCTGCGCCCCGGCACCCCGACCGGCGCGCCCACCGACTCCGGTGACGGCGCAAGCGCCGGGTCCGGCTCGGGTGCGGACCCTGGCTCGGGAACAGCCGTGGCTACGGCACAGCAGCGCATCCGCCCGTGGCGCTCACCCGTCGGAGTGGCCCTGGCGCTGTTCTTCGGAACCAACTCCCTCGGGACATACGCCTTCTTCACCTGGCTTCCCGCGGTGGCCGAATCCATCGGGATGACGCGCGCCGAGGGAGGTCTCGCGCTCGCCGTGTACTCGGCGATCGGTCTCATCGCCGCTCTGGTCGTACCCTGGGTAGCCGGGCGCGTTGATGATCCGTACGTTGTCGTCGTCGTCTCGGTCTTGTCCTACCTGGCCGGCTTCGCCGGGCTGCTCTGGGCGCCCGACCTCGCGCCCTGGGTGTGGATCTGCCTGCTCGGCGTGGGACCCAGCACCTTCCCGCTGTGCCTGACCCTCATCAACCTCCGCACCCGCACCCAGGCCGGCTCCGCCGCCCTGTCCGGCTTCTCGCAGGGCGTCGGGTACACCGCGGCCAGCCTCGGACCGATCGTGTTCGGCATGCTCCTCAACGGACCCGGCCTCGGCGCGGGGCTCGCGTTCCTCACGGTCGTGCTGGCCGTGATGACCGTCGTCGCCCGCACCGCATGCCGGCCGATCATGCTCGAGGACACCCTGCGCTGACCCGCGTCGGACCCGCTGGTCGTGCCACCCACGGGCGCTGCGAGGCGGGCGCAGGCGAGGGGATGTCGGAGTCGTGTGGTCTCATCGAGCCGTGACAGAAGCCGCATCCACCATCCCCGACGCGCATCCCGGTGAGCCGGCGCGCGCGTGGCCTGATGAACTGGCCGGGCTCGTGGACCGGGACTGGGCGGCGCCGCGCGGTCGGCAGGAACGGTGGGTCGTCCGCGGTGGGCCGGGAAGCGGAAAGACCTCGCTGATCGTCGACGTGCTGCGCGCCGCCGTCCTGGGCGGGGTGGGGCTGGACGGGGTGCTCGTGCTCACCGGATCCGCGCGCGCGGGAGCCGCACTGCTCGAGGAGACAACCCGCGGGTTGCCGCCCGGGCTCGTCGTGGGCACGGACGCCCCGGTGCGGACGGTGCATTCGCTCGCCCATGCCGTCCTGCGCCTGGCCGCCGCCCGCGTCGACGCCTCGCCGCCACGGCTGCGCACCGGCGCGGAACATGACGCGATGATCCGCGAAACCCTCCAGGGCGAGCTGGCGGACGGGGGAGTGCACTGGCCCGAGCAGATCCGGCCGGCGCTGTCCACGGTCGGGTTCGCCCGCGAGCTGCGGGACCTGCTGCTGCGCTCACTGGAACGAGGGATCGGCCCGCGCGAGCTGGCGCGGCTCGGCAAGCGCGCGGGACGGCCCACCTGGGAGGCCGCGGCCGGATTCTTCCGCCGACACGAGGAGCAGATGGCGCTGCGCTCGGGCGTGCGGGGCGGCGAATCCGACATGCCCGATGCGCTGAACGCCGCCGAGCTGGTCGGTGCGGCCCTGGACGCGCTGACCGCGGACCCGGACCTGCGGGAGCTGTTCCGATCCCGTCGGCTGGTGGTGGTGGATGACGCCCACCACCTCGACCCGCTGGCGGCGCAGTTCGTCGCCACGATCGGCGGCGGGTCCGACGTCCTGCTGGTGGTCGAGGACGGCGACCAGTCCGTGTTCCGCTTCCGTGGCGCCGACGGGGGCCTGGCCCGCGCCGTGATCGACCAGGGCGGCCGCGCCGTTGACCTCACCCACGGACACCGGATGCAGCCCGCGGTCGCCGCGGTCGCCGCTCGGGTGGCCTCCCGGTTGCCCGGCCTGTCCCGGCACCGCCCGCGGGAGCAGTCGGTCGGGGCGGCCACGCACACGGCGTCGTCGGGCGCCTTCCCGGATGCACGATCGACCGACGCCTCATCCGCGCAGGGCGGGGCGGTGGAGGTCGCGGTGGCCGCCTCCGCGGCCGCCGAGGCCGCGCTGGTCGCCGACTTCCTGCGTCGCCGCCACGTCCTGGACGGGGTCGACTACTCGGAGATGGCCGTGGTCACCCGGTCCCTGCCGAGGGTCTCCGATGCGCTGCTCGCCGCGCTGGACGCCGCGGGCGTCCCCGTCGTTGACGCGGGCGCCGAGCTGCCGCCCGCGCACGACCCGGTGGTGGCAGCACTGCTGCTCCTGCTCCGCTCTGTCGCGCAGGCCGATGACCACACTGACGAGGACCGCATCCTCACCCTGCTCTCCGGGCCGATCGGCCGGGCGGACGCCGTGGCGATGCGCCGCCTCAGGCGAGGAATCCGACGCTCCGGGATCGGCGGATCCGAACCGAGTGCCACGACACTTCGGCGCCTGATCCTGGCCGACGACGACCAGCTCCCGCCGGGGCTGACCGTGGTGGAACTGGCGCCGGTCACCCGGATCCGGCACGCCCGCGCCGCCGTGCGCGACAGTATCCGCGCAGGCGGCAGTGCGGAGGACGTGCTGTGGGAGGCGTGGTCGGGCGCGCGCCTGGAACGCCGACTCGTCCGCCAGGCGCTCAGCGGTGACGCGTGGTCCCGGACCGCTGACCGCTCGCTCGACGCCGTGGTGTCGCTGTTCGACCACGCCGCGGACTTCGTCGAACGGGTCCCCGGCGGATCGGTCTCCCTCTTCTGCGACATCGTGTCGGGGGCCGACCTGCCCGCACCCCGCCGTGCGGACACGCGCGGCCGGGCGGGAGCGGTCAGCATCCTGTCCGCCCACGCCGCTGTCGGCCGGCAGTGGCGGTCCGTGGCGGTGTGCGGCGTCCAGGACGGGGTCTGGCCCGCACCCCGCCGACGTTCCGGTCTGCTCGGGGTCGACGAACTGGTCGACCTCACCGAGATCGCCGGCGATGGGCCGCTGCCGTCGGAGGCCGAGCGGGCGGTGTCGTCCGCGGCCGCGCGGTCAGCGGAGGAACGCAGACTGTTCTATGTCGCCTGTTCCAGAGCCCGGGAGCACCTACTCATCACTGCCGTGGAATCGCCCGACGAGGGGGACGTGGCGCCCAGCCGCTTCGTGGACGAGGTGGCCGACCTGGCCACCGTGGAGTCCGGCCAGGGCTCGACCGGGCCGGTGCCAGCTCCCGCTCGACAGGCGCCGACCGTGTTTTCACTGCCGCACCTGGTGGTGGACCTGCGGGCGGCCCTGCTCGATCCGGACACCGACCCCGCCGATGCCGTCCATGCGGCCGGACTTCTCGCCGGCTTGCGCGATGCGGGGGTGCCCGAGGCCGATCCGCGGACGTGGTTCGGTGCCGCCGAGTCCTCCACCACCACACCGGCATTCCCGGTCGTCGAGGGCGAGCCGATCGCGGTGTTGTCCCCGTCCGGGTTCGGGACGCTCGAGGAATGCCCGCTGCGGTGGTTCTTGCAGAAGATCACCGGCGATTCCGCAGACTCCGGTGCCGCGGCGGCCCTGGTCCGCGGCTCCGCCGTGCACGCCCTCACTCAGGCGGTGGAGGGCGGCGTGAGCGAGGACGACATCAGTGCGGCGGTACACCGGCGGGCCGAATCGCTCACCCTCGCCCGCGGATGGTTCGCCGAGCGGGGCGCCGAGGAGATCGTCGAGATGGCGGAGACGTTCAGGCGTTGGCGAGGTGCCACCCGCGGTGAGTACACCACAGCCGGGGTGGAGGAGCCGTTCCAGTTCGACGTGCCCGGCGACGTGCGCGTCCGCGGCCGGATCGACAGGCTCGAGGCCACAGGCGCAGGCCAGGTCGTCCCGGTCGACATCAAGACCGGGCGCACCGCCGCCACCAAGGCGGATGCGTTGGTCCACCCACAGTTGGCGCTCTACCAACTCGCCGTCACACGAGGGGCCGTGGAGTCCGCCGCCGACCGCGAACCCGGCGGGGGATTGCTGCTGTATGTGGCGGGCCGCGAAGGTAAATCGGCGACCGAGCGCGTCCAGGACCCGCTGGGGTCCGAGACCGCCGAGGCGCTCACCGAGAGGATCGTCGACGCCGGGCACTCCACCCTCGGCCCCGGGTACACCGCACGTGTGGGCCCCTGGTGCGATCACTGCCATGTGAAGTCCAGCTGTCCGGCGCAGCCCGAGGGAGAGCAGGTCATCGGATGAACGCGGCCATCAGTCCGGACCAGATCGCCGACGCCCTCGGAATCCACCGGCCCACCCCGGAACAGGCAGAAGTGATCGCCGGTCCCACCGAGCCCACCCTCGTCCTGGCCGGGGCCGGGGCCGGAAAGACCGAGACCATGGCCGCCCGCGTGGTGTGGCTCGTGGCCAATGGGCACGCCCGACCCGGCGAGATCCTTGGCTTGACCTTCACCCGCAAAGCGGCTCAACAGCTGTCGAGGCGGATTCGCCGTCGACTGGAGTCACTGGCCCGCAGTCCGCTGTGTACCGGTCCCGGATCCGACCCGTCGATCGCCGAGGCGATCCGGACCGAAGACCCGCAGATCTCGACCTACCACGCCTTCGCGGGGACGCTGCTCGGCTCCTACGGACTGCTCGTGCCGGTCGAACCGGACTCGCGACTGCTCACCCCGACCGCCGCGTTCCACCTCGCGCACGACGTCGTGTCGCGGTGGGAGAGCCCAATGACGACCCGGTCCGGTTCGGCCAGGATCACCCGTGACGTCCTCGCCCTCGCCGGCCAGCTGTCCGACCACTTGGTCACCACCGACGACCTGCGCGCCCACCCCGACCTGCTCACGACCCTGATCGCCACCCTGCCGCCCGGGCCACGCCAGAAGGACGCCCCAACCGCCTGGCTCACCGAGGGCGCCGACGTGCAGGGGCACCGCGACGAACTCGCGGACCTCGTGGACGCGGTCGCGGCGAGGATGCGTACCGAGTCGGCGCTCGACCACGCCTCCCAGATGGCGCTCGCCGCCACCGTCGCCCGGGATCACCCGGAGGTGGGGCTGGCTGAGCGACGCGCGTTCCGCGTGGTGTTGCTGGACGAATACCAGGACACCGGCCACTCCCAGCGCGTCCTGCTGGGCTCGCTGTTCGGCGGCGGAGCGAACCCGGTCCCGGCGGTGACGGCGGTCGGTGACCCCATGCAGTCCATCTACGGCTGGCGCGGTGCGTCGGCGTCCAACCTGGACAGGTTCCGCGAGGATTTCCCGCTGCCTGACGGCTCCGGGGCGCACCTGCGAGAGCTCACCACCTCGTGGCGGAACCCGCCCCAGGTGCTCGAACTCGCCAACCAGATCACCGAGCCACTGCGCGGGCGGCCCGGATCGATTCCGGTCCCGACACTGCGCGCCCGACCCGGGGCCGAGCCCGCCGACCTCATCGTCTCGATGCACGACACCGCAGATGACGAGCGCGCCTGGCTCGCGGACCAGATCGCCGTTCGCTACCGGGCCGCGGTCGATGCCGGCCGGGTCCCGACCGCGGCGGTACTGGTGCGACGCAACGGTGACTCGGCCGCGATCGCCGACGCCCTCTCCGAGCGCGGCATCCCGGCCGAAGTGGTGGGTGTCGGCGGACTGCTCGACGTTCCCGAGGTCGCCGACGTGGTCGCGCTGCTCACCGTGGTCGCCCGCCCCGGTGCCGGGGCCGCACTGCTGCGACTTCTCAGCGGGTCCCGGTTCGCCCTGGGGGCCGCCGATCTGGCCGCCCTCGCCCGGCGCGCCTCGATGCTGTCCCTGCGCAGATCGGCGCCCGCGACCGGGATCGTGACGACCCTTCCCTCACTGGAGGAGATCCTCGACGACATCGCCCGCGGCGAGGAGATCGACACCGCCGGGCTCGCCGACGCCCTGGCCGACCCGGGGCCCGCAGGCGACTACAGCGAGGCGGGGGCCGCACGCATCGCCGAACTCGCCGGGATCGTGGCCGGGCTGAGGGCACGGGCATCGGCCCCACCGGCACGACTGGTCGCGGCCGCCGAGAAGGCCCTCGGCCTCGACGCCGAGGTGCGCCTGCGCCAGCGGACAGGGCAGGGCGATGCCCGCGAGCAACTCGACGAGGTGCAGGAGGTGGCAGCCGGCTTCCGGCCCGAGAACGGGACCGGACTCGACGCATTCCTGGCCTACCTCGACCTCGCCCGCAGCGTCGACAACGGACTCGCCCGCGGCGAAGTGGTCGCGGCGCCCGGTCGGGTCCAGATCCTCACCGTGCACTCCGCCAAGGGGCTCGAGTGGGAAATCGTCGCGGTGCCGCACCTGTCGGCCGGCGTCTTCCCCTCGAGCCAGGCGCCCGAGACCTCGATCAGGACCGCCACGCAACTGCCAGAACAATTGCGCGGGGATCGGGAATCCGAGGGCAACCCCGGCGGAGTGCCCGTACCCAGGCTCGACGACGTCACCGACCGCAAACTGCTGGAGACCGCACTCAAGACCCACATCGACCGCGTCAAACGCCGCTCACTCGATGAGGACCGCCGCCTGTACTACGTGGCGGTCACCCGGGCGGAACAGACCCTTATGCTGTCCGGATCGCACTGGGTCGGAACGGGAACGAAACCCCGTGGGCCGTCAGAGTTCCTGGATGCCGCCCTCGAGGCATGCCGGGCAGAGGAGCCAGTCGGGCGGATCGATCACCTCGTCGACACGCCCAGCACCACCAACCCCGCCACCGCCGTCCGGATCGAGGCCACCTGGCCCAGGCAGGTATCCAGCGAACTCGTGGACACCGCCCGCGCGGTGGACGCGGCGGCACCGATCGACGCAGAGAACCAGGACGCGCCGGAGGCCGGTGCCGCGCGGCGCTGGCACCTGGAGGCAGCACCGCTTTTGGCGGACGCCCGCCGCGACGCGGCACTGCGCGACAAGGTGATCCTGCCGCGTCGACTCACCGCGGGAGAGGTCGTCGCGATGGCAGCTAATCCGACGGCGTTCGCCGATCGTCTCCGCCGCCCCGTGCCGTTTCGTCCCGACCGCTTCGCGCGCCGGGGAACTCGGTTCCACACCTGGCTGGAGCACCGGTTCGGGGCCACCCACCTGCTCGACATCGACGATCTGCCCGGAGCCGGTGACCAGGGCAGTGATGACGGTCTCTCGGAAGAGGACTTCATCGCTCTACAGGAGTCGTTCGAGAGATCACGGTGGGCGCGAATGACACCGCAGGCGGTCGAGGTGCCGTTCGAGGTGGGCCTGGGCGATCACCTGCTGCGTGGCCGGATGGACGCCGTGTTCGCCGACGGCGACGGCTGGGTGGTGGTGGACTGGAAAACCGGGCGCGTGCCCGCCACCGCGGACATGCCGGCCATTGCGTTGCAACTCGCGGTCTACCGCTACGCCTGGGCGCAGATCCTGTCCGGGCGGCTTGGCCGGGACGTGCCGCTCGACCGCGTCCGTGGCGCATTTCACTACGTCCGCCCGGGGCGGACCATCGAGCCCGCCGACCTTCCCGATGCCGACGAGCTGCTGCAGCTTCTTGCCGCCGGGCCGCGAACGTAGCGGCATCCGGCCGCCGGGCGTTGTTCTGGTGTGTGTTGTCCCCGGGGCGGCGCGTAGGTGAGGATTGCGGGTCTAAGGTGAGATGTCTTCTCAAGTGAGCCCGTCACGGAAACGGAGTGGCCGATGGTGAGGAAACGCGGACTCGCGTCCCGGTTCCGCGACGACGACCCGATCGACCAGAGCCCCGACCACGTCCTCGTGGGCGTGGTGAGCATCCCGGAGAACGCCGAGAGCCCCTGGCGGCTCATCAGCAAGCGGATCTTCATGGCCTTCCTCGCGCTGCTCCTGGCCGCACTCGTCGTGTATTTCGATCGTGGCGGCTATGACGGTGGGGGCGGCCCGGACGGCAAGGTCACGTTCATCGACGCGGTCTACTACGCCACGGTCTCGCTGTCCACCACCGGATACGGGGACATCACGCCGGTCACCCAGCAGGCGCGGCTTCTCAACACCGTGATCATCACGCCACTGCGGGTGGTCTTCCTCATCCTGCTGGTCGGTACCACGCTGTCCGTGCTCACCGAGCAGTCCCGCCAAGCATTCAAGATCCAGCGCTGGAGGAGTTTCGTGCGCAATCACACCGTCGTCGTCGGCTATGGGACCAAGGGACGGTCCGCGACGGCCGCCATGCTCGCTGACGACACGTCGCCCGATGACATCGTCGTCGTCGACACCGATCCGCAAGCACTCAAGGCCGCGGCCGCCCGCGGCCTCGTCACGGTCCAGGGCTCGGCGACCCGCTCCGACGTCCTCAAACTCGCCGGGGTGACCCGCGCGGCGGCCGTCGTCGTCGCCACTAATTCCGACGACACCGCGGTGCTGGTGACCCTCACCGCGCGCGAACTCGCACCCAACGCCAAGATCGTCGCCACCGTCCGTGAGTCGGACAACAGGCACCTGCTCAAGCAGTCCGGTGCGGACTCCGTGGTGGTGTCCGCCGAGACCACCGGGCGGCTCCTCGGGTTGGCGACCATCACGCCGACCGTCGTGGGCATCATGGAGGACCTGCTGACCCCCGACGAGGGCTTCTCGATCTCCGAGCGGCGGGTCGAGGAATCCGAGGTCGGCGGCTCGCCCCGGCACCTGACCGAGCTCGTCCTGGGAGTCGTGCGCAAGGGCCAGCTCATCAAGGTCAACGAACCGGAGGCCGACGCGCTGGAGTCGGGCGATCGGCTCCTCTACATTCGTATGATCGCCGGCTGACCGAGCATCACGGCATGTCGACGGTGGTCGCGGACTAGGCTTGTGTCCGCCCCATTACCCCTCGAATAGGACTTTCCACGATGCCGTTGGACTTCCAGTTGGACAGCGACCCGGTGCTGTCCGTCGCCGCCCCCGACCGTGCCGCACCGCTGCGGCGGGATGACGAGGCGCTTGCCGCGGGGTGGCTCGAGGCGCGGGTGATGCGGGTGGATCGACGCAACAGGTTCGCCATCGAACCCGACCCCGGCGGTGCCGCGCGCATCCTTCTCGAACCGGCGATGCTGTACGCCGATGAGCTGCCGCCGGACGCGGTGTTCCTCGGCCGCACCGATGATGAACGGCACATCTGGGCCGTCACCGTCGAGGACTTGCCCGACGACCCTGCCGTGACCAACCTCCGCCGCAGCGGTGCCGACCTGATCGACGGCCACGGATCGCTGGCCTCCCAGGCGGTTGCACTTCTCGGCTGGCACCGCGACAACGTGCGGGGTCGCGACCCGCAACACCACCCGCGGCGCACGGAGGCCGGATGGGCGATCGAGGACCCCTTTCACGGCAACCCCGAATACCCGCGAACCGACCCGGCCGTGATCTGCCTGGTCCACGACGGTGGTCGGCGGGTGCTGCTCGCGCGACAGCCGATCTGGCCCGCCGGGATGTACTCGCACGTCGCCGGGTTCGTCGAGGCCGGAGAATCACTCGAAGGCTGTGTGCGCCGCGAGGTCGAGGAAGAAGTCGGCGTGGTGGTGGACCGGGTGCGCTACCTGGGCAGTCAGCCCTGGCCGTTCCCGCGCTCACTCATGGTGGGATTCCACGCCACCGCCGACCCGGACGCTCCGATCATCCTCGAGGACGAGGAGATCAGCGAAGCCGCCTGGTTCGACGTCGACGAGGTGCGGGCCGCGCTGAAGGGCACCGGAGACCTGATGATCGCACCGGCGGTGTCCATCGCGCACGTGATGCTGCGCTCGTGGGTCGCGGCGTTCGACCGCGAGAACGGCGTCTGACACTCACGACGTCGGCGTCAACGTCGGGTGGCGGGGGATGGCTCCTGACGACGACGCCGGTGCCCGACCGCGAGGGTCAGGCACCGGCGGGCTGGCCGATCGGTATCCGGTGGGCCGAGCCGATCAGGCTCCGGCGAGCTCGGCGAGCTTGGCGCGCACCTGGGAGGCGGGGGGATTGGTGGCGGTGGTGCCGTCCGAGTACAGGGCGGTGGGAACGACTCGGTTGCCGTCGTTGACGCTCTCGACGAAGGCTGCCGCTTCGGCATCGTCCTCCACGTCGATCTCCGCGTAGCTGATCTCCTTCTCGTCGAGCAGCTTCTTCAGCCGGTTGCAGAAGGGGCACCACGTGGTGGTGAACAGGGTCAACGGCTCGGTGGTCTCAGGGGCAGTCACATCACTCATGTCACGGTCCAACGCCTGCGGTCCGGTGAATCATCCCCGGGGGAGACCGTGACGGACCTCTGTGGGGGCAGCCCGGGGCGAAGATGTCGGACGAAGATGCCACGATGGGGGCGTGAGTGACATGCAGCGGGGAGGCGGAGTGGGCGGGCACCAGGACGCGCAGCAGGACGGCGGTCGACAGGCCGGGTCGCGTGCAGGCGGGGCCGGCGCCGTACTCGACGGACTCGACCCGCAGCAGCGTCAGGCCGTCCTGGCCCCGCGTGGCCCGGTGTGCATTCTCGCCGGTGCCGGCACGGGCAAGACCAGGACCGTCACCAGACGGATTGCGCACCTGGTCAACACCGGGCATGTCCGGGGCGACCAGGTTCTGGCCGTGACGTTCACCGCCCGGTCCGCCGGCGAACTGCGGATGCGGCTGGCCGGACTCGGCGTCGCGGACGCTGGAACCGGACCCGTGCAGGCGAGAACGTTCCACTCCGCCGCGCTGCGGAACCTGTCGTACTTCTGGCCCCGCGTATACGGGGAAGAGCCCTGGCAGTTGCTGGACGGACAGTTCCGGGCAGTGGCACAGGCCGTGCGTCGGGTGGGACTGGATCCGAGTACAGAGACGATCCGTGACGTCCTCACCGAGATCGGTTGGGCAAAGTCCAGCCTGCTCACGCCGGACACCTACGCCGACCAGGCGCTCGTCCTGGGGCGTGACGTCCCCGTGCCCGCCCCCGAGGTCGCGCGTGCTTTCCGGGCGTACGAGGACCTCAAGGTCTCGGGCCCGGTCCGAATGCTGGACTTCGACGACCTGCTGGGGCATATGGCCGACCTCATCGAGGACGTGCCGGCGATCGCGGAGGAGTTCCGGGACCGCTACCGATGCTTCGTGGTGGACGAGTTCCAGGACGTCACCCCAGCTCAGCAGCGGCTGCTGTCCGCCTGGCTCGGTAGGCGCGACGATCTCACCGTGGTGGGGGATGTCAACCAGACCATCTACTCGTTCGCCGGAGCCGAGCCCGATTTCCTCCTGGGCTTTGCCAACCGGTATCCGAACGCCACCGTGGTTCGGCTGGAATCCGACTACCGGTCCACCCCGCAGGTGGTCGAGTTAGCCAACACCGTGATCGAGGGCGGCGCCGGCCGGTTCCGCAGCGCAGGGCTGACACTCAAAGGCATGCGGGCACCGGGCCCCGAGCCACAGCTGACCGAGTACTCCGACGAAGATGCCGAGGCCGAAGCCGTGGCAGCTGCGGTCGCCGACCTGGTCCACGGCGGCCTGGACCCGTCCGAGGTGGCGGTGCTGTACCGGGTCAACGCCCAGTCCGAACGGATTGAGGCGGCACTCGATCAGGCCGGGATCGGCTACCGCCTCAAGGGCGGGGAGGGCTTCTTCGAGAGGCCGGTGATCCGGCGGGCCATGTCCGCGATCGACCGACTGGTCGACGGGTCCGATGAGGCCACAGCACAGGCCAGTGCCCAGATCACAGGTCCCACCGAGGTCGCAGCGACGATCCGTCAGGTGCTGGAGCCGCTGGGGCTGACCGCCGCAGAACCGGCCGGTACCCAGGCCCGCGAGACCTGGAACGCACTGAACGCCCTGGTCGGTCTCGCCGAGGAGATCGCCGGCACCGAGAGTCGTCCCGGCTTGTTGCCCGTGGTGGCGGGACTCCGGGAGCGCGCAGCGGCCAGGCACGCCCCCGATGAGCGCGGGGTGACACTGGCCTCGATCCACGCCGCCAAGGGTCTGGAATGGGATGCCGTGTTCCTCATCGGCGTCCATGAGGGCAGCCTGCCCATCAGTCACGCGATCAACTCCGGGCCCGATGCCATCGAGGAGGAGCGGAGACTCCTGTACGTGGGCATCACCCGTGCACGCGAGCACCTGTCTCTGTCGTGGAGCCGCAGTCGGCGTGCAGGCGGTCGCGCCACCCGCCGAGCGAGCCGGTTCCTCGACCCGGTCCGACCCACTGTCGATCCGTCGGCGACCCGGCGTACGTCCGACTCGTCAGACAAAGGCCGGTGTCGGGGCTGCGGGGAGAAGCTCACCGGGCCGATGCATCGCGCACTGGGACTGTGCCCCGAGTGTTCGGTGGAGGTGGACACCGGGCTGTTCGACCGACTGCGGGAGTGGCGCAAGGACACCGCCGAGCGAATCGGCAAACCCGCCTACACCGTGTTCACCAACGACACGCTGGCGCAGATCGCCAGCCAGCGGCCTGCGGACAGTCGGTCGCTCGGCCGGATCAGCGGGATCGGCGCCCACAAACTGGGCGAATACGGCGACGACGTCCTGAGGATGGTCCGCGAGGGCTGAGCACGGTGGTGGCCGACGGCCCGCCCGGACACCGGCCCCGAGCGCCGGGCCTCGACCGCTGGATACCGGGCGCCGGGCTCAGTCCTCGTCGGCGAAGATCTCCGGCATCCAGCGACGCACGATCTGCTGATACGGCGCGGTCGCCTGAAGCTGGCACAACATGCCCACCGACGCCGACAGGACCCGGTGGATCAGGACGTACTCGCGAGGCAGGGTGAAGGACCGCGCCGTACGGAACTCCCGGCCCGAGAAATCGCCGTAGACGGCGAGGATGCCCTGCATCCAGGCGCGGTCGAACTGGAACGACGGCTCCCGCATCGGCTCGATGAACGGACCCAGGAACGCCATCGCATCCGCGGAATCCATTCCGCCTCTGCCCATGTAGCCGGCCCGGGTCATCAAGGCCACCAGATCGTCGCCCCGGTTCTCCAGGGCCAACCGCATCATCGAGGTCAGCACCGAGGGGAACCCGTTGGGCAAGGGGATGGACGCTCCGAAGTCCAGAACGACCATCCGGCCGTCATCGCCCAGCAGGAAGTTCCCCGGGTGCGGGTCGCCGTGCATCATCCCCACCCGCGACGGGGAACTGAACTGGAACTCTGAGAGCAGCTCGGCCGTCCGATTACGTTCCTCCGGGGAGCCCTCGGCGGCGATCTTGCTCAGGGCCCGACCGTTCGCCCACTCGGTGACCAACACCTTGGGCGCAGACGCCAGCACCGACGGCACCCGAATCAGGGGATCGCCGGCGAACTCGGCGGCGAACACGCGCTGGGTATCGGCCTCGAGGCGGTAGTCGAGCTCCGAGACGGTGCTCTCGTACAGCTCGTCAATCACGCCCTTGACGTCGGTGCCGGGGTTGAGTGGCCGGAGGAGCGGGGCGAGGCGGCGAAGCTGCTTGAGATCGGAACGCAACGCCTCGTCAGCACCCGGGTACTGGATCTTGACCGCCACCTCGCGGCCGTCGGACCACACGGCGCGGTGCACCTGGCCGATCGACGCAGCGGCCGCCGCCTGACCGTCGAACTTCGCAAACCGCTCACGCCACTTCAGCCCCAACTGGGCGTCCAGGACCTTCTCGACCTCGTCCGCCGGCAGCGGCGGGGCCTCGGACTGGAGCTTGGTGAGCGCCTCGCGGAATGGCTCGGCGTACTTGTCGGGCATCCCGGCCTCGAACACGCTCAGCGCCTGGCCGACCTTCATGGCGCCACCCTTGAGCTCACCCAGGACGGCGAACACCTGCTCAGCGGCCTGATCTGCGAGTTCCTCGGTCAGGTCACCGTCGCCGCGGCCCAGTGCGCGGCGACCGAGCGACCCGGCGGCACGCCCGGCGATACCCAGCGGGAGACCCGCGAGGCGGGCGGCGCGGCGGGAGGAAGTGCGGGGAAGTTCTGACACGCCATAATCATGACAGAGGAGGGGCCATTGTCGCCGCTCCACAGTCGCAGCCAGGAACTACCGGCCATTCCAGCCGTTTCCATAGCCCCTCTGCCGGGTTGATCTCCACCGTGGCGCCGACGGTCTGCATCGGCGCGTCCGGCTGACGGGTCGCGGAGACCTCGGCCAACACCAGCGCCGCGGCGGCGGTCAGGGCCGGGACGCCGGCCTCGGGCGCATGGTCGACGAGCTGGGCCGCGACATACGGCCACCGCGGATCCTGCTCCGCCCGGAACATGTCGGCGCACCGCAGGCAGGAACTGGCGCCCGGGACCACAGTGGGCCCCACGACCACCCGGCCGTCGCGGCAGAACACGTGCAGGTGTGCCTGGCCGGACTGGTTGAGTGCGGCGGTCACGACCGGGTCCACGGCGACGGTGTCGGTGAGGATCACCAGGTCGGCCGACGACCCGCGCCGCCGCCACGGCGGCCGATCCGGATCGAGTGTGAGCCCCGGGTTCGCCGCGGTGCTCACCCGGCACCCGTTGACCGACAGCGGCCCCCGGAGCACCTCGGAGACCGGGCCCGCGCCCTGGATGTGCACGCGGCGGATCGGCGTGGGACGCGGCCCCGGACCCGCCGCCGACGGCCCCGCGGACGCCAGGATGTCCGCGCGGCTCGGTTGCCGACCCGGGCCCTGGAGCCGGAGATGCCCCAGATCGGCCAGTCGGGACAGAATTCGGGCCACTTCTGCGCTCTCGTCGTCGTCGACCCCCGCCCGGGCGGCCGCGGAGTCCACCGTGGCGCCGCCGGTCAGACCGGTGAGTAGCGCCGCCAACCCGCGCGCGCCCAGGCGGCGCGGGGCGCGCACCACCATCGCGCGATCGGGGGCCAGTCCCACCTGCACCGACTCGTGATCGCGCAGCACCACCACGGTGCCGGGCCGCAGCGTTGCACGAACCGGCGCGGACTTGGCGGGCGGTGCTGTGGGGGTGCTCATGGGGCCCATCGTGGCACGCCCCGACCCCCACCAGGCCCCGCCGAGGAGGAGTTATCCACAGGCTGCGGCACCGGATAGAGGCTGTGGACAATCGCGTCGCGGCAGGTCGTCTACGGTGGTCGCCGTGCCACCCACCCCCGCAATCGACGATCCGGCGACCCCCGATCCCTTAGGGCTGCCCACGTCCCCCGACGACCCCCGGATCGACGTGCGCCGCTCCAGGCGACGCAAGCGGACGGTCTCGGCCAGGATCGAGGGCGACACAGTAGTGGTGCTCATGCCGGCGGGTCTGCCCAGGTCCCAGGAGCGTCGGCTCATCTCGGACATGCTGGGCAAGCTGGCCCGGTCGGGGCGGCGGCGGGGGACCCGCGCATCCGATGCGGAGCTGATGCAGCGCGCAAAGGGGCTGTCCCGCGAGTGGCTGGACGGTCGCGCGGTGCCGACGTCGGTGCGGTGGGTGCCCGCGATGACCACGCGCTGGGCGTCGTGCACGCAGGCCTCGGGCGAGATCCGGATCAGCGAGGCCCTGCGGGATGTGCCGCCGTACGTCCTGGATTACGTGGTGCTGCACGAGTTGGCGCACCTGGTGGTCCCGGGCGGGCACCCGCCGGAATTCTGGCGGGTGGTGCGGCGGTTCCCCCGGACCGAGCGGGCGATGGGCTACCTCGAGGCCTACTCGCGGGTGCTGCGCCCGGGCGCGCCCGGAGCCCCCGGCGCGCCCGGCGGTGAGTCGGGGGAGGGACCCGAGGGGCCCGGCGAGGGCGTGGGGGACCTGATCGACGACGGCACCGCCTAGGGCGTCACCGCCCGAGATTTGACGACGACAAGGCCACGACGGGCCGACCGCCACCCAGGCAGCCGGCCCGTCGCCGTGCATCACATCTCAGGCCTTGTCGCCGGGCCCGTCTTGGTCGTCAGAGGCACCACCGGCGTCCGTCTCCGGCCCGGACTCTCCGTCGGAGGCGCCACCGGCCTCTCCATCAGCAGCTCTACCGGCCTCGCCGCTTGCCTCGGCCCCGCCGCCGGCTTCGCGGAGGAACTGCTCGATCTCGTCGACGCCGCTGGAGTCCTCGGTGGACTCGTCGAGCAGTCGGTCGATCACGGCGGCCGGGTTCTCGAGGTCGTCGCCGACGGGCAGCAGGTCGGGGTGATGCCACAGGCCGTCACGACGTTCGGTGCCCACGGCCTCGCCGACGCGCCGCCACAGCTCGGCGGCCTCGCGGGCCAGGCGTGGCCGCAGTTCGAGTCCGACGAGCGAGGAGAAGGCCTGCTCGGCGGCGCCGCCGGTGGCGCGACGACGCAGCCACATCTCGCGCAGCTTGTCGGCGCTGGGAAGACGGTCGCCCACTGCTTCGGTGACCACAGCGTCGACCCAGCCCTCGACGAGCGCCAGCAGCGTCTCGAGCCGGCCCAGGGCGGCCTCGTTGACGTTGGTCACCTTGGGGCCGATCGCGCCCGCGCCGCCGGCGAACATCTCCTGCAGCTTGGCGGGGTCCTGGAGGATCGACGGGTCGAGCCCGGACGCCAGGTCGTCGAGTGCGGAGGTGTCCACGCGGATGCCGCGGGCGTACTCGTCGACGGTGGCCAGGAAGCGGGCCCGCAGCCACGGGGCGCCGGCGAACAGGCGCAGGTGCGCGGCCTCGCGGGCGGCGAGGAACACCACCACCTCCTGCCGGGGCAGTTCGAGCTCGTCGGCGAACGCGTCGATCGCGGCGGGGCACAGCGCGGCCACCCCGTCGTCACCGAACGGCAGTCCGACCTCGGAGGAGAACAGGATGGCGGGGGCGAGTTTGCCGAGCCCCTGCCCGAGCTGCATCCCGAAGCCCATGCCGCCCATCTGGTCGAGCATCCCCAGCAGCGGCCCGGCCATCTGGCGGGCCTCCTCGGGCATGGCGCCCATGGTGGCGGAGTTCATCTGCTCGGCCACCGGGGTGCAGATCTTCTCCCAGGCGGGCAGCGACTGCTCGACCCACTGTTGGGGGGTCCACGTCTCGGTGCGGTGCACGCCGGTGGGGAACACCGTCGTGTCGTCGAGCCACAGCTCGGCGAGGCGGACCGACTCCTCGGCGGCGGTGCGGGAGGCGTCGGTGACCACGGGCGTGCGGCCGAGCGCCTGGAGGGCGACGGTGCGCGCCAGCTGGTAGTTGACGGGGCCGGAGCTGCCGGGACCGGACATGGCGGAACCCATGTTGCCGAGCATCTGCCCGAACTGGGAGATCATCTTGCCGAGGTCACCGAACTGCGAGGGGTCGAAACCGCCGGCGCCACCGAAGCCGAAGCCGCCGGGCCCGCCCGGGCCACCGGGGCCGTTCGACCCGCCGGAGCCACCGGACCCGCCGGAGTTGCTGTGCCGGTCGTCGTCCCGCCCGTCGTCGTCGGATGCAGAGAAACCGAAGGGCTGGTTCATGCCACAACGGTACAGCGTGCGGGGGCCTCGGGTCCGGCGGCGACGGCCCCGGGTCCGGTCGCGGCGCCACTCGGCGGGGGAGCGGACTACCCTGTCCTGCGTGAGTCGCCGCCTGTTCACTCTGTTCGCCGCGTTGGTCCCGGCGGTGCTGTTGCTCGTCCTCGCCACCGCGGGCACGGTTCCGCTGGTCGCGATGGGCCCCGGCCCCACGTACGACACCCTGGGCCAGGCGCAGGTGGAGAACGAGGACGGGGACGTCGAGGACGTGCCGGTCATCGAGGTGACCGGGCGTGAGGCCGACGAGACCACGGGCTCGTTGCGGATGACCACCGTCGCCGTGCGGGACCGTCTCACCCTCCTGGACGCCATGCGGTTCTGGTTGGATCCGGCGCAGGTGGTCGTGCCGCGTGACCAGGTGTTCCCGCCGGAGTCCTCGCGCGAGGAGGTGCGCGAGTCCAACGCCGCGGAGATGGTGGGGTCGGAGAACAGCGCGGAGGCGGCCGCCTACCGCCAGTTGGGAATCCCCATGCAGCCGCGGGTCGAGGGCGTGGACCCCGACGGTGCGGCGGCGGGCCACCTGGAGGAGGGCGACATCCTCACCTCGATCGACGGCGAGCAGGTCTCTGACGCCTCCGAGGTGGTGGAGCAGGTCAGCGCGCATCGCCCGGGCGATGAGGTGCGGCTCGGGTACGTGCGTGACGGGGTAGAGGGGACGACGACGACAACGCTGACAGGAGCCGGGCCGGACGGCGATCCCGAGCAGGGCCGCCTCGGCATCCTCGTCGGGGACACCCCCGCGGACGGCACCGATGTGACCATCTCGGTGGCACCGGATGTGGGCGGTCCTTCGGCGGGACTCATCCTGGCCTTGGCAATCGTGGACCGACTCTCGCCCGGCGAGGTCACCGGCGGCGCGAACGTGGCCGGCTCCGGCACGATCCGGCCCAGCGGTGAGGTCGGGTCGATCGGCGGGATCCGCCACAAGATCCGCGCTGCGCACGAGGAGGGGGCCACCGAGTTCCTCGTCCCGGCGGCCAACTGTGCGGAGGCTGTGCAGGGCACCCCGGACGGGATAAGGCTCATCGAGGTGTCCACGCTCTCGGGCGCGCTGGAGGCGCTGGAGACGGCCGCTTCCGGGGGTGAGCCACCGACCTGCGGCTGACGGGTGGCATTTCCGTAAGGTGGGACCAACGAGCATGTCCGCCCCAGCAGTCCAGGAGCATCACCGGTGTCCGTCCGCCCACCCGGCAATCCGCCCGGCCGACCTCTCACGATGTCGCGTCGTGGTCGTGCCGTCGCCATCGCCGTCGTCGTCCTCATCATCCTCATCCAGGTTCTGCCCCGGCTGAATTCGGCCTACACGGACTGGCTGTGGTTCGGCAGTGTCGACGCCACCAGTGTCTTCCGCACGGAGATCCTCACCCGCCTGGGGCTGTTCTTCGTGGTGGCGATCCTGATCGGCGCCGCGATCTCGGCCGGCATCCTGCTGGCCTTCCGGTTCCGGCCGGTCTTCCTCGCGCAGGGCGGACTGCAGGATCCGCTGAGCCGCTACCGCGCGGCCATGGGCACCTCGCCCGGCAAGTCCGTGGTGTGGATCCCCGTCGTGGTCGGCGTCCTGGCCGGCGCGGTGGCGCAGACCGGCTGGCAGACCGTCCTGGCGTTCTTCAACTCCACGGAGTTCGGGCAGACCGACCCGCAGTTCGGGCTGGACATCTCCTTCTACGCGTTCGAGCTGCCGATGTGGCGCGCGGTGGTCACCTGGGTGATGGTGGCCGTGGTGGTGGCGTTCCTGGCCAACCTCATCACGCACTACCTCGTCGGGGGGATCCGTCCCGGGGCGCGTGAGGGCACGCTGACCCGCGCCGCCCGTATCCAGCTGGTGACCCTGGCCGGAATCTTCGTCCTGACCAAGGCGGCGGCCTACTGGCTGGACAGGTACGAGCTGCTGTTCCGCGAGAACCCCACGTTCACCGGCGCCGGCTACACGGACGTCAACGCGCTGATGCCGGCCAAGATCTTCATGTTCGCCGTGGCGCTGGTCTGCGCGATCGCGTTCTTCTCGGCGATCGTCATCAAGGACCTGCGGATCCCGGCGCTGGCCACCGTGCTGCTGCTGTTCTCGGCGCTCGTTGTGGGCTCCGCCTGGCCGCTGGCCGTCGAGCAGTTCTCGGTCAACCCCAACCGTGCCGAGAAGGAGCGGGAGTACATCGCCCGCAACATCGAGGCCACCCGGGCGGCGTATGACATCGGTGATGACCGGGTCACCTACATCGAGAACTGGGGCGCGGCGAGCCCCAACCCGCGCGAGGCTGCCTCGGACACCACCACGCTGTCGAACGTCCGCATCCTGGACCCCAACGTCCTGTCACCCACGTTCACGCAGCTGCAGCAGCTGCGTAACTTCTACGGCTTCCCCGAGACGCTGAGCCTGGACCGGTACACGGTCGACGGGGAGATGCAGGACTTCCTGGTGGCGGCCCGTGAGCTCGACCCGTCGGCGCTGCAGGCCAACCAGAGGGACTGGATCAACCGGCACACCGTCTACACGCACGGCAACGGCTTCGTCGCCGCGCCCGCGAACCGGGTCAACGAGATCGCGGACGACGCCGGTTCGGACCGCGGCGGCCTGCCCAACTTCCAGGTCTCGGACCTGGACACGATCAACAATGACCAGGAGATGATGATCCCGGTCACGCAGCCGCGGATCTACTTCGGTGAGCTCATCGCCCAGTCGGATCCGGACTACGCGATCGTCGGTGACAACGGTGACGGCCCGCGCGAGTACGACACGGACACCACGCAGTACACCTACACCGGCTCCGGCGGTGTCCCCGTCGACGGCTGGGTCAACCGCACGGCGTATGCGCTGAAGTTCGCCGAGCGCAACATCCTGCTGTCGGGCCTGATCGGGGACGATTCGAAGATCATCTACGACCGGGATCCGCGCGACCGTGTCCAGAAGGTGGCCCCGTGGCTCACCACGGACACCAACACGTACCCGGCCGTGATCGACGGGCGCATCAAGTGGATTGTCGACGGGTACACCACGCTCAAGACCTACCCCTATGCCGAGCTCAGCTCGCTGGAGGCGATGACCGCGGACTCGACCGACGAGCTCGGCGGTCGGGTGCAGGTGGACGAGGAGGTCTCGTACATCCGTAACTCGGTCAAGGCCACCGTCGACGCCTACGACGGCACCGTCGACCTGTACGCGTTCGACGAGTCGGATCCGGTGCTGCAGACGTGGATGAAGGCGCTTCCGGGGATCGTTCAGCCCGAGTCCGAGATCTCCGAGGAGCTCCGCGATCACTTCCGGTACCCGGAGGATCTGTTCAAGGTGCAGCGTGAACTGCTGGCCAAGTACCAGGTCGACGATCCGGGCCAGTTCTTCACCAATGACGCGTTCTGGTCGGTGCCGTCCGATCCCACGGTCACCTCGTCTATCCAGAACCCGCAGACCCCGCCCGCGAGTGGTCCGCTGGGTGGTCCGGCCTCCGGCAACACCGGTGGCGGCGCGGGCGGGGCGCAGTCCACGGAGCGTGAGGGGCCGAGCCAGCCGCCCTACTACGTGATCACCTCGGACCCCACCGATCCGGAATCCGATGAGCCGACGTTCCAGCTCATCTCCGCCTTCCGTGGGTACGAGCGTGAGTTCCTGTCGGCGCACATGTCTGCCAGTTCGGACCCGGAGACCTACGGTGAGATCACGGTGCGCGTGCAGCGGCCGATCGAGCCGCTGGCGCAGGGCCCCAACCAGGCGCAGGACATCATGATCGCCTCCCCTGCGATCGCGGAGGATCGCCGACTGTGGGGTGAGACGGCGGAGATCACCGAGGGCAACCTCCTCGCCCTGCCGCTGGCCGATGACTCGGTGCTGTACGTCGAGCCCATCTACACCCAGCGCAAAGACCAGGACTCGGCGTACCCGCGTCTGCTGCGCGTGATGGTGAGCTACGACCGCGCCGTGGGGTATGCGCCCACACTGTACGAGGCGCTCAAGCAGGTGGGGATCGAGACCGACCCGAACCTTGTGCGTATCGACGAGAGCGGCGAGGCCGAGGCGGAAGCCGAGGCCGAGGCAGAGGGCGGCAGCGACCGGCCCGAGTCCGAGTCGAGTGCCCCGCGCCCGTCCGCACCGTCCGGTGGCGGAGGCGGTAGCGAGGCCGAGCGGGGAGCGGCGATCGACGAGATCAACTCGGCGCTCAACGCGGTCCGGTCGGCGCAGAACAGTGGCGACCTCGGCGACCTCGGCCAGGCACTCGATGATCTGCAGGCCGCGGTCGACGCCTACCAGGCGCTCGGCAACGGCAACTGACGCCACACTGCCACGACCGTCCGTAACGGCGGCCGGTCGTGGCCGCCGGTGGCGCTGGCCAGCCGCCGCGTAGCGGTCCCGCCCGGGCCGGCAGTCCTTCGGGAAGCCGACCCGGGCGGTCCTGTTTCTCCACGAGCGTCAGCTGCGCTGACCTGCGATAATATGACTTTCCCTGTGTGTTCGGTCACCTTCTGTCCAGTTCGCGTTCACCGATTTGCATTGTCCGTGCGGTGGCACGTAGTGTCATACACGCAATCGACGCGGGGTGGAGCAGCTCGGTAGCTCGCTGGGCTCATAACCCAGAGGTCGCAGGTTCAAATCCTGTCCCCGCTACCACGCACTCAGGCCCGGTTCCTCTCGAGGAGCCGGGCCTGAGGTCATTTCGCCTACCAGCCCCCAGCCCCCGGAATTCGCTACTCTCCCTGCGGATCCGCTAGCCCTGTAGCGGTAGCGGATGTCGACGGAGGGTAGCGGATTGTGTGGCCGCGGATTACGTTGCCGCGGATCACGTCGCTGCGGATCGTGTCCCGCGCGCGGCGGGCCGCACCGCGTACAGGGCGTGCCCATAGGCTGCACCCATGACTGTGTCGCTCACGCACTCGGAGTCGATCTCTGTCAGTGCCTCGCCCGACCGGGTCTATGACACGGTCTCGGACGTGACCCGCACCGGCGAGTGGTCGCCTGTCTGCCGGGAGTGCTGGTGGGACGAGGGGGGTGGCGCGGTGGTGGGGGCGTATTTCACCGGGCGTAACGTCACGCCCGACCGCACCTGGGAGACCCGCTCCGAGGTAGTCGTCGCGGATCCGGGCCGCGAGTTCAGCTGGAGTGTGGCCGGCGGCAGGGTCGTGTGGACCTATTCGATGCAGCCGGAGGCTGATGGCGCCAGCACCCGGCTCACCGAGTCGTGGGATTTCACGCCGGAGGGCCAGGAGTTCTTCGTGGAGAAGTACGGAGACTCGGCTGCCGAGGAGATCGAGAAGCGCCGGGCCGCCGCCTTCACCGGGATCCCCGAGACCCTCGCCGCCATCAAGAGGGTCGTCGAATCCGGCGATTGATGACCCTGCCCGAGCGCCCGATTCGTGAAGCTCCGAGTACCTCTGATACGGTAGGGACTCCGACATCGACGGCCTGGAAATTGCTTCTGGCCAGCATGTTCGGAGAGTTCGCCCGCCGTGGCGGACTGGCGACGCGGGGTGGAGCAGCTCGGTAGCTCGCTGGGCTCATAACCCAGAGGTCGCAGGTTCAAATCCTGTCCCCGCTACCAACGTTCAGGCTCGGAGTCCACGGACTCCGAGCCTGAATGCATTTCGGGATGCGCCCGGTCTGCACGCGGCGAGGCTGGCGGACGCCCCCGATAGACACCTGTCGAGTTGGTCGTGGGTTCTGCCCCCGCTGCGCGGCTGCCGCGGTTAGTGTCGAGCGGATGCCCGCCGGGACGGACGCGCCGCGTGTCGCGCTCGAGCCGAATGTGCTCGGCGGCGGGCCCACCGACCCCGAGAGGATCCGCTTGTGAAGACCCGTGCCGCCGTCGTCGAGGGACCGGGGGAGCCGTTCCGGATCGCCGAGCTCGACCTGGACGAGCCCCGCGCCGACGAGATCCTCGTACGGATCAAGGCTGTCGGCCTGTGCCACACCGACCTCACCGTCGCGTCCATGCTGCCTGCGGAGATGTTCCCGCGCGTGTTCGGCCACGAGGGGGCCGGCGTGGTGGAGGCTGTGGGCTCGGACATCACCGGCGTGAAGGCGGGCGACCACGTGGTGATGAGTTTCCGGTCCTGCCGCGACTGCGGCCGCTGCTCAGACGGCGACTTCGGTTATTGCGAGAACGCGATGGTTCTCAACAACATGGGCTACCGCGCGGACGGCTCCACCACGTACAGCCGGGACGGGCAGCCCGTCGCCGGCTCGTTCTTCGGGCAGTCCAGCTTCTCCGAACTGGCGATCGGCTACGCGGACAACGTGGTGGTGGTGGACCCGTCCACCGACCTCACGCTCGCCGCGCCGTTCGGCTGCGGCTTCCTCACCGGCGCGGGTGCCGTGCTCAACACGATCGACCCCGAGCCAGGGTCGAGTCTGCTGGTCTCCGGTGTCGGCGCGGTGGGCCTCGCGGCCGTCGCCGCGGCCCGTGCGCTCGGCCTCGAGACGGTCGTCGCCGTGGACACCCAGGACTCCCGTCTCGAGCAGGCGGCGGCCCTCGGAGCCCATGTCATCAACCCCACCACGCTGCCCGAGGTCGGCGGGGTGGAAAAGATTCGTGAGCTCACCGGTGGTGGCGCCACCGCTGCGGTCGACACGACGGCCGTCCCGCAGGTCATCAAGCAGGGCGTGCAGGCACTCGCCGCCCGCGGCCGCATGGTCGTGGTGGGGCTGGGTGCGTCGGAGTTCCCGGTCGACTCGATCGACCTGCTCTACAACGGCAAGAGCGTCCAGGGCTGCATCGAGGGCGACGCCGATCCGCAGACCCTCATTCCGCGACTGCTCGAGATGCGCGCTTCAGGGGACCTCCCGCTCGACGAGCTGGTGACCACCTATCCGTTCGAGGACATCAACCGGGCGGTCGAGGAGGTGACCGCCGGCACGGTGGTCAAACCGGTGCTCGTCTTCTGAGCGTGAGACCCCCTCCGGGCCGGCGAGGAGCCGGCCAGCGGGGGCCGATGCGGGGCCGGTGAGGGGCCGGTCCAGCGGGGTCGGTCAGCGGCCCGTCCAGCGGGGCTCGCGCTTCTCGGCGAAGGCGGCCACACCCTCACGTGCGTCGTCGGAGAGCAGCACGGGGCTGGCCATCTCGCTCTGACGCCCGAACGCCACCTCGGGTGCCCAGGTGGGCGTTTCGTCGATGATCTGCTTGCCGACACGCACCGAGAGCGGGGCGTTGGCGGCGATCCGGCGGGCGGTGTCCATCGCGGCCTCCAGGGCGGTGCCGCGGGGGACGAGGGTGTTGACCAGTCCCAGTTCATGCAGGCGCGCGGCGGGGAGTCCGTCGCCGAGCAGCGCCAGCTCCAGGGCCACCGGGCGCGGGAGACGGACGGCCGAGCGACAGAGGCCGCCGGCGGCGGCGAGGAGTCCGCGCTTGACCTCGGGCAGGCCGAAGGACGAGTCCTCGGCGGCGACGATCAGGTCGGCGCACATGACCAGCTCGAAGCCGCCGGCGAGCGCGTGCCCCTCGACGGCGGCGACGGTCGGCTTGGTGGGCGGCTCCGCGGTCAGTCCGAGGGGGCCGCGACGGTCGGTGACGGGCACCTGGCCGCGGTTCGCCCCGGACAGGTCCATGCCGGCGCAGAACGTGTCGCCGGTGCCGGTGAGGACGATGGCGCGGATGGCCGAGTCGTCCTCGGCGTCGTCCACGGCGCGCTCGAGCTGGATGGCGGTGGCCTGGTCGATCGCGTTCTTGGCGTGGGGGCGGTTGAGCGTGATCACCCAGACCGAGCCGTCACGGCGGGTGAGGACGGGTGCGGTGGGGGAGGTGGGCAGTTCCTGCCGGTCACCCTCGACCACGATCCGGTCGCCGTCCAGGCGCATGGTCCGACGCAGCGGTGAGCCGGTGGTGAGGGTCGCGATGTCCTCGGTGCTCTCGCGGCGCAGCAGGACGCGGGCGCCGTCCGGGGTGATGGCGGAGACCACCACTCCCTCGGTGCCGCCGTCCCGGCCGTGCGGAACGGTCACGGCCTCGATCACGGCCGTCCCGTCGAGTTCGGTGCGGGCCGGCCGGGGTGCGGGCCGCTCGATCGCCGGCTTGAGGTGGGCGAACGGCTGCGCCGGCGGGATGCCGGAATAGATGCCCACCGAGTGCTTGGTGGCGTACCAGCCGAGCGAGGTGGACAGGCCGTACTGGTCGGGGTCCTCGCGCAGGAGCGGGACCAGCGAGGACACGGCGTGCAGCCCGTAGTTGTTTCCGGGCCCGCCGGCGGCGGTGAGACCGCCGGTCACACTGAGCGGCCGCGCGGGGTCCTGCCAGGGCAGGCCGAGCGCGCGGGCGCCCAGCTGCACGGCGGACGGGAAGCACGAGTAGAGGTCGACGGGCCCCAGGTCGTCGGCGGTGATGCCGGCGTGGGAGAACGCGGCGGCACCGGCGGCGGCGATCGCGGGGGAACGTGTGAGGTCGGCGCGCTCGGAGACGAACCACTCGTCGGTCCCGGAGGCTCCCGCGTGCAGGAAGACCCACTTGTCCTGCGGGACCCCGAGGGCCTGGGCGGCGGCCACGCTGGCCACGATCACGCCGGCGGCCAGGTCGACCTGGAGGTTGGCGCACATCAGCTTGGTGTACGGGGCCGAGACGGTGCGGTTGGAGGCGCTCGGGTAGCCGATCTCCTCCGGCGTCCGGGCGGTGGGATCCCACGCGTACGGGTTCTCGGCGGCGACGGCGCTGTTGCGGGACCACAGGTCCGCGATGTGCGCCTGGTGCTCCTCGGCGCTCTCGCCGGAGTCGGCCTGCAGCGCGGACTCGATCAGTGAGTAGACGTAGATGGGGGCACCGAGTCCGACGCTGGTCTCGGCCTCGTTGTTGGCGGGCCGGTCGACCCCGATCACGCGGCCCGGGCCCGATTCGGGGTCCTGGGTGGTCCACTCGGGTTCGCGACCCAGTGCCTGCAGGGCGGCGACGGTGGCGCCGGCCTCGGCTCCGCTGACCAGGGCGAGGTGGGCGGCCCGGTCGGCGATCTGCTGCGCGGCGTCGTTCACCGCGAGCTGCGCGCCGTCGCCACCGTAGGGCGAGGTCTGCACGGTCTCGGCGAACTCCGCGCCGACCGCAGCGGCCACGAAGCCGGCCTGGTCGGGGTAGGTCCATGAGGCGCTCGGGACGGCGTAGACGAGGTCCGCGCGGGAGAGCAGCGGGCCGTCCGCTCCGGTGTCCGCGGCGGCCGCCTCGAGGGCCTCGACGGACATCCGGGCCGGTTCGGAGGCGGTGTCCGGGTCGGGGTCGCGGCGCACGACCTGGCCCACGCCGATGATGACCGGGGTGGACGGGTCGAGCATCTGCCCGGTGCGCTCGTGGAGCACGGGCTCATCCGCGTAGCGGCCGGGACCGCCGCCGCCGTCGACGATGCCGGCCAGGGCGGCCAGGGACTCGGTGAGCGCCTCCTCGACGCTGCGGACCGCGGTGAGGCCGACCGGGCCGCGCACCGGCGGGCCGTCGAGGGCGCCGTCGAGGCGGACGGCGCTGCCCCCGGCGGACGGGACGACGGTGCACCACAGCCCGACGGTGATGCCCATCGGGCCCTCGCCGCGGAGTTCGAACCCGCCCTCGTCCGCGTTCTCGACGCTCCACCGCACCTGGACGGGGATGTCCATCAGCTTCATCTGCTGGACGAACTCGCCGCCGGTGGTGAGTCGCTCGGCCCGCTCGCCGCGCCAGGACAGGTGGAAGGTCAGCCACTCGTGGGTGCGCTCGGTGTCGGTCACCATGTCGAGGACCGCAGCGGTCGGCGCGTCGATGGTCCGCGCGGCGTCGACGTGCCGGGCGTAACCGGCGATCCCGTCGGGGGCGGGAACCGTCTCGTCGGTGGCGGCGGTTGTGCCGCCGATGCCCGGGATGACGCGCGAGGCGAGGTCCTCCAGGGTGGCAGTGGCGGTCCGGGCCAGCACGGGTGCGAGCGTGCGACCTGTGTCGACTAGTCCGCGCAAGCGCGAGGGCGTGGGCATGGTTCCAACTTTCCGTCTGATCGGACTGTTTCCTGGATCATGCCGACCGAGCGGTGCGGTGAGCAAGTCGTTCCCTCAGGAGCGCGCGAGTAGGGTCACGGCCATGCCCTCTCCTCGCCGCCCGAAGCAGGAACGGTCCGTCGCGACCCGGGCGAAGATCCTCGAGGCCGCCTACGGGAGCTTGATCGAACGCGGATACGGTGCGACGACCGTGGGGGAAGTGCAGAACCGCGCCGGGGTCGCCCGGGGGACGTTGCTGCACCATTTCCCCACGCGCGGCGCCCTCATGGCCGGCGTGGTGGAGGACATCATCGAGCGGCGTCTGAGGGTGTTGACCTCGGTGGAGACGGACGGAGGGGACGACGACAACGCCGCCGGCAACGACGGTAACGACGACAACGCTGCTGGCAACGATGTAAACGACGCCGACAACGCCGCCCGCGATCGCGCCCATTCCGCCGCGAGCTGGGACGACATCGTGGACCTCGTCTGGGAGGAGCTGCAGGGTCCTCCGTTCACCGCGGCGCTCGAGCTCTGGGTCGCGTCACGGACGGATCCTGACCTGCGGCAGGCGCTGATCCCGCTGCAGGAACGCATCTTCGGCACGGTCCACCGCAATGTCACGCGCCTGGCGGGCGACGACCATCCTCGTGCGCCGATGCTCGTGCAGTTCACGATCGACCTGCTCACGGGGGCACATCTCGCCGGGACCCTGGAGCCCAGGGTCGGCTCGGCGGCCGTGGTCCGGGCCTGGAAGGTGGCCGTGCGCGAGCTCGCGGCACACGGGTGACAGTTGCCCGTGGTCCTGACGACTAGCGCAATCGGATCGGAAATGTCTTCGTCCGCCTGACCGCGCGGTCGCGCCGCGCGCTCAGGGACACCCGGTGCGGGTCGGCGAGAAAGGAGTCGAGTCCGGCCGCGGAGTCGAAGTGGATCAGTTGGATTTCATCCGGTGCCCCGTCGTCGCCGGTGCCGTACGCGCGTTGGACCACCCGGCCGCTGTGCTGCGGCAGCAGAGCCAGTACGTCGTCCTCGTACGCGGACAGTTCGTGTCCCATGCCCTCGTGTGCCCAGAGCAGGCAGCAGAGGGTGACCTCGTCGTCCGTCTCGTTCACCTCGTGGAGCCTACGCGCGCGGTCCGGGAGGTCGCGTGCACCAGGAAGGCACGCCCAATGAGGTGATCCACGACATAGGGTGGACAGGTGTCTGGTCGCCGACCCATCGCGGCCGGCCCGCTGATCCTGACGATTGGAGATCCTCCGTGACAACTTCACTGGACCGCGACGCCCTGCTCATCGGTACGACGTGGCAGGCACCTGCCACCGATTCGGTCATCGAGGTGATCAGCCCCCACTCCGAAGAGGTCGTGGCCCGCGTCCCCGAGGGGTCGACCGCGGACATCGACGCGGCCGTCGCGGCCGCCCGCGAGGCCTTCGACCACGGACCGTGGCCTCGGATGAGCCCCGACGAGCGCATCGAGGTGGTGCAGAAGCTGTCCGGGCTGTACGCGGCCAAGCTGGACGAGATGGCCACCGTCATATCCACGGAGATGGGCTCGCCGATCTCGTTCAGCACCCTCGCCCAGGCTCCCGCACCGTGGATGCAGATCGAGGCGTTCCTGGGGATCGCCCGCGAGTTCCCGTGGGAGGACGTGCGCCCGGGCGTGCTCGGCGGTGAGGTCATGGTGCGCCACGAGCCAGTGGGTGTGGTGGCGGCCATCCCGCCGTGGAACGTCCCGCAGTTCACCGTCCTGTCCAAGGTCATCCCGGCACTGCTCACCGGTTGCACGGTCGTCGTCAAGCCCGCACCCGAGACGCCGCTGGACACCTATCTGCTCGCGGACCTGCTCATCGAGGCCGGAGTCCCCGAGGGTGTGGTGAGCATCGTCGCCGGCGGCCGCGAGGTGGGGGAGCACCTGGTGCGCCACCCCGGGATCGACAAGGTGGCATTCACGGGATCCACCGCGGCCGGTCGAAAGATCGGGGCAATCTGCGGCGAGCAGCTCAAACGGTGCTCGCTCGAGCTCGGCGGCAAATCCGCGGCGATCGTGCTCGACGACGCCGACCTGACCAGCGTCGTCGAGGGGATGAAGTTCCTCGGCGTGATGAACTCCGGCCAGGCGTGCGTAGCCCAGACCCGCATCCTCGTCAGCCGCGATCGGCACGACGAGGTGGCCGAGGCACTCGCCGAAGGCATCGGCTCGATGGTTGTGGGCGATCCGCTCGACCCGGCCACCGAGATCGGCCCGATGGTCGCCAAGCGCCAGCAGGAGCGGGTCAGCTCCTACATCGAGATCGGCCAGCAGGAGGGCGCCCGCCTGCTCACCGGCGGCACCGACCGGCCCGACGGACTGGACACCGGTTGGTATGTCCGCCCGACGGTGTTCGCCGGCGTAGACAACTCGATGCGCATCGCACGCGAGGAGATCTTCGGCCCGGTCCTTTCGGTCATCGCCTACGACGACGTGGACGATGCCGTGCGGATTGCCAACGATTCCGACTACGGCCTGGCCGGCACCGTGTGGACCGCCGATCGCGACGCCGGACTGGACGTGGCGCGGCGGGTGCGCACCGGCACCTACGGCGTCAACACGTACACGATGGATTTCGCCGCCCCGTTCGGCGGCTTCAAGGCCTCGGGTGTGGGCCGCGAGTTCGGTCCGGAGGGGCTGTCGCAGTACACCGAGCTCAAGGCCGTTTACCTCGGTGAGTCCGCCGCGGGCGCCGAGGGGTGACGAGCCGGACCATGACGGACGACGCCGCGGCCCGAGCCGCCGGGATTCTCGAGGTGCACGACGCCGACCGCGTCCGCACGCTCACCATGAACCGCCCCGATGCGCTCAACGCCTTCAACGGCGCCCTCTACAGGGAGTTGGCGGCGGCGCTGTATGCGGCAGATGAGGACCCGGGCGTCGCCGTGGTGCTGCTGACCGGGCGCGGCCGGGCGTTCAGCGCCGGCACGGACCTCGTCGAGATGGCCGAGCTCGTGGCGAGTGGCGGTGGCGGTGGCGAAGGCGATGGCGATGGCGGCGGCGGGGACGATGCGCTGTCAGCGACCGAGGAGCACGGCTTCAACGTGCTGGTGGACGCGCTCATCGCGTTCAGCAAGCCACTCGTCGCCGCGGTCAACGGGCTCGGGCTGGGCATCGGGGTGACGCTGCTCGGGTTCGTCGACCTGGCTTTCATTTCCGAGGGCACCAAACTCAAATGCCCGTTCACCAGCCTCGGCGTGGCCCCCGAGGCGGCGTCCAGCTTCCTCATCCCCAGGCTCGTCGGGCACCAGAACGCCGCATGGGTCCTGCTCTCCTCCGAGTGGATCTCGGCCGAGCAGGCGCACGAGATGGGCCTGGTCTGGAAGCTGTGCACCCCGGACGAGCTGATGCCCACCGCCACCGAGCACGCCACGCGACTGGCGGCTCTACCGGTGTCGAGCCTGCGGGCGGTCAAGCGCGCGATGACCGAGCCGGTCGCGCAGCAGGTCGCCGAGGCGCGGCGGCGGGAGAACGGCATGTTCGCGCAGCTGCTGGGCGGGCCGGCCAACACCGAGGCGCTGGCGGCGTTCGCCGAGGGCCGAAAGCCCGACTTCACCGCGCTGCCGGACGGCGCCTGAGTCGTGCAGACGGGCAGGATGGGGGCGTGACCGCCGCCGGCCCGCCCTCGCCCCGCCCGGTTGACGTGGTGGTGATCGGCGCCGGCCAGGCCGGACTGTCGGCCGCGTACCACCTGCAGCGGCACGGGTTCGTGCCGATCAACCGGGCCGGTGCGGGCCAGGGGTCCGGGAGTGGCGACAGCACGGGTGATCGGGTGCGCACCTTTGTGGTGCTCGATGCCGAGGACGGCCCCGGCGGCGCCTGGCGCCACCGCTGGGAGTCGCTGACCATGGCCACCGTGAACGGGATCTTCGAGCTCCCCGGCATGGAGGTCCCAGAAGTCGACCGGGCCGCGGCCAGCCGCGATGTGCTGCCCGCCTACTTCGCGAACTACGAGGAGCACTTCGACCTGAATGTTTGCCGACCGGTCCGGGTCAGCTCGGTTCGGCGGGCCGGCGACGGGCCGCACGGTGGGGAATCGGGGAGCCTCGTCGTCGTCGTCGAATCCTCGAACCGCACCGACTCGGGCGGTGACGCAGGCTCCGGCGGCCAGGCGCGCGGCGAGGCCGGCTCGGGAGGTGAGGCGCGCGGCGAGGGCGCGGGGAGCTGGGCGGCGCGGTACGTCATCAACGCCACCGGCACCTGGACCCGCCCGTTCTGGCCGCGCTACCCGGGCCAGGAGACCTTCCGCGGCCGGCAACTGCACGTGCACGACTTTGTCTCGGCCGAGGAATTCGCGGGGCAGCGCGTGGTGATCGTTGGCGCGGGCATCTCCGCCACGCAGCTGCTCGAGGAGATCTCGCTCGTCGCCGACACGCTGTGGGTGACGCGGCGGGAGATCGTGTGGGAGACCCGCGAGGCGCCGACGAACTTCTCCGCCGCGATCGACCGCGTCGCCGAACGGACGCGCCGGGGGCTGCCGCCGCAGAGCGTGATCAGCGTGACCGGCCAGTTCCGCGGCCCGTGGATCGAGCGGGCCGACGCGCGCGGCGTCCTGGTGCGCCACCCCATGTTCACCCGCATCGAGCCCGACGGCGTGCGCATGCCCGACGGGCGCCTCGAGCGCGCCGACGTGATCCTGTGGGCCACCGGGTTCCGGCCCGCCGTGGCGCACCTGTCGCCGCTGGGCCTGCGCACGCCCGAGGGCGGGATCCGCGTCGACGCCGGGCGCGCGCTGGACGAGCCACGCCTGTTCCTCATCGGCTACGGCCCGTCCCAGTCGACGGTGGGGGCCAACCGCGCCGGTAGGGACGCCGTGCGCGCGATCGTCACCGAACTGCGACAGATGTAGAGAAAAAAGACCGGGGCGACGACGACAACGGCGGCGCCGACATCACGTCGACGCCGCCGTCTATGCGGTCCCCGAATGGATCAGAGCGTGCGCGAGATCAGTTCCTTCATGATCTCGTTGGTGCCGCCGTAGATCTTCTGCACGCGCGCCGAGGCGTACATGCGGGCGATCGGGTACTCGGTCATGAAGCCGTAGCCGCCGAAGATCTGCAGGCTGCGGTCGATGATCTCGCACTGCTTGTCGGTGCAGTAGTACTTGGCCATGGAGGCGGTGGCCGGGTCCAGCTGGCCCTGCAGGTGCAGGCCGATGCAGTGGTCGAGCAGCGTGCGGGCGGCCAGCGTCTCGGTCTTGCACTCGGCCAGCTCGAAGCGCAGGTTCTGGAACTTGAGGATCGGCTTGCCGAACGCCTCGCGCTCCTTCGCGTAGTCGGTGGCCAGCTTCACGGCGGTCTCGGCCGCGGCCACGGCCGTCACGGCGATGATGAGCCGCTCCTGGCCCAGCTGCTGCATGAGCTGGATGAAGCCCTGGCTCTCGCCGTCCTCGCCGCCGAGGATGTTGGCGGCCGGCACCCGCATGTCGTTGAAGAACAGCTCCATCGTGTCCTGGTACTTCAGGCCGATCTTGTCGAGCTTGCGGCCGCGGTCGAAGCCCGGCATGTCGGCGGTCTCGGCGACAAGCAGGGACAGGCCCTGGGCGCCCTCGCCGCCGGTGCGGGCGACGATGACCACCAGGTCGGCGTGCATGCCGTTGGAGATGAAGGTCTTGGAGCCGTTGACCACGAAGTCATCCCCGTCGCGGACGGCGGTGGTGCGCAGGGCCTGCAGGTCGGAACCGGCACCCGGCTCGGTCATGGCGATCGCGCCGATCATCTCGCCGCTGGCCATCTTGGGCAGCCAACGCTTCTTCTGCTCCTCCGTGCCGTACGTGAGGATGTAGTGCGCCACGATCGTGGAGTGGACCGAGTTGCCCCAGCCGTCGTCGAGGGCGTAGGCCTGCTCCTCGGCGATCACGGCCTCGTGGCCGAAGGTGCCGCCGCCCCCGCCGTACTCCTCCGGGATGGAGATGCACAGCAGGCCCGCGTCGCCGGCCTTGGTCCAGAACTCGCGGTCCACGAAGCCCTGCTCGGAGAACTTCTCGAGGTTGGGGGCGAGTTCCTTGGCCATGAACGCGCGGGTGTGGTCGCGGAGCGCGTCGAGGTCCTCGGTCATCCAGGGGGAGCGGAAGGGTGCGGTGTCGAACATGGGGCGACTCCAGAAGGTGGGGGATCGGGGCCGTTGAGGCCATGACGCCATCACTATACAATTGCATGCCATGCAAGTGTATGGTTAGTTTCCGGCGGTGCCCTCGGTGCCGCAGAAATCTTGAGGAGGGAACGACGTGCGATCCGTGGGAAGTGACGGGCCCGATCCGGCCGACACCAGCGGACACGCCGTGGCCTCGGCGAGCCCGGTTCCCTCCGATCTCACCGCCCGTGAGCGGATCCTGCAGACCGCGCTGGAGCTGTACGCGCAGTTCGGCGAGGATCGCGTCTCGATGCGCCGCGTCTCCGGTGAGGTGGGGGTGACCATCGGGCTCATCCAGCACCATTTCGGCACCAAGGACGGGCTGCGCCGGGCTGTCGACGGGGTCGTAGTGGACCACGTGGTCGCAGCCCTGGCCACGGCGGATCATTCCGGATCGCCCGCGCAGGTCATCGCCGCGCGCGACGCCGCGGTCCGGCAGATGCTCGAGCGCAACCCGGTGATCGTCCAGTACCTCAACCGGGCACTGCTCGAGCCCGACGGGCGGGGCGCGCCGCTGCTCGAGGCCCTCGTCGAGCTCACCACCCGCGTGGTCGAGGGGCTGCGTACCGAGGGGCTCGCCTCGACGCGCACCTCGGACAAGGTCCAGGTCGTGCGCACCCTCATGGGGCAGGTGGGCGAGCTGTTCCTCGACCCGGTGGTCGCGGCCATCTGGGGTCAGATCGATGGCGACCCGGATCGCCGGCCGACGATCCGGATCACCGTCGAGGGCGCGTGAGGGCGCTCCGTTCGCGCCTTGCGGTGATCGACCCGACAAAGTTGCGTCGTGCATACCGGGCGACCTGCCGCTACGCTGTCGGGAGCGTAGACTCCGTCATTCTCGTCGGGGTAGGAAGGACACGCTCATGAGGTTCACTCGTCTGGCGCGGTTCGCGGCCGCGGCCCTGATGGCCGGCGCCACCGCGCTGGTCGCCCCCGCTGCGGCCCAGGCTGCCGTCCCGGTCAGCGGCGGTACGCCCATCCTCGTCGGGGGAGTGGCGGGCTGCACGCTCACCGCTGCGGGAACCGACGCCACCGGTGCGCCCGTGGCGTTCACGGCGGCGCACTGCAGCGACACCATCGATGCGCCGGTCCTGCTCCGCGACAACGAGAATGCAGGCGTGATCGGCACCATCGCCACCCGCAACGAGATCCTCGACTACTCGGTGATCCGTTTGAACCCGAACGTGGCCTTCCCGGTCGCCCAGCCGGGTGTCGCGGGCCGCGGCCCGGCGCCCGAGTTCGGCGACGTCGTGTGCAAGGACGGCCTGTCCACCGGCCACACCTGCGGCATCACGTGGCAGCGTGAGGGAGTCCGGTTCTGGAGCCAGGCGTGTGCCGGCTACGGCGACTCGGGCGGACCCATCACCAAGGACGGCCGCCTTGTCGGCCTGCTCTCCGGCGGCCACATGCCCCCGGCGGCCGGCCCCGCGGGCAGCGTCGGCTCTGTCCTGCCGTCCTGCTTCCACCCGGTGCAGTCCCCGTTCTTCCTGCCCGCTCTGGGCTACTCGTTCGACGCGATCGTCGACGATGCCACGGCGCGGGGTTGGCCCGGCCGCGGCTTCCAGATGGCCTGACCTTCCGCGTCACCGGCCTGACGCCCGCGCGTCACGCGCGTCACGCGCGCTGGACCACACCGCCCCGGCACCTCCTCGCGAGGTGGCCGGGGCGGTGTGGTCTCGCGGGCGTCAGTAGGCGGTGACCTCGTGCGTCACGGGCAGGTGGGGCAGATCGGTGCCGACGGACAGCACCACCCGTCCCGGGCCGGTGTCGAGGTGGACCGAGCCGACCTCTGTCGGCGCGACGCCGACCGCCCCGGCCGCCCGCGCCTCCCAGTAGCCGCGGCGGTCGTTATCGACGTTGTGCCAGTGCACCTTGACGGTGGACCAGCACTGCTGTGGCGGGTTCCACGAGAGACCGAAGAAGTTCCCCGTCACCACCAGTCGGGTCTCGCCGGGCATCTTCTCGGCCACCACGGTGGAGGCGGTCACCCATCCGGCGCAGGCCGGGCCGTGCGCGACCGTCCAGAGCATGGGTGCGTCCGCATACTGGAACGCCTGCGCCGAGGCCGTTGGTGGGGTGATGACGCCGCCGGCCGCACCGGCGAGGGTTCCGCCGGCGACAAGGGTCGCCGCCGCGAGCGCGCTCGTCAGTCGACGGCGCGGAGTTGGTCGGGTGTCGTTCATGGCAGGATCGCCTCCCGGTTACGCGGCCGGATGTCCCCGGCCGATCAGGGCGGCCACCGAGCCCTCGAATCCACACCGTGCCGGGCCGTGGAGGCCACCCGGGCATCGTCCCACGTCGGGGCGGGTCACCGGAAGGGGTCGAAAGAACGCGCGGCGCGCAGCGGGTGCGGGTCGGCACGGCGCGCCGGGGTGTCGAGGTGGGTTTGTGGGGACGACGACGACAACGGCAACGCCCCCACGGATGAGTAATCCGTGGGGGCGTTGACGGTCAGTGCAGTGGCGGTGAGCCGATCACCTGAGCTCGGAGCTCGACAGGTCCAGGATGCGGCGGGCGATCACCAGCTGCTGGATCTGCTGCGTGCCCTCGAAGATGTCGAGGATCTTGGAGTCACGCGACCACTTCTCGAGGAAGCTGCGCTCGGAGTAACCGAGGGTGCCCGCGAGCTCCACGGCGCCGAGGGTGATGGCCGAGCCGGCGCGACCGGCCTTGGCCTTACACATCGACGCTTCCTTGGTGTTGGGCATCTTGTTGTCGGCCATCCACGCGGCGCGGAGCGTCAGCAGGTAGGCGGATTCCCAGTCGGCCTCGAGCTCGAGGTACTTGGCCACGGCTGCGGGCTGGCTGGTCGCGGGCTGGTCGTAGTTGATCTCCAGACCGGCCTCCTTGAGGAGGGTGCGGAGCTCCTCGAGCGCGGCGCGGGCGACACCCACGGCCATGCCGGCCACCAGCGGACGCGTGTTGTCGAACGTCTGCATGGCGCCCGCGAAGCCCTTGTCCACGCGGATCTCCGGATCGCCCAGGAGGTTCTCCTTGGGGATGCGGCAGTCGGTGAACGAGATCTGCGCGGTGTCGGAGGCGCGGATGCCGAGCTTGTGCTCGAGCCGGTCCACCGAGACGCCGGGATGATCACGGGGCACGACGAACGACTTGATGGCGGCGCGGCCCTGGCTCTTGTCGAGCGTGGCCCACACGACGATGTGGTCGGCGCGCTCGCCCGAGGTCACGAAGATCTTCGTGCCGTTGAGGACGTACTCGTCGCCGTCCAGGCGGGCGGTGGTCGAGACCGCCGCCGAGTCGGAACCGAAGTCCGGCTCGGTGATGGCCATCGAGGCCCACACGCGGCCGAAACGCTCCATCTGCTCGTCGCTGGCCACGGCGGCGATCGCCGAGTTGCCCAGGCCCTGACGGGGGATCGAGAGCGTGAGGCCGACGTCGCCCCAGCAGGTCTCGATGATGTTGAGCAGCGACTTCATATTGCCGCCGTTCTGGATGCCCTGGTACTTGGACTCCGTGCCGCGACCGGTGGTGGCACCGGAGGCCGCCTGACCGGCGTCCTCCATGGCCTCGATCATGGCCTTGAGCGTGTCCAGCTCGACCGGGTACTCGTGCTCGGCCAGGTCGTACTTGCGGGAGACCGGGCGGAAGATCTGCGTCGCGACCTGGCGGGCCTGGTTGGCGCCGACCTGCAGCCGCTTGGGGAGTTCGAGGTTGATCATGTTCAGAGGTCCTTTGATCCGAAGGAGGCGGGGTTGGTGAGGTCGGGGCGGATCACAGGACCACCACGCCCTCGGCAACGCCGACCGCACGGAGATCGCGGTACCAACGCTCGACCGGGTGCTCCTTGGTGAAGCCGTGGCCACCGAGCAGCTGCACGCCGTCGAGGCCGATCTTCATGCCCTTCTCGGCGGCCAGCTTGCGGGCCAGCGCGGCTTCGCGGGCGAACGACAGGCCCTGCTCGGCGCGGGCGGCACCCCGCCAGGTCACCAGCCGGAGCCCGTCGAGCTCGGTGGCGATGTCGGCGACCATGAACGCCACGGCCTGACGGTGGGCGATGGGCTCACCGAACGCCTGACGCTCCTTGACGTAGGGGATCACGTAGTCGAGCACCGCGTGCGAGGTGCCGACGGCCAGGGAGGCCCAGCCCAGACGTGCGAGACGGATGATGTCGGCGTAGGCCGAGGCGCGGTCGGCGGCCGAGAGGTCGGGGCCACCGAGGATCGCGTCGGCCGGGACCGAGACGTCGGTGAGGTTGAGGCGACCGAGGCCGGCGGCACGCAGGCCCATCGACGGGTCGGCCTCGACGACGAGGCCCTCGACGTCGGACTCCACCACGAAGAAGGTGGGCTTGCCCTCGAGGTTCGCGGCGATCACGAAGAGCTCGGCGCTCGCGGCGGTGGGCACCATCGACTTGACGCCGTTGAGCGTGAAGCCGCCCGCGGTGCGGGTGGCGGTGGTCTGCAGTGCGAACGGGTCGAACAGGATGCGGGGCTCGGTCACGACCACGGCCGCGGCCGGGACGGTCTCCGCGGCGAACGCGGGCAGGTACGACTTCTGCTGCGTGTCGGAACCGTACTGGGTCAGCGTGGTGGCCACGCCGGACGGCGCGAGGATCGGCAGGGCCAGACCCATGTCGCCGTACCCGAGCGCCTCGGCGACCAGCGAGTTGGTCACGACCCCGCGCTCGGAGGCGATGCCCTCGAACTCCTCGGGCACGTTGAGCATGGTCGCGCCGATCTCGGCGGAACGCTCGAGCAGCGAGGCGGGGGCCTCGGCGGCGTGGTCGGCGTCGTGAGCGGCCGGACGGATGACCTCGGTGGCGAAATCGCGCACCGTCTCCGAGATCATCTTCTGCTCGTCGTCCAGGGTCAGGTCGAACGCGTCCGAGCGGGTCTCCGCATCGGCGTCCGGCAGGCGTTTGGGCGCGCCGCCGCCGGAGACCTTCTTGAACGACTTGGTCGCGGCACCCAGGGTCTTGAAGCCGGTCTTGGTGGCCTCGTAGGTGACTCGGTCGACCTTTTGCCGGAGGCCGAAACGCTCCGCGAACTCCGACCCTGTGATGGTCGTGAGCGCACGCATGGCGGCGCCGATCGCGTCGATCTTGGTCGGGTTCAGACCCGGTGTGGAGTTCTCACCGCGCCCGGCCGTGGACGGGGTCGTGGGGTTCTTGCTCATCATCACCAGCTGTTCTCGTGACGGAATGGACGGTGTGGTCGAGAGGTATCTTACTCAGGAGTAAGTTCCAAACGCCAGCCTTCCCTCTTTGACAGCCCATCCCGCAGGCCGAGCGCAACTACCCGTCGCGGATCAGTGCCGCTGACTGCGAGCTGATCGCCGACCGCATCACTGCCGGCTGGGCCCGCGGAGAATCGGTGGATCATTCCTACGCGGCCTCGAGGCCGCGCACGACTACCTGACCGGCTACGTGCACTGGTACAACCACGAACACCGGCACTCCGGGATCGCGCTGTTCTCACCCGCCCAGGTCGGCGACGGCTCCTGGGAGCAGACGTGGAAGACCCGCGACCAGGCGCTGCAGAACTACTACCTACGCCACCGAGAACGCTTCCACGAGCGACCTAGAACGCCGGCACCGGCAGACCTCGTCGGAATCAATCTCCCCAAAGAAAAACAGCCCACAAACTAAACCAACTGACTCACAACAGGTTGACAGAGAGCGCTTATCCACAAACCCGTGACCAAAAGGTGAAAAACGCGTGGTCAGCCGCGTAGCAGCGACACGGCCTGCTCGACCGCGCCGGGCTTACCGGCCACAAACCAGTCGTATCCGTTGACCTCGACGGTGGCGCAGGTGCCGCCGGCGCCCTCGACGAGAGCGCGCCCGGGGAGCCAGTCCCACTCGGGGCAGGAGTGCTGGGCCCAGACGGTGTGGACGCCACTGGCGACGGAGGCCAGATCGACCGATCCGGAGCCGAGCATGCGGATCGTGGCCGCGCCGCGGCTGACCCGGTAGAAGGGGTCGGCGAGGTCGGGGTCGGAGAAGAACGGCGGGTGGAGGTAGGTGGCGAGGCTGCCCGCCGCGAGGTCTCCGGGCGTCAGAGGGGTGACGGGCACGCCGTTGCGGCGCGTGGGGATGTCGGAGCCGCCGACGAACGTGTCCCCCGTGACGGGACGGTGGACCGCGCCCAGCAGATAGTCGTCCGGGCCGGTGAGTGCGACCGCCGAGCACCAGTAGTCGGAGCCGTTGACGAAGTTGTAGGTGCCGTCGACGGGGTCCACGACCCAGCGCCGTTCGTGCTCGCCGGCGACGAGGGTGCCCTCCTCGCCGAGGACGCCGTCGGCGGGGCGGTGCCGGGCGAGGAGGTCGGTGATGTAGCGCTCGGCGGCGTTGTCCGCCTGGGTGACGACGTCGGAGATGGAGGTCTTGTGGAGGACGTCGAGGCCGTCCTCGCGTAGGCGACGGGCGAGCGTTCCGGCGTCGACGACGAGGCGGGCCGCCAGATCGACGTCGGTCATCGCCGCGGTGGACGTTCCGGTGGTCTGACGGGGCGGGCGGGTGTCGATGGCCATGAGCTACCTCCGCGTGGGGCCGGGCCGGCCCGCCGAGGTGGAGTCCGTAGCGGGCCTGTGGGCCTGACGCTACCCCCGGTGGGCGAAGCTCGGACGTGGGGCGGGTCACGGGCGGGAGACGGGTATGCGAACGCGAGAAGACGCACGGGCCGCGTAGAGTTGGATACTGTGCATCCTGACGTCTCTGCTGATATCGCCGCCCTCGACGCCACTCTGACCACTGTCGAGAAGGTTCTCGACATCGAGGAGCTCGCCCGCCGGGTCGATGAGCTCGAGCAGATGGCCGCCGACCCGGACCTGTGGAATGACCAGGACCGGGCCCAGAAGGTCACCAGTGAGCTGTCCTATGTCCAGGCCGATCTGCGTCGCTGCCGGGATCTGCGCCAGCGTCTCGACGATCTGCCGCTCATGTACGAGTTGGCGGACGAGGCCCAGGCGGAGGGTGACTCGTCAGCCGTCGAGGAGGCGGATTCCGAACGCGTCTCCCTGCGTGAGGACGTCGAGGCCATGGAGGTCAAGACGATGCTCAGTGGCGAGTACGACCAGCGTGAGGCCGTGGTCAACATCCGTGCCGGCGCCGGTGGCATCGATGCCGCGGATTTTGCCGAGATGCTGATGCGTATGTACATCCGCTGGGCCGAGAAGGCCGGCCACAAGGTCGAGGTGTACGACACCTCGTACGCGGAGGAAGCGGGTATCAAGTCCGCGACCTTCGTCGTCCGGGACCCCTATATGTACGGAACGCTGTCGGTCGAGCAGGGCACGCACCGGCTCGTGCGGATCTCGCCGTTCGACAACCAGGGCCGCCGCCAGACCTCGTTCGCCGAGGTCGAGGTGCTGCCCGTGGTGGAGACGGTCGACTCGATCGACGTCCCGGAGAACGACGTCCGGGTGGACGTCTACCGCTCGTCGGGCCCCGGCGGACAGTCGGTCAACACCACCGACTCCGCGGTCCGCCTCACGCACATCCCCACGGGGATCGTGGTGACCTGTCAGAACGAGAAGTCGCAGCTGCAGAACAAGGTCGCGGCCATGAAGGTGCTGCAGGCCAAGCTGCTCGAGCGCAAGCGGCAGGAGGAGCGCGCCGCGATGGACGCGCTCGGCGCCGGCGGCAACGCCTCGTGGGGCAACCAGATGCGCTCCTACGTCCTGCACCCGTACCAGATGGTCAAGGACCTGCGTACCGAGTACGAGGTCAACAATCCGTCCACCGTGCTCGACGGTGACATCGGTGGCTTCATCGAGGCCGGCATCCGATGGCGGATGAGAGAGGGAGCAGACGCGGAGTGACGCTGCACACCGACTTCAGTGGGATTCTGAAGTGGCTCAGTAACCAGGGACTGGAGGTCGTCCTCTTCATCCTGGGAGCTGCCCTGCTCACGCGGGCGATCGGCAAGATCGGGCGGATGTGGCTCGCGCGGATCGACGCCGAGAACGCCGACAAGGAAATGTGGTCGGAACGTTCCAAGCACATGCATTCGCTGGTGCAGGTGCTGAGCTATGTCGCCGTGGGCATCCTGTACGTCGTCGTGGGGATCCAGATCCTGCTGCGGTTCGGTGTCAACCTCGTCACCCTGGTGGCCCCGGCCACCGTCCTGGGCGCGGCGCTGGGCTTCGGTGCCCAGCGGATCGTCCAGGACTTCCTCGCCGGCTTCTTCGCACTGGCCGAGAAACAGTACGGCTACGGCGACATCGTGGAGTTGACCACCTCCACCGGCACGGCCGCCGGCACCGTCGAAGACGTCACGCTGCGCGTCACCCGCCTGCGAACCCTCGACGGTGAAGCGGTCATCGTGCCGAACGGCCAGATCGTCACCGCCGTCAACCAGTCCCAGGACTGGGCGCGCGCGATCATCGACGTGCCCGTGCCCAACACCGCGGACATGGATCAGGCGCAGCACATCCTCACCGAGATCTGCGGCGAGATCGTCGACGACGAATACGTGGGCGTGTACATCCTCGACGAGCCCAGCGTCATGGGCGTGCAGTCCATCAAGCTCGAGCAGACCATCGTCCGACTGCTGGCCCGCACCAAGCCGGGCATGCAGTGGGAGGTGGGTCGCCGCATGCGCGCGGTGATCCTGCGCCGGTTCCGTCAGGAGGGCATCGTCCTGGAGCCCGAGGCGATGACCGCGATTCGCGCCGGCATGGTCCGCACCGACGACGGTGAGGAGGCTCAGTGATGGCCGAGAAGCCGGACCGCGACACCCCGCGCGAGGAGTCGACGGACGAGGTCCCGCCGGGCGCGGAATCGACGGGCGAGGCCTCGACGGGGGAGAAGCCCCACCGGAGGCTGCCCACCTGGCTGGCGCTGGTGATCGAGTTCTTCACGATGTCGCGCACGACGTTGATCCTGCTCATCGTGTTCCTCCTCACGGCGGCGCTCTACGGCGTCGTGCGCCAGGACCCGGTCGTGGCGATCAACACCCCGCCCCGTCCGGACACGACCCAGTCCGAGACCACCGACACCGACCGCACCGACACCGACGCCACGACCTCCGGTGATGCGACCGATGAGACCGCCGCGCCCACCAGTGACGCGGATCCGACCGGCACCGATACGCCGGAGACCTCGGTCCCCGCGGACCAGAGATCCGTTGACCAGCCAGATGTGACGACGGGAACGCAGCCGACGCAGACGACGGGGCCGCAACGTGGCCCGCAGGGGCAGCAGACCACCCAGAATCAGCAGACCCAGCAAACTCAGCAGCCGCAGCTGACGCAGTAGGCGCAGCAGATGCAGCAGGCGCAGGTGGCGTGATGCGGGAGTGATGGCCGACGACGGCCCGCCGGCGGGCGAAGGAGTCGGAGACGGTCCGGCGCAGATGATCGCGACCGGGGCGGCGGGACGACGTCGTCGTCGTACCGATTTTTTCTTCCGCGGGGAGAAGATTCAGCCTCGGGGAGTGGCATGTGACGGAAGTGGCGCTAGGCTACGCGTGTGATCAGTGCTTCCAATGTGACCAAGTCGTACGCGTCCTCGGCGCGCCCGGCTCTGTCAGACGTGAGCGTGAAGGTCGACAAGGGCGAGTTCGCGTTCCTCATCGGTGCCTCCGGCTCGGGCAAATCCACGTTCCTGCGGCTGCTGCTGCGGGAGGACAAGCCGGACTCCGGTTCCCTCACCGTGGCCGGGCACGACCTCATGCGGATGAAGGCCTCCGCGGTGCCGACGCTGCGGCGCTCGCTCGGCGTCGTATTCCAGGACTTCCGACTGCTGCAGGGCAAGACCGTCGCCGAGAACGTGGCGTTCGCGCTGCAGGTCATCGGCAAAACCGGCAAGGACATCAACAAGGTCGTGCCCGAGACACTCGACATGGTGGGGCTCGGCACCAAGGCGAACCGGCGGCCGCACGAGCTGTCCGGCGGTGAGCAGCAGCGCGTCGCGATCGCCCGCGCCTTCGTCAACCGGCCGCTGCTGCTGCTCGCGGACGAGCCGACCGGCAACCTGGACCCCGAGACCAGCGAGGAGATCATGCTCCTGCTCGACCGGATCAACCGGATGGGGACCACGGTTCTCATGGCCACCCACGACCGACACATCGTGGACCGCTCGCGGCGGCGCGTCGTGGAGCTCGTCGACGGTGAGGTCGTGCGCGACGACGCCCGCGGAACCTACGGAGTTGATCGCTGATGGCCGCCGCGAAGTTCATCACCTCCGAGGTCCTCCAGGGACTCCGGCGGAACCTGTCCATGACCCTGGCCATGATCATCACCACCGCGGTGGCACTGGGGATGCTCGGCGCCGGAGTGCTGGTCGTCATGACCGCCTCGGCCAGTCAGGCCAAGTACGACTACCTCAACGAGTTTCGCGTCTACGTGGACCGGTCGATCTCGGCCGAGGACCCCGACTGCGAGGCGGACTGCGCCGCGATCCGCACCGAGCTCGAGTCCACGGGCGGTGTCGCCTCGGTGGAGTACAAGAACCCGGATGAGACGTACGCCGAGTTCGTCGAGCTGTTCTCCTCCACCGACCCGGTCCTGGTCGAATCGACCTCGCCCGACGCGCTCGGCTCCCGGTTCACTTTGACGCTCACCGATCCCACGCAGGCCGAGGCCGTGGCCGCGGATCTGGCGGAGGTCGAGGGGATCGAGGTCGTCCAGGGGCAGGGTGAACTGGTCGGGCGGGTCTTCTCGATCCTCGACGGGATCCGCAACGCGGCCTTCACGATCGCCGTGGTGCAGCTGGTGGCCACCGTCCTGCTGATCGCGAACATGACCCAGATCGCCGCGTTCACCCGCCGGGAGGCGCTGGGGATCATGCGGCTGGTCGGTGCGAGCAGGTTGTACACTGAGCTGCCGTTCATTCTCGAGGCCGTGGTCGCCGCGCTGATCGGTTCGGCGCTGGCCGTGGGCGGACTGCTCGGGGCGAAGAGCGTCTTCCTCGACCGGGTGCTCGCGGAGGCCTACCGGGCCAACCTGATCGAACGCATCACCACCGCGGACATTCTCACCCTCGCCCCGGTCCTGGTGGTGGCCGGCGCGGTGGTCTCGGCGCTGACCGCCTGGGTGACGCTGCGGTTGTCCGTGCGGCACTGACGCGGGGCGGGCCGG
>DHCFD07801__coassemble_1072_pt1 | contig 83196 bp, 68 predicted proteins | sample DHCFD07801__metabat2_low_PE_002 | metagenome-assembled genome bin DHCFD07801 | reverse complement strand
GCCGGCGGCGGTGGTCTCACCCGCGGCACCGGCCGCGGACGTGGCATCGGAGGCGGCGTCGCCGGCGGCCTCGGTGGCCTTGTCCACCTCGGAGGCGACCGCCTCGGTGGCGCCGTCCACGTCGACTCCTCCGTCGTCCGAACTGCAGCCCGCCAGTGCCAGCAGGGCAGCCGCCGAAGCGGCGATAATGGTCTTGCGCATCAGAAATCCTTTCTGTCGGCTTTCCATAACCTCTGCGGCGCAACAGTATTCGTTGGCGTTTCGTCGTCGCCACATTTTTGGATCACCATTCGATAAACCCCTTCGGAACTGCGACGGAACAGGCGAATCCGGCGTGTCGCAGGCCACTGCGGGCCTCAGTAAGTAGTGAGGGTGACTAAAGAAAATAGTGAGGATGACTAAGGGGCGGCATCCGCACTCGAGGTGTGGATGCCGCCCCTCAGCTCGGGAGCGCGGCGACTCGCCGGGCGGGTGTCCGGTCCTACAGGCCGGGGCGCTTGCCGATGGTCAGCGTGACCTCGCCGGTGTGCGCGAAGAAGTCCTCGCCCTTGTCGTCGACGACGATGAACGCCGGGAAGTCCTCCACGTCGATCTTCCACACGGCTTCCATGCCGAGCTCTTCGTATTCGATGACCTCGACGTGCTTGATGCAGTCCTGCGCTAGGCGCGCTGCCGGACCGCCGATCGATCCGAGGTAGAAGCCGCCGTGCGTGGCGCACGCGTCAGTGACCTGCTTGGACCTGTTGCCCTTGGCGAGCATGACCATGGAGCCGCCCGCGGCCTGGAACTGCTCGACGTAGGAATCCATGCGGCCGGCCGTGGTGGGGCCGAACGAGCCGGACGGCATGCCCTCCGGGGTCTTGGCTGGGCCGGCGTAGTAGACGGGGTGGTCCTTGAGGTACTGCGGCATCTCCTCGCCGGCGTCGAGACGCTCCTTGATCTTGGAGTGCGCGATGTCGCGGGCCACCACCAGCGGACCCGTCAGCGACAGGCGGGTCTTGACCGGATGCTTGCTCAGCTCGGCAAGGATCTCCGGCATCGGCTTGTTCAGGTCGATCTTCACCGCGGCACCCTTGCCGGTGCCCGAGATGCCGTCGGTGGCGGCGTCGAGCTCGGCATCGGTCGTGGCCGGCAGGTACTGGCCGGGGTTGAACTCCAGCTGCTCGAGGAACACGCCCTCCGGGGTGATCTTGGCCTTGGCCTGACGGTCGGCCGAGCAGGAGACCGCGATCGCGACGGGCAGCGACGCGCCATGGCGGGGGAGGCGGACCACGCGTACGTCGTGGCAGAAGTACTTGCCGCCGAACTGCGCGCCGATGCCGATCTTCTGGGTCAGCTCGAAGACCTTCTCCTCGAGCTCGACGTCTCGGAAACCGCGGCCGGTCATGGCGCCCTCGCGCGGCAGCTCGTCCAGGTAGTGCGCCGAGGCAAGCTTGGCGGTTTTGACCGTGTACTCGGCCGAGGTGCCGCCGATGACGATCGCCAGGTGGTACGGCGGGCAGGCCGCGGTACCGATGGAGCGGATCTTCTCCTCGATGAACTGCATCATCCGGTCGGGATTCAGGATGGCCTTGGTCTCCTGGTACAGGAAGGACTTGTTGGCCGATCCGCCGCCCTTGGCCATGAACAGGAACTTGTAGGAGTTCTCGTGGCCGGGCTTGGTGTCGGCGCCGATCTCGATCTGCGCCGGCAGGTTGTGCCCGGTGTTCTTCTCCTCCCACATGGTGATCGGAGCGTTCTGCGAGTACCGCAGGTTGAGGCGGGTGAACGCGTCGTAGACGCCGCGGGACACGGTTTCCTCGTCCGGCCCCTCGGTCAAGACGCGCTGACCGCGCTCGCCCTTGACGATCGCGGTGCCGGTGTCCTGGCACATGGGCAGCACGCCGCCAGCGGCGATGTTGGCGTTCTTGAGCAGGTCCAGGGCGACGAACTTGTCGTTGTCGCTCGCCTCGGGATCGTCCAGGATCTTGGCGACCTGCTGCAGATGATCACTGCGGAGGTAATGCGAGATGTCGTGCATCGCCGTCTCGGTGAGCAGGCGGATCGCCTCGGGCTCCACCTTGAGGAACTGCGTGCCGTCCGGGCCCTCCACGGTGGAGACACCCTCCGTGGTGAGGAGTCGGTACTCCGTGGTGTCCTCTCCGACGGGGAGAAGGTCCTCATAGGCGAACTCGGGCATTGACGACGCTCCTGGCTGATCAGGTTATAGGTACGCCACTCAAGAATAAGTGTCCGAACGCACAGTTCAGAATCGGGTGTGAATCAGGGGCACAAAGACGTAGCCGCCGTGCTCGGTGATCCGGACGTCGTCTCCACGCCGCCGGACGCGGTGCATCACCTCACCCCAGGGCGCCACCATGATCCCGCCGTCAGCGAGTTGGCCGACCAGTTCCGTCGGAATGTCATCTGCCATCGCCGAGACCAGGATGCGGTCGAACGGCGCGAGGTCGGGCAGTCCCAGCACTCCGGGCTGCGCCGGATGCACCTGCACCCATTCCTGGTTGATCGCCAGCCGTGATCGATCGACCAGCTCGGGAACCCGCTCGACGGCGTGGACGATTGAGTCCGGGCCACCGAGCTCGCCGAGGATCGCCGAGGTCCACCCGCTCCCGGATCCGACGTCGAGGACCCGCATGCCGGGAAACGGGTCGAGCAACTCGAGCATCGCGGCCACGGTCGACGGTTGCGAGTTGGTCTGTCCGTACCCGATGGGCAGGGGAGCATCGCGGGCGTGTTCGTCGACGACCTCCGGGGGCAGGAACCTTCGACGGTCCTGCCGGCGCATGGCCTCGGAGATCTCCTGCTGTCGTCCGGAGTTCGGCATCACTGACCTCCATTACGTGATCGCCGTCGCGTTCGAGCCTAATCCTCGTCCCGCATGCGGCAGGGTCATCCGGCGTTCGCGACCGCCTTCACCACATCGACAGAGTTCCGGTCGGCCTCGCGTCCTTTGCCGTCGATGGGGGAGTTTTCAGGTGTGTCGTGGAACATAAAATCGCAGGTAGTGAGGTTAGCCATCCCTCACTTTTGCCCCACGTGCGATTGTGACGTTAAGGTGAGCCTAACCTTTCGCATTACGTATGGAGACTCAGAATATGAAGCGATTCCCTAAGATCGTCGCCGCTGCAGCCGCGCTCGCGCTGACCGGTGGCGCACTGACCGCGTGCGGCACATCGGACGCGCAGTCCGGCGGTGCCGAGAGCGAGGGCCCGTCCCGCGTTGTGCTCACCAGCCATGCGGCAGCGAACACGCTGGACGAGCTCGATCTTGAGGACAATGTCATCGGTCTGGTCAAGACCGGAGTCTTCCCGGACGCATTGAGCACCTACTCGGGAGACGAGTACACGGACATCGGCAGCCTCAAGGAGCCGAAGATGGACGTAATCGCCGAGCTCGGACCGGACCTGATCCTGTACGGAAACCGCACCCGTGCGATGGAGCCGGAGTTCGCCAAGGTCTCCGACCAGGTCGTGGCCGGCGACCCGGACACGTCGGACACCGTCGCCTCCAACCGCGCCAAGGTCGAGGAGATCGCCGCCCTGTTCGGCGAGGAGGACGCCGCATCCGAGAAGCTCGACGAGATCGATGACCAGGTCGCCGAGACTCGCGGCAAGGCCGAAGGCGCCGGGACCGCACTGGTCCTCATGACCTCCGGCGGCAAGGTCACCGGTTACGGCCCGGGTTCGCGTTTCGACCTGATCTACAACGAGCTGGGCATGGAGCCGGCCGCCGGTAACCTCGAGTCCGAGGGCAGCCACGGCGCACCGCTGAGCTGGGAGCAGATCGCCGAGCTGAACCCGGATCACGTCTTCGTCATCGACCGTGACGCCGCGATCGGTTCGGAGGGCGAGGCCGCCACCGCGCTGCTCGACAACCCGGTGTTCAACCGCACCGAGGCCGCCTCCAACGGCAACGTCCACATCCTTGATGGCCAGAACTGGTACCTGGTCGGCGGCGGACTGGGCGTACTCAACTCGATGATCCTCGAGATCGACAACGCTGTCTCCTGACAGCAGTACCAGTCTCACGATGACCACGACAGTGCTTGAGCGCCGGCCGCAGCGAAGCTCGCTGTGGCCGGCCTTCGGCGTCGTAGCGCTCGTCCTCTCACTCGTCGCGAGCGTCTTCGTCGGCGCCGCGAACATCACGGTGTGGGACGTGCTCGCGGGCGGACTCACCGAGGCACATGCGGTTTACCTCGTGGAGGCCCGTCTGCCCCGGACCGCCGCTGCGGCGTTGGCTGGGGCCTCGCTCGCGATCGCCGGCCTGCTCATGCAGTTGCTCACCCGCAACCGCTTCGTGGAGCCCTCGACCGCCGGCACCGTTGAATCGGCCGGTCTCGGTCTGGTGATCGTGGCGATTCTCGCGCCCGGTGCCCCGATCGTCGTCAAGATGCTCGCCGCGATGGTCTTCGCACTGGCCGGCACCGCACTGTTTCTCGCCGCCATCCGTCGGGTCCCCAAGGCGGACACGTTCATCGTGCCGCTTATCGGGATCATGCTCGGCTCGGTCATCGGTGCGGTGGCGGCGTTCCTGGCCTTGTCCAGGGACCTGCTTCAGATGCTCAATTCCTGGATGCTCGCGGACTTCTCCGCCGTGCTCGCCGGGCGATACGAGCTGCTATGGCTGGTGGCCGGACTCGGCATCATGGCCTACATCGCCGCCGACCGCTTCACGGTTGCCGGCCTGGGCGAGGACGTCTCGACGGGGCTCGGGCTGAACCACCGCACGGTGGTGGCACTTGGCATGTCCATCGTCGCGGCGGTCGCCGCCGTCGTGGTGGTCACCGTCGGTGCACTTCCGTTGCTGGGACTCGTCGTCCCGAACGTGGTCTCACGCCTGGTCGGCGATGACGCCCGGCGAGGCCTGCCCTTGGTGGCGATGCTCGGTGCGGTCACCGTCCTCGTCTGCGACATCGTCGGTCGGTCCCTGCCGGGGCTGTTCGTCGACGGTGCGCCGGGCGCCGGCGAGATCCCTGTTGGAACCATCGTGGGCGTCCTCGGTGGCGCGGTCTTCCTGGCGATGATGCTCAAGGGGGTACGCAATGGCTGACTCCGCAACCCTCGAGGCCCGGCCCGTGCACCACGCACCGGGAGTGAAGCGAGCGGAATCGGATCGGCGGCGCCGCTGGGCCGTCGTCGTCGTATGCGCAGTGCTCGCGGCCGCGTCGCTGGCGGCACTGGTCCTGGTCGGTCTTCCCGATACCGTCGGCTCCAAGGCCTGGAGCTATTCACTGGACCGACTGTCCCGGCACGCCGTCGCCATCGTTCTGGTCTCGGTGGCGGTGGGCGTGTCCACAGTGCTGTTCCAGACCGTCACGGGCAATCGGATCCTCACGCCGGCGTTGATGGGTTTCGACTCGCTGTACCTGCTCATCCAGACGATGCTCGTGTTCTTCATGGTCCCGCGCGATGCAGCGATCGCCGGTGGACTCACGAGCGGTGGGCTGTCGGGATTCCTGTCGCAGACCGCGATCATGGTCATCGCCTCGACCTCCCTGTACCTCTGGTTGCTCGGCGGACGAAAGACCGACATCCATCTGCTGCTCCTCGTGGGCGTCGTGTTCGGGGTCTTCTTCCGATCCATCTCGTCGTTCTTCCAGAGGCTGCTGGATCCGGCGGCCTACCTGCAGGTCCAGGATGCGATGTTCGCCAGCTTCCGCGGCGTCCAAGTGGATGTGTTGATCGCGTGCGGCGCGATCGTCCTCGCTGGACTGGTGGTAGTCGCGATACTCGGTCGTCGGCTCGACGTGATGCTCCTCGGCCGCGATCCGGCTGTCGCACTCGGCGTCAACCACCGACAGGTGACGATCGTCGTGCTGGTGGTCGTGTCGTTCCTCGTGTCCGCCTCGACGGCATTGATCGGCCCGGTGATGTTCTTCGGGCTCATCGTGGCGAACGCTGCCTATGCACTCCTGGGCACGACCTTGCACCGGTTCACCCTCCCCGTCGCCTGCCTGCTGGGCGTGATCGCGCTGGCTGGTGGCGAGATGGTTCTCGCGTCCCTCGGTGTCGAGTCCGCTCTGAGCATCATCATCGAGTTCGTCGGTGGCCTGCTCTTCCTGTTCCTCCTCCTGACCAACCGCGCACGCTGAAAGGAAGGCACACCATGTCCCTTCTCCCATTCCGACGCCGCGAGCGCCGTTCCGAGCGGAGCCAGTGGGTGCCCGGCTGTGGCATCGAGGCGCAGTCGGTGTGCTCGTCCTACGGCGACACCCAGGTGCTTCACGACGTCACGGCCTGCTTCGCCCAGGGTGGCGTCACGTCGCTGATCGGACCGAATGGTGCCGGTAAGTCGACGCTGCTGGGCGTGATGAGCCGCCTCCAGCACTCCGACTCGGGCCGAGTGTTGGTCGACGGTGTGGACGTGTCGAAGAACGGAGGCCGAGAGCTGGCCTGCCGTCTGGCGGTGCTGCGCCAGGAGAACTCGATGGCGATCCGCCTCACGGTCCGCGAGCTCGTCGGATTCGGACGCTTCCCGCACAACGGTGGTCGTCCGTCTCCTGACGACATCGAGCACGTGGAGTACGCGTTGTCCGCGATGGAGCTCGAGGAGTTCGCCGACCGCTACCTCGATGAACTGTCCGGCGGTCAGCGCCAGCGTGCGCACATCGCGATGGTGCTCGCGCAGGACACCGATTACGTCCTGTTGGACGAGCCGCTCAACAACCTGGACCTTCGCCATGCCACCTCGATCATGCGTCTGCTGCGTCGGACGGCGGCCGAGCGGGGCAAGACCATCGTGCTGGTCATCCATGACATCAACATCGCGGCCGCGTACTCGGACCGGATCATCGCGATGAAGGACGGCCGGATCATCGCGGACGGAACGCCTGCCGACATCATGTGCACCGAGGTGTTGCGCGACGTGTACGACATGGATATGCAGGTCACACAGGTCGCGGGCCGGTATGTCGCGCTCTACTTCGACGGCGAGGATGACTCCGCCGATGCGGAGGTCTCGGCGTTCAGCGCCTGAGGAAACGAGCGGATGCGGATGTCATGGTCTTGCCGATAGGCTGACGCATCCGCGCCGTATCCGCGCGCGGTCTACGCGTCCCCGCGCGGCGCGGGAAAGGACGTGAATGTCCATGGCCCCACCCTCAGTCGTGACGATTGTTCTCGCCGGTGGCGCAGGCTCCAGACTCCGAGCTCTGACGAGCGACCGCGCCAAACCCGCCGTGCCGTTCGGCGGCGGCTACCACCTCGTGGATTTCGCCCTGAGTAATGCGGCCAACTCCGGTCTGAGGGACGTGTGGGTGATCCAGCAATTCCATCCCGTATCGCTCGGCGCCCACCTGCGCAGCGGCCGGCCATGGGATCTGGATCGCCTCGACGGGGGTCTGCTGGTCCTTCATCCCTCGCAGGGCACGGGACGCGACGGGTTCCATTCGGGCACCACCGACGCGTTGTGGAAACAGGTGGAACCCCTGCGCGAGGCCGGTCCGGAGGTGACCGTGGTGGTCAGCGCGGATGCGGTGTACCGCCTGGACTACGAGGCGCTCGTGCGTGATCACCTGGCGTCGTTCGCCGAGGTCACGGTGGTGACCACGCGCGTCGACCCCGGCGATGCCGGGAGGTACGGGGTGGTGGAGGTCGACGACGACGGCGTTGTCACCTCCTACAGCTACAAGCCCCGGGACCCTGCCTCTGACCTGATCTGCGCCGAGATCTTCGTGTTCAACACCGCGGCCCTCATCTCGGCCCTCGAAACCGCCCATGACGAGGCGTTCGCCTCCGGGGACGGAGATCCGGGCGATATCGGGGACAACGTCCTGCCTGAGATGGTCGCAGCCGGTCATGCGCGTGAGTGGCGGCTGGAGGGCTATTGGCGGGACGTGGGAACGATCGCCTCGTACTGGGCTGGGCACATGGATCTGCTGGGTGAGCCACCGGTTCATGAACTCGACGTTCCCGGTTGGCCGTTGCGGACCGTCTCCTCCTACAGCGGGCCGGCCAGGACGGGGTCGCAGGCGGTGGTCACGAGTTCGCTTCTGGGGCACGGCGCGGTCGTCCGGGGGACGGTCGAGCATTCGGTGGTCGGTCCGGGTGCCGTGGTCGAGGACGGCGCGACGGTTCGTGACAGCGTGATCCTGCCCGGCGCCGTGGTGCGCTCGGGTGCCCGGGTGGAGACGGCGGTGGTCGATTCGGACGTGGAGGTCCCCGCCGACGCACGGATCGGTGAGCACCAGCCCGGGGCTGACGAGGCGACCGTGCGTGTGGCGCTGTTGGGGCGCCCCACAGGCGGGCCTCGTCCACGGGGCCATGTGGTGCCCGCCGGGGAGGCGGACCCGCCCGACAACGACGATAACGACGACGACAAGGGTTCTCGGACCTGATTCGTGCCCCCACACCGGGTTGATCGTTCAGGTCGTCGTGAACGCGAGATGACATCCGGCGCCCGGTGGTCGCGGCGGGGCTACGCTCGCTGTTATGCGTTTCGGAATGTTTCTTCCCCAGGGCTGGCGACTCGACCTGGTTGACACCCCACCCGCCGACCACTGGTTCACCATCTCGGATCTCGCGTCCCGGGCGGATGCCGGTCCGTGGGAGTCGGTGTGGGTGTACGACCACATGCACACCTCACCACTGACCGAGACGGAGGCCACGCACGAGGCGTGGAGTCTCATGGCCGCTCTCGGGGCGACGACGTCGCGCGTGCGCCTCGGGCAGATGTGTACGTGTATCGGCTACCGGAACCCGGCGATGCTCGCCAAGACGGCCGCCACCGTCGACATGATCTCGGGCGGTCGCGTCGAGATGGGAATCGGCGCTGGCTGGTACCAGCACGAGTGGGAGGCGTACGGCTTCGGTTTCCCCTCGGCGGGCACCCGTCTGGGAATGCTGGACGAGGGCGTGCAGATCATGCGCCAGGCCTGGTCCGAGGGCGTGGTCTCGTTCGCGGGCGAGCACTACGAGGTGGACGGTGCCATCGTGCAGCCGCGTCCGTTGCAGGAGGGTGGGATCCCGGTGTGGATTGCCGGCGGCGGGGAGCGGAAAACACTGCGCATGGCCGCCACGTACGCGGACTACACGAATTTTGACGGCACCCCGGAGGGATTCGCCCACAAGTCCGAGGTGTTGCACCGGCACTGCGCAGACATCGGACGTGATCCGGCGGAGATCACCCGCACTGCGAACTACAACGTCGCGATCGCCGAGACCGAGCGCGAGGTGGCGGACAGGTTGGCGTTCCTCCGGGACCGGATGGCCCGCTACGTCGGAGCGGACGAGGCGGAGCGCCAGCTCGGCGCCTACGAGGGGCTGCCGGCGGTGGGGACGCCCGAGCAGATCGTGGAGAAGCTGACAGAACTGAAGAACCTGGGAATGGAGTACGGGATCTTCTACTTCCCGGAGATCGCTACAGACACCTCCGGACTCGAACTCTTCGAGCGGGAGGTGATCCCCGCACTGGGGTGATCGCGCACCACCCGGCAGTGCTGCCAGCGCAGCCCCTTGGTTCTCGCCCGAACCTCGTCCCGGTCTCGCCATTGAGGCCGCCCACCCCTCGACATCTCTGTCACCGTCGTCAGTGAGAGCAGGCTCCCATGCGTTTGTCCGGGTACACAGAACTACCCGCCTCGGCGGTTCTCGACCACGTCACCCCGGGGATGCACGTCATCGCCCCGATTCAGAACGCGGCCCCGACCGCGGTACTGCGAGCTCTGGACGAGGGCGCGGATCAGCTCGAGGACGTGACGGTTCACCACATGGATCCGTGGGAATCCCTGCCCTTCATGGAGGGAGCCCACCCCGGCCGGCTCCGGCACGTCGACTACTTCCTGGGCCCGGGTTCGCGTGAGAACTTCCACGCCGGACACTGCGAGTTGGTGCCGGTGGATTTCGCCCAGGTGCCGGCAACGATGCGGGAGTTCTCGCCGCCCGGGTTGGCGGTGACGATGGTCTCGGAGATCGACGACCACGGATTCTTCTCGATGGGGACCAACGCCGACTATGTCGCGTCCTTCATCGGTCAGGTGCCGTTCTTCGTCGAGGTCAACGCGAACATGCCCCGCACCTTCGGGCGAAACCACATCCACATCTCGCAGGTAGTCGGAGTGACGCGCAACGACGCACCGATGATCACGGTCGACCCGCCCCGTCCAGGTCGGGTCGACGAGGCGATCGCGGAGATCATCGCCGACAGGGTCCCGGACGGCGCATGCCTCCAGCTCGGCGTCGGCAAGCTCCCCAACGCGTTCTTGTCGAAGCTCACCGGCCACAAGAACCTGGGCATCCACACCGAGGCGTTGTCAGACGGGGTGATGGATCTCGTCCGAGCCGGCGTGATCGATGGTTCGCGCAAGACGGGGCGCCCCTTCAAGCACGTGACCACCTTCGCCGTCGGATCCCAGCGGCTCATGGACTGGCTGCACAACAACCCCTCGGTCGCGATGCTCCCGGTGGACATCGTGAACGATCCGCGGGTGATCGGGCAGGAGCACAACCTGTACTCGGTCAACGCCACCAGTGAGGTGGACCTGTACGGGCAGGCTGCGTCGGAGACGATCGCGGGACGGTACTGGTCCGGGGCCGGGGGACAGGCGGACTTCGCGAGGGGGTGCACGTTCTCGCCCGGAGGTCACGGTTTCATCGTGACTCCGTCGCAGACCTCGAAGGGCATCAGCCGGATCAATCTGTCGCTCACTCCGGGCAGCACGGTGACCACGCACAAGAACATCATCGAGAACGTCGTCACCGAGTACGGGATCGCCGAACTGCGCGGTAAATCCGTGGCGGGGCGTGCCGAGGCGCTCATCGCGATAGCCCACCCCGATCACCGTGAGCGCCTGAGCAGTCAGGCCCGTGAGGCCGGACTGACCCGCCGCGAGGTTTTCTAGCGCGATACCGTGCCCGCAGGCCGCGGCCATCGCATGTCGGTGGCCCTGGCTGGCGACTGGTCCGGTGGCGCACTGTTCCGCTCGGTCTTAGGTTCGCGGGGAGACCTGTCCCCGACGAAGGAGATGACAGTGGACCCTGTGATGTGGATCGTCATCGGGGTGATCGCGGTGATCGTCGTCATCGCGCTCATCGCACTGGTTACCCGAAGCAACAACCGCAGGAAGCTCACCGAGGCCGCTGAGTTGCGGAGGGACGCCCAGCAGCGGGAGCGGGCGTTGGATCGCGAACACGCGGTTGCGCGTGAGCAGGAGCATCGGGCCGGCGCCGCCGAGCAGGAGGCCCGGGCGAAGGCCGCGGAGGCCGAGAAGTTGCGTGCGGATGCCGACCGTCACCGGGACGCGCTCGAGGAGCAGAAGCGCGACGTTTCAAAAATGGAACGTACGGCGGATGAACTCGATCCCCGCCGCAGAGCCGCGGCCCCCGACGACCACGGTAGAGCTCCCGCCAACGGCGCCCGCGAGAGCGGAATCGACGGCGCCCACGGGCGCGGAGTCGACGGTGGTCGCGAGCGATTCTTCGAGGTCGGCCCTGACCGGGGTCCCGAGCGGGGTGTCGACGGTGGCGCTCACCGTCGGGCGGAGCCGCTGAACGAGGGGCCCGGTCGCGTCGATCCCGACCCGCCGCGGCGGTGAGCGGTACGGCGAGAACGACAGCAGGGCCCGCGGAAACCCAGAATCCGCGGGCCCTGCTGGCGTTCGGGTCGGTCAGGCCGGGACGGGGGTCCGCGACTTCTCGCCGAACAGCGGACCGTAGAGCACCCCGGCGATCGCGGCGCCCACCAGCGGCGCCACCCAGAACATCCACAGCTGTCCGGGCGCACCGTCGCCGTTGAAGAACGCCACGGCGGTGGAGCGCGCGGGGTTGACGGAGGTGTTGGTGATGGGGATCGAGATGAGGTGGATCAGCGTCAGGGTGAGACCGATCCCGAGCGGGGCGAACCCGGCCGGGGCGCGACGGTCGGTGACACCGAGGATGACCCAGATGAAGATCGCGGACAGGATGATCTCGATGATCAGCGCGGAGACCAGGCTGTATCCGTCGGGGGAGTGGGCACCGTAGCCGTTCGCGGCCATGTTGCCGGTGGCGGAGAAGCCGTCCTTGCCGGACGCGACCACGAAGATCACGGCGCCGGCGACGAGTCCGCCGATCACCTGGCTGATCACGTAGACCGGCACCTGGGCCCAGGGCAGACGGCCGGCCACCGCCGCTCCCACGGACACGGCGGGGTTGAAGTGCGCGCCCGAGATGTGTGCGACCGCGTACGCGCCGGTGACGACGGTCAGGCCGAAGGCGATCGCGACCCCGAGGTAACCCACGCCGACGGGGATGTCGAGTGTGTCGGCCTGCGCGACCTGCACGGCGGCGAACACCGCGGTGCCGCAGCCGCCGAGGACGAGCCAGAACGTTCCTATGAACTCCGCGGCCACGACGGCGAGCGTCCGTGGTGCGGGTGAAGTGTCGGCCATGAGAACTCCCTCTTCAAGGATGGGCAGCGCGGGGGAACCTGCGCGTGGAAATCCTATGGCGTTTGTCGTGGCACCGGGCGTGAATGGCGGTCCGTGTGATCAGCCGCGCCCGTGTCAACCTGGGGCGGGCCGCGCCGTCGCCGTCAGCTGGCCAGGAGCGCCGGGAGGACTTGCCCGGCCGGGGCGGGGAGGTGGACGTCCACCTCGTCGCCGAGTCCCGTGGGGCCGGTGTTGATCTCGATCACCGGGGCGCCCGCCTGGGCCGCGAGGCCGGGAAGTGACGCGGCGGGATAGACGAGGCCGGAGGTTCCGACGACGACGACGACACCGGCCGCCGTGACCGCCCTGACCGCGGCGTCCCAGGGGGCGCGGGGGAGCGTCTCGCCGAACCACACAACCCCGGGACGAGCCCGCCCGTCGCAGCGTGTGCAGTGGGGTGGCTCGAGCCGGTCCACAGGCTCCGGCGGCGGTGGGCTCACCTCGATCGGGGTGGCGCAGGTGTCGCAGCGGTGGGCGAACAGGCTGCCGTGGACGTGGTGCACCACCGGGGACCCGGCACGTTCGTGAAGATCGTCGACATTCTGCGTGACCACCTCGACCTCACGGTGGGCCGCGGCCCGCGCGATGGCCACATGGCCGGCGTGGGGCGTGGTGGAGGTGATCAGGTGCTCTCGCCAGCGGTACCAGGCCCACACCATCTCCCGATCGGCCCGCCACGCCTCAGGGGTGGCCAGGTCGGTGGGGTCGTAGCGCTCCCACAGGCCGGTCTGTGCGTCGCGGAAGGTGGGCACGCCACTCTCGGCGCTCATGCCCGCCCCGCTCAGAACGACGAGCGGCCCGCCACGCTGGAGTGCGCGGCGGGCCGTGTCGAGTGCGTCACGAAACTGCGGGGAGTCCGTGTCAACAGAAGTCATGGTGGCTTCCGGGGTGTCGTGTCGTCGCGGCTACGCCTCGTGCGGCGGCCGGCTCGGACTCGGGGTGTCAGCCGACGAAGGCGGAACCCACGGTCGGGAACGGCACGCAGTTCGACGTCCCACCGTCCTCGAGCGTGGTGGTGACACCGCCCCGCAGGACCATGAGCACGTGGCCGGGACCGGTGTCCGCGACGCCGTTGAGGGTGGCCGGGCCGCCCTCGTTGATGCCGTTGTAGGTCAGCACGGTCTGGCCGGTGCGGCCGTTGTGGATGTTGACCCAGTCGACGGTCATGGGCTGCACCTGGTGGTCGGCGACGCCCTCGGTGCCGAGCGCGGTGAAGACGAAGCCGAGCTGGCCGTTGGGGATGCCGGGCAGCGGGAGATCGGCGGGGCCGGGGACGGCGGTGGCGGCACCCACGGCGGTCTGCTCTCCGCCGATGCAGTTCTGCATGATCGTCGGGTATGCGAACTGCGCGATGACCGGGCCGTTCTCGGGGAGCGGGGTCCCGGGCTCACCGGAGCCGCGGAAGAAGCCTACGAGGCGGAGAATGGTACCCCGGCTGTCCTCGGGGATCCACTGCTGCTCGGCCAGGTTCTCCATGGCCTGCAGGACCGGCTCGGTCGGGCGACCCAGTTCGTCGAGCGACTGGGCGCTGGCAGTGGCGGGCGCTGCCAGACCAACGGCCATGGCGGCGACGGCGCCGATGCCGAGGGTCCGGAACGAGGTCCTGAGCGAGTGGCGGATCACTGGCGAGTCCATTCTTCGGATGAGGCGGGCGGACCGGTCAACGGATCGACCGGACGACCGCTAGATATTCTCACAGAGCACCCAGATGGCGATACCGGGGAGGCGCCTCTGAGCCCGATCTGTGGCCAGTGTTGCAGATGTTGCGCGTGATGTAAATAACAGAGGGCTTCCCGCGGGCCGTTCATGTGCTGCTGGCGCGGCCAACGGTGCTGGTGACTTAGCGCACAAAGTGCGTGCAGACCCTTCCCGTGGATATAGAGGGTGGACCTCTAGCGGGTAAAGTGGGTCCGCACGCGCGACCTGTCTGGACGCGCCTGTGGATCTCGTGGCCAGATGCCGCCGATCCCCATCACGCGCCCGGCGGTCACACCGCCGTCCCGGCGCCGAATGCCCCCGAGGGAGAACCCAGCGTATGGCCCTGACCGAGTTCCGTAACGTCGCCATCGTGGCGCACGTCGACCACGGCAAGACGACTCTCGTCGACGCACTGCTGCGTCAGTCGGGTGCGTTCGACGAACGGGCGGAGCTGGTGGACCGCGTCATGGACTCCGGTGACCTCGAGCGCGAGAAGGGCATCACCATTCTCGCCAAGAACACCGCGGTGCGTCGCCCCGGCGCGGGCGCCGGTGGCGGAGACCTCGTCCTCAACATCATCGACACCCCCGGTCACGCCGACTTCGGTGGCGAGGTCGAGCGCGGCCTGTCGATGGTCGACGGCGTGGTGCTGCTCATCGACTCCTCGGAGGGTCCGCTGCCGCAGACCCGCTTCGTGCTGCGCAAGGCTCTCGGCGCGTCGCTGCCCGTGATCATCGTGGTCAACAAGACCGACCGTCCGGACGCGCGGATCGACGAGGTCGTCGAGGAGGCCCAGGACCTGCTGCTGGACCTGGCCGCCGATCTGGAGGACCCGGCCGCCCAGGCCGCGGCCGAGCACGCACTCGAGCTCCCCGTCGTCTTCGCCTCCGGCCGCGCCGGCAAGGCGTCCACCACGCAGCCGGACAACGGCCAGGAGCCCGACTCCGAGAACCTGGACGGGCTCTTCAAGCTCCTCTATGACGTGATCCCCGCGCCGAAGGGCGACGTGGAGGCGCCGCTGCAGGCACACGTCACCAACCTGGACGCCTCGAACTTCCTCGGTCGTATCGGCCTGGTCCGGATCCACAACGGCCGTCTGCGCAAGGGACAGCAGGTGGCCTGGATCCACAACACCCCGGACGGCGGTCAGGAGACCAAGTCCGTCAAGATCTCCGAGCTGCTCAAGACCGACGGTGTCGAGCGCGTCCCGACCGACGAGGCCGTCGCCGGCGACATCGTGGCCGTGGCCGGCATCAGCGACATCATGATCGGTGACACGCTGGCCGATCCGGAGAACCCGGTGGCCCTGCCCGCCATCACGGTCGACGAGCCGGCGATCTCCATGACCATCGGCGTCAACACCTCGCCCATGGCCGGCCGCAACGGCGGCACCAAGCTCACCGCCCGGATGGTCAAGGCCCGCCTGGATCAGGAGCTGGTCGGCAACGTCTCGCTCAAGGTCCTGGACACCGAGCGGCCCGACGACTGGGAGGTGCAGGGCCGAGGCGAGATGGCGCTGTCCGTGCTCGTCGAGACCATGCGTCGTGAGGGCTTCGAGCTCACCGTCGGCAAGCCGCAGGTCGTCACCAAGACGATCGACGGCAAGCTCCACGAGCCGTTCGAGCACATGACCATCGACGTGCCCGAGGAGCACCTGGGTGCGGTCACCCAGCTCATGGCCGGCCGCAAGGGCCGGATGGACCAGATGAGCAACCACGGTTCCGGCTGGGTCCGCATGGAGTTCACCGTGCCCGCCCGCGGACTCATCGGATTCCGCACCACCTTCATGACCGAGACCCGTGGCTCCGGCATCGCCAACTCGGTCTCGGCCGGGTACGAGCCGTGGGCCGGCGAGATCCGCGCCCGCCACACCGGCTCGCTCGTCGCGGACCGTTCGGGCAAGGCCACCACCTTCGCGCTGCTGGGGCTCGCGGACCGCGGCGACTTCTTCATCGAGCCGGGCTCCGAGGTCTACGAGGGCGTCGTGGTGGGCGAGAACCCGCGCTCCGAGGACATGGACGTCAACATCACCAAGGAGAAGAAGCTCACCAACATGCGTGCGGCGAGCTCGGACGCCACCGAGACCCTCTCCAAGCACAAGAACCTCAGCCTCGAAGAGGCCATGGAGTTCTGCGCCGGAGACGAGTGCGTCGAGGTGGCCCCCGAGGCGATCCGGGTGCGTAAGGTGCTGCTCACCGCGACCGAGCGGGCCAAGGCCCGTAGCCGCTCCAAGGCGCGAAACCAGTAACGGGCTCACCTCAAGGGGACCATGTGACGACGGAGGGGGCGACTGGACGTCGTCGGGCAGTGGCCGCACTGGCCGCGGCCGTGTCCCTCGTCGTCGTCACCGGTTGCGTGGCCGACCCGCCACCACCGACCGTGGTCGGCGGCGGTGAGGAGGGCTCCGGCTCCGCACAGGACGTCAGTCTCGACGCCGGCGGACTCCTCCTCGCCCTCGACAGGGTCGAGGAGGGGTTCAACCCGCACCTCCTCGCCGACCAGGGGGTCGACACCGACCTGGTCGCCTCGCTGCTGTTGCCCAGTGCGTTCGTGACGGGGCCGCGCGGCGAACCGGTCCTCAACGACGACCTGCTGGTCTCCGCGGCGCCCCTGACCGACGACCCGTCCACCATCCGCTACACCATCGATCCGGGCGCGCAATGGTCAGACGGCGTGCCCGTCGCCGCGGAGGACTTCGAGTACCTGTGGCGTCAGATGACCACCCAGCCCGGAGTGGTGGACCCGGCCGGGTACGAGCGGATCGTCGCCGTGCGCGCCGGTGCCGGCGGCAAAGTGGTGGACGTGGTGTTCGACGCGCCCCCGGAGCATTGGCGGAGCCTGTTCACCCACCTGCTCCCGGGGCACATCCTCAAAGACGCGCCGGACGGGTTCGAGGGCGCGATGTCCGGGCTGCCGGTGATGAGCGCGGGCCCCTACATGATCCGCGCCGCTGACCTGGGGCGCGGGGAGATCGAGTTCGTCCGCAATGACCGGTACTGGGCGAAGGCGCCCGCGATCGGGCAGATCGTCGTGCGGCGTGAGACCGGACCCGGCCAGTTGGGTACGGCCTTGCGAGACGGACCGGGCGTCGTGGCGATGGTGGCGGATACCCCCGTCGCCGCCGATGTCGCCGCGACGGTCCCCGGGGTCGCCGGAAGCACGGTCATGGCCTCGGCGCAGTTGGAACTGGGCTTCAACACGGAGGCACCGGCGGTGTCTCAGGAGAACGTCCGGCGGGCTCTGGCCGCCACGATCGACCCAGACGTGGTGGGCCGCATCGTCACCGGCGAGGCCGACCCCCGCGTCTCGTCGTTCCCCTTCCCGGCGGGCGCCGCGGCCGTCACCACCTCGGACAGTGACCTCGCCGAGAGCGAGTTGGCGGCGGCCGGCTACTCGAGGCAGGACGGGTGGTGGCAGCGTAGCGGTGAGCTGCTGACCGTCACCCTCGGCGTCGAGGCGGCCGATGATCGCGCTGCCACCGCCGCCTACACCCTGGCGGATCAACTGCGAGGTGCCGGTATCGGCGCGCAGGTGTGGGAGCTCGAACCGACAGCTCTCTACGCCGATGCCCTGCCACACGGGCTGGTCGATGCGGTAGTCGGCTGGCAGCCCACCGACGGCAACCCGGAGTTGGCCGCGGTATCCAGGTTCGCGTGCACCGACAGTCCCGCGGCATCGGCGGATACCTCGTCAACTCCCTCGCGGCCGCCCACGACCGTCTCCAGCCTCGTCCCGCCGACCTCGCAGCGCACCGCGCCGTCACGGACCGAGAGGGACACGGCTCAGGGGGAGGAGGCCGACGACGAGACCACCCCGACCAGTACCGAGACCACCCCGGCACGCACGCTCGGTGCCAGAGCCCAGGCCCGGACCTCGGATGTCGCCGGCCACTGTGACCTCCGGATCGATGCCGCGCTCGGGTTCGGCCCGAACGCCGGAACGAATGTAGAGGGCAGCGACGGAGCCGGAGCAGGGGCCGGCGCCGTGGCCGATACCGATGGCGAGGCTCCCCGGGGCACCGCGGACCTGACGACGGCCGGGGACCTGGTCTCAGAACTCGCGCTGCGTGTCCCGCTCGTGCGGCCTACGATGCTCCTGGCAGACGATGGACTCGAGATGGGGGGTCCGCCGGCCGCTGAGGACGATACTGATGTGAGCGTGGCCCGTACCGTCACCGACGTCTTCGAGGCCGCACCCACGTGGAGGAGGAACGGATGAACCCGGCAGTGAGTTCGTCGTCGACCCCGGTCCAGGCCCCGGTCGCGGCAGGACTGCGAGTCCTTCTCGTCCACGCCCATCCCGATGACGAGTCGATCACCACAGGCGGGACCATCGCGATGCTGGTGGCCGCCGGCGCCGAGGTCACCGTGGTTACCTGCACCCTCGGTGAGGAGGGCGAGGTACTGGGCGATGAGTTCGCCGGTCTCGTCGCCGACCGGGCGGACCAGCTGGGCGGATACCGCATCAGCGAGCTGGCGACAGCGCTGCGGGCGATGGGCGTGCGCCGGACCCATTTCCTGGGCGGAGCCGGTCGGTGGCGCGATTCCGGGATGGCCGGAACTCCCTCAGCGCAGCACCCGCGCGCATTCGTGAACTCCGGACCGGCGGCGGTCGCGGAACTCGTCGAGCTCCTGAACGAGGTGCGCCCGCACCTGGTGGTGACCTACGACCCGCACGGTGGGTACGGCCATCCGGACCATATCCGGGCCCACGCGATCGTCCATGCCGCGGTCGAGGAGGCGACGCACCGTCCGCGCCGCATCGCCTGGACCGTCACGGCACGCTCGGAGGTCACCCGGCAGCACCCGGCCCCGCCGGACCACCTACGTCACGCCGAGGCCGAGGAATTGCCCTCGATCACCGACAGCAAGCTCACTCACCGCGTCACCCTGGGCGATATGGCGTATGCGGCCAAGCTCGAGGCGCTCACCGGACACGCCACCCAGCTCGAACTGGTCCCGAACGCAGAGGGTGAGCCCTGGTTCCTGGCACTGACCAACGGAGTGCTCCAGCCCGTCGCCCAGGTCGAGTGGTACATCAGCCACGACTTCGACGAGCAGACCGGCACCTACGAGCGCTGCCCGGCGGGGGTCGCCGACCTGCTCAGCGGGATGGGCGAGTTCGAGTGACAGAGTCCGAGCCCGGCACGACGCGGGCCACGGTGACCAAGCCCGGGCCGGCATCCCTGATCGAGATGGCCGTCGCGCTGGTCCTGCTCGCGGTGGGCGCGGTGACGATGTGCGTCCTGACCTCGGCCTGGCTCACGATGTATGTGGGACCGGTACCTTTTCCGATCACCATCCTGGTGGCCGGGGCGTGGTCGCTCCTGCTGGTCCGTGTGGCCGCGATGTGGTCGGACAGCAAGGCCGTGGCGGCTTTCCCCGCACTGGTCTTCATCATCACCGTGATCGCCCTCGACATGGGGCCCGGTGGCGACATGCCGGTGCCGATCAGCCTCCGCGGACTGGGGCTGCTGGTGTTCGGCGGGCTGATCCCACTGTGGGTGGCCACCTACGGTCGATCACTGACGCCGGACGCCCAACGACGGTGAAACCGAACCGACGGAGTCCTGGTCGCCCTCGTACTGCCAGACGTCCGTGATCCCCGGCGTCAGCGCCTCGGCGAGCGCCCACGCCTCGTCGGCGTCCATGTCCATCACGGAGTAGCCGCCGGCCCCGGCCGGGGTCGCCGCGGTGACCGTCGCGACCTTGGCCGAGCGCTGGAAGACCGACTGACTCACGGTCCAGGCGATGATGCCGTCCGACTCGAGCACCGTGCGCTTGGCCGCCCACGACCCGTGCGAGGTCACGAGCATGTCGGGCAGCAGGGCGTGGCCGAGTTGCCGGATCCGGTCGAAGGACAGCAGCAGAAAGAACACCAGGGCCGCGGGGATGCCCCAGTACACCCATACGTCCGCCGACGGCCCGGAATCGATGCGGATGAGGATGAACAGGCCCGCGACGATCCAGAAGGGGAGGAGCCCACGCGTGATCCGGCGCCGGGTCGCCTTCCACGGGTGCCGTCGCAGCCGAACCGTCACCGGGATCTCGTCACCGACGATGCGCGTGGCCACGCGCCGCACGTCCTTCAACGGGGCCTGGGGCAGGAGCGTCGAGGCCGCCGCACCCTTCTTGGTGCCCGTCATGACCGGCTCCAGCCGGCCGCCGCCGAGCATCCGGAGGTAGACGGGGACACGGATCTCCACGCCGCGCAGACGCGCCTTGTCGAGCGCCTGATGCTTGCGACGGAGGATGCCGTTCTGCACGTACAACACCGAACCGCGCTCGGTGAGGGCGTACTTGCCGTACCGGATGGCGTACGTGATGATCCCCAGCACGCCGGCGACAAACCAGATCGCGATGCCCTTGCCGACCACGGCGTACGGCTCACCGAGGGAGTCGAGCCAGTCGATCGTCCCCTCCACCAGCGCCAGGTCCATGATGCGCGAATGCATGTCGCCCATCTGCCACGTGATGAGCCACATCGACAACAGGACACCGAACCCGATGAACGAAAAAGGCGCGAACCGGGCCCACGTGACGCGCCACCGGGCGATGTCCTCACCGAACCGCGACCCCCACTGCTCCTCGTCCTCGAGGCTCAGGTTCGGGTCCAGGGCACGCCGGTGCTTGAGAAGCTCGTCGCGCAGGGGCTCGACCAGGGAGGTGTCGATCGCGTTGAGGCGGAACCGCTCGGCCCCGGACTTGCCCGCGTCGGAACGGCCGGTTCCCACCTCGACGATCGACACCCGCATGACGCGGTGGAACAGGTCGGACTCGGTGTCGACACTGCGGATGCGGTTGCGGGCCACCGTGACGACCTGGCGGCTGAAGAAGCCTTTCTTGAGGATGATGTGCGTGCGGCCGACCTGGTAGCTCGTCGACAGCCAGCGCAGCACGCCGGCCACCACGACAAGCGAGATGACGATGAACTCGAACCAGTAGTTGCTGCGATTGGACCCCAGCCACAGGGAGATGAGGAACAGGGGCGCCAGCCGGGTCAACGAACCCAGCGGGTCGACCAGGAGCATCCGCCAGGACAACCGCTCCCACGGGGCCTCCGGATCGACCTTCTCCGAGGGCGTCTCCGTGTCGGTAACCGCGTCCGAGTCCGAGGCGGTGTCCGTGTCCGGGTGGAGGTCCGGGTCCTGGTGGGTGCGGGCGTTGTCGTCGTCGTCCCCGAGGGTTTCCACCCCCGCCGACGTGCCACCTACCGGATCGTCCGGCCCCGCGGCGCCCGTCACGTGCCGTCCTCCGAGTCCAAGTTGGCGATCGCGATGAGGTGCTGCGCCAGCGCCTCGGCGTCCGCCAGGTTCAGCCCCCGGATCTCCACCGTGCCCTGCGCGGACGCGGTGGACGCGTTGACGGTGGCTAGCCCGAACCACCGCTCGAACAGGGTGCGCGTCGTGTACACCGTCTGCAGCCGCACCAGGGGGGCGATCCGGAACTGCGTGGTCCACCAGCCCTTCCGCGAGCACACCGCGGTGTTGGAGACGTCCCAGCGCGCCACCTTGTAGCGCCACCACGGCGCCACCACGATCGCCATGAAGGCATACGGCACGGTCACGGCCAGGGCGACCCAGTTCCAGAACCCCATCACGTTCTCGCCCCAGAAGTACCAGCCGACCTGCAGCCCGGCGAGGATCGCCCACGACCAGATGCTCTCGATGATGAACAGGAACGGGGTCCGCTTCTCGATCCGGTGGCGCGGTGCCGAGATGAGGATCCGGTTGGAGGTCAGCAGCTCGTCGCCGACGTCGATGTCCGCCGGGTGGTCGGGGAGACGCGCGGGCTCGCGGAGCGCGTGTGCACCCCCGGTCGCGGGTGGCGGGCCGGCGACGATGGGGTCACCGTTTGCGCGGAGTGCCTGGGCGGGTTCGGACATGGGTCCAGCCTAGTGGGACACATCGCGCGCCCTCGTGTGACCGGCCGACAGGGACCGCCGCCGCACACCGCCGGGCCGCGGTGGGGCATCATCGCGGTTATGGCTTCCGTCACGACCCACGCTGATCCCGAACCCACCCCGTCGGCCATGCGACGCGCGCTACGCCGGGCCGCGGACGGGTTGACGCTGGACGCGACCGAGGCCGCGGTGCTGCTCGCCGCGCGCGGCGAGGACCTGGCGCGGCTCACCGGGCTGGCCGCGGCCAGGCGTGATGCGCGGCTCGTCGACGAGGGCCGCCCCGGCGTGGTCACCTACTCGCGCAAGGTCTTCGTCCCGCTGACCCGCCTGTGCCGCGATCGTTGCCACTACTGCACGTTCGTCACGGTGCCGGGCAAGCTGCGCGCCGCCGGCGAGGGCATGTACCTCGAGCCGGACGAGGTGGTGGAGCTGTGCCGCCGCGGCGCCGAGGCCGGGTGCAAGGAGGCGCTGTTCACGCTGGGGGACCGGCCGGAGGACCGGTGGCCGGAGGCTCGCGAGTGGCTGGACGCGCGCGGCTACTCTTCGACGCTCGACTATGTGCGGGCCGTGGCGATCCGCGTCCTCGAGGAGACCGGCCTGCTGCCGCACCTCAACCCCGGCGTGATGAGCTGGGCGGAGTTGTCCAGGCTCAAGCCGGTCGCGCCGTCGATGGGGATGATGCTCGAGACCACCTCGACCCGCCTGTTCACCACACCCGGCGAGGCGCACCACGGCAGCCCCGACAAGGACCCGGCCGTGCGGCTGCGCACCCTCACCGACGCCGGGCGCCTGGCGGTGCCGTTCACCACGGGGATCCTGGTGGGGATCGGGGAGAACCGGACCGAGCGCGCCGAGAGTCTGCTGGCGTTGGCCGCGCTGGACCGCGAGTTCGGGCACCTGCAGGAGGTGATCGTCCAGAACTTCCGCGCCAAGCCGGACACCGCGATGCGGTCCGTCGACGACGCCGACCGGGACGAGTTCCTCGCCGCCATCGCCGTGGCACGACTGGTCCTGGGCCCGCGCGTGGCCGTCCAGGCGCCGCCCAACCTCGTGGACCGCGAGGACGTGCTCGCCCTGATCGGCGCCGGCGTCGACGACCTGGGCGGGATCTCGCCCCTGACCCCCGACCACGTCAACCCCGAGCGCCCCTGGCCGCACCTCGACGAGCTCACCGCCGACCTCGCCGCCAGCGGGTGGGACCTGCGCGAGCGCCTCACCGCGCATCCGCGGTACGTCGGCGCCGGTGACGCCTGGATCGACCCGCGCGTGGCCGGCCATGTGCGTGCCCTGGTCGATCCGGCGAGCGGCCTGGCGGCCGTGGGGGACGACGACGACAACGCCTTCCTCCGCCCGGTGGGTATGCCGTGGCAGGAGCCGGACGATGACTGGGACTCCTCCGGGCGGACCGATCTGCACACCGCGATCGACTCCGAAGGCCGCAATACCGACACCCGGTCGGACATCGGCGAGGCGTTCGGCAACTGGGACGTCATCCGGGCCCGCGCCGCCGAGATCGGGGCCGCCGCCCTGGCGCCGGAGCGCGCGGACTCCGAGGTTCTCGCCGCGCTGCGGGCGGCCGAGTCCGACCCGGCCGGCCTCACCGACGACCAGTACCTCACGCTGGCGACCGCCACCGGCGACGGCCTGGCCGCGGTCGCGGGGCTGGCCGACCGGATCCGCGCCGACGTGGTCGGTCCGACCGTCACCTACGTGGTCAACCGGAACATCAACTTCACCAACATCTGCTACACCGGCTGCCGATTCTGCGCCTTCGCGCAGCGCAAGGGCGACGCGGACGCGTTCTCATTGTCCGCGTCCGAGGTGGCCGACCGGGCGTACGAGGCGTATGTCTCCGGTGCCTCCGAGGTGTGCATGCAGGGCGGCATCGACCCCGACCTTCCCGTCTCCGGCTACGCGGACCTGGTGCGCGCGGTCAAGGCGCGGGTGCCGTCGATGCATGTCCACGCGTTCAGTCCCATGGAGATCTCCAACGGTGCCTCCCGCGCCGGGGCGGACGTGCGCGAGTGGCTGACCGAGCTGCACGCCGCCGGGCTCGACACGATCCCCGGTACCGCCGCGGAGATCCTCGACGACGAGGTGCGCTGGGTCCTCACCAAGGGCAAACTGCCCGCGGCCGAGTGGATCGACATCGTCACCACCGCGCACGAGGTGGGGCTCCGGTCGAGCTCGACCATGATGTACGGCCACGTGGACACCCCGGCGCACTGGGTGGCGCACCTGCGGACCCTGCGCGGGATCCAGGAGCGCACCGGCGGATTCACCGAGTTCGTCCCGCTGCCGTTCGTGCACCGCAGCGCCCCGCTGTACCTTGCGGGCGCGTCCCGGCCCGGCCCCACGCGCGAGGAGAACGTCGCCGTCCACGCGCTGGCCCGGATCATGCTGCACGGGGCGATCGACAACGTGCAGACCAGCTGGGTCAAGCTCGGCGTCGCCGGCACCCGCACGATGCTGCAGTCGGGCGCGAATGACCTGGGCGGAACCCTGATGGAGGAGACCATCTCGCGGATGGCGGGCGCGGAGAACGGGTCGGCCAAGTCGCCGGAGGAGATCGAGGAGATCGCCACGGGAATCGGGCGGCCGGTGCTGCGCCGCGACACGTTGTACGGTCCCGCGCCGCGGGTGGCCGGACAGGACCTCCTCGTTTAACGTGATGAACATCACGTTAGGCGATCCTTAGTCGTAGTGCTGGTCACACCTGTGGCATACCATGCAGACAAACCGCTACGAGGAAGGTGGCTGTCGTGACCTACACGATCGCAGAGCCGTGCGTCGACGTGATGGACAAGTCGTGCGTCGAGGAGTGCCCGGTCGACTGTATTTATGAGGGCGGCCGGATGCTCTACATCCACCCCGACGAGTGCGTTGACTGCGGTGCCTGTGAGCCGGTCTGTCCCGTTGAGGCCATCTTCTACGAGGATGACGTCCCGGACGAGTGGACCGAGTACAACGCGGCCAACGCGGATTTCTTCGTGGAGCTGGGCTCGCCGGGCGGTGCCGCCAAGGTCGGCAAGGTCGATTACGACGTGCCGTTCGTCAAGGCGCTCCCCCCGATGAATCAGGAGTGACTCAGGTGGCACCGCGCCCGGAGCGACGCCCGCCCGGGCAGGTTCTGCCCGTGTTCCCCTGGGACACCATCGCGCAGGCCCGCACCCGGGCCGCTGCGCACCCCGACGGGCTTGTCGACCTCACGGTCGGCACGCCCGTCGATCCCGTCGCACCCGTGATCAGGGATGCGCTCGCGGCGGACTCGGCGTTTCCCGGGTATCCCACCACCGCGGGCACCCCGGCGCTGCGTGCCGCCATCGTCGATTCGCTGGCCCGTCGCTACGGCGTCACCGGACTCACCGCGGATGCGGTCCTGCCGGCGATCGGGACCAAGGAACTCATCGCTGCCCTGCCCACGCACCTCGGGCTGGGGCAGGGGCACCGGGTCGTCATCCCGGAGATCGCGTACCCGACCTACGAGGTCGGCGCACTGCTCGCCGGGTGCACCGTCATCCGCGCCGACTCGCTCACGCAGCTCGGCCCGTCGACCCCGCATCTGCTGTACCTCAACTCGCCCTCCAACCCGACGGGCAAGGTCCTCGGCCTCGAGCACCTGCGCAAGGTCGTGGGCTGGGCTCGCGACCGGGGAGTCATCGTCGCCGCGGACGAGTGCTACCTGGGACTGGTCTGGGAGGGCGAAGCCCCGTCGATCCTCGATCCGCGGGTATCTGACGGCGACCACACGGGGCTTCTGGCCCTGCACTCGCTGTCCAAGACCTCCAACCTGGCCTCGTACCGCGCGGGCTTCGTCGCCGGCGACCCCGCCCTGGTGGCGGAGTTGCTCGAGGTGCGTAAGCACTCCGGTCTGATGATGCCGCTGCCGGTCCAGTCGGCCATGGTCGCGGCCCTGACCGACGACGCCCACGAGGCCGATCAGCGCGAGCGCTACCGGGCCCGCCGCGACCTGTTGCGGCCGGCGGTCGAGGCGGCCGGATTCCGGATCGACAACTCCGAGGCCGGGCTGTACTTGTGGGCGACTCGCGACGAGCCGTGCCGGGACACCGCGGACTGGTTCGCCGAGCGTGGCGTCCTCGTGGCCCCGGGCGAGTTCTACGGACCGCGCGGCTCGCAGCACGTGCGCATCGCGCTCACGGCCACGGACGCGACGATCGACGAGGCCGTCCGCCGCCTGTCCTGACCGCGGTCGTCGTCTCTTCGACGCGCCGCATGCGGTCGGCCGCGCCCCCGCCGCTGCATCCCCGCCCGTCTCGCCCGTCCCACCCATCCCGCCTGCCCCCACCTGCACAGCTCCGGCAACGAGCAGAGGGTTCCGCACACGCCATTCTCGCGAAACGTGTGCAGAACCCTCTTGCCGACGGTGCTCAGTGCCCGGCGCCGGGCTGTCGTGCGGACCGTCAGTTGTTGGCGTGCAGGTCGGAGTTGAGCTCGACGCCCTCGCGCTTCCACGGCACCGCCTCGACGGCACCAGTGATGGAGTTGCGACGGAACAGCAGGTTGTCCCGGCCGGACAGCTGACCGGCCTTGACCGGCTCATTGTCCGCCCAGGCCCCGGCACGGATCTCGATCTTCGTCCCCGCGGTGACGTAGAGCCCGGCCTCGACCACGCAGTCGTCGCCGAGTGAGATGCCGACGCCGGAGTTCGCGCCGAGCAGGCAGCGCTCGCCGATCGAAATGGTCTCCTTGCCCCCGCCGGACAGCGTGCCCATGATCGAGGCGCCACCGCCGACATCGGAGTCCGCGCCCACCACCACGCCAGCTGAGATGCGGCCTTCGACCATCGAGGCACCGAGCGTGCCGGCGTTGAAGTTGACGAACCCCTCGTGCATGACGGTCGTGCCCTCGGCGAGGTAGGCGCCCAGTCGCACGCGGTCGGCGTCGGCGATCCGCACCCCGGACGGCACCACGTAGTCCACCATCCGCGGGAACTTGTCGACCCCGTACACGGTCACGGCGCCCCGGGCCCGGAGCCGGGCGCGGACAAGTTCGAAGCCGGGTACGGCGCACGGACCGAAATTGGTCCACACGACGTTGCTGAGGGTGCCGAAGAGCCCCTCCATATTGGCGAAATGGGGCTTGATCAGGCGGCGGCTGATGAGGTGGAGGCGAAGGTAGGCGTCGTAGGCGTCGGCAGGCGGTTCGGTCAGGTCGGCGATCTCGACGCGGACCGCGACGCGCTCGACACCGCGATCGGCGTCAGGTCCGGTCAGGGGGGCGAGCTCAGCCGGGACCTCGTCACCGGAGAGCGCGCGGTGGCCGCTCGCAGCAGCGGACCCCAACGCGGGATCGGGGTACCACACGTCGAGGACGGTGTGATCTGACGTCAGCGTGGCGATTCCCGTGGCCACGGCTCCCTGTGCGCTCATGGTGTCGATGCTAGTCGCCGCCTTCGGCGAACACGGGCGACAGGCATCTAAAGTGGACGCCGTGACCGTCGTTCTCGATCTGACCGCTGACCCGATCGACCTCACGCGCGCACTCGTCGACATCCCCAGCCCGTCGCGGCACGAGGAACAGATCGCCGGCATCGTCCACGCGGCACTGGTCGCCACCGCGGCGGGATTCACCGGACCGGCGCGCGGCAACGTGGAGATCACCCGGGACGGAAACAGGGTCATGGCGCGCACCACCCGGGGCCTGCCGACCCGTGTCGTCCTGGCAGGGCACCTGGACACCGTCCCCGTCGCGGACAATGTGCCCGGCCACGTGACCGGCGAGGGCGCGGACATGGTGCTGCACGGGTGCGGCACGGTCGACATGAAATCCGGCGATGCGGTGTTCCTCCACCTGTTCGCCACGCTGGCCGACTCGCCGGACCTGGCTCACGACCTGAGCCTGGTGCTGTACGACTGCGAAGAGATCGAGGCCACGGCCAACGGTCTCGGATTCCTCGAACGCACCCACCCGGACTGGCTCACGGGGAACGTGGCGATTCTGGGTGAGCCGACGGGCGGGCTCATCGAGGCCGGCTGCCAGGGCACGCTGCGCATCCGCGTCCATACCCGCGGCGTACGGGCCCACTCGGCGCGCAGCTGGCTGGGCGACAACGCCGTCCACCGGCTGGCGCCGATACTGGCGGCCCTGGCGGCATACGAACCGCGATCGGTGGACATCGACGGGTGCGTGTACCGGGAGGGCCTCCAGGCCGTGCGGATGTCGGCGGGCGTGGCAGGAAACACGGTGCCCGACGAGGCATGGATCGACGTGAACTTCCGAAGTGCCCCCGATCGAGACACGGACGCCGCCCTCGCCCACGCACTGGACGCACTCGGCCTCACCGGAGTCACCCGGGTTCCGGACGGGCAGCAACCGCCGAACGAACCGGGATTGTCCTGGGAGCTCACGGACCTGTCACCCGGAGCACTGCCCGGGCTATCGGCTCCGGCAGCGGCTGACCTGGTGACCGCGGCCGGGGGCAGGGTTCGAGCCAAGTACGGATGGACCGACGTGTCACGGTTCGCGGCACTCGGGATCCCTGCGGTCAACCTCGGTCCCGGCGACCCGGGACTGGCTCATAAACGTGACGAACACTGCCCGGCGGTCCAGATCACCGAGGTGGCGGACACGCTTCGCGGTTACCTCACAGCGGCACACTGATAATCGGCTCGCCCACCCGCCACGGTGTGGTGCGTGCCCCACAACCCTCAAAGGAGAATCCGGCCCATGGCACCCAATGATCCCGTGCACCTGCGCGGTCCCGTGCTCGTCCGCCGTGAGAAGGGCGGAGAGCGCTCGACCACCGATCAGCGTCTGCTGGACAAGAACCAGGACACTGACTGGCTGCACACCGACCCGTGGCGGGTGCTGCGGATCCAGAGTGAGTTCGTCAACGGTTTCGGCGCCCTGGCCGAGCTGCCGGACGCGGTCAGCGTGTTCGGCTCGGCCCGGACCCGCCCGGGCGACCCCGTCTACGAGCAGGCCGTGGAACTGGGCAAGGCCCTGACCGACGCAGGGTACGCGGTGGTCACCGGTGGCGGGCCCGGCCAGATGGAAGCCGCCAACAAGGGGGCGTGGGAGGCGAACGGTCAGTCCGTCGGACTGGGCATCGAGCTGCCCATGGAGCAGGGGCTGAATCGGTGGGTGGACCTCGGCCTGCATTTCCGATACTTCTTCATCCGCAAGACGATGTTCGTCAAGTACACGCAGGCCTTCGTCTGTACTCCCGGCGGCTTCGGCACCCTGGACGAGTTCTTCGAGGCCATCACGCTCGTCCAGACCGACAAGATCACCCGCTTCCCGATCGTGCTGCTGGGCGTCGACTTCTGGACACCACTGGTGGACTGGATCCGCGGCACGCTGGTCGAGCACGGCATGATCTCCGCCCCGGATGCGGACCTGTTCCTCGTCACCGACTCGGTGACCGAAACCGTCGAGTACATCCGGGATGCCCACCAGCGCGCGGCGCTGACCGCGGAGGAGCGCGAAGACCTGTACGGCGAAGAGCATCGGGGGGTCGAGCGCTGATGTCACCGGTGCCGGGCAGACGAGTCTGCGTCTACTGCGCGTCGTCGTCCTATGACCCGAAGCTCCTGCAGATCGCGACCGATGTCGGAGAGGCGATCGCCCGCCGTGGCTGGACCCTCGTCTCCGGTGGCGGCAACGTCTCGATGATGGGGGCGCTCGCCGAGGCGGCCCGCTCCGGTGGGGCCCACACCGTTGGTGTGATCCCCGAGGGACTGCGGGTCCGCGAGGTGGCCGACACCTCGGCGCACGAGCTCGTCGTCGTCACCTCCATGCGGGAACGCAAGCGGGAGATGGAGGAGCGCTCCGACGCGTTTCTCACCCTCCCCGGCGGGATCGGCACGATGGAGGAGATGTTCGAGATGTGGACCTCGGCCTCCCTCGGATTCCACTACAAGCCGGTCGTTCTCTACGACCCGATCGGCTTCTACACCCCGCTCCTGGACTGGGTCCACGACCTGGCCGAGCAGGGACTGGTGCACAAGGAGGCGTTCGACTGCCTCGTCGTGCGCGACGACCTCGACGCTGCGCTCGACGCCTGTGGAGGACGCCGGTGACACGCGAGGTCCCGGCGCCGATGCCGACCCTGTGCGGTCGGCCCGTCCCGGCAGAGCGTCCACTGGTGATGGCGATCGTCAACAGGACACCGGACTCCTTCTACGACCGCGGTGCCACGTTCACCGACACGGCCGCGATGCGCCGTGTCGACGAGGTGGTGGCCGCCGGCGCGGACATCCTCGACATCGGTGGAGTCAAGGCGGGACCGGGGGAGAGCGTCGATGCGGACGAGGAGACCCGTAGGGTCGTGCCGTTCGTCGAGGCGGTGCGTCGCCGACATCCCGACGTGCTCATCTCGATCGACACGTGGCGCGGTGAGGTCGCCCGCCGGGCGCTGTCAGCCGGATCCGACCTGGTCAACGACACCTGGGCCGGTCATGATCCCGGCGTGCTGGACGCGGCCGGCAAGGCCGGGGCCGGGTTCGTGTGCTCGCACACCGGCGGGGCCGTGCCGCGCACCCGCCCGTTCCGCGTGGGATACGAGGACGTGGTGCAGGACGTGGTGGATGAGCTCACCGCGGCCGCGCAGCGAGCGCTGGCCGCCGGTGTGCCGGCCGACGGGGTACTCATCGACCCCACCCATGACTTCGGCAAGAACACCTTCCACGGGCTCGAACTGCTGCGACGTCTGGATGAGATCGTCGCGCTGGGGCATCCGGTCCTGATGGCGCTGAGTAACAAGGACTTCATCGGCGAGACCCTCGACGCGGACGTCGACGGACGTGGGGAGGGCACCCTGGCGGCCACGGCGGTCGCCGCACTCGCCGGGGCGCGCGTCTTCCGCACCCACGACGTGCCCGGCACCCTGCGGACCGTCGAGATGGTGGCCTCGATCATGGGCACGCGTCAGCCGGCTCGTACGGTGCGCGGGCTGGCTTGAGCGAGTATGCCAGAATCGGCAGCACAGGGGCTCGCCCGAGCATCGCGGCAGCCCTGCGAAGGAGGGGACCGACCATGCTCACCGTGATCGTCTACGTCGTGGTCACCCTCGTGATCGCCGCCGCCCTGTTCGCGCTGTCGCTGGTGCTGTTCGGCCGCGCCGAAGTGCTCCCGGCCGTCGCCAAGGGCCACACCGTCACCTCGCTACCGGAGGGCCCGCTCACCGGCGAGGATCTCCGGTCGGTCCGGTTCGGGATGGGTGCGCGCGGCTATCGGATGGCGGAGGTCGACTGGGCCCTCGAGCAGGCCGCTCAGGAGATCGATGACCTGCGTTCCCGTCTCGGGGAGGACACATCCGGCGGCAATCCCTCGCCGGAACTGTACGGTCGACCGGCTCCGGCATCCGGGTAGCGCGGAACACGCTAGAATCGTGTCCATCCACTAGTAGTACCGATCGTGGGGAGGGCGCGTCATGGCGTCGTCACCCCATGGACTAGGACGAAGGGAATCTACCTGATGGCGGCTATGAAGCCCAGGACGGGTGACGGACCGATCGAGGCGGCCAAGGAGGGCCGTGGGATCGTCATGCGCGTCCCGCTGGAGGGCGGCGGGCGGCTCGTCGTCGAGCTGACCCCGGATGAGGCGAAGTCGCTGAGTGTGGAGCTGACGCAGGCCACCTCGTAATCGCACGTCTACCGTTGCCGGCGCATCCGACCCTCGTGGCGGGTGCGCCGACTCATATGTCCGGAAAGTGGTCTCCGAGTTGTCTGACATCCCCGCTGGTTCCCGTTCCGCCCGTTCCGCCCGGGCCGCTGCCCACGCCACCGTGCCGCCTGCCGTGCCCTCCCGGCAGCTGCCGTCCGTCCGGGTGCTCGCGGCGCCCGGGGATCCGACCTCCGACGCCGCGATGGTGCTGGCCACCCGGGCGCCGGTGTCGGGGCGTGCGCCGCGCGGCCACGCGTACGAGGTCTGCGTCGACGTGCGGGACGGGCGCGCGGTGCTCGAGGTCGAGCTCGACGACGCAGCACCCCGATCGGGTTGGGCCGGCGCGGTCGACGAGGGGCTCGGGCACCGCCGCGCAGGAGCGGCGGTGGCGCGCCACCTGAGGGACGCGCGGTCCGGGGCGTCGGTGGTCGTGAACGTCCCCGGTGTCGTCCCGGTGGAACGGGTCGCGGACCTGGTGCTCGGGTACCTGTTGGGTGCCCGCGGCCAGGATGTCTTCGCCGAGGAACCGGCACCGGTGGCGCCGGAACTACTGGTTTTTGTCGACGACGACAACGGCTCCGCTCATATTCACCGGGCCGTTGCGGCGGCAGAGGAGGCGGCTCGGGCGACCGCTCTCGCCCGCGATCTTGCCGGCGCCCCATCCGATCTCAAGTCGCCGGAGTGGCTCGTGACCCGGATGGCCGAATCCCTCGGGCGCGCGGGGATGACCACCCGGATTCTGGAGGGTGAGGAGCTCGAGGCCGGCGGTTTCGGCGGCGTTCTCGCTGTCGGCGGCGGATCGGATTCCGCACCCCGGGTGCTCGTGGCCCGCCGGCCCGGCACCGGCCCGAAGGTGTTACTCGTGGGTAAGGGAATCACCTTCGACACCGGCGGCATCTCGGTCAAGCCCGCCGACGGGATGCATCTGATGCGCACCGACATGGCGGGCTCGGCGGCGGTCGTTGCCGCGGCGGCCGAGTTCTGCGCTGCCGATGCCGAGGGCGTGCGATCGGAGCTTGATCTCACCGTCGTGGTGCCCTCGGCGGAGAACATGCTCTCGGGCTCGGCGTATCGGCCCGGCGACGTTGTCACCCACGTCGGCGGGACCACGTCCGAGGTGACCAATACCGATGCCGAGGGCCGCATGGTCCTGGCGGACGGTCTCGCGCACGGGATCGCCGAGGCGGACCCGGACGTGGTGGTGGACGTCGCCACCCTCACCGGCGCCATGAAGGTCGCGCTGGGGATGCGGACCGGCGCGGTCATGGCGACCGACGATGATCTCGCCGACCGCATCTCCCATGCCGGTGCCGCCGCGGGGGAGCGGTGGTGGCGACTGCCGTTGCCCGAGGACCTGCGTTCGGCCGTCCGCTCGGACATCGCTGACCGCCGTCAGGCGCCCAAGGGGCCCGGCGCGATCACCGCCGCGCTGTTCCTCGAGGGCTTCGTGGACGGCCGGCCCTGGGCGCACCTGGATATCGCCGGCCCCGCCCGGTCACCGGAGGAGATCGACGAGGTCGGCCCCGTCGCGACCGGCTTCGCCACCCGCACACTGATCGGGTTCCTGCGCGGCCTCGCGGACCGGCCCCGCGCGTGACCCCGGGCTCGTCGGCGCTCTGGCGGGCGCTTGATCTGCTGCGGTGCCCGCTGTGCGGCGACCCGGTCGAGCCCGTCTGGTCCGGGCCGGCCAGCACACAGACCAGAACGCAGGACAGCGCACAAGACAGCGCACAGGCCAGCACGGAGCCCGATCACCCTCCAGCCGAGGGGCGATCCGGAACTGGCGAGCAACCTGCCGAGATCAGCGGGGTCCGCTGCCGGTCCGGGCATTCCTTCGATCGCGCCCGGCAAGGGCACCTGACGCTGTTCGGCCCCCGCGGCCGCCGCTTTGCCGGCGACTCGACCGACCAGGTTCTCGCGCGCGAGAAAGTACTCGCATCGGGCGTGCTGGATCCGGTCGCCGATCTGCTCGGGGTCTGCGTCCGCGAGGCCCTGTCGCGGGGTGAGGACACCAACTCCGACAACCACGATCCCACCCGTGCCGGCACCGGGCCGGTGGTTCTCGAGGCCGGGGCGGGAACGGGCTTCTACCTCGCCAGCGTCCTTCACGCGATCGGCACCGATCGCGGGACCGAGGACCCGGCACCACCGCTGGGGATCGGCACCGAGATCTCGGTCGCCGCCGCCCGGAGGCTGGCCCGGGCCGACACCGATATCGCGGCCATTGTGGCCGACACCTGGGATCAGCTCCCGTTCGCCGACGACAGCGTGGACGTGGTGCAGGTCGTCTTCGCGCCACGCAACGCCGCGGAGTTCGCGCGGGTTCTGGCCCCCGGCGGCTCGCTGGTCGTGGCCGGCCCCGGGCCGGGGCATCTCGAACCGCTCCGGACCGACGCCGGAATGCTCACCCCCGATGCGGACAGGCCGGATCGGCTGGAGGCGGCACTGGCCGACCATTTCATCCCGGGTTCGGTCCGCGTGGTGGACACGATCGTGCGCGTGCCGGGCCAGATCGTCGTCGACCTCGCCCTGATGGGGCCCAGCGGGGTGCACCTCGAGCGGGCCGAGGTCGAGAAACGATTGGGCGACGCCGACCGCGACGTGCGGGTGCACGTCGAACTCCGAACGTTCCACTCGCGAGACGACGCCCGCGACGGGTAGTCCGCGCCGAGGTGAGGCCGGTGTCTGGTGGTCAGCGCAGGAGCGAGGCGTACAGCTGGTGGGTTTGCTCCGCGATGGCATGCCAGGAGAATTCGGTGCGGGCGCGTTCCTGACCCGCCAGTCCGAAACGTTCCGCCTTGGCCCGGTCAGCGATCAGATCGTTGACCGCCGCGGCGATCCCGGCCTCGAAGTCCTCGGGCGCCGACTCGTCGTAGTGGACGAGGGTTCCGGTCTGGCCATCGACCACGACCTCCGGGATTCCGCCGACATCAGAGGCGACCACCGCGGCCTGGCAGGCCATGGCCTCCAGGTTGACGATCCCCAACGGCTCGTAGACGGATGGGCAGGCGAAGACCGTCGCGGCCGAGAGGATCTCGATGACCTCGTCCCGGGGGAGCATGTCGCGCAGCCAGAAGACCCCGTCCCGACCGGACTGGAGCTCGGCGACCAGGCCTTCCATCTCCGCGGCGATCTCCGGGGTGTCCGGGGCACCGGCGCACAGGACGAGCTGGGCATCCGGATGGAACTCGCGGGCGGCCCTCACGAGGTGCGGGACCCCCTTCTGGCGGGTGATGCGGCCGACGAACGCCACGATGGGCCGATCCGGGTCCACGCCGTGGCGACGCAGCACCGAACCCGGCCCCGTGAACGGCTCGACCGGCGACCACACGGAGGTGTCGATCCCGTTGAGGATCACGTGGACACGATCGGGGTCGATCTCCGGGTAGACGCGGAGAATCTCGTCCTTCATCCGAGCACTGACCGCCACCACCGCGTCCGCGTTCGCGAACGCATTGCGCTCGGACCACGAGGAGACCCGGTAGCCGCCACCGAGCTGCTCGGCCTTCCAGGGGCGACTGGGTTCGAGCGAGTGCGCCGACACCACATGCGGGATCCCGTACAGCTCACCGGCGAGGTGGCCGGCGAGGCCCGTGTACCAGGTGTGGGAGTGCACGATGTCCGCGCCTTCGGCGCCGACACACATCCGCAGTCCCGCTGACAGGGTCTGGATCGCGGGGTTCGCATCCGGTCCGAGTTCGGGGTCCGGCCTGAACGCGCGGGCGGTGTCGCGGTCCGCACCCATGCACAGGACATCCACCTCGCAGAGCGGGCGCAGAGTGGCTACCAGTTCGGTCACGTGGACGCCCGCACCGCCGTAGACCTCCGGCGGGTACTCCCTCGTCATCATCGCTACTCGCACACCCGTCAACCTAGCCGCTCGGGGCCGTTCCCGGACCGGCCCCGGTGAACGCGATCCGACTACCCGGTGACGAGCAGGATTGAACAGGGGCGATTGCTCGCGATGCCGCTCTTCGACCCTGCCGAATCGTTACGGTGGGGTTGTGAGGAACCAGCCGCACGTCCTAGCAATCGTCCTCGCCGGCGGCGAGGGCAAACGTCTCTTTCCGCTCACCGCGGACCGGGCGAAGCCAGCAGTGCCGTTCGGTGGCTCGTATCGACTGATCGACTTCGTACTGAGCAACCTCGTCAACGCCGGATTCATGAAGATCTGCGTGCTGACCCAGTACAAGTCTCACTCGCTCGACCGCCACATCTCGCAGGTCTGGCACATGAGTGGCATGGGCGGCGAGTACATCACCCCTGTTCCCGCGCAGCAGCGTCTGGGGCCGCGGTGGTACACCGGTTCCGCCGACGCGATCCTGCAGTCGCTCAACCTGGTCTACGACGAGCGGCCGGAGCACATCATGGTCTTCGGCGCCGACCACGTGTACCGGATGGACCCGCGGCAGATGCTCGATCACCACATCTCCACCGGTGCCGCGGTGACCGTCGCCGGCATCCGGGTTCCGCGGAGTGAGGCGTTCGCGTTCGGCTGCATCGACGCCGGCGACGACGACCTCATCCGGGGGTGGGTGGAAAAGCCCGCCGATCCACCCGGAACTCCGGACGACCCGGAGGCGACATTCGCCTCGATGGGCAACTACATCTTCACCACGGAAGCACTCATCGAGGCCCTCAAGGCCGACGCCGAGAAGCCGGATTCCTCGCACGACATGGGTGGCGACATCATCCCTGCACTTGTAGAGCAGGAGCGGGCGTATGTGTACGACTTCGCCCGCAACAAGGTTCCCGGCGAGACCGATCGGGACCGCGGTTACTGGCGCGATGTGGGCACGATCGACGCGTTCTACGACGCGCACATGGACCTCGTCTCGGTCCACCCGGTCTTCAACCTCTACAACTACCTGTGGCCGATACGGACCCAGCAGGACAACCTCCCGCCGGCGAAGTTCGTCAACGGCGGCATGTCGCAGGAGTCCATGGTGGGCGCCGGGACCATCATCTCGGCCGCGACGGTGCGGAACTCGGTGGTGGCCAACAACGTCATCGTCGAGGACGGCGCCGTGGTCGAGGGCAGTGTCCTGCTTCCCGGAGCTCGGATCGGGCGGGGCGCGGTCGTGCGCAAGGCGATCGTGGACAAGAACTGCCACATCGGTGACGGTGACCTGATCGGGGTGGATCACGAGCGTGATCGCCGCCGGTTCCCGGTCAGTGCCGGCGGCGTGGTGAGCGTCGCCAAGAACACCACCACGTCATTGCACGACTAGCCCGGCGGTCTACGCGCGGGTCGGAGGCTCGAGTGCACGCCGAGAGTGCCGCCGGCTATCCGTGTACGGACGGCGGGTAGATGTTGTCGTCGTCGTCATATTTTTCCGGACCGTCGGAGCGTCCCGCCGTGGACCCTCGACGACGGCACCGACGCCCGCAGTGCGGGTCAGAGGGTGACGACCGTCAGCCCCGTCCCGACCGGCAGAACGGTGACGTGCGCCTGCTCCGGCAACTCGGCGTCTTCCGGCAGTGGGGCGTGCTCGCCGATCAGTACCAACGCACCACCGGTACGCAACAACTGATGCGCACGGGAGACCACGCGGGCGACGGAATGCGACGGGACGTCGGCGACCACAAGGTCGTAGGCGCCGTCGGCCAGCTTGTCGGCGACCTCCAACGGCCTGGCCGCGATGTAGCGCGCGGCCGACGACGGATGCCCCGCCGCACGAACCGAGGCACGGGCCGCGTCCAGGTGGTGCGGATCGTCGGTGATGCAGGTGACTACCGCACCACCCGACGGGCCGGCGGCGGCCAGGATCGCCAGCGCGGGCACCCCCGGAGCAGGGGAGATGCACACGGCGTTGCGCGCCCCGGTGAGTCGGGCGACGAGGCGGATCGTTTCCGCCGTCAACGAATCCGGTGATCCGGCTCCCAACTCCTCCGCCTCGGTACGGGCGGACGCGTAGAGGGAATCGTCGACGAGATCGGCGCTCCTGCGCGCCATCCCGGCAACTCCGGAAAGGTCGGACGCGGGGACATCAGGTGAATCGGACACCCACAGAGCGTATCCGGCCGCGGGCGGACCACGGTGTGCAACGCGCGGTGATCGGATCGGTATCAGACTCTCAGGCACATCTCAGTACGGGTATACCGTGAGGACAGAAACATCAGGGAGGGTGTACACATCGCACCACCAGGTGCGTCGAACACCGCGCGGATCCGAGAAGGGTTCGCGCCGGAAGGTGGCCGAATGTACTCACAGACCGTGCACGTAACGATGAGCGCCGACGAGGCGACTCACGGAGCGGTCGTGGGCACGGCTCGGTTCGATGCGACAGGCGACGTCTCCGATATGCCCTCGTGGTCGGACCTCGTCGCCCAGCACGGCGACCGTGTGTACCGCCTCGCGTTCCGTCTGAGCGGTAACGCGCACGATGCCGAGGACATCACCCAGGAGGCGTTCATCCGCGTCTTCCGATCGCTGGACAAGTACAAGCCCGGCACGTTCGAGGGCTGGATGCACCGGATCGTCACCAACCTGTTCCTCGACCTCGCCCGGCGGCGTGCGCGGATCCGTTTCGAGGCGCTGCCCGAGGACGCGGAGCGGGTGCCCGGCCGCGAACGCAGCCCCGAACAGGTGCTGTCGGAGGAGTCCTTCGACCCTGTGCTGCAGACCGCGCTGGCCAACCTGTCGCCGGAGTTCCGCGCCGCCGTGGTGCTCAGTGACATCGAGGACCTCAGCTACGAGGAGGTCGGCAGGATTCTCGGGGTCAAGATGGGGACCGTGCGAAGCCGGATCCACCGCGGTCGTGCCGCGCTCAGGGCGGAACTGGAGGCCGCCGGGGTCACCGGCGTGCACAGTCGCACCGACTGAGACCTCGACGGACGTAGTTCGGACCGACAACGTCCGGGGAACCCCACGGGGACCCCGGACGTTGAGCTTTCTGACGGGGTCACGCAGATCCCGGGGCCGGCCCGACGACCGGGACCGCCCCAGAAGGAAGGAGGGGGAGTGGTGGACCGACATCAACCCGGACACGAATCCACGCCCGAGTTCCGGCTGTCACGGGAGTCGGCTCGACGAATCGCCGACAGCACACCGGCGCCGCGCCCGCGCCGCACCTTCCTGTCCACCGATCACCTGTCCACCGAGGCAGCGGCGGCCTATGTCGACGGCCGGCTGCCGACGGCGGGCCTGAACCGCGCCGATGCGCACCTGCAACTGTGCGAGCAGTGCCGACGCGAGATCGACGATCAGCGGGAGGCCAGGAGGGCCCTGCGCGGATCCGGGCCGATCCGCATGCCCAACGAGCTGCGCGACCGCCTGCGCCTCCTCGAGGCAGGCGCACACGACGACGAGAATCGCCCATCAGGTGCGCAGGAGCCTGCGAGTGGATCCGGCCGCCCGGCGGGATCCCGGCCGGACGACAGCGGGCCGGACAGTCCGTGGGCAAGGCTGATGCGTCGACTCCGGCGCCCGGGCCATTAGGGTGGGCCGGGTGGAGGACAAGACTGGCGTGCCCGGACGCGTGGGCCGAGGCGACGAACCGGACCGCCCACTGCGTGAGCCCGCCCCCATTGATCGGCCCAGGATCGACGACGCCGTCGCCGCGAGTTTCTCTCGCCCCAAGGGAGTTCCCGGCGGATTCGACCCCAGTCGACGAGGGACACCGGGCCCCGGACCGAGCGGCGCCCCGAACGAGAACGGCGTTCCCGGGCGGCCGAGTGGGCCACAACCCGCGGACCCGGCCCTGGCGCAGGCCTTCGGGCCGGAAGACGGCACCGAGAACGGCATCCAACGACACCCGTCCTGGCAGGACGAGGTCTCCGCACCGCAGCCCCCGCAGCCGGATCCCTGGCGCGACCCGCAGGCCCCGGTGGGGATCGGAACCCCAGCCCTCGAAGAGCAACCGCATCCCGAACCCGTCGACCTGTCCCGGACAGACGACACCCCGGCAACACGGCTGTCCCTGTCCGAAGCGCTTTTTGAACGTCGACTGAGCAGGCGAGCCCTCGGCGCGGCAGTGGCCGCCGTCGCCGTCGTCGCCCTGGTAGGCGGTGCCATCGGCGCCGTCGTCGCCGATTCCGCCCGCGTCCTCACCACCTCCACTGTGAGGATCGCCGATGCCCCGGACAACGTGGTACGCCCCGACAACACCGTCGGCGACGTCGCCCAGCGGGTGCAGCCCGCGGTGGTCAACATCCAGGTCTCCAGCCCGTCCGCCCGCGGTGAGGGATCCGGCATCGTCATCGACCCGGATGGCTACATCGTCACCAACAACCACGTCGTCACCATGGACGGCGCGGCCGACCGCGCCGACATCGACGTGGTCTTCTCCGACGGCTCCCGCGCCCCGGCCGAGATCGTGGGCCGGGATCCCGCCACCGACCTCGCGGTGATCAAGGTGGAGAACGTCCAGAACCTCACCGTCGCCGCACTGGGCGACTCCGACAGCGTCGAGGTGGGGGAGCAGGTCATCGCGATCGGCTCCCCGCTCGGGCTCGTCCGCACGGTCACCGAGGGGATTGTCTCCGCCACCCAGCGGCCCATCGCGCTCGGGGAATCCACCTCCGACGGCGACGTGGTGATCGACGCCATTCAGACCGACGCCGCCATCAACCCGGGCAACTCCGGTGGCCCGCTCATCGACGGCACGGGCGCGGTCATCGGCATCAACACCTCGATCTTCTCCCAGACCGGCGGGTCGATCGGCCTCGGATTCGCGATCCCCGTCAACGACGTGCGGAACATTGCGACCGAGCTGATGACCGAGGGATCGATCCAGCACGCCACCATTGGCGTCAACGCGCGCAAAGCCGACAACGGATCGGTGGAGGGCGCGGAGATCGTCAATGTCCGCGACGGCTCGCCCGCACAGGAGGGAGGCCTCCAGGAGGGTGACGTGGTGACCAAGGTCGGGGACCGCCTGGTGCGCTCCTCCGACGAACTCGTGATCGCGGTCCGGCGTGCCGGCGCCGACAACGATGTTCCCGTCGAAGTGGTCCGCAACGGCACTCGCGTCGAGCTGACAGTGCGGCCCGTACTCGGCTGACGCGGCGCCCGGCCGGCAGTGCCGGATGCCATGCGGCGGCCAGCGGTGACGTCGGTGGGCAAGGTCTCACTCCCGCCGGTGCGCCTGACGACGTATCCTCGACAGCGATATGTTCACGAACGTGGGGTGGTCCGAGCTTCTGGTGCTCGGCGTTGTGGCGCTGGTCGTACTGGGACCCGAGAGGCTTCCCGAGGCGGCCCGCTGGCTGGCGTCCGCAATCCGCAAGGTCAAGGAGTTCGCGAGCAACGCCCAACAGCAGCTCAAGGACGACTACGGGACGGAATTCGACGATTTCCGTGAACCCCTCCAACAGCTCAACGAGCTGCGCGGTCTGAGCCCGCGGGCGATGGTCACCAAGCACCTTCTGGATGGAGACGACTCCCTGTTCAGTGGAGCCTTTGATGCCGCCGCACCCGCGGGCGGCGCAGGTTCCTCCGGAAACTCCACAGGTGCCGGGGGTGCCCAGGCCGGGACCGACCCGCGGCCCCCGGCGCGCCCGCAGAACGGGAACAGCGCGGCACCACGTCCGTCGACGCCGGCTTCGGCCTCACCGAGTAGCGGCGCGAACTGGGACGACGCCACCTGATCCAGTCGGCGCCCTGAACGTCCCTGGTTCCGGGGGTGCGGTCTGATGACCGACCGCCCCCGGTACCGGTCAGAGGTGACGTGTGGTGTCGATCCCGAGATTCATTCCGGCGAGTCCTCTCGGCCGCACGGCCAGACCGTCAGCGATCTCGCGGTAGGCCTTGCCCGCCGCGGAGTCCGGCTCGGCCAGCACGATCGGTGTGCCCTCGTCGCCGTGCTCGCGCACCGCCTGCTCCAGGGGGACCTGCCCGAGGAGCTTGACCGGGGCGCCCACGGAGCGCGACAGGTTTGCGGCGACGTCCGCGCCGCCACCGCTGCCGAACACGTCCATACGGGTGCCGTCCGGAAGCTCCAGCCACGACATGTTCTCGATCACGCCGGCGATGCGTTGACGGGTCTGCAGGGCGATCGAGCCCGCGCGCTCGGCGACCTCCGCAGCGGCCTGCTGCGGGGTGGTCACCACGAGGATCTCCGCGGACGGGATCAACTGCGCGATCGAGATCGCCACATCGCCGGTACCGGGCGGCAGATCCATCAGCAGGACGTCAAGGTCGCCCCAATAGACGTCGGCGAGGAACTGCTGGAGAGCCCGGTGGAGCATTGGTCCACGCCAGACCACAGGCGTGTTGCCCTTGGTGAACTGCGCAATCGAAATGACCTTCACCTCGTGCGCGACCGGCGGGAGGATCATCTGCTCGACCTGGGTGGGCCGCGCGTCAGTACCGAGCATCCGCGGGATGGAATGGCCGTAGATGTCGGCATCGAGCACACCCACTGACAAGCCACGCTCCGCGAGGGCGGTGGCGAGGTTGACGGTAGCCGTGGATTTGCCGACCCCGCCCTTGCCCGAGGCGACGGCATAGACGCGGGTGAGGTTCCCGGGCTGGGCGAACGGGATGACCGGCTCCGCGGCATCTCCACGGAGATGCTTGCGCAGTTCCGTACGCTGCTCGTCATTCATCACGTCGAGCTCGACGCCAACCTCACCGACGCCGGGCACGTCGGATACCGCGGCACGGACACGGTCGGTGATGGTGTCCCGCATCGGACAGGTCGCGACGGTCAGATAGATCCCGACGTCCACCTTGCCGGTGGCGGGATCCACCTCCACTCCCTTGACCATGCCGAGCTCGGTGAGCGGCTTGCGGATCTCCGGATCATCGACCTTGGCCAGTGCGGCGCGGATCGATTCTTCGCTGGGTGCACTCATGATGCCCCGAGTCTAGGCGTCATAAACGCCCTAGGACGATTCAGGCAGGGGGAGGAGGGCAGAACGGTGCGATACAGGGCAGTTCGATCTCCGGGACCTCGAACGGAACGTGGGGTGCGGGAGCCGCCGGCGGTGCTGGTGGTGCAGGCACTTCAGGGCTCTCCTGGACAGGCGGCGCCGATGGCTCGGGCGCAGGCTCCGGGGCGGGCGGAGCCTCCGGCTTCGGCACCTCGGTGCAGCCCGGTACCGGGGGTGCCGGCTGGCCCGATTCGGCGGGATCGGGAGCCGCTGTCGGCTTGCCTTCCCAGCCCTCGGGGCACTTCTCGGGAGGCTCGACCGTGGGCTTGGGCTGGTGGATCGGAGGCAGGTCGGAGGGCAGCGGGAACGCATTGACCGAGTAGCCGTGAGCCCAGGCGTTGACGTTCGCGACGTATGCCAGGGAGTTGTTGTAGGACAGAATCGCCCGGGTCCGGGCGGCGGGGTCAGCCATGGACCCGCCCTGGTTGCACAGCAACGTGGCGGCGGCCAGGGCCCCGTCGTAGATGTTGTTCGGGTCGGCAACCCCGTCGTCATTCCCGTCGCGGCCGAGAAGGGCCCAGGTCGACGGGATGAACTGCACAGGGCCGACCGCACGGTCGAAGTCGGCGTCACCGTCGAAGCGTCCACCGTCGGTGTCCTTGATGACGGCGGTGCCCTCGAGCGACCCGTCCAGACGCGGGCCGAGAATGCGGCCGATGGTGTCCCCATTGGCGGCGAACTTTCCGCGGCCCTGGTTGGATTCGACCTGTCCGATACCCGCGAGAACGGTCCAATCCATCTCACACGCAGGCTGTTCCGCGTTCAGTCGATCGGAGGCGCGATGGTATGCGTCAAGGGCGATACCCGGAATGCCCAGAGGGCCCGGTGGAATCGTTGCGGGCTCGATATGTGCTGCGCCCGGATCCTCATCGGGATTCGGTGCGCGCGTGGAAGTCGACGTCTCCGTCTCACTGGTAGTGGTGCTCTCCGAGGTCTGTGAAGGAGACGTCTGGGGTGCCGACTCAGCGAGTGGGGTGATATCCGGGGTCTCGGGAGGGCTGTTGTCGATGTTCAGGCCGACAGTTGCCAGAATCGCGATGGCGCTCGCGGTAACTGCGGCACTGGTCAGTACTTTGCGATCAGCGCTCGGCGCGACTTTGCGCAAAATCTCCCCCTCGTGCTTGAGCAAGTGCGGCCGTACTCGCGGTACGACCCCGATATGCGCACCCCTCGGCGCATACGGTCCGGGTGATGTTATCCCCGGCCACTGTTGTCTGCATCGTTTCTACTCTCCGGAGTGTTACCTGCGCCACTGGTAAGTCCGGCGAGAAGTGTCTCGATTCGCTCAACCGAGTCGCGGAGGTCGTCCAGTTCACGACGGAGATAGTCGCGGGTGACGTTCTCTCCGACCGACAACCTGACTGATGCGAGCTCGCGCGCGAGAAACTCAGTGTCCGCCTTCGTCTGCGTCGCGCGGAGACGGTCCTCTTGCAGCGCTGACTTGTCGCGGTCCTCCTGCCGGTTCTGAGCCAGCAGGATCAGTGGGGCGGCGTAGGCGGCCTGTGTCGAGAACGCCAGGTTGAGCAGGATGAACGGATAGGGGTCGAATCGAAGCGCCACCACCGCGACGTTGAGGATGATCCAGACGATCACCACGACCGTCTGGATGAGTAGGTACGTGCCGGTACCGAAGAACCGGGCCACGGCCTCGCTGTAGCGGCCGACCGCGTCCGAATCGATACTCAGCCGGGGCCTGCGCGAAGTGAGGGGAACGGATAGGGGCGAGCGCGGAGTCGGATCGGTCATTTCTGCTCCTTGTCCCGCTCGTCATGCAGGTCCATGTCTCGCCAGTCCTCCGGCAGCAGATGGTCGAGGAGGTCGTCCACGGCGACCGCTCCGAGGAGATGCCCGTCGTCGTCCACCACCGGCCCGCAGACGAGATTGTAGGTAGCGAAAAATCGGGTCACGGCATCCACTGAATCGGTGGGGCGAAGTGACGAAAGGCTCGTGTCCAGAGTCTCGGCGACCATCGTGGACGGCAGCTCACGCAACAGGGCCTGGATGTGTACGCAGCCCAGGTACTTGCCGGTCGGGGTCGCGGTGGGCGGACGAACTACGAAAACCAGGCTCGCCACCGCCGGGCTGAGGTCCGGGTTCCGGCAATGTGCGAGTGCTTCGGCCACAGTGGTCTGCGGTGACAGGATGATCGGTTCTGGCGTCATCAGACCACCTGCGGTGTCCGCGTCGTAGGTCAGCAGCATGCGGACCGGCGCAGAGTCCTCGGGATTCATCCTCTCGAGGAAGGACTCGGCATCCTTCTCGGGGAGCTCACCGAGGAGGTCCGCGGCGTCTTCCGGATCCATCGCCTCGAGAACATCTGCGGCCCGCTCGAGTTCCAGGCGGGTGACGATCTCGGTCTGCTCGTCGTGGGGAAGCTCCTGGAGGATGTCTGCCAGACGTTCATCGTCAAGGGTTCGGGCGACTTCGAGACGACGGACCTCAGGCAGTTCGCGCAAAGCGTTTGCGACGTCCGCCGGCCGCATATCCGCGAACTGCTCAACCAGGCTCTCGGCACCGTGCTCGGGAGTACCGATCGCTGTGTCGTCCAAGCCACTGATCCGATTCCACGAATAGATCGAGACCGGACCGCGCCGTCCAAGAGCAGTGCGGCCCCGCCGCACTCTGGCCGCCACCCGGGAGACGAACCAATCCCGAGACCGTTGACGCTCGATCTCGACGTCGACGACCTGTTGCCGCACCAGGCGGTCGCCGGAGTTCTGCGAGTCAGATCCGGCCTGTTCGGTCTCCACGCTGATGATCGAGTCGACCAGGGACCCCAGGACCACATTCTCCCCCGGGCGAGATTGGAATCGGTGCAGGTTGATGGTGCCCGAGACCAGGGAGACCGAACGCGGATCGATCGATGCGACGCGCAGCATCGGCACGAAGATCCGTCGCCTGGTCGGCAGTTCCACAACGAGACCGATGACTCGGGGAGGTTTGTGTTGTGATCGCATCGTCACCACGACGTCGCGGATGCGTCCGATGTCGTCCCCGTCAGGTCCGATCACCGGTAGCCCGGCTAGCCTGGCGACGAAGGCCTTGTTGAGGTTCGCCATGCGGACCAGGCTAGTCATCGAACGGCGGCATCCGCGCGCCGAACCGGACCTGAGGGAGAGCCACACACGATGAGTGACGCCCCGCATTCGCATACCGCGCCTATCGAACAGCCGGCGGAGAGAATCGCCGAACTACGCTCACGGCCCAGGCGGACGGTCCTCGCCGTGCCCGGAAGCAGCGTCAAGATGATCGACAAGGCGAAGGGGCTGCCGGTCGATGAGGTGTTCCTGGACCTGGAGGACGCTGTAGCCGGACCCGCCAAGGCGGAGGCCCGTGAAAACGTTGTGGATGCCCTTCGTTCCGGCGGGTTCGTGGCGCAGACGGTGGTCGTCCGGGTGAATGCCTGGGACACCGAATACACCGTCGCGGATGTCTCGGAGGTGGTGGGACGAGCCGGAAACGGGATCGATGCCCTATTGCTGCCCAAGGTGCGGACGGCAGCGGAGGTCGTCGCATTGGATCTGGTGCTGACACAGGTGGAAAAAGCCGCGGGACTGCCGGCCGGTCATATTGGTATAGAGCCCCAGATCGAAGACGCCCTCGGACTGACGAACATCAACGAGATCGCCACGGCCAGCCCTCGGGTCCTCACGCTGGTGTTCGGGCCGGCGGATTTCATGGCCTCGATCGGCATGCGGACATTGACGGTGGGGGAGCAGCCGGAGGGGTATGCGCCCGGAGATGCCTACCACCACGTATTGATGTCGATCTTGGTTGCCGCCCGGGCACACGGGCTGCAAGCCATCGACGGCCCGTTCCTCAAGGTGCGTGACGAGGAGGGCTTCCGCCGGGCAGCTGCACGAACCGCCGCCCTCGGTTTTGACGGCAAGTGGGTTCTGCACCCTGCACAGGTGGACGCGGGTAACGAGGTGTTCAGTCCGCGGCAGGAGGAGTTCGATAAGGCCGAGGGAATCCTGGAGGCATACACGCACTCCACTTCCGTGGAGGGCGGTGCCAGGGGTGCGGTCATGTTCGGCGACGAGATGCTCGACGAGGCCAGCCGTAAGATGGCGCTGGTGGTGTCCGCGCGCGGTCGCGCAGCCGGGATGACCGTCTCAGAAAAGACACCAGCTAACGGGTGAGCCCCGGAAGGACAGAAACCATGAGTTCTCGCGTGAACATGGGCGCCGGAAGCTCGCGAAGCGGGCGAACCCCCGGTTTGCCCACGCCGCCCACGGGGTGGGTGGTGGGCTCGTACTCGACCTACGAGCAAGCGCAGGCCGCCGTCGATCACTTGGCGGACAGGGATTTCCCGGTTCATGAGGTGACCATCGTCGGCGTCGACCTGATGCAGGTGGAGCGTGTCACAGGCCGTCTCACGTGGCCGAAGGTACTGCTCGGTGGTCTGGCGACGGGCGCCTGGCTCGGGCTGTTCATCGGTCTGGTGCTCGGAATCTTCACCTCGCCGATGTGGGGCGTCATCCTCACCGGCCTTGTCGGCGGCTCCGTGTTCGGCGTCGTCTCGGCCGCGCTGTCGTACGCCGCCACCCGGGGCAAGCGGGACTTTGCCTCGACCTCACAGCTGGTCGCAGGACGTTATGACGTCCTGTGTGAGCCGGCGAACGCAGAACGGGTCCGCGACGAGCTCGCCCGATTCGGGATGAAGTGATGCTGGGCGGATTCGCATCAGGGGCCGAGGGGGTCCTGGACAAGGTGCGTGCTCACCTCGAGTCGCACTATGGGCCGGACCCACAGGAGGCGTCGGTGACCTTCCTGGGCGCGCCGCCGATCAGGATTCTGCGGTTCGTCGATATCGAATCAGGGATGGTTCGGTACACAACCCTGGGTTGTTCTGCCGAGCCGATGGGGGACCCGTCGGCTGTAGTGCCCGACCCGACGGCGCCGCGGGCGGAGCTCAGCCTTTCCCTGCAGGGCGGAGTCGATGGTGTTGTGCGGGCACTGTCGGTACTCGCGGCGACCCCGGCAGTGGAGGGACTGGTGCTGTCGGAAGGCGCACTCATCGATCTGGGGGAGCCACTCTGGCCGGGAGCGGCATTCACGGCGGTGATCCTGCGTGCACCGGAGATCCCTGACGTCGAACTTCCCGGGGATTCCGCACCGGTCACGGTGTTCCGTGCGGTACCGGTCACCCACACCGAGGCGGCGTGGGTCCGGATGAAGGGCGCGGCCGAGCTTGAAGAGGCCTGGGCAGAGGCGAGAATCGACGTGACTGATCCGGCACGGTCGGCAGTCAATCCGGGCGCACGGTAGTGGCAGCCGCGACACGCCGGAGGTCGATCTCGCCTCCGTCGGCGGTGGGGACGCGCCGTGAGTTCGTCGCGGCACAACTGAGAGACTGACTCTACGGAGAAGGAGAGCCCCGCACCTCCGCGGGGACGGGGCGAGGAAGGGCGTGGTCGCATGCGACGGGCGTGGGGACGAGCCGGCTTGCCGGTGGTGGCATCAGCGGTCGCCGCGACGGTCGCGCTGTCGGGCTGTCAGGCACAGTCTTCAATCGTGCCCGCGCACGAGGATGCACCACTGGTGGTGATCGAAACGGCTTCCTATGCGGAAGCGGAAATCGTCGGTTACATCTACGGAAACGCGCTCATGCGCCAGGGCTGGAGGGTGGAGCCACGTCCGCAGTCGGGCACCGAGGCCGAGGTACTTGAATCAGTGACCACGGGAGACGCGACCTTCACCGTGGGGTTCACCGGTGACCTTTTGAGAATGTTCGACTCGGGGTCGACTGCGGTTGCGCCGGAGGATGTGTACCCCGAGATGATGGCGGCTCTTCCAGAGGGTGTCACTGCGGGAGATCCGGCGCCGGCGGAGGACGCGCCCGCCTTCGTGGTCTCGCGCAACACGTCAGAGTCGTACGGACTGAGCTCCATGTCGGATCTAGCCGGTCGGTGCGGTGAGTTCACCCTGGGTGCCTCGGCAGAGATGCTCGACGATCGTGAGCTGACTTCGATCCTGGCCACGTCCTACGACTGCGAGTTCGCCAACCGCACAGCACTCGGCCCGAACCCGCGCGCAGTGCTTGACGCACTGCGCGCCGGTCAGGTGTCTGTCGGTGGGATGCGGTCGGCGGATCCGGTCCTGTACGAGCGGGACATGGTCATGTTGGACGACGACGACAACGCGATCACCGCGCAACATCTGGTGCCGGTGTTCCGCAAGGGCTCCCTCACGGAGGATCAGCTGACCCTGGTCAACAGGATCAGTGGTGAGCTGACGACCGATGACATTCGCGAGCTTTTGCTGGGCATCGAGTTCGGCACGGATTCACCCGTGGCGATGGCCAACTTCTGGTTGGACGAGCACGACTACTGATCTGTCGCGCAGGCGGGTTCGTGAGTATTGCCACTGCCGGGTAGCTCGGCTCTCGATCTGGCTGCCCGGAGCGCGTAAAGGGCCCGTCCGTTGCGGACGGGCCCTTTACGGTGTCTGGTGGGAGGCTACTCGAAGGCCTCGTCGACCAGCGCCTTCTGCTCGACGGCGTGGACCTTGCTCAGGCCCGTCGAGGTGGCGGCCATCGGGCGACGTGAGACGCGCTTCAGGCGGGGGAAGTTCTCGATCCGCTCCGGCAGTTCGAGGGCGAGGAAGCTCCAGGCACCCTGGTTCGCCGGCTCCTCCTGGACCCACCGAACCTCGGAGAGGTTCGGGTAGCGGTCCAGGGCCTCCCGCATGCGACGATGCGGGATCGGATGAAGCTGCTCGAGCCGGACGATCGCGACGTCATCGCGCTCGTCCTTGTCCCGACGCGCTGCGAGCTCGTAGTAGAGCTTTCCGGACACCAACAGCATCGTGGTGACCTTGCTCGGGTCCGAGTTCCCGTCCACGAACACCTGGTCGTCGATCACGGAGCGGAACTTGCCCGACGTGAAGTCCTCGACGGCGCTGACGGCCTTCTTGTTCCGCAGCATCGACTTGGGAGTGAACACCACCTGCGGGCGCTTGATACCGGTCGCGTGCCGACGCATGAGGTGGAAGTAGTTCGCCGGCGTCGACGGCTGAGCGACCGTCATCGAGCCCTCTGCACACAGCTGGAGGAACCGCTCGATACGTCCCGACGTGTGGTCCGGGCCCATGCCCTCGTGACCGTGCGGGAGAAGCAGGGTGACAGAAGACTTCTGGCCCCACTTGGCCTCGCCCGACGAGATGTACTCATCGATGATCGTCTGGGCGCCGTTGACGAAGTCGCCGAACTGGGCCTCCCACATGACGAGAGCCTCCGGATCACCCACGGAGTAGCCGTACTCGAAACCGAGACCGGCGTACTCGGTCAGGGCGGAGTTCCACACCTCGAAGCGACCCTCGGCCCCGTCCAGGTGCTGGAGTGGGGAGTAGGTCTCGGCCGTCGTCTTGTCGACGATCATGACGTGTCGCTGGGTGAACGTGCCTCGCTGGGAATCCTGGCCGGCGAGGCGGACCGTGCGGCCCTCCAGCGTCAGCGAGCCGATGGCCAGGAGTTCCGCGAAGGCCCAGTCGATGTTGCCGTTGTAGGCCATCTTCTGGCGCGCCTCATAGACGGGCTTGACACGCGGGTGGATATGGAAGTCCTCGGGCAGATTGCCGAACGCGTCACCGATGGCGTGGACGACGGACTCGTCGATCGCCGTGATGATCTTGGGAAGCGGCTGATCCGGCTCGATCGACTGCGATGCCGTGACCGGGTGCTTCTCGAGTTCACGAACCTCGTTGAAGACCCGCTCGAGCTGTCCCTGGAAGTCGCGAAGAGCGTTCTCCGCTTCCTTCTCGGAGATATCGCCACGACCGACGAGATCCTCTGTGTAGGACTGCCGGACACTCTTCTTCTCGTCGATGACCTCGTACATCCGTGGCTGCGTCATCGACGGATCGTCGGCCTCGTTGTGCCCGCGGCGGCGGTAGCAGACGAGGTCAATCACGACGTCCTTCTTGAACTGCTGACGGAAGTCCATCGCGAGGCGAGCCACGCGGACACAGGCCTCCGGGTCGTCGCCGTTGACGTGGAAGATCGGCGCGCCGACCATCTTCGCGACATCGGTGCAGTACTGGCTGGACCGTCCCGCCGCGGGCGCGGTCGTGAACCCGATCTGGTTGTTGACCACGATGTGGACCGTGCCGCCGGTGCGGTAACCGTTGATGAGCGAGAGGTTCAGCGTCTCCGCGACCACGCCCTGACCGGCGAACGCGGCGTCACCGTGCAGCATCAGCGGCACGACGGGGTACTGCGCACGCCATTCGGGGTCTTCGATCAGGTCCTGCTTGGCGCGGACGATGCCCTCGAGGACCGGGTCGACGGCCTCGAGGTGGGACGGGTTGGCGGTCAACGAGACCTTGATCTCGTTGTCACCGAACATCTGGTACTGGATTCCCTCGGCACCGAGGTGGTACTTCACGTCACCCGAACCGTGTGCGGCCGAGGGATCCATGTTGCCCTCGAACTCCGTGAAGATCTGCCGGTACGGCTTGCCGACGATGTTGGCCAACACGTTCAGTCGGCCACGGTGCGGCATGCCGATGACGACCTCGTCGAGACCGAACTCGGCGGCCTCGTCGATGACCGCGTCCATCATCGGGATGACGGACTCGGCACCCTCGAGCGAGAAGCGCTTCTGACCGACGTACTTCGTCTGCAGGAAGGTCTCGAACGCCTCGGCGGCGTTGACCTTGGACAGGATGTACTTCTGTTCCGCGACCGTCGGCTTGTCATCGACACCCTCGATGCGCTCCTGGAGCCAGCCACGCTGCTCGTTCTCCAGGATGTGGGTGTACTCGATGCCGATCTTGCGGCAGTACGCCGCGCGGAGCGCGGACAGTACGTCGCGCAGTCGCATGCGGTCCTTGCCGACGAACCCACCGACGGAGAACTTCCGGTCGAGGTCCCAGAGCGTGAGCTCGTGGGTGTTCACATCCAAGTCGGGATGGAACGTACGACGACGCTGCGCGTGCATTCCGTCGATCGGGTCGATGTCGGCCATGAGGTGGCCGCGGTCGCGGTAGGCGGCGATCAGCTCGAGAACGCGGGCGTCCTTGTCGACGCGCGGATCGGTGATGTCCTGGCGCCAGCGGACGGGCTCGTAGGGGATCCGCAGGGAGCCGAAGATCTCGTCGTAGAAATCGTCGGCGACCAGGAGTCGATGGATCTCGCGCAGGAACTCGCCCGACTCCGCACCCTGGATAACCCGGTGGTCGTACGTCGAGGTGAGGGTGGTGATCTTACCGATCGCGCTGTTGGCGAGCTGCTCGTCGCTGGCGCCCTGGAACTCGGCGGGGTACTCCATCGCGCCGACGCCGAGGATGGCACCCTGACCGACCGTCAGGCGAGGAACCGAGTGCACGGTGCCGATTCCGCCCGGGTTGGTCAGCGAGACCGTGACACCGGAGAAGTCGTCCATCGTGAGCTTGCCGACGCGGGCACGGGACACGATGTCCTCGTACGCGTCCAGGAACTCACGGAAGTCGAGCGTCTCACAGTTCTTGATCGCGGCCACCACGAGGCTGCGACCGTTCTTGGTCTTCATGTCGATAGCGAGACCAAGATTGATGCCGGTCGGGGTGACGGTGTTCGGCTTACCGTCGATCTCCTCGTAATGGTTGTTCATGTTCGGGTAGGCCTTGATGGCCTGGACCATCGCGTACCCGATGAGGTGGGTGAAGGAGATCTTGCCGCCACGCGTGCGCTTGAGGTGATTGTTGATGACGACGCGGTTGTCGATCATCAGCTTGGCCGGCACGGCGCGGACAGAGGTCGCGGTGGGGAGCGTGAGCGACGCGTTCATGTTCTTGACGATCGCGCCCGCCGGTCCGCGCAGGACCTTCTTCTCCGGCTCCTCCGGCGGCGTGTACTCGGGGCGCTCCGGCTTCGAGGGAGCCGGCACATCCGGCTTGTTTCGGGTTTCCGGGGTGCGCACCGGTGCCGGGACTCCCTGGCCGCGGGCCTTGCGGGACGGGGCGGCACCCGAGTCCGGCTTGGCGGCCACGTCCTTTGCGGAGGCTGACGGGGTCATGTCATCCACGGTGACCTCCGAGGCCGCCTTGGCCGACTTCTTCGCAGGGGACTGGTCGGCCGGTGCGGACGACTTCTTCTCGTCTGTGCCCGAGGATGTCGTGGCGGCGCCATTGGACGAGCTCCGGCCGGAGGCGGAGGCGGCCTCCGGGTTGGCCTTGAAGAACTCGTGCCAGGACTCATCCACAGAGGAGGGGTCCTTGGAAAAGCGCTCGTACATCTCGTCCACGAGCCACTGATTCTGTCCGAATTGTGAGACGGTGTTGCTCACGATGATGTGGTGCCTCTCTGGTTCTGTGGTGGGTTTCACACGTCGATGACAACCAGGCTAGACGTTCTGTCCCCGGGGGGACTCGCGATCTCACCTGACAGGGGGATGCCACCTTGAGGTCATTCGGGGTTCACCCGGCCGACCAATGTTGTGGGGGAGCGCCGAATGTGGCGTCGGCGGTGTCCACCACGGTCCGGCCGAGTCTACGGTTGCCCCACCCGCCGATGGCCGCACCGAGCCCGGCGGGTGCGAGTTTGCCCATGGCGAGTCCCGCCCGCTTGACCGCGAACTTGCGGATGAACCGGTGCATCATCCGGGAGTTGATCTCCTTGAGGCCGGGGACACGCAGGGCCCTCGCGGCCAGCGATCCACCGGCTGCGGAGCCACCCCCGGAACTGACGGCGTTTGCGAGGAGCGCGGTTCCGGACGCGCCGAGCATGACGGTCATGACCAGCAATTCCTCGTGCTCGCCCTGGCGCACATCGACCCCGTGCACCTCGGCTACCGCGAGGGTGTAGAACGCTGCGGCCTCGAGGAAGACCAGCGACTCCGCGCCGATCGCGCCGAAGGCGACGAGGGTGCCGATGCCCGGGACGGCCGCAGTGCCACCCACGGCGGCGCCGGAAGCGGTGACAGTGCCCAGGAACAGCGAATCCAATCGTGAGCGGATCTCGGCGGGGCTCTCCTCCGGATGCTTCTCGCGGAGGGAGTGGACGTAGCGACGTGCGGTCCCGGATTGGAGGCGGATCGCCCGTCGCAGTGCTGCGGTGATCACCCCCGCAGCGGGTCCGGAAACATCTGGCTGGGAAGCGTCGTCATCGGACACGAGGTCACCTTCTTCGATCGGGATGGAAACCGACAGTGAGGCCTAGAGTACGGATCCGGGGGATCGTCCGGTGGGTTCGGCGGAACAGCCGAGTGCTCGTCAGGGCAGGACTCGTTCGGTGTAGGTGTTGCCGAACACCCGGGCCGGGTCGAGCCGGTCGCGGACCGCGACGAAGTCATCGAAGCGGTCGACCATCGTGGCGAAGTCCTCAGCGGTCCGGGTGTGCATCTTGCCCCAGTGGGGGCGACCGTCCGCGGCGAGGAAGATCTCCTCGGCCAGGCGGAACAGTTCGGTGTGGTCCATCCGGTGGTACTGGTGCACGGCGATATAACAGACCTCGCGCCCGTTGGCCGTGGACATCCACACGTCGTCCGCGGCGGTGAAACGGACCTCCATCGGGAAGGACACGTTCAGCCCCGCGCGGTCGATCATGTCGCGGATGTCACCGAGCACCGCGCCGGCGGCCGCGAGCGGCACGGCGTACTCCATCTCCCGGAAACGGACGCGGCGGGGCGAGGCGAATACGTTGTAGCTGCGGTCGGTGAACGTGCGGGCGGACAGTGCGCGCGAGGTGATGCGGTTCAGCCGTGGGGTCAGTGAGGGGCGACGTGTCGCCGCGCGACAGACGGCGTCGAACACCTCGTTGGACAGGAACTCGTCGCTGACGAGGTTCTGTAGACGTCCCACCGGTGCGAGGTCGGAGTCGCCGGGCAGGCGGGTGTTTCGCTTGAGGTTGATGGCATCGGTGTGCGGAAACCAGTAGAACTCGGCGTGGTCGGCGGACCGGGCGAAGCCCTCCATGTCCTTCAGGGCGGCTGAGAGGCTCCAGGGGCGCTCCTCAGCCTGCAGTACGAATGCCGGTACGCACCGGATGGTGATCTTGGTGATGATCCCCAGCGCGCCGATCCCGAGTCGTGCGGCCTCGAACACCTCGGGATGTGAGTCGCGGGAGCACGAGAGGACCGAGCCGTCCGCCGTGACGAGCTGGAGCCCCACGATCGTCGCCGGGATGCCGGGCTCCCGCAATCCGGTCCCGTGGGTGCCGGTGGCGGCGGCGCCCGCGAGCGACTGTTCGGCGAAATCACCCAGGTTCGGTTGGGCGAGCCCGAGATCCCACAGCAGTGGTCCGAGGCGGTGCAACCGCGTTCCGGCCCAGACGGTCACGTCGGCGCCGTCAACCTGGCCGTCGGCGCCGCGGGTGGGGACGATGGACTCGATTCCGGTGAGGTCGTCGAGGGTCATGAGGACCCCATCGGTCGCGGCGGCTGGAGTGAACGAATGTCCGGCACCCACACACTTGACGCGAGTTCCGGACTCCGCCGCGCTCAACACGGTGTTGGTGACCTCGGCGACGGTCGTGGGGGCGGACCGCGAGGTCGGATGTGCGGTTACGTTGCCGGTCCAGTTCGTCCACGTGGGTGCCGAGGTCGTCATGGGTGCACAGACTACCCAGGGATCGGGCGCTCACAGGGGAACTCTGGACGACGTGCCGACGGTGAAACTGGACGAACTTCCAGAAAGGGAGCGCGATCCGCTCACCGCGTTGGAAGAATGCTTGCGGTGAACACTGTCAGCGTTGTCGTCGTCGTCGTACGATGGGCGGGTGACCACTAGACTTCCTGCCGATCAGCGCCGAGCGCAACTCCTCCGGGCCGCTTTGGACATTGCCGAGCATGACGGGCTCAGTGCCGTGACCGTCCGCGGAGTCGCCGAGCGCGCGGGCGTCTCATTGGGCGTTGTTCACTATTGCTACACCGACAAGGAAGAACTTCTCCGCGAGTTGATCGGCGCGGTCAACTTCGAGGTCCACCAGGCGGCGAGTGCGTTCGTCAGTGTCGACTTCGATTCGGGCGCGCACGGACTGGAGGGTCTTCGCAGCCGCCTGCGGGAGGCGATAGATCTGGTGTGGGCGGTCATCACCGCCTCCCCGGACAAGCAGCTGCTCACCTACGAGATCGTGTCGTATTCGCTGCGAACGTACGGCCTGCCCGAGGTGGGGCTCGCCCGCAACCAGCAGGAGTCCAACGAGGCGATTGTGCAGTCGGTGCTCGAGCGCACCGCCGCCGCCTCCGGTGTCCGGTGGGGGATGGGGCTGGAGGCGATCACGCGGGTCGTGCTGGCGATCGTCGTGGGTATCGGGCTGAGGTGGCAGATCTACAGGGACGACGACGAGGCCGCCGAACTCCTGCATCAGGCCGTTGATCTGGTGGTACGGGACGCGCAGCTGATAGACGGGGAGTGATCGCCCGGTGGCATCGGTAACGGAGGCGACCGCCGCAGTTGACGCCGCGACGGCCGAGCTCGACCCACCGCTGGCGGCACTACATCTGCCGAGCCTGCGGGCGAACGTCGCGGACCTCCGGCGCCGTGCGGCGGGAACGCGCATCCGGATCGCGAGCAAGTCGGTGCGATCGCTCGGGGTGCTCCGGGAGGTGCTCGGACCGGATCTACGTGGCGACGACGCAGTGCGCGGCATCATGGCCTATTCGTTGTCCGAGGCGCTCTGGCTGGTCGAGGTGGGTTGTGACGACGTCCTGCTCGGCTATCCCACCGTCGATCGCTCGGCGCTGCGTGCGTTGGCCGCCGATGACGCCGCGCTGGCGGCGGTAACCCTGATGGTGGACAACGTCCGCCAGCTCGAGATCGCGCGGGATGCGGGAGTCGTGGGCGCACGGGTGTGCATCGACGTGGACGGCTCGCTACGGCTGGGACCCGTGCACCTGGGTGTCCGCCGCTCGCCGCTCAGGGATGCAACGGACGTAGAGCCGTTGGTCAGGGCGGCCCGCGACATGGGCTTCCGGGTCGTCGGTGCGATGTTCTACGAGGCTCAGGTCGCCGGGGTCCCGGACAACGTGCGGGGGATCGGGGTGGTCAAGCGCCTGTCGATGAGGCGACTGGTCGCCATCCGCCAGGCCGTGGCCGAAACCATCGAACAGATCACCGGGACTGCTCCGGAGATCATCAACTCCGGTGGTTCCGGCTCCGTCGCGGAGAGTGCCTCCGCACCCGCGGTAACCGAGGTCACCGCAGGGTCGGGCCTCTATGTTCCCGGACTGTTCGACCACTACAGGACGTTCACCCCGCGGCCGTCCCTGTTCTTCGCCCTCCCGGCGGTGCGGACCCCGGCGCCGGGATTCACCACCTTCCTGTACGGCGGTTACGTGGCATCGGGCGTACCCGGTGTGGACCGCCTCCCGGTGCCCGCGATGCCGTCCGGATTGCGCTACCTCGGTCGGGAGGGGGCCGGCGAGGTCCAGACACCGGTGAAGGGGTCCGTGCCGATCGGACAGCGTTCGTGGTGGCGGCACGCGAAAGCGGGTGAAGTGTGCGAGCGGTTCGACACACTGCACGTGGTGGACGAGACTGCGGAGGGGCCCGCCATCGTCGAGCAGTGGCCCACCTACCGCGGTGAAGGGAAGTGTTTCGGATGAGTGTGGACCGGACGATGTCCGAGGAGGCCCTCCGGCGGCTGCACTCGGAGGCCGTGGCGATCACCGCCGATCTGGTCTCCATCGACTCCACCAACACCGGGGATCCGGCCACGATCGGTGACGGCGAAACCCGGGTGTGCCGGCGGATCGCCGAATACCTCGACGAGGTCGGTATCGCCAGCGAACTGGTGGAATCCATCCCCGGTAGAGGAAGCCTGTTCGCGAGGGTCGAGGGCTCCGACCCGGACGCGGGCGGGCTGGTCGTCCACGGACACGTCGACGTGGTGCCCGCAGTCGCCGAGGACTGGACGGTCCCACCGTTTGCCGGAGAGATCCGTGACGGCTGGCTCTACGGCCGTGGAACCGTCGACATGAAGAACATGCTCGGGATGACCCTCGCCGTGATCCGGCACTACCGCCGCGAAGGGGTGGTCCCCAGGCGGACACTGCTGCTGGCCTTCTTCGCCGATGAGGAAGCGGCCGGGATCATGGGCGCCAAGTGGGTCGTGCGGGAACGCCCGGAGATCTTCGACGGGATGACCGAGGCCCTGAGCGAGGTCGGAGGCTGGTCGGTTCCCGTAGGCGGACGTCGGCTGTATCCAATCGCCGTAGCGGAGAAGGGCGTTGCCTGGGCGTCGGTGACCGCGCACGGCACCGCTGCCCACGCCTCCCGTCCGACCACCGACAACGCCGTCGCCGCGGTCGCGGGGGCGGTTCACCGGGTCGCGTCCCGGGAATTCCCGGTGGAGCCGACCGAGGCGAACACCGCGCTGGCCGCGGCCGTCGGCCAGTTGGCGGGCGGCAGTGGCGATGTGGCCGAGCTGCCGGCTCGACTGGAGGTTCTCGGACACTTCGGACCCCTGGTCGCCGCATCCCTGTCCCACACCGCGTCGCCGACGATCCTGTCCGCCGGGTACAAGACCAATGTCATCCCCACCGAGGCCCACGCCGAGATCGACTGCCGCGTCCTGCCCGGGGGCGAGGAGACGTTCCGCGCGGAGATCGAGGACGAGCTCGGCCCTGACGTTGACGTCGAGTGGATCTGGGAGCCGCCGATCGCCGCCCCCGCCGATGCCGAACTGGTCGAGGTGATCCGGGAAGCGGTGCACGAGTCCGATCCCGACGCACTCGTCGTTCCGTATCTCCTACCCGCGAGCACGGACAACAAGCACCTCGCCAGACTCGGGATCTCCGGGTACGGCTTCGTACCGTTGCGGGTTCCGGACGACTTCGACGTGTTCGGCCACTTCCACGCCGTGGACGAGCGCGTTCCAGTTGATGCGCTGCACTTCGGGGCGGACGTCCTGGCCACAGTCCTCCGATCGGCGTGACGGGAATCAACGCCACCAACCAGGGCAAGGGCTCCCGGAACAGACTTCCCGCGGACATCTGGGTACTCGTCGCCGCCGCGTTCGCGGTGGCGATCGGCTACGGACTGGTGGCCCCTGTCCTGCCGCAGTTCGCGCAGAGCTTCGATGTCTCGGTCACCGCCGCGTCGGTGGTGGTGAGCGCCTTCGCGTTCTTCCGACTGGTGTTCGCCCCGACCGGCGGATTCCTGGTGGACCGGTTGGGCGAACGCAGCGTGTACATGACGGGACTGCTCATCGTGGCGGTCTCCACCCTGGCCACCGGCTTGGCACAGTCATATGTGCAGTTGTTGATCTTCCGTGGACTCGGCGGACTGGGCTCGACGATGTTCACGATCTCAGCCATGGCCCTGCTCACCAGGATCTCCCCACCCGGCGCACGCGGCCGGATCATGGGCATCTACGCCACGGCCTTCCTCATCGGGAACATCGGCGGGCCCGTCCTCGGCGGGGTGCTGGCCGAGTTCGGGATGCGGATCCCGTTCTTCGTCTACTCCGCCTCGCTGCTGGTGGCCACGGCCGTGGTCGCGATCTTCCTGCGGGGCGGGCGCCGTCGATCGTCAGACGACCAGACCCCGGAACTGCCACCGCTGCCGGTACGGGAGGCTCTGAAGGACCTTCGCTACCTCGCCGCCCTGGCCTCGAGCTTCGTCAACGGCTGGGCATCGTTCGGCGTTCGGGTCGCGATCGTCCCACTGTTCGCCGCGGCCAATTTCGATGCCGGCCCCGGCATCGCAGGAACGGCGCTGGCGTCGTTCGCGGTGGGGACGGCATCGGTGGTGTCCGTTGCCGGATGGCTCTCCGATCGATACGGACGCAAACCCCTGGTCATCTGGGGACTCGTGATCTCGGGTGTGTCCACCGTCGTCATGGGCTGGTGTGACACCGTCCCGCTTCTCGTCGCCGCCTCTGTGGTGGCCGGGGTCGGAGCGGGAATCCTCAACCCGTCTCAGCAGGCGACGGTCGCCGACGTCATCGGCTCGGACCGCGCTGGCGGCAAGGTCCTGGCGACGTTCCAGATGGCCAGCGACACCGGTGCGATCCTCGGTCCGGTCGTGGTGGGCCTGGTGGTCGACGCCATGGGCTACAAGGTCGGTTTCGCTGTGTCCGGCGCGCTTCTGTTGGCCGCGATGATCCCGTGGCTGTTCGCGAAGGAGCCCCGACAGGCGGCGAGCGCGGTCACGTCGGGGGAGTGACCTGCTCCATCGTCTCGCTAATCGGCCCCGTGACGCCGTAGCATGGTAGGCCTCATGAACAACAATGACGAGGACCGTACCGCCGCTGCCGGCGACGAGGTCAATACCGACGCCAGCGCCCCCGAATCTTCCGAGTCCCTCACTGCCGAGCCCGCCACGGCCTCGTCCGAGAGCAACACCTCGTCGGAGAACGGCGACGACGCCCCGACGGTCACCTTCGCGGACATGGGCCTGGCGCCCGCTGTGGCCAAGGCCGTGCAGGAGGTCGGGTACGAGGTCCCGTCCGCCATCCAGGAAGCAACGATTCCGCTGGTCCTCGAGGGCCGGGACGTCGTGGGCCTGGCCCAGACCGGTACCGGTAAGACGGCGGCGTTCGCGCTGCCGATCCTCTCGCTCATCGATCCGTCGGTGAAGAGCCCGCAGGCACTCATCCTGGCGCCGACGCGCGAGCTCGCGCTCCAGGTCGCCGAGGCGTGCGTCACCTATTCGTCGGGGATGCCGCAGGTGAACGTCCTGCCGATCTACGGCGGCCAGGCGTATGGAATCCAGCTCTCGGGTCTGCGTCGCGGCGCGCAGATCATCGTCGGTACCCCCGGTCGTGTCATCGATCACCTCAAGAAGGGGACGCTGGACCTGTCGGGTCTGCGGCACCTCGTCCTGGACGAGGCGGACGAGATGCTGGCGATGGGATTCCAGGAAGATGTCGAGCGGATTCTCGCCGACACCCCCGAGTCGACCCAGGTGGCACTGTTCTCCGCCACCATGCCCTCCGCGATCCGTCGGATCTCGCAGCGCTACCTCACCGATCCGACCGAGGTGAAGGTGGCGTCCAAGACGTCGACCGCGCCGAGCATCCAGCAGCGGTACGTGCTGGTCCACCATCGCGACAAGCTCGATGCACTGACCCGAATCCTCGAGGTCGAGGACTTCGACGCGATGATCATGTTCGTGCGCACCAAGTCGGCCACCGAAGAGCTCGCTGAGCGACTCCGGGCGCGGGGATTCTCCGCCGCTCCGATCAACGGCGACATCCCGCAGAACCTGCGTGAGCGCACCATCGAAGCCCTCAAGGACGGTCGCACGGACATCCTCGTGGCCACCGACGTCGCGGCCCGCGGACTGGACGTGCCGCGCATCAGCCATGTCGTCAACTACGACATCCCGCACGACACGGAGTCGTATGTCCACCGGATCGGTCGAACGGGCCGCGCCGGCCGCAGTGGGCACGCCCTGCTGTTCGTCACCCCGCGCGAGCGACGCCTGCTGTCGCAGATCGAGCGCGCCACCCGCCAGCCGCTGACCGAGATCCAGCTGCCGAGCGTGGACGACGTCAACGAGATGCGGATGGCCAAGTTCGCGCAGTCGATCACCGAGAGCCTCGAGGACTCGAACATCGCGCTCTTCCGTCGACTGGTCGAGGACTACGCGTCCGAACACTCGGTGTCGATGGCGGACATCGCGGCGGCGCTGGCCACCCAGTCCCGGAACTCGGACGATTTCCTCATGCGCGAGCCGGAGCGTCCGCAGCGTCGTGACCGGCACGACGATCGTCGGGACAACCGCCGTGACGATCGTCGGGAGCGCCCGGCACGCGACTTCGATGGCCCCCGCCCGTCGCGCTCGGGCAAGGACATGGCGCAGTACCGCATCGCCGTGGGTAAGCGGAACAACGTCAAGCCCGGTTCGATCATGGGTGCGCTCGCCAACGAGGCCGGTCTCCGTGGTGGAGACATCGGCCGCATCTCGATTCGTTTCGACCACTCGGTCGTAGAGCTCCCGGCGGACCTGCCGGCCGATCAGCTCGAGTCGATGAAGGGGATCATCGTCGGCGGCGAGGAGATCGACATCCGTCCGGACTCCGGTCCTCCTGCGGGCCGCCCGGGCTCGTTCCGGGACGATCGCGGCGGCAAGCCACGCGGCGGTTACCGCGGGAACCGGGGCGACCGGGATGATCGCGGCAACGACCGCCGTGGCGGACGGTTCGACGACCGTCGCAACGATCGACGTAATGATCGCCGCGACGATCGTCGCGATGACCGCGGCGGCTACCGGGGTGGGGACGACCGCCGCGGTGGCGGCCCCCGTCGCGACGACGATCGACGGGGCGGCGGCGGTTTCCGTGGCCGGTCCGGCGGCGGTCGCCATCACGACTGATCACTGACGCACTCAACGACGCCACGCCCACTTCAGGGCGTGGCGTCGTCGTCTATCCGGGGCATCGCCGGACCGCCGCGGAGAGCGCGTCGTGGTCGGCCTCGGTCACGGGGAGTCCATAGGCGGTCGCGGCGGTGAGGTAGCGGGCGGCGTAAAAGCAGTGCCGCGCCGGGTCCGGCGGGAGCCAGTCGGCGGGGGTGGAGTCGCTCTTGCGACTGTTCACGCCGCCGGCGACGGCCACGAGGTTGTGGTCGACGTCGTTGGCGAACGCCGCGCGCCGCTGGGGTGTCCACGCCCAGGCGCCGAAATCCCATGCGGCCGACAACGGAAAAATATGATCGATGTGGATGCCGCGCACGCCCGAGTCCCCGGTGTCCACCACGCGTCCGGTGTACGGGTCGATGAGGCGCCCCCCGTCGATCGTGCAGGCCCCGGACCGGGTCGGCGTGCTGGCGTTCAGGTCCCGGACGAGGACGTCGATCCTGGTCGAGCAACCGTTCTGACTGCCCGGTGCCGTGGTGGCGTCGCTCCACGCCGGTCCGAACACGCAAGCGGCGTCGCCGGAGCAGTCCCGCTCGTATCCGGGCACGGCCGGACGTTCGGTGACGACGGCAACCGCCTCGAGAAGCGGCGTGACCCGGTCTCGGGGCGGGCTTCCCGGCGCGGAGCCGGTCGGGCGCCCGAGTACCGCCACCAGGCCGAGGCACGCCGCCAGGAGGAGGACGAGTACCAGGGCGCGACGGGGCAGCGGCGGTCGGCGCGGCGCGGACGGGAGGAGCACGGGGCGAGTATCCACGCCGGGCGGGCGTGGAACGTGGGAAATGTCGCCGGAGCGGTGCAGCCTGTGGAGGTGGCCGAGGCCTGTGGATTGACGACGACGACAAGGCCCACCCGGGTGCACCGTGACCCGGTGTCGGACTCGCGTGCTTACATGTGGGCGTGAGTCAGACACCCGAACCGCGACTGCATGCCGTGTGGCAGTCAGGGGCCATCGGGCTGTGGTGTGAGACCGGTCTGCGGCGGCCGGAGTCGGTGGCCCCGGCAGCCTCCGTCACAGCGGTGGAAAGGTCCGGGGCACCGGAGTCGGTGATCGATCTCCTCGAGGGCTTCACGCTGACGCACAAGATCGGGGTGCGCGTGCCGGTCGGGGGCAGAGTGCGCGAGGCGACGGTCCCGGGGATCTGGATGTCGGTCGGGGCAGCGGTAGATCTCTGCGCGCTCGGTCATGCCAGTAACTTCGGCGCAGCCGGCGGGTCGGAGGCAGCCACCGATTCGGGTGCGGCTGGCGGCGCCGACGGAGCCGACGGGGCCGGCACCATCTGGGCGGGGCCGACCCTGCGTACGCTCGCCGCGCTGTCGGCGGGGGCCGCGGCCTTCGTGCGGTCGGGGCACGTCGTTCCGGATCTCACGAGGGTCGAGGGGGGATGGGTCGCCGGGTGGACGCCGGCGGCCTCCCCGATGGTTAGTGCCTGGGTGGCGGAGAGCCTGGACCGGTGCCACGGCCTGGTGTCCACCCGGGAGGAACTCGATCGGCTCATCGCGGCCCTGGCCGACCAGCACGCCCGCAGGGCGCTCGCCCCGCTGGCCGCCGACCGGAGAAGTGTCCTGGGCACGGCCCTGATCACCGGTGGTGAGGTATCCGCCGGGGGTCAGGCCCTCGCGGGGGCTGTGGCCGACTTCGGTCGTGCTGCCGCGGCTCGTGAAGTCGAGGTGGTGTTCCGCGTCGTCGAGCCCCACTACGAGGAGGATCTGGGCGGTGCAGCCTCGGACTCGGGAGAGGAGCCGGTGGGAGCGGTCCTGTGGAGGTTCGAGGTGCTCGTGCGTACCGGCACCGACTCACTGCGGCCGTACGCCGAACTGCCCGACCCCTCGGTCGTGGACGACGCGGTACGGGATGTGGTGGACAGGTCGATCCGCTCGTGGCCACCGCTCGGGCGGGCGATCCCGGAGAAGGGCGGAGTGGACCTGCTGATCCCCACCGAACTCGTCGTGGAATTGGTGGACGAGGGGGTCGAGACGTTGCGGGGGCGCGGCGTCGAAGTGCTGTTGCCACGCGCATGGACCCGGGTGCGGACCGCGGTGCGGGTCGTGGCCTCGGAGCCGGGTACCGAAACCGTCGACTCGGGTCGCCGTCTGGGTCTCGACCAGCTCGCGGACGTCAACTGGGAGATGATCGTCGACGACGAGCCGTTGGACGAGACCGAGGTCCAGATGCTCCTGGACTCGGCGTCCGATCTGGTCAGACTCCGCGGACAATGGGTCAGGGCCGATCCCGGTGCCCTGCGTCGCGCCGCCCGGTTCCTGGCCGCCCGTAAGGGGGCAAAGCTGTCACCTCCGGCTCTGGTGGCGGCACTCATGTCTGAGGAGGCAGAGGGCGTCGAGGTCGAGGCGCCCACGACCCTGGGATGGATCCCGTCGTCGTCGATCGAGGTTGATCTTCCCCCCTGGTTCCGGGCGACGCTCCGGCCCTACCAACTCGAGGGCTTGCGCTGGCTGACGGCGCTGTCCCGCGCCGACACCGGCGCGGTGCTCGCGGACGACATGGGGCTCGGCAAGACCATGCAGGTGCTCGCACTGATCGCCTCGGAGGTCGGCAACGGGAGCGGACCCAACCTGGTCGTGGCGCCGCTGACGCTGCTTGCCACGTGGGCCCGGGAAGCGGCGACGTTCGCCCCCGAGCTGACCGTCGCCACCCACCACGGCCCGGACCGGGAACGCGGTGAGGGCGCAGCCGAACGGCTGGCTTCCGCGGACGTGGTCCTCACCTCGTACGGCACCGCGGCCCGGGACGTCGACCTACTGACAGCGGTGCCGTGGCGACGGCTCGTGGCGGACGAGGCGCAGACGATCAAGAACCCGTCCACGGCGGTGTCGCGGGCGCTCATGGCCATCCCGGCCGATCATCGGATCGCGCTCACCGGCACGCCGGTCGAGAACCGCCTCGACGAGCTGCGCGCTGTGCTGGAGTTCGCCAATCCCGGGGTGCTCGGTTCGGCCAGTACGTTCCGGGCCCGGTTCGCGGTCCCGATCGAATCCCATCGCGACGAGGCGGCGGCATCGCGGCTGCGGGCGCTCGCCGGCCCGTTCGTGCTGCGTCGGCTCAAATCCGACCCGCGGGTCGTCGCCGACCTGCCCGACAAGCAACACATCCGTGTCGACGCCCCACTGACCCGCGAACAGGCGACCCTCTACCGGGCGGTCGTCGAGGACATGATGGAGCAGGTCAAGGAGTCCGAAGGGGCCTCGCGCAAGGGTGCGATCCTCTCGGGGCTGACCGCGCTCAAGCAGGTCTGCAATCACCCGGCCCACTATCTGGGCGACGGCTCGGCGTTGCTGCGGGGCGGCAGGCACCGGTCCGGCAAGCTCGCCGCGCTCGACGAGGTGCTCACCGAGATCCTGGGAAACGACGAGAAGGTACTGCTGTTCACGCAGTACCGGGCGTTCGGTGACCTCATCTTGCCGATGCTGGAGAGGCGTGCCACCAGCGCGGTGCCGTTCCTGCACGGTGGCGTCACCGCCGCGGGCCGCGCCGAAATGGTCCGGGAGTTCCAGAGCCCTGACGGCCCGTCGGTGATGCTCGCATCGTTGCGCGCCGGCGGAACCGGCCTGACGCTGACGGAGGCCAACCACGTCGTGCACCTGGACAGGTGGTGGAATCCGGCCGTGGAGAATCAGGCCACCGACCGTGTCCACCGCATCGGGCAGACCCGCATCGTGCAGGTCCGCACCCTCGTCGCCCCCGGCACCGTGGAGGACCGGATCGACGAGCTGCTGGATGCCAAGCGGGACCTGGCGGAGTTGACTCTCGGACCGATGGCCGGTGCCCTGACCGAGCTCGACGATGCCGAACTGGCGTCGCTCGTCGCGCTCACCGACGACGGGGTGGAGGAACCGTGAGCGGGGGAGCGGGGATCAGGGCGCGGTCGCGCGTCGGGGTGTTCGGCAGGCACCTGTGGAGCCGGCGATGGTCCGCGGACCTGGAAACAGGGGTCATCGGAGATGACATCCGGCTCGCGCGCCAGGACGTGCGTAAGGAGAAGGTGCTGTCCCTGAACCACTCCGGGCGGACGGTCCGCTTCTACGTCGACGGCAGCCGGCCACGACCCTTCACCGTCGAATTCACCTTCGCGCCCCTGGACTCCACCGACTCGGACTCCCTCCGCGCGGCACTCCGGCAGGAGGAGAACGGCGTGCTCGGTGCGCTGGCCGGCAACTACTCCGACACCATCGGATTCCTGCTCCTTCCCGCCGTCCACGGTGCGACCAGGTACTCGTGCAACTGCCCGGTTCAGCCGGGACCGTGCCGCCACGTGCTCGCCGCGGCGTACATCATGGTCGAGTGGTGGGACGCCTCGCCCGAGGTCCTGTTCGAGTTGCGCGGACTCGGAGCCGACCGACTGGGCGCGATCCTCCGCGGCACCGGGGACACTGCCGGAATGGTGGAGGTGGACGTCGAAGAGAGCCTCTGGGGCACCGAACCTCTCCTACCCACGATTCCCGCGCCCTCCCCGGCCGGCCTCGAGGACCTACTCGACGCGCCGGTGACCAGACGGATGGCGGCCGCGGCGACCAACGACCCCCTCGAGCAACTGCGGGTGGTCGCTGATCTCGAGGACTTTCTCGACGCCTTCGGCAGCTACCGGCCGCGGTGACCTGGGTAGGCGGGAACTGATGTCGGACCTTCGACCTACCATGCGGACATGACCACCCCCCGGGACGGTGACACCGTCAGATTCCTCCATTCGGCCGACTGGCAACTCGGCATGACCCGGCGGTTCCTCGGCGACGAATCACAGGCCGTCTACACCGCGGACCGACTGGCAGCAGTGGCAGCACTCCGTGAACTGGCGTCGACCCACGAGGCTGAGTTCGTAGTGGTCGCGGGCGATGTGTTCGAGGACAACGCGGTCCCCAGATCGGTGGTTCTGCGCGCGGCCGAAACGCTGGCCGCGTTCCCCGTCCCGGTATTACTCCTGCCCGGCAACCACGACCCGCTGGACGTGTCGTCGGTGTTCCGCTCACGCGACTTCGCGTCAGCCGTCGACGGGGGTGCCGTGATGGTCCTCGATGGCTCCGAACCGATCGAGGTGGTTCCCGGCGTCGAGGTGGTCGGGGTGCCCTGGACCTCCAAACGACCGGACCCCTCCAGGCTCCCCGCACTGCTGGATTCGCTCGAGCCAACGAATGCACTTCGAGTGCTGGTGGCCCACGGCGGAACCGATGAGGTCTACGGAGGGCACTCGCCGTCTGTCGAGGCCATCCCCGTCGCCCTGCTCGAGGAGGCGGTGGGCTCGCGTCGGCTGGACTATGTCGCGCTCGGTGACCGACATTCGGTGACCCGCGTGGGCTCAGGGCAGCGCGTGTGGTTCTCCGGCAGTCCCGAGACCACCGACTTCGACGATCGTGAGAAGGACTCCGGACACGCACTGCTGGTGGAACTCGAGCGAGCGCGGCCCGGAGGCGAGCGAGGCGGCTCCACCGTCACCCCGCTGCGCACCGGACGGTGGTCGTTTCTCGCCATCAACGCCCAGATCGACACGGACGAGGACCTGGATGCCCTGGTCAGCCGAGTCGAGGCGATCGAGGACAAGACCCGCACCGTCCTCAAACTGGGCCTGGTGGGAACCGTCGGGGTGGCACTACGGGCCCGGATCGACACGGAGGTGGAACGCTGGTCGGCCCTGTTTGCCTGCGCCTACCTCCGTGAGACGCGGACGCACCTGGTCGTCCGCGCAGACGACGCCGATCTCACCGGTCTCGTCGACGGGTACGCGGGTCGGGCGATGGCGGACCTGGTGGAGATCGCCTCCACCGGCGGGCCCGATGCGGAGGACGCCGGAAATGCTCTGAGTTTGTTGTACCGACTCGTCGACGGGGGAACACGATGATCCTGCATCGGCTGATGCTTCAAGACTTTCGCGGGGTGACCCGCGAAGAAGTCGAAATCCCGGCGCAGGGAGTTCTCGTGGTCGAGGGACCCAACGAGTCGGGCAAGACCAGTCTCATGGACGCACTCGAGATGCTGCTCGAGCACAAGGCTTCGTCGGGCCGCGCGGACATCAAGGCGACCAAGCCGGTCGGGCGGGATGTCCCGGTCGTGGTGGAAGCCGAGTTCACCATCGATGACCTGCGGTTGTGTTACCGCAAGGAATTCGTGAAGGGCAAGCAGACGTCCCTGCACTTTCCCGGCTCCGCCCGCGAGGCACTGTCCGGGGATGACGCGCACAACTACGTCCGCGACCTACTCGAGAGCAAAGTGGACCGATCATTGTGGCGTGCGCTGCGGATAGCGCAGGACGAGCCGATCGGACAGGTCAATGCCGCCGAGGGCATGGACTCGCTACGCCGCGCACTCGATGCGGCGGCAGGTGGGGAGGACCCGACAGGGGACGACTCACTGATCGCCCAGGTCACCGAAGAGCGCAACCGCTACCTCACCGCCCAGAAGGGAGGCCCCACCGGCGACCTGGCACGGTCGGAGGCACGACTGGCCGAGGCCCGGGAACTCCTGACCAAAGCAAAGGCTGAGCATGCCGAACTCGATGCTGCGGTTGATGCCCACGCCCAGCAGGCCGCAGTCCATCGATCACACTCCGAAGCGCAGTCCGCGTTGGAGACAGAGGTGACCCGCCTGGAGGCGGCCGCTGTGGTGGTGTCGGAGCGTCGGCAGGTGGCGTCGGATGCGGGCACTCGGGTGGATCGGGCCGCTGCGGAACACGATGCGGCCGTTCGGGGGGTCCGAGACAGAGCTGAATTGGTGTCCGAGGTCGAGCGTGAGCGTGACCGCACCAAGGCCGCCCGCAAGGCGGTGGAGGCGGCCGCGGATCGTCTGGGCCCAGCGCAAGAGCGAGCAGATGGTGCGCGCGAATCCCTGGAGGCGGCCGAGGCGGCACTCACGCGAGCCCGTGCATCGCTCGATCGGGCCCGGCTGACGCAGGAGTCCGAGCACCGCCGACGCGAATACCAGCGACTCGACACGCTCATCGACACGGTCGAGGGGATCGGGGACGAGTTGTCCGCCGTCGATGCCCGGTTGACCGAGGTGGCGATCCCCGACGATGCGGTCGAACGCATCCGGTCGGCAGATGAGTCACTACGGGAAGCCGTGGTGCGAAGCACGGCCAGCGCCCCCACAGTCGAGGTGGCCGGTAGCGGTCAGCTCGTCGTGGCAGGCGAATCCCGCGAGGCGGATCCGGCCTGGACCGAGCGCATCGTCGACGACACGGTATTCGAGATCGGTGACATCTCGCTGACCGTCTCGCCGGCCGGTGATACCGACGCCGTCCGGCGGGAGGAAACGTCTGCGCGCAGGCGCCTGGAGACGGTGCTCAGGGAGATCGGCGTGGCAGATCGCGCGGAAGTGGAGGAGCGTGCACGGCTCGTCGACTCACTGCGTGGACAGGTCGAAGCACTTCGCCGGCGCCGCACGGATCTGCTTGCGGGGGAGACCCTCGATGACCTCCGTGCCCGCAGGGACGCGTTGCGGAGCCTCCTCACCGATGCCGACCAGCAGGAGGAAAACGGTGGGCCGGGAGATGACGCCGGCACGGAAGTGACGACGGATCAGGTCGATGCTCCGGTTGCAGGGTTCGAGTCCCCACCAGAGCTGGCGGATCCGGCGGCGACAGCGGCTGATGCCGAGACGCTGGTCGTCACCCGCCGAGGCGCCGACCGGGCGGCTGCGGCAGAGGCGGAGACCGTCCGAACCGAGCACGCCACTCGCGTGGCGTTGGCTGAGGAGGCCGAGTCGCGGCTTGCCGAGCGAACGACTGTGTTGGAACGAGCCCGTGAGACCGCTTCGGATAGTCAGCTATCGGAGACCGAAGAAGCGGCACGTAAGCGGCTGGACGAGGCCCGGGCTGATGCACACAAGGCCCGTACCGCTCTCGATGACGCGCTCGCAGACGCCCCGCCAGAGGTGCTGGATAATGCTCGTGCGTCCCTGACGGCTCTGCAGAACGAGGAGCGTGAGTCCGCAGCAGCCGTCGCGACAGCACTGGGACGGGTCAATGCGATCGTCGATCAGGGGCGGCTCGGTGATGTCTCCGCGGCCGACCGGGAACTGGACGAGGCGGAACGGGAGAACGCCGCGCTGTGGCGGCGCGCTCGCGCGGCGGATTTGCTGCTCCGCACGCTCACGACGCGCCGATCCGAGGCGCTGCGCGCCTACCAGGAGCCGTTTCATCGAGCAGTGGTCGAACTCGGAAGTCTCGTCTACGGTCGAGATTTCGACGTCCAACTGGGTGAGGACCTCACCATCCGATCGCGCAGAATCGGCGACGTCACGGTCAACTACGACTCGCTGTCGGGTGGTGCCAGGGAGCAACTGGCGGTCATCGTGCGCATCGCGTGCGCCCGATTGGTCGGGACGGGTGGGGTACCCGTGTTTCTGGACGACACGATGGGCTACACCGATCCTGGTCGGCGCCTGACGATGGGGAACGTGATCGCCTCGGCTGCCGGGACTTCCCAAGTGATAGTGCTCACATGTGATCGTGCGCGATTCGCCGGGGTGGGCGGTGCTCGCACGCATGTCATGCGACGTACAGCAGCCGCTACCGAGTAAGCGACGTTAGCTTGGTCGGGTGTCGGCTGCGATACCGGACGGCGATTGTTCACTCTAAACGTGTTGTAATAGGCAAATGAGCGAAACACGCTGGTTGACGGATCAAGAGCAGCGCATGTGGCGTCGGTACCGCGATGCCAATCAGCTGCTCGACCTCGCGGTCGAGCGCCAACTCCAACGTGATGCTGCGATGTCGCTCTCGGACTACTCCGTGCTCGTGAGCCTGAGCGAGGCAGAGGGTGCAGGGCTGCGTGCCCGCGATCTCGGAGCCGCACTGGGCTGGGACCGTAGTCGCGTCTCCCACCAGGTGCGCCGAATGGAAGGTCGCGGACTGGTGGCGAAGAACGAGTGTGCCGAGGACGGTCGCGGCACCATCGTCACGCTGACCGAGGAGGGGGCGGCGGCAATCGCTTCCGTCGCGCCCAAGCATGTCGAGAAGGTCCGCGAGCTGTTCATCGACGTCGTCAGCGACGACGAGGTCCGTCTGCTCACCGACATCTATGAGCGGATCGTGGCGCGCATCGACGAGATCGACGGCATCACACTTCCCGGCTGAGTTTCGAAAAAGGGCGGCGTGAATTCGCTGCTACCGCGGGAACGGCGAAGGGCCCGGGCGAAACGCCCGGGCCCTTCCTCAATCTGTGTGCCCCCGAAGGGAATCGAACCCCTGACCTTTGGTACCGGAAACCAACGCTCTATCCCCTGAGCTACGAGGGCTGGGATACCGGCCCCACGGGCCGGAGGCTGTTCTCGCGGCGCACCCCGAAGGTGACATCCGTTCGAACAGCGAGACTGATCGTAGCACCGGTATCTGGCAGGGGCCGCATCGGGCGCACCGCGTGGTCGAGTAGGGGCTGACGGTGGTGTCCGATTCCCCCGACCACGTGGCGACACCTAGGATATGAAGACGTGACTCCCGCCGATCTCGCCGCCGTCATCCGTGCCGCCCTCGTCGCCGTTCTGGGCGACCGAGGGATCGACACCTCGGTCGTTCCAGAGGCCGTGACCGTCGAACGACCCCGCAATCCCGAACACGGTGACTACGCGACCAACATCGCACTTCAGCTCGGCAAGAAGGTCGGGGTGGCGCCCCGCGACCTCGCCAGCGAACTCGCCACGGCGTTGGAGCAGGATCCGGGCATCGATATGGCCGAGATCGCCGGGCCGGGATTCCTCAACATCCGTCTTGACTCGGGTGCACAGGGCTCCCTGGTGTCGACGGTGCTCGAGAAGGGCGACGACTACGGCAACGGAGAACTGCTCGCCGGTCGCCGGGTGAACCTCGAGTTCGTCTCGGCCAACCCGACCGGGCCGATCCATCTGGGCGGCACCCGCTGGGCGGCCGTCGGTGACGCCCTCGGCCGCGTGCTGGAGGCCTCCGGGGCAGAGGTCACCCGCGAGTACTACTTCAACGATCACGGCGCGCAGATCGACCGCTTCAGCAGGTCCCTCGCGGCGGCGGCGAAGGGTGAGCCCACGCCGGACGACGGTTATGCCGGTGACTACATCGATGACATCGCAGCTCAGATCGTCGCCGCTCACCCGGGCATTCTGGACATGCCCGAGTCCGAATGTCTGGAGACCTTCCGCTCGGAGGGTGTGGACTTGATGTTCACCCACATCAAGAGCTCGCTCGCCGATTTCGGCACGGTGTTTGACGTCTACACGCATGAGAACTCGATGTTCACGTCCGGGGCGGTCGACCGGGCGATCGAGACCCTCAAGGGCAACGGAAACCTGTATGAGTCCGACGGCGCGTGGTGGCTGAAGTCGACCGCGTTCGGCGACGACAAGGACCGGGTCGTCCTCAAGTCAGATGGCGATGCCGCCTACATCGCGGGCGACATCGCCTACTTCCTGGACAAGCGTGAACGCGGCTTCGACCTGTGCATCTACATGCTGGGAGCGGACCACCACGGCTACATCGCCCGCCTCAAGGCCGCCGCGGCAGCACTCGGGCACGATCCGGCCACCATCGAGGTCCTCATCGGACAGATGGTGAGTCTGGTTCGGGAAGGCGTTCCGGTCAAGATGAGCAAGCGGGCCGGAACCGTCATCACGCTGGACGATCTGGTCGACGCGATCGGTGTGGACGCCGCGCGCTACGCCCTCATCCGCTCGTCCGTCGACCAGACGATGGACATCGACCTCGAACTGTGGGCGTCGGCGACCAACGACAACCCGGTGTTCTACGTCCAGTACGCCCACGCGCGGTTGTGCTCGCTCGCCCGTAACGCGGCGGACCTCGGCGTCACCTCCGAAGGTGCGGACCTGTCGCTCCTGGTCGAGGAACGGGAGGGCGCGCTCATCCGGACCATCGGAGAGTTTCCGCGCGTTGTTGCCAGCGCGGCCGATCTTCGTGAGCCGCACCGCGTGGCGAGGTACCTCGAGGAATTGGCGGCGGCCTATCACCGTTTCTACGACACGTGCCGTGTTCTGCCGATGGGCGACGAGGAGCCGGGACCGCTGCATGCCGCCCGCCTCGCCCTGAGTTCGGCCACCCGACAGACCCTTGCCAACGGACTTCGCCTGATCGGCGTCAACGCACCGGAGAAAATGTGAGCGCTCACCCCGCAGGATCCCGTCACGAGTACCCGCACGCGCCCGCCATCGGTGAACGCCCCGCCACTTCCGACGAACTGATGTCGCTGGCACCGGCCGTGTGGCCCCGCGGTGCCTCCCGGCGCGAGGACGGCGCGGTCGAGTTCGCCGGTGTCGCCGCGTCGGACCTCGCCGCCGAGTACGGCACCCCACTGTTCGTCATCGACGAGGATGATTTCCGCTCCCGCTGCCGGGAGATGGCCGAGGCGTTCGGGGGAGCGGACCGCGTGCACTACGCATCCAAGGCGTTCCTGTGCACCGAGGTCGCCCGCTGGGTAGCCGAGGAGGGACTGAGCCTGGATGTCGCCTCGGGCGGAGAGCTCGCGATCGCGCTACGCGCAGACTTCCCGGCGGAGCGGATCACTGTCCACGGCAACAACAAGTCCGCCGACGAACTCCGGATGGCGGTCCGTGCCGGAGTGGGACACATCGTGCTCGACGCGATGTCGGAGATCGAGCTCCTCGACCGCATCGCGGCCGATGAGGGTGTGGTCCAGGACGTGTTCATCCGGATCACCGTCGGTGTGGAGGCGCATACCCACGAGTTCATCGCCACCGCCCACGAGGACCAGAAGTTCGGCTTCTCACTGTCCGGGGGCGCGGCGATGGAGGCGGTCCGCGGGGTGTTCGCAGCGCAGAACATCCGCCTGACCGGGCTGCACAGTCACATCGGATCGCAGATCTTCGAGATCGACGGGTTCGAGCTCGCCGCCCGTCGCGTGATCGGGCTCCTGCGCGACATCGTCGACGAATTCGGGGCCGAGCGCACCAAGCAGCTCGATCACCTCGACCTCGGCGGCGGTCTGGGCATCAGCTACGTCCCCACGGACACGCCGCCGCCGGTGGCCCAACTGGCCAAATCGCTGACCGAGATCGTGAACTCCTTCGCCCGGGAGTCGGATCTGACGCCCCCGATCCTCGTCGTCGAGCCCGGCCGCGCGATCGCCGGCCCGGGCACGGTGACGCTGTACGAAGTCGGTGTGACCAAGGACGTCGAACTCTCCGGTGACGAGAGCCGGCGGTACATCAGCGTCGACGGCGGCATGAGCGACAACATCCGTACCGCCCTGTACGACGCGGAGTATGACGCCCGGCTCGTGGGGCGCACCTCCACCGCGGAGCCCGTGGTTTCGCGACTGGTGGGCAAGCATTGCGAGAGCGGCGACGTCGTGGTCCGCGACCTGTGGATGCCCGAGGACGTCAGCGCCGGCGACTTGGTGGCGGTCGCGGCCACCGGCGCGTACTGCTACTCCATGTCGAGTAGGTACAACCTCATCGGGCGCCCCGCCGTGGTGGCGGTTCGCGACGGACAGTCCCGACTGGTGCTGCGCCGTGAGACCCTGGACGATCTGACGAGCTTGGAGGTGGGACAGTGAGCGACGCAACCGCGTCAGGCGTGCGACCCGTAGGAGTGGCGGTGCTCGGAATGGGCACTGTCGGCAGCGAGGTCATCCGCTTCATGGCCGACAACGCGGATTCGCTGGCCGCCCGAATCGGCGCGCCACTAGAGCTGCGCGGGGTCGCCGTCCGCGATCTGACCAAGGACCGCGGGCTCGACCCGGAGCTGCTCACCGCAGATCCGGCATCACTGGTGTCCAGGGAAGACGTCGACGTCGTCGTCGAACTCATGGGCGGCATCGACGTGCCACGGCCCCTCCTCCTGGAGGCGCTACGCAACGGCAAGTCCGTCGTCACCGCCAACAAGGCGCTCCTCGCGGAGTACACCGACGAGTTGGCCGAGGCTGTCGACTCCACCGGCACCGACCTGTACTTCGAGGCCGCGGTGGCCGGCGCGATCCCCGTGATCGGCCCCCTGCGCCGGTCCATGGCCGGTGACCAGGTCGAGCGTGTCGTCGGCATCGTCAACGGCACCACCAACTACATCTTGTCCGAGATGGGCTCCACCGGCGCAGACTACTCGGAGACGCTCGCCGAGGCCTCGCGACTGGGTTACGCCGAGGCGGACCCCACGGCGGACGTGGAGGGGTACGACGCGGCGGCCAAGGCGGCGATCCTCGCGTCGATCGCGTTCCACTCCCGGGTGACCGCGGGCGACGTCTACCGCGAGGGGATCTCCCGGATCTCCCCGGACGACTTCGAGTCCGCGCGCGACATGGACTGCACCATCAAGCTGCTGGCCATCTGCGAGAAGCTGCGCCGAGCCGACGGAACCGAGGCGGTGTCCGCGCGCGTCTACCCCGCGCTGCTGCCCAACTCCCATCCGCTGGCCGCGGTCAACGGGGCGTTCAACGCCGTCGTGGTCGAGGCCGAGGCGGCCGGCCGGCTCATGTTCTACGGCCAGGGCGCCGGCGGTGCTCCGACCGCGTCCGCCGTGCTCGGTGACATGGTCGCGGCGGCCCGCAACAAGGTGGGCGCCGGCCGCGCCCCCGGCGAGTCCACGTACGCCGCCCTCCCGGTGGCGTCGATGGACGAGATCCTCACCCGCTACCACGTGCGCATGCGCGTGGCGGACAAGCCCGGCGTGCTCGCGTTGGTCGCTGCGGAGTTCTCCAACCACGGGGTCTCGATCGCCCAGGTCCGCCAGACCGAGGTCGAGATCCCCGAAGCCGAGGTCGAGGACATCGAGCCCAGTGCCGAACTCACCGTCCTGACCCACCGCGCCTCCGAGCGCGCACTCGCCGACACGGTGGCCGCGCTGTCGGATCAGGACGCCGTCACCGACATCACCAGCGTCATCCGTCTCGAGGGAGTCGACACCGAATGAGCAGCACCTACAAGCCCGTGCACAGCCGCTGGCCCGGCCTGATCGAGGCCTACCGGGACCGTCTCCCGATCGGGGAGAACTGGGAGCCGGTGACCCTGTACGAGGGTGGCACGCCGCTCATCCGGGCAACGCATCTGTCGGCGGTCACCGGCTGCGAGGTCTACCTCAAGGTCGAGGGCCTCAACCCGACCGGGTCGTTCAAGGACCGCGGCATGACGATGGCCGTCACCGACGCCAAGGCCCGCGGACAGCGCGCCGTGCTGTGCGCCTCCACCGGAAACACCTCGGCTTCGGCCGCCGCCTACGCGACGCGTGCCGGCATGGAGTGCGCGGTGCTCATCCCGCAGGGCAAGATCGCCGCGGGCAAGCTCGCCCAGGCCGTGATGATGGGTGCGACGATCATCCAGGTCGACGGCAACTTCGACGACTGTCTGGAGCTGGCACGCAAGACCACCTCGACCTACGAGGAGATCGGCCTGGTCAACTCGGTCAACCCGGTCCGCATCGAGGGGCAGAAAACCGCGGCGTTCGAGGTCGTCGACGTCCTCGGCAAGGCGCCCGACCTGCACTTCCTTCCCGTCGGCAACGCGGGCAACATCACCGCGTACTGGCGCGGCTACACCGAGTACCACGCGGACGGAATCATCAGCAGCCGGCCGCGGATGATGGGCGTCCAGGCCGCGGGTGCGGCTCCGCTCGTCGACGGTGCGCCGGTCAAGGACCCCGAGACCATCGCCACCGCGATCCGGATCGGCGCCCCGGCGTCGTGGGACGGCGCGGTGGCCGCCAAGGAGGAGTCGGGCGGCACGTTCCGCAAGCGCACCGACGAGCAGATCCTCGAGGCCTACCGCACGGTCGCGGGCAAGGACGGCGTCTACGTCGAGCCCGCATCTGCCGCATCGGTCGCCGGACTCCTCGACGCCCACGCGAATGGCGAGCTCGAGGCGGGCCAGACGATCGTGTGCACGGTCACCGGCAACGGTCTCAAGGACCCGGACACCGCGCTGCTGGGCATGCCCGAGGTCGAGCCGGTCCCGGTCGATCCGACGGCGGTCGCCGGCGCCCTCGGTCTGGAATGAGCGGGGTGACCGGTTCCGGGCCGGAGGTTTTCGGCAGCTCGGGCGGGAGAATCCTCCCGGTCGGCAAGTCCGTCACCGTCGAGGTGCCGGCGTCGAGCGCGAACCTCGGCCCCGGATTCGACGCGCTCGGCGTCGCGCTCGGGTTGTACGACTCGATCACCGTCACCATCATCGAGTCGGGGCTGGAGCTCGAGGTCACGGGCGAGGGCGCCGGTGAGGTGCCGGAGGATGCCTCTCACCTGGTCGCGAAGGCCGTCGAGGCGGGGCTGCGTGCAGGCGGCGTCGGCGCCCCGGGAGTGCGCATCGCCTGCCACAACGCGATCCCTCACTCCCGCGGGCTGGGGTCGTCGGCCTCCGCCGCGGTCGGGGGACTGGTCGCGGCCAACGGCCTGATGGACTCCGTGCTGACCACCGATCACCTGGTGCAGCTCTCCAGCGAGTTCGAGGGGCATCCCGACAATGCCGCGGCCAGCGTGCTCGGCGGTGTCGTGGTGTCGTGGACCGAACGCTCGGCCACCGGCGTGACGTACCGCGCCGTCCGGATGGACGTCGACCCGTCAATCGTCGCGACGGTTCTCGTGCCGTCGGAGACGTCGTCCACCGCCCAGACCCGCGGTCTGCTGCCGGCGTCGGTTCCGCACGAGGACGCGGCGTTCAACGCCAGCCGTGCCGCATTGATGTCGGTGGCCCTCGGGTCCCGGCCGGAGTTCCTTCCCGCGGCCACCGAGGACCGGCTCCACCAGTCGTATCGCGCGCCCGCGCTGAAGGCGACCACACGCTGGATCACGCGGCTGCGTGAGCGGGGGCTCGCCGCGACCGTGTCGGGAGCGGGGCCCACCGTGCTCGTTCTGGGCACCTCGCGACTGCCGGATGATCTGCGTGACCTGGCCGAATCGGAGGGCTGGCGCGCGCTCGATCTGCAGATCGCGGACGGCGCGCAGGTGGTGTCCACCGACTGAGGTCGCACCTCCGGTTCGGCGCCGGTCCTACCGCGCCCATCCGGGCGCGATTCTCGTCACGGAGTATTCGCCGGCGGCGTACCGTGCCCGGATGGTGACCTTGTCGTATTTACCGACGGTCGTCAGCGGGATGTCGTCGACAAAGGCCCAGCGGTCCGGTCGTTTCCACATCTCGAGCACCCCGTCGAGCGCTTCCCAGAGCGAGCGCGCGGTCGCGACGGCCCCGGGTTTGAGAAGAACCAGGACCATCGGTCGGCTACCCCAGCGGTCGTCGGGCACTCCGATCACGGCGGCATCGGCCACCCGGTCATCGCGGACCACGGCGTGTTCGAGTTCGATGCTGGAGATCAGCTCGCCGCCGGAGGCGATGATGTCGTCGGCCCGGTCCACCACATCGAGGTAGCCCCTGGGCGTGATGCTGGCCATGTCGCCGGTGCGCAGCCACCCGTCGACGAACCGCTCCGGGGAGTCGTCGCCGAGATAGCGCGCCGTCACCCAGGGGCCCCGGAGTTGGAGTTCGCCCACGGACCATCCGTCGTTCGGCTGGACACGGTCGCCGTCGACGACGCGGGCCCGGACCCCGGCGGGGAAGCGGCCCTGCCCGAGAATCTGCGCGCGTCGGTGAGTTGCCGAGGAGTGCGGATCGGGCCGGGCGAACGCGGCGATCGGGCTGGTCTCGGTGAGGCCGTACGCCTGGATCAGCGTGACGCCGTGTCGCTCCACGAAGGCGTCGAACAGCGCTTCCGGCACTCCGGATCCGCCCACGATGATCTCGCTCAGGTGCGACAGCGACTGCGGATGCGCCTCGAGTTGACCGAGGAGCTGCTGGAGTGCGGCGGGGGTGGTCATGAGTTTGTTGGGGCGGAAGGTGCCGAGCAGTTTGGCGAGGTCCGCGCCGGTGTGGAGCCCTTCGCCGGGACGCGGGCGGGCGGTGGCGAGCCCGGCGCCGGACATCAACGCGGCGTACGGCAGCCCCCAGGACATGACGTGGTGCATGGGCACCGTGGACAGGATGGTGTCACCGCTGCGGAGGGCGGCGCTCTCGGCCATGCACATCTGCATGGAGTGGAGCCAGATGGACCGGTGCGTGTAGGCGACGCCCTTGGAGTTGCCGGAGGTGCCGGAGGTGTAGGCGATCGCCGCCGCGGTCCGTTCGTCCAGTTCGGGCCACGGGTAGGTGGTGGGCCGGCCGTCTAGAAGCGCCTCGAGGGCGTGGACCTCGACGTGGGTGTCGGCGTGGCCGGTGGGGACGTGGGTGTCGACGACGACGACGTGGCGCAGGCTCGGAAGGTCCGCGGTCAGCTCAAGGACCGAGGAGAAAACCTCTGGATCGACGAGGGCAATCGTGACGTCATTGTCTCGAAGGGCAGAGGTTTTGAAGTCGTCGGATCGGAGGATGTTCACCGGCATCGCCACCGCACCCATGGCGGGGATCGCGAACACCGCCTCGACGTACTCGGTGCGGCTCTCCGACAGGATGGCCACCACGTCGCCGGGGCCTACTCCCAGTTCCGCCAGGGCGTGCGCGGTGGCCGCAGCGCGGGCCGCGATCACATCGAACCTGGTGGGACGGGGTTCGAGCCGGCTGCCGAATCCGGTGATGGTGGTGGCGCCGTGGCGCTCCGCGCCGTGCTCGAGGATCCGGGACACGAGCAGCGGGGTGTCCAACATCGTTCCGTACACGTGTCACCTCCTGCGGATCGGACTGGCCTCGACGGCGTGTCGGTGCCGTCTCGGCGGATTCTCGATGTGCTGTACGTTACCGCCAGTGACCGCCGGGCCGTTCGCCGTGGTGGCGACGCGCGGAGGTCAACGTGTACGTCGCCGCGTGCAGGTAGTATGCTTACCAGCAGCCACGGACGCCCGGTCTTTTCCGCGTTGTCGAGGGCTTCGCACACATCACGCGCCGGTGACCGGACTTCGTTGATGAGTGCTGGTCCCGGCGGGAACGGTCGATCGGCGAGTTGGCACTCAGGGATCCTCGCCGGCGGGCGGTTTGTCCCCACATGGATCCCCCTCAGACGAACACTTCCGTACACGGCATTGACGCTACGTGCGGAAGGGGCCTACGTGGCCACCCCGGACGCCTCCTCGGCGATCCCGGACACCTGCTCGATGCGAGGCGGTCCATCACCTCCTCGGTCCCGAGCCCAGAAAGGATCCCCGTGACCTCGACGGAAACCACATCCACCCCGCCGCAGGGCGTATCGCTGTCCGCGATGCGTCTTGCCGATCTGAAGGCACTCGGCCAGCAGATGGGCCTCAAGGGCCTGTCGGGCAAGCGCAAGGGCGAGCTCGTCGAGATGATCGAGGGTGCTCGCCGGGGTGGCGCGGCCACGAGCCGCCCCAAGGCAGCGGAGTCGCGGCCGGCCTCGTCGGCGCCGTCGACCACCGAGCCGGATCAATCCGACCGTGCGCCCGAGGCGTCCAGCACGGACGACGGCGACCGGGGCGGGCAGCGCCAGGGCCGTGACCAGGCCTCCGGTCGTCGCCGGGCCGTTCGCGACGAGGCGCCGGCGCAGGACGGCCAGGACCAGAACCGCGAGGAGCAGGAACAGTCCCGCGACCGGTCCGGCGAGCGGTCCAGCGACCAGTCTCGCGACGACAATGCCCAGCAGAGCTCGGTCAACCAGGGCTCGGACGATCAGGGCGGCCGCGGCCGGGGTCAACAGAACCGCGACCAGCAGAGCCGCGACCAGCAGAGCCGAGACCAGCAGAGCCGGGACCAGCAGAACGGCGATCAGCAGGATTCGGGCAACCAGGGCGGCCGCAACCGTGGTCAGCAGAACCGCGACCGCAACCAGGGCTCGAACAACCAGGGCTCCGGAAATCAGGGCTCGGGTAACCAAGGCGGCCGCAACCGTGGTCAGCAGAACCGCGATCAGCAGGATTCGGGCAACCAGGGCTCGGGCGACCAGGGCGGCCGCAACCGTGGTCAGCAGAACCGCGACCAGCAGGGCTCGAACAACCAGAGTTCGAACAACCAGGGTGACGGCAACGGCCCCCGGAATGACGGCAACCGCGACGACGACGGCGGCGGTCGCGGCCGACGTAGCCGACGGCGGCGCGAGCGTAACCGCGGCGGCAACCGTCAGAACGACGGTGACACCGAGGTGCGGGAAGACGATGTCCTCCAGCCGGTGGCGGGCATCCTCGACGTCTTGGACAACTACGCGTTCGTGCGCACGTCCGGCTACCTGGCCGGCTCCAACGACGTCTACGTGTCGATGAACATGATCCGTCGCCACGGACTCCGTCGGGGTGACGCCATCACGGGTGCCGTCAAGATGCCTCGCGACGGCGACGGTCAGGGCGGTCAGGGCGGCGGCCACGGTGGCGGTGGCGGTGGCGGGAAGAACCGTCAGAAGTTCAACCCGCTGGTGCGGATCGACACCGTCAACGGCAGTCCGGTCGACCAGGCACGAAATCGCGTCGACTTCTCCAAGCTCACCCCGCTCTACCCCAACCAGCGGCTGCGCCTGGAGACCGAGAAGAACGTCATCTCGACCCGCGTGATCGACCTGATCATGCCCATCGGCAAGGGCCAGCGTGCTCTGATCGTGTCGCCGCCGAAGGCCGGTAAGACCACGATCCTGCAAAACATCGCGAACGCGATCGCGACCAACAACCCGGAATGCCACCTGATGGTGGTGCTCGTCGACGAGCGTCCGGAGGAGGTCACCGACATGCAGCGTTCGGTGAAGGGTGAGGTCATCGCTTCGACCTTCGACCGTCCGCCGTCAGACCACACGCAGGTCGCCGAGTTGGCCATCGAGCGGGCCAAGCGCCTGGTCGAGCTGGGGCAGGACGTCGTCGTCCTCCTCGACTCCATCACCCGCCTCGGCCGCGCTTACAACAACTCCTCGCCGGCCTCGGGCCGGATCCTCTCCGGTGGTGTCGACTCCACGGCGCTGTACCCGCCCAAGCGGTTCCTCGGCGCGGCACGCAACATCGAGAACGGCGGCTCGCTGACGATCATCGCCACCGCGATGGTCGAGACCGGCTCCGCCGGCGACACCGTGATCTTCGAGGAGTTCAAGGGCACCGGCAACGCCGAGCTCAAGCTCGACCGCCGGATCGCCGAGCGCCGTGTGTTCCCGGCCGTCGACGTGGGCCCGTCGGGCACGCGCAAGGAGGAGCTGCTCATGAGCCCCGAGGAGGCGGGCATCATGCACAAGCTCCGCCGCGTCCTCTCGGGTCTGGACACCCACCAGGCCATCGACCTGCTCATGTCGCAGCTGCGAAAGACCAACACCAACTACGAGTTCCTGCTGCAGGTGGCCAAGACCACGCCCACGCTGCCGCAGGACGAGGAGTGAGCGAGGCCGCAGGGCGTTCGCCGTCATCGATCGACGACGTCCTCTCCGAATACGGAGGTCTCGAAGCGCAGCTCTCGGACCCCACGCTGCACGAGGACGCCGCGGCAGCCCGTCGCGTCGGCAAGCGGTTCGCCGAGCTGACCCCGGTGGTGCAGTGCTACCGGGCGCTGGTGTCCACGCGTGACGACGCCGACGCGGCGCGCGAACTGGCCGACGACGACGCCTCGTTCGCCGCGGAAGCCGACAGGCTGGACGCGGAGGCGTCCGAGCTCGAGGTCCGGCTGGCCGACCTGTTGGCCCCGCGGGATCCCCACGACGGCGACGACGTGCTGATGGAGATCAAATCGGGCGAGGGCGGCGAGGAGTCCGCGTTGTTCGCCGCGGACCTGGCGCGCATGTACACCCGCTACGCGGAGAAGCACGGCTGGACCGTGGAGGTACTGGGCGTCACCGAATCGGACCTCGGCGGATACAAGGACGCCTCGTTCTCCATCCGATCCAAGCAGCCGTCGCGTGACGGTGTGTGGTCGCGGCTGAAGTTCGAGGGTGGCGTCCACCGCGTGCAACGCGTTCCGGTCACCGAATCCCAGGGCCGGGTGCACACCTCCGCCGCGGGCGTGCTGGTGTTCCCCGAACCGGAGGACGTCGGCCCCGTCGAGATCGACGAATCCGAGCTGCGGATCGACGTGTACCGCTCGTCCGGCAAGGGCGGGCAGGGCGTCAACACCACCGACTCCGCCGTCCGCATCACGCACCTGCCGACCGGGACCGTCGTCACGTGTCAGAACGAGCGCAGTCAGCTGCAGAACAAGCAGCGCGCACTCCAGGTGCTGGCTGCCCGGCTCCAGGCGGCAGCGGAAGAGGCCGCGGACGCCGAGGCGGCCGAGGGGCGCGCCACGCAAGTGCGCACCGTCGACCGCTCCGAGCGCATCCGCACCTACAACTTCCCCGAGAACCGGATCGCCGACCACCGGGTCGGCTTCAAGGCGCACAACCTCGACGCCGTCCTGGACGGTGACATGGACGCGGTGCTCAACGCCCTCGCAGACGAGGATCGCCGGCGCCGCATGGACGAGGCCTGAGTCCCGTGGACCCACAGCCGGTTCCGGTAGCCGGCGTGGTGCGGACCGCCGCGGCCGCCCTGGCGCAGGGCGGGGTCGAGTCCGCGCAGGCCGAGGCGCGTCTGATCTGCGC